>Ga0307516_10001504_pt1 | contig 32059 bp, 42 predicted proteins | sample 19_EM_MG_FD_203310 | JGI IMG/M metagenome (GOLD analysis project Ga0307516, IMG submission 203310) | Populus trichocarpa ectomycorrhiza microbial communities from riparian zone in the Pacific Northwest, United States - 19_EM | ecosystem: Host-associated > Plants > Roots > Unclassified | place...
AGATTTGGCTACCCTCCCGCCATGAAGGACCGGACCAGGTCATCCGCATCCTTGCCCGCGTTTGCGAACTAGCACCCCAGAAGTACGACCGTTCCGGCCCCCCTCTCGATAAATTCTTAGAAAAACTTGTGGAAGACGAGTGGGTGGGAATCCCGGGGCGTCCAGTGACGGATCTAACTGTTGGTCGTCTGGAACCACTCGCTGTGGTTACTGTGCAGTTCAAGGAACTGCTGTTCAGTGAAAGTGATCGGAAAGCGGTTCTGGCTGTGGTCGAACAGGTTATTCCGTTGTTAGAGAGGCGGCGTGATGGTGGTTACGAGGGTCCAGGTGATGGCGTCCGTGGTGTCGTTGACGCTCTTATAGGGAAGTTACGGGAGCCTATGCAATTGGCCGACCGTCCACTCGCTTATTGGTAGATAAACCCGCCATCCCCCCGCGTGCGGTGGGGGAGGAAACTTTACCCATATGCGTATCACGCAATGATATCCGTGTACAGCCAGCGCGCCGTTTTCGAAAGAATCCGGCCCAATTCGTTGTTTAAATTTTGATCCCAATGGGGCTCGGCGTCATGGGGTTGAACGGTTCGTGCGTTGGCCGCAACAAGGCCACCAACCTGGTCCTGTCGTTTGATGGGTCACCGGAGATATCCGTTTCCTTCATGTTGGACACAAAATCAAACCCCCCACGTGGATGGTATATGAACGTGAGTAGAAACCCCTCTCGAAGAAAAACAATGGTATACGGATAGAATGTGTTGTGGCGAGCAAGGTTCTGCCGGCGGAGATCGCATTTCTCCGGTTATCGTACAGGATCTAAATTCCTCATCCCACATACTTGGGCCCGAAATAGGCTTGACGCGAATCAGGGTCCAGGCCGGAAGATCGCGCTTATTGAGTTGCAGCAGGGTATAAACTTATCACGGGGAGAATTTCATACAGTGAACAGGAGAGATGAAATGTATGCGGGGGTGAGGAAGAGGTGGATCAGTCCGAGTCCTCGATACTAATAACGCTTTGGTTGGGAGCCGCGGCTTTCTTCGTCAGGACCTTCCTCTTGACCCTCCTCACCGGTACCGACTCGTTCTCCTTGTCCGTGTCGAGCTCGATCGTATCCGGGTGAGAAACCTGACTCTGATGGATCTGGTTCTGGTTGGGACGCGCTTGTGACGCGCTAACCGACCCGGCCTGAGTATGGAGTTGTGACAAGGCGGCGCTCTCAACCCTCTCAAGTTCCCGGAAGAAATCTGGGTTGTCCAAGTAGTCGTCGCCCTCGAAGCTGTACTCCGTTTCCGTTCGGGTGAGACTGGTGTTGAGCGCCCTGGCTTGGGTGGAAACCACTGGTGAGGACTGTTTCTTCTCCTCGTCGGACTCGATCTCAATCACAGTCCCGGTCCGTGTGAGTGGGGAGAAGACGCCGGCTTTTATCAGTTGTGTCGCGGTGACCTCCGGTTTAGGTTTGATGAAGAACCGAGACTTTTCAACCGCGGGGTCACCTGGTGGGGGTGGATTCTTGGTTGGTGCCTTCCGCTTCCGTGGCACGCCACTGTCGTTCGCGGGGTTTGCTGGTCCAGGCTGGGGTCGTCCATTACCGGGGGGCGGGAGCTTGAGGTTCTCCTCTCGGTACGCTGCGAGCTCCAGACTCTCTTCCACAGGTAACCTAGATGAGTGTAAGCATCATCGGAGGTGCCCTCAAGTGGAACGACTGACCCCATTCTTGTCCGTAAACCGGTGAGGAAGAGCTCGTCCTGGATGACAGCCTTCTCCTCGACCCGGCCGCCTTTGATGACAACGCATTTTGGGTCCAGGAAGATGGTTCCACCGTAAACCTTGAAGTCCCTAAGCAAAACCTGCACCGTTTCATTACCCACGTAGAACGCACGCATAGGCGACGGTCAAAAGGCACGACAATCGGATGGGGGAACCAATCACCTTACACCCTAACGGAGTGACTCCGAGCTCAAGCCCTGGGATCCGCTTGAACTCAATTGCAGGTACAGTGATAGTCCCGTCGCTCAACTGCAGCTTCAACATCGACCGCGGGTACTTTGGTATCGGCCCAACGTCCTCGTCGGCCTGATTCTGGTTCTCGTTCTCTTCTTCGTTCTCCCTCGCGAACCCTGCGAGATCTTCTTGATCCAGTCGGGTCTGGCGAACATTCGTGAGACTAAATGCACTGTGGCCAATCTCGGTAATGTCCACGATTTGTACGAGGATGGGGGAACCTTGAACAGTGAGGTCACTAGCGGTGGTAATGCCCACCGGGAATCCGGTTCCTGGTCGCATGGAGTCCTTCAGGTCTGAATCTAATAAGGCCTCTTCAATTGTATCTGTGGCCCGCTTCGTGTCGTTGGGGGTTATCTGGAGCTGCTCCACCAGCCATTGGTAACATTCCCCGAGCCAATCCTGCTCCGGAGTCTTCAATCAACCATTCCGAAGCGTAAACCAGCGGGACAAGAGCCACGTACCTGATCGACACGCGGTTTTGGATACGTTCGTTTCAACCACGAAGTTATCGCGGTCGGGATAGCGGTGGTCATCGTAATCAAGGGGTCGGACGGTGGAACGCCGAGGAGGTAGATGAGTTGAACGCGTTTGTGGCGTGGGAATGGTCAACGGAGCCACTTACGAGAAGCCGGGAGTCTGTAACGGAGAGACGCCCCCGCCAGCTCTTGGTCAGCCTCGGCCACCTCCTGGTCCAAAACCTTCTCACCCTTCCTCCCTGAAACCCTGGCGGAGGCATCTGGGACCCACCCTCTCGCTTCGCCAAACGACGGGTACACGATGATACCCCGAACCATCTCCTCCGTGACGAAGAAGAGGATCAACCTGACCGCGCCGGTTCGGAAACGGGATGCATCGACGAACCCCGGTGTTGGTGCCAACGCGCGGACGGTCTTGCCTCGGTTACCTATACCCCCCTTAAGGAGCACCCTTGACAAGTACTTGCAGTCTATCAAACCGCTTTTGCTGCAGGATGATTTACAGGGAATTTCTACCTACGACTCAACTTACCAGCGACGGGTGGAGTGGGCCAAGGAGTTTGAAACGGGAGTCGGTGCAATTCTGCAAGCGCGCCTGATAGGTGCACACCACTTCCTCTATGCACCCGCTGTTCCAAATGTATCCCCTCATACTTGACCATTCGCAGCCTTGGACAAGACATCACCGCACAATTGGCTCGATGACAACTTCTGGTTATACAAGGCATATCTCGAATGGCGGGCACCACTGCTCATTAATTCGAACTGGTGGCTACTCTTTCAGGACGACATTGAAATACCGGAATCAGCTAGGAACGAGCTGTCGGAGACTGTCGTCGGCCTATCGCCGTGGCAGATTCGTCGGAGCGCTTCGCTCGTATACCATGCCCTTGCCTACAAAGATTTCACCTCCGAGTATGTCTGTTTGCTTCAATACCCCTACGGCGTCGGAAGTTTACCAGAGATGTCGGTGGTCCGATTAGGAGCGAGAACCTCCCCGAACTGAGGAAAACTCAAGTCTGGCTGAATAATTCAAACAACAAGATGTGGAACATTGCTCGCGTACCCCGCCCAAACTGCGATGTCCTGACAACAAAACCGCATCTATCTTCACCAGACGCGAGGTCAATAGTTGTACTCATACACGACTTCTTCTACGTTGTCGAAGTGTATGATGAATCTCGTAAACCCCACTCCCCCGGGATAATCGAACGGCGACTGTGGTCGTGTGTCCGCGATGTTGAGCGGAGGCTCGCATCGGGCGAGAGAGCGAAGCCTATTGGGATCCTGAGCACCGATGACCGTGACCGGTGGGCGGAGGTGAGGTTCCCTCGAGGTAACCAGAAGGCTCCCTAACGAGGCATGGCTCAGAACTACCACAGGTTGCGCAGCTTGTCTCCGGCCAATGAGCGAACTATGGACACTATACATCACTCAGTAATGTGTCTTAGCCTTGACCATTTCGCCTCACCCGTTGGTTCATTGGAAACGCACCCGCGGGGTTGTAAAAGGGAGGTCAGAGAACATCTACACCTTGTGAGGTCTTCTTGGGACGGTAGGAACCGATTCATGGACAAACCTTTCTCTTTCATTGTCGACCCATTGACTCGGGCGGGAGCAACGGGCGAGCACTCCCCAGTGGATGCACTCGTCCCAAGTATCGTCGCGGAGTACGCTATCGTGCAAGGCGTCTCAGATGATTCCTACGTCTCGTCGCCAGAAGTAGTATCTGGTGATTCGCCAACACTGGATGGGTGGAGGAGCTTGGAATGGGTCACGGACGACCGGATAGAGCAGGAGTTCAGGGGAGCGGAGGAGAGGGCGAAGGCGATAATCACAGACTCCGACGACAACGTGTTTCACTTCAGCGCATATGGTGCGGACTGGATCAAGGCCCAGGGTCAGTCTCGTCACACACCCTTCACATAGCACAAAATTACGGTCCTGACTAAACCCCCAACTCGTAACTCACAGCCCGACTTTCCCCAGACGCATATATCCAGATGGCTCTCCAACTCGCGTGGTTCCGGACGAGAGGGAGCTTCACCGCGACGTACGAGACGGCGCTCACACGGTTGTTTCACCACGGGCGAACGGAGACCATCCGAACACTGACGAACGACAGTTGTGATTGGGTGAGGTCGATGTGTGACACCGCTGTTTCGGTGAGCGACTATCACTGTGTGTGGGAGTACAACGTTGTTATTCACCCTTTCACGCTGTCATGTTTTTTTTTCTCCTTTTGACCTCTTATCACCACTTCTACTGCGGTGCCCCACGGATTCGTATGTCACGCATGACATAACTCCAACCATTTCCGCAAATCAGCCGAAACGTAAGTTCGAGCTGTTGAGTAGGGCCGCACAAACCCACACCCGGCTCACGCGGGGGGCGGCCACGGGTAAAGGAATCGACCGGCACCTGCTGGGCCTCCGGCTCCTTATGAAACCAGAACAGGGGGAGACTGCGGCCCTATTATCAGACGAGCTGTTCGAGAGGAGCGAGACGTGGAAATTGAGTACAAGCGGGTTGAGCGCTGGGCACCAGTTTCGAGGCACGGGTTTTGGTACCCCGTATCCAGACGGGTATGGAATAAATTGTAAGCAGTGGTTCATGTCCTCGCGATTTTATATTCGCCACGAAAGCGGGGACAAGTGACACTGACGGTATCTGTTTGTGTTTGTTGTTTCGCAGATCTGACGGGTACAGACTTGATCAAGTTTGGGATCGAGTCGAAGAGGTCATGCAAGGAAACTTCCACGGAAGCTTTCATAGACGCCATCGCCCTGGCTTTGCACGACATGCGGGACGTCTGCGTGGGGGGGTCAGACCTGGCGCAGCTGACGACGCGTCTATGACCACGAGTGGGGCGAGGGAGACCCAATCAATATCACAGGGTCCTGAACGGGTAAGAGAATCGTGGCGTACACGTGGAGATTGTATCATCCTCGGATGACATGCAAAAAAAAGTATAGAGATCATTGTTGACCCCTGCAATGAAAACCGCACTGTCTAAATGTGGTTACCCTGTATTCTGATACTGATTACCCCAGAGACTTCATTGATCTCGAACCGAATTCTAGCGCGACCGTATGTATAGGTTGGGATTGATACAAAGGTCGGCGATAGTCGCCTTGGAATCTGTTACGCCCCCCGTGGTTAGCGAGTGGGTGAGTGTGAGCATCGAGACCACTCTGGGCTGGACGATTGGCCAAAATTGGCACCGGGCAGGGGGGAGTTCTAAATCCGAATTGTGGGACGGATGGATAAAGTTCCACAAGTGGGCGAACCGTGCGGATGGGGAAAGAAGTGCAGGGTGGAAATCAGAAGACGGGCCTCGTTCTGCATTCCCCACAAAATCGCGAGAGCGGAAGAAAATGATTTGGGTGGCAAGGATGTGATCGGGTGATGGGCCACGGGGCGATCCATCATTTCGTTTTCCCCCCTCTCCTCCTGAACCGAATAACCACGAACAGCCCCTCCCTTTCTGACATATCTGGCGAACAAAAAAAACACAAACCCGGCCTTGCCGAGTCAGGGACCACGGGTAGACCGGCAACGGAAAGGGGCGCGAGCGCGGAGATTAAACAAATCCGGCTTGCCCGGTCGGAGTTTGAAACATTCCGACACGTTTTCGAAAATCTGGCGGAAAATAATATTTTGTTTTCTGCCCTTTTTTTGCCAGTGCGGGATCTGGCTTCGACTTTGTTCTCACTTGCCTGTTCGTTTCTCAACCGAGTCTCTCCTTTGCCCTCCATCGTCCTCCCCCCATGCAGACCCGCAGGCAGGCGGCCCTCAACGTCGTCCTCCCCCGCCCGCCCTTGAGTGGGGTATCGACTTCGCTGCTATCGCCCAACGACTCCCCCCGCACTCCCCGCTCCCGCGTGCACACCACCCAGGTCTTTTCTACCAATTCGAACAGGAAGAGCTCAGATAGCTGGAACAGCTCCATCCACGAAGACGATTTCGCCACAGAATGGAAGGCAGAGGAGATCCGGATGCTTCAACGAGTACGCGATTTCCCTCCCGCTTCTCATCGCCCAAGGCGTGTCTCACCTTTCCCCCGTTTTTCTCGCGTTGGAACAGACACTGGACGCGCTGCCGTCTCATTTGCTCACGCCATTCAATGGACCCGTCCCTCCCTCTAATCTATTGGACAAGATTGCGCGCGGTGTCGCAGAGGCTAAAGGTCCCGCGGACTGGCCGCATTCGCAGCGCGCAACTCGCGCAAAAATCGTCGAACTCGCTCGGCATCGGGCCAGGGAAAGTACACCCATCGCTGGAATCGCGGAGGAGTCCTGTGAAGATGAGGAACCGCGTGAGGTTCTCAAACCGTCGAGTCGCGTCAATCGCAGAAGGACCTTGTATCGCCAATCCAGCATGGATTTCATCCCCAATGTCGAGGCCAACAAGAAAGACAACATCAAAGACAATCAAAGTATCAGTCGGTCAGTAGAACGGCGATTGTTCCTCCCCGTTGTGGCCCCTCGACTAACCGATCCGGACTTGGCAGATTATCACAACGCTTACAACGGAACGATCGTGCCTTAGCCAGCCCCTCCTTCCACCCGTACGCCCGTCCATCAGCATCCCCAAAGAAGTCAGCGTCGAGGAGCCAGCTCTCATCGCTCAACCCCTCAACCCCGAGCTCTTCCACCCTAAACTCCTCCCTATTCTCGAACACTGCTACACAGAAACAGCCGGGGCTCCGCCGTTCATTTTCCTCATTGTCAAGTTCGTCCGACCCTGCCTCCCTTTACCCAGACAACCCTCGGGTCCAGAGGATGAAGCGCGCCGAGTCTTTTGCTGTCACTACGACTTCCAGGTCGCTCAAACGTGCACCGTCTTTCGGCAACAATTCCAACCGATCATCGCTCTCGGACACAATGAGCCTTGATGATCGTGTAGCCGAAGAGGTGCCCCCTCCCACACACTCTGAAAACCCGCCAGCCAAGAGATCGAGGAAGCGGAGCCGCCCCATGTCTCCCACAACCACTACGCCAGCGCCCGAAACTCCTGCTAAGAAACTAACGAGGCCGTCGGTCGCCAAACCCAAACCTACCAATGATCTGAGGGATTTGGGTCTAGGTTCCCCGATGGTCATCTCTCCAGCAGTCCACCCATCCCCCGCTCACAACACCAGATCGGCGACTAAGCTTCGTGCGAACGTGCGACGTAACCCTAGCATTCTGGGCGGCGAACTCCCGTTCCCTCAACAAACACCCTCAGTGCCACAGCACGTCGCCATGTCTCCCCCCTCAAGCAGGATGAGCATTGGTAGTGACGACACCCGCTCTCTGAACTTCTCGCCAAGTCCTGCCCACAAGAGCCTGCGTCGCGTCAAGGCTACTACTTTTGGAGTGCGTCCCCTTGCCAGGAAGATCTCTTTCGGGACCATCGCTGAGGAGAATTGCGAACCACACGGGGCTGGTAGCCTGGGACTCGGCAGCGCTTTCCAGCTGCGTTGAACTCCAATCATCCCACCGTATATCTCGAAGACCTCCCACGCTACTCTACTCTAGGCCGACTGGAATCGGCTCGCGCATATCCTCAACACCCGCGGACGGCGAAGACGCTGCGGACCTGGTACTTCGTCTCGTCTCGTCTCATCTCGTCATCTGCTTGTACATTTTGTGTACCACAACGACCCTACGCTTATTGCTACTCCTATGACTGTTGGCCTCCCTTGGACCGGTATAATGGGAAGGCCAACCTGCGTCACCCTGCCCTCCATCTCGCCCGGGTTTGGTTGCTTCGGACCTATTTCTTTCCCTTCCTGTTTGTATTCGTTTTCCTGCTTACATTGCATTTGCGGCCTTTGCTTCCCCCACTCTCCTTCGTTCCACACCAATAACCTTGCTTTGCGCGCACCTGTCTTTTCTGGGCTTTATCGTTATTGTTATTGGGTAGGATCACTTCCGTTCGTCCTCGCGTCGCCCGACTTAACTTTCCTCTTCAGTCAATGAGTCAGGACTCGGCTGTGCCTATCCATCACGTCCCCATCACCATCTTTTGGACTTTTCCTCCTCTGTTTCGCAACACTGTCCACGCTCCTTCACCGTTGTTTCCCATCTCCTCCTACCATTGGTCGTATCTATCAAATTCACCCACGTTAGATGGGTCTGGCGCTCGGTCCCGGATGGCCCACATTCCTACCCCCCACAATCAATCTCCTCTTATTGTTTTTATCGTTGCTCTCACCGTCCGCTTCCCCTGCTTTGGCATTCGACGTACAAATCCTCCATCGAACTCGCACACCTCGCTATCTGCTATACGGCGCCACCCCCATCCTCCACCATCTTAACCATATTCTATATTCTGTATCGTCCATCTCTCCAAACCCTCCGTATCTTGCTTTTTCTAGTAAGCTTTGATTTCGAACTGTGCAAAATGTGGATGCTTCCTCTCTTCACTTTTTACCAATGCTGCCTCCCTTTTCATTTTCTCGTTCCTTCGCACGACCTTCTGTGCGGGGGTGTACTTTTATTATTGTTTCTGTTCATTCCTATCGTCTCCCCTTCGTACCTCCACCCTCATTCAGACCATGCCCACTCCAGTTTTCCCCATCCCTTACCCCAAACCCGGGTCGCAACACGACCCGGCGACGCTTTCCCATCCAGAATTTTCTCACTCTTTCCATCGCTCGTCAATATATGTACCACCATCGCGATTCATCCTGTCCGTGTCCTTGGATAGTTCCCTGCCTCGATGTACTTATCTCCTCTCGTGAACATTGCGTGAAACCGACAGGATTCGGAATGATCGGGATTAAACCGACGAGTGCTCGTCCAAGAACAGGATATGTATTCGGACGTATATGCGGTGACTACACTGGCTAGCACTCTGCGTATGCAGCGAGTCGTGAACGAATGTTGCCTTGTCAGCGTACCATTCGGGTGATCGAGGGTGGGACCTGGTCCACTCACAACTACGACGAAATCCTCTCACTCTATGAGGGGTCGCGCTCAAGCTCCTGAGGGGGCACCCACGCGGTTTTCCCTGTGCCGGGTGATTTCCTCACGCTTGAGGGCGATCAACTCGTCGGCGCGTTGCTCCCACAGATACTCGAAATAGCCAACGCCCCCAAAGAATCCAGCAGCGAGAACATGACCGGCAGGGTCTGGAGGTTCGTTCGGAGCACAGAGTCGAGACCGAGAGTCAAACGGCGCGGATGGGGGGGATTCGTCGGGTCAGTTCGAGGTTGTAGGAGTAAGAAGTCACGGCTGAGACTGACTGGAGAAGAGCGGTCGTTTCTGGATGGCGAGCTGGCCAACGCGAGCGGCGAAGCCAAATGCTGAGAACCCGAGGACGGTCGAGAGCATCGTTTGGTAGAGAGGGAGGAGGAGGGTGGAAGGATTTGCAGGAGGTGTGTGCGGAAAGGATGATTGCCAAATCCAGCAACCGGGCGTTTCCCCGCGTGTCCGAAATTACGAGGTTCGATAAAAGGGAGCGTACCCCTTTCCCATTTCACCCCCGCCCTCCCCTTCTCCTTTCCCCTACTGCCAAAAAACCACGCGCACCTCGAGGTACACTAGGGAACCGATTTTTCAAAATGAGCTCGTTCGGTGGATCTGTCGGACACGAAAAGAAGCTTGAGACGGCGAAGGAGAAGAAGGAACAGGCGGATAAGGCGTTCCAGGCTTCTGATCTTCCAACCGGTACGTGCTGCGGTTTTTTTGGGTCGTTTGAGGTGGGCTGGTTTCTTAACGACCGTTTGGTTTGGGGGGGAGGGTAGCTTTGAGGTTTTATCATGAGGTGAACAACGTCGTGTGCGGGGCGGTGAATTCGAATGCTCATGATCTGTTGTCCCCCTCCCTATGGCTGCCTCATAGGCTCTGCTCTACCTCAAGGGTTTAGATAGGTGAGAGATCTTTATCGTCGCGTCACCCCTTGAACCCGCTAACCTTCCGATCGCGTGCATACAGCAATACCACTGATGTCGTGGCTGGAAATTCGGAAGATCAACCGACCGAAATCACTCCAGAGAAGAAAGAGGTCTCCTCGTTTTGCCTCCCCACTCGTATTATGACCCCTAGATCTGAGGTCTGGTTTGTAGATCAACGAGATCATCGAGAAGGTGTATTCGAACATGTGCGCTTGTCATATCAAACAGGGCAAATGGCCAAGGGCGATCGATACCGCTGACAAGGTATTTTTTGGTTTCGTTTTCGGATACCTTTCTCGTTTGTTTGTTTGGCTCTGATCAATCCCGCCCATAGGTTCTCGCGAAGAACGAGAATAATGTCAAGGCCAAGTTCCGAAAGGGCAAAGCTCTTGGAGAGCTTGGGTTCTTTGAGAAGGCGGCCAAGATATTGGAGGATCTATTGATAGCCAATGAGAAAGGTTCAGGTTGGGGAAACAGCCACCACGGATGACGTGATTGTTCGACTCAGGCCCTTCCTAGATGCCCCCGCGATCAAGGCTGAGCTGCAGAGGTTCAAGGTACAGGAGAAGGAGGTCACGAAGAAGGCTGATACGAAAATGAGAGGTCAGTTCGCCGAAAAGCCTATCTTACGGCATTAAGCTAATGTGCCTCCGACAGGATTCTTGAACAAGGACAAGTCCCTGCTTGCCAAGGGGGAGGTGCCCGCAAAGGAGCCTGTGACTCCTGCTGCCTCTTAGGACCGACGGACTGTAGCATCCCCATCAGTGTACCACTTCTTCACTCATCACCCTCCCTCTTGCTGTCTTCAATTGCTTCTCCCCTTTGCAATCTTATCTTGCTGTCATTGCACAGACCCCCCTCACAATTCCACACTCCTCGCGAGCGATGACTTGACTGATGAACTTCACGCCCTCGTCTCAGCGTCTCTCTGTTTCGCCAGAGCCTTCGACCACTGATGTTTTTCAAAGACGTACGCAGAAATATCGTTCTCGTGTGCGACTGGGTGAACCAAAACTGCTGCAGGTGACTGTAGGCCACAAAAAAGTACCGTCCTCTCCAACGTAGCATCAAAACAACCCGTACTAAGACCTGCGCAGGGCCGAACCGTCGCCCTGTGCCCTCGCGGTGATCGCCAGCGAATCTACTGCCGGGAGATCCTGGGTACGATTGCTCAAACACGGGACGGGTTATCCAATTGGAATGCGTCCAGTTCCACCGGAGAGGTGCCGTGGGTGGTATCCCCAAGGGGTACTTGCGATCCCCATATCCGGTGCCTCCGCGCTCTAGTATGCTCCAATTCCATCTCTCCTGGTCCTGTGGAGAAAGTCAGCTTCGCTGGATCCACCCGGCCGCCACCCGATCATCGGCGTAACTCACCGGGTATCTCTCGAGGCGCCTCAGTATGGTGCGGCTTCAGCTTCAGCCGTTATCAGAAGACCCGCCTCATACTATTCTAACCACTACCACACGCGCCCGCTCATGGTGGTGCTTATGTTGTAGTTGTGGCCCACGTCACCGGCTGGGATGCCTCCCCACTAGCCGAACCTCACGATCAGAAGATCAGAATGGGTCTGACGAGGAATTGGGTCATTTCCACGATACCAAAAAAGGGAGGAACGGAGAAACATATCGCGAACTGTACTACGAGTCGTTCGAGCCATCAGGCCTTCAGGACTGCGGAGAACTTTTGGCGTCGCTAGTTTAAGCGCGACGTGTTTCTTCTGGCGGTTGTGTATCGAACTTACCAAGGAATCTCATGGATGATAACGCGTTTTAAGCCTTGCCCCTCGGGGTCGTCTCGGCCGACTGTTCCCGATTCCTGGGCGGCCGGCGGTCCTGCAACGCTCGCGCTACTTAACCCGCGGCGTCCCACCCCAGTTCCCAGGGACGGGTTCAAAAACATTCGCCACTGTGAAAATAGTACGAGGCGAGTCCCATCGGCGGTCGCACGGCACGCACGAAGAAGACTGTCGGGGTGAGGTGCTAACGTTCTTAGCACCACCAACCGACCCATCGAACCTGTTCGGAGATAATTTCGACTCCTCCGCGGTACCATCCTACCCGGCGGTTGACGTGCTTGGACCCGTCGCTAAGAACGAGGCTAGGCCAGAACAATGAGCGATACGCCGTGACACTTGGCAGGGGTCATAGCCGTTGACGAAATCGCCATATTGGCCCTGGCAGAACCCACTCACGTCCGGGGATAGCCACGGTGTATTCTGGTGGGTCTGTTCCTCCTGTCTCGAAGTGTGCCTTGGCTTTCGCAACAGACCAACGCAAGCCTCGCAAACCTTCCTCCTGGTCGACTGTCCTTACATAGCCCCATGTCACGAAGAAGGCACAGGAACGACCTCGATCACATCCTTTCGAAAGGGATCTAAATTCGGCAAGCACTTCCCCCTGATCCTAGATTGGCGAAAGAAACCAAAAATTGTGCGAAGGCGTCGCTCACCGTTCTAATCCATGATTAGACCGAGGTCGTGGCTGGGCTGGTGGAGAGTGTTTGCGCAGCCAAGTAGGATCACGATCTTGTGATCTTCGGTATTCATTGGACACTCCATTGTGTACCCGTTGTAAATGTGGCGCGTAGGTGCTACGGGTGGAGTGAAATCAACGCATATCTCACCTAGCTCTTCTCAGGCGCCCTCTTCGATAACAGTGGGCGGGAGTATGTCGGGCACGAGGGGAATGAATTTGACACGTGACCGATTTTCTCCTTGTCGAACCCTTGTCGCTGTGTGAGGAAGAGGTTGCTGAGTGTCTTTAAAGACCCTGCTGTATACCTCCAGGACAAACCTCCCAAAAAGTCCTCTGGAATTTTCCCATGGGCCTCACCGATTTCACGATCGGCCACCTGCATCTCGCCCACCCACTCTGCTTTTGAACATATGTCGAGCGGTGCGTAAACGTCGACGTCTAGACCCATACGAAATTCCTTGAAGGAATCCGATGCAAACCACACCATCGTAATGGTTAGCCCAACAACGCGTCAGATGCGACACCCACCGTCTAGTGCTACTTAGCAGTGCTTCCCAGGCCTCTCCGCCTATTCTGGATTCTTGACGACCTGGCTGTCCTCTGTGGCACCTGCCAAACCTACGCCATCACAAAACCCGCGACGTAACCGTAACCCTTGTAAGTCGCCACTGGGCAACCCCAGATCTCGAGGCGCCTAACTCCTCGTGTCACTCGTGTCATGGCTCGTCGACAACGCGTCCTCGGGCAAGCTCTTTCATTCGCCGAATTACGAACGGCGAACCGGTTTGGAAAGGGCACTTCCGGACCCCGCTCCGAGATGCCATCCTCCCTAGAGGATGGCCCGGTCCCACTTGACGCGCAAGGCTCCCGACTTCCCGTTGATCGTAGATTCGAGTAATGAAAAGGGCGAGTGATCCCCTCTCGTTCCGTTCACCCGTAGGGGGGAATGGTTCCTTTCACCTGTTGCGACTCGAATATTGGCCAGCCTCTGATGTTTGGCAACTTATTCACGCCCCTTCTCCTAACCCAATTCACCCAACGGTGATCCCACCCACCAGGCAGTGGCGCACGATCTATTACAGATCCCGCTCGTGCTAGGTGATTCGGTCGACCTGGGGTCCAGCAGTGCACGCAACAACACGCCCCACTTTCTAGAAGAGTTCCAGGCGATCGGGAACGACTTGATTGACGCCGTGGAAGTGGCATGGATTTACAAATGGAAAAAAGGGAAGAAAACATAAGCAGATGCAGATCAGGAAATGGCATTGTGCTCCAAATTGGATATTTATGGGCGGTCGTAGATATGCGAACGTGTGAAATGGGGGGAATTGTGTTGGGGGATGGGTGAACGGATGACCACGGAAGCCGGCACAGAGAGAAGAAGGAAACAGGACGGAGAATGGGGAGGGGGGGCGTTCAGAGGAAGGATGGGGTGAGGCGTAACGCGTAAGTAGTGACCGGCTTAGGATGAACGTGGTTCCTTCGGCGCGCACGCATTGAAGCGAGGGAAAGGGAAGGATGTAAAGGGTGTCAAGGATATGAGGTTATTGATTGACTGAGTGCGCGAGTGGAAGGGAGGGAGAAAACGACATGCAAGGAAAAAACTCGACGAAAAAAAAGCAGACACGGGGAGCGATTGAAGAGATACCGAATAAGATGATGAAGAAACGATGAGGGAAAGACATAAATGAAGGAGAACAGATGTAAGGGGGAAGGGGGGAAATGGTGATCTAAGGGATGAACTTCTAAATATCAAAGGTGAGTCGAAACAAAACTGTGAGCAGCGAGCGATAACAACGGACTGAGCGGAGAAAAAGAAACAAGGTCCCCAGGGGGGATGTAAGCTAGGAAACAATGAAGGGGTTGTGGCAGGAGCGAGAGAAAGAGAGGGGGAGAAGTACATCTGTACAGACTACGCGCCCACTCGACGGGTTTAGTTTCAATACATCCCTCACCTTCAATCGTCGGAAGGTTCGGGTTCTCGGCGATTTTGTGTCCGAGGAGTGGCGGTTGATTTCCGCCTCGCAATCTCTATATGGTGGCTTGTATCGCTATCCGCCCCGTCATCATCATCATCACCGTCGTCGTTCTCGCGCGACTGAACCCTGGATGGACCAGGTCGAGAGTCAGGTCCGCAGTACCCCCGATCGAAGACACTTGAATCGTCAGAGTCGTACGTGTCCGCATATCTATGTGTCTGGTTCAGGGGGCTGGTGGTGTGGGACCTACCAGCGGAGGGCTCCTGGGTGAGTCGGTTCGGCGGGGGTTCAACTACCCGACGCGGATTCGGGGACATCGTGAGAGAGGAAAATACGCTCTGTAGTTCTCCTCCGCTAGATGTTCGGCTCGTCCCAACAGAAGAACAACTGTTCATCAACCAGTTGTTTCCGCTATTCACATAAGTGATCCCCTGCCTGACCCGCTGTATGGAGCCTGAGAATTCTTCATTGTCTGTTGCATTCCCTGAGTGGAGACTGTAGACGTCACCAGATCCATGAGGGTAATTGTTGAAATCACCCAAACTGGATGCGCGCAAACCGGAGTTCAGCACGCTGTTCTCGTGGAAAGGGTCCCGGTCCCTCCAGGAATATTCCGTAGGTGGCCGCCTCTGGTGTTGCAGCACGTCCGGTACAGATCGTACAGGAACCACTCGACTTGAAGACGCAGGGTACGGTGATGGGAAGGAGGAGTGGCTGGGTGTTTCGACAGGGGAAGGTGAGGCTGTAGATGACACTGAAGATGATCCCCAGCGCTTTGGCCGCCAATTCTTCAGAGACTGGAACGAGAATCGACTGCGCGGCCGGCTTTGGGGTGTCTGGTTACCAGGAGAATGGGTTTGGTTTGGAGATATGGAGGGAGGAGAGTGGCGAATGTGGTGGTCTGGACCCGGCGTTGAAGATCGACTCTGCGTAGGAGTCGCAGCAGTGGACTGTGTACTGAGTTCTTGCGGTGCCGGCTGTGTGACGGGAGACAAGACCGTGGAGCGGTGCTTGGATTTCTGTCGTTGCAAGCCCGAAAGTAGGGAAGTCGAAGAAACGCCATGGGTGCCAAGCTGAAGTGAGATCTTGTTGGAAGCTGCGCGGCGAAGCGTCGAGGTTGGACTGGTGTCGGGCCGACGTCGGCCTTCCACGACGCTAGTGCTTTTATGCCGCGCCACCACTCGCATGTTAGGTTCTGATCGAACTTGCTTATGGGTTTTTACGGGCGCCGCGAACCGCGGTGACGGAGGGGGTATCCGATGACGGAGCTTCCGCAAGGTGGTGATACTCCGCTCCAGCCACCGAAACGCAAGCGTCATAGCGCTCTTGTTTTCTTGTTCGGTGACATTGACGCGATCAATCTCGCTCTGCTTTAGCCAGGCATCAGGATTGGGGAGGTCACGGAGGACCCACGCCGAGCGCTACGAAAACCATTTCACAGGTCAGATCCGCACCCCAGAAACGGCCGATTCAGGTATCGTACCTTGACTTGATCCAAGCCAATGCGCTCCGCGGGGTCCTTTTCCATGAGTCGTTCGAGAAGCTTGACAGCCGTGTACCCCTCTGTGTCCTTGTGCATCTTCCGCGGTCTCCTACCGTAAGTGGGTTCCCTGTCGGAACCCATGGTTTCCAAAACATCCCAATCGTCTTCGCAAATCAGCCGGTACAGCGTGAACTCGCTCTGGTCTTGGGGGTCGAACGGAACCCTGCCAAAAAGAAGGCAATAAAGTGTGACCCCCAAAGCCCAGATATCAATCGCTTTGGTGATTTGCCGCCGAGGCGTCGGTTGAGTTGGGTTGGACAACGAATCGGTGGAAAAAGCATTGTACCGGTCGTCTGAAATGACCTCAGGAGCATAGAAGGAAGGAGTGCCAGCAGTCTTGGATAGGGCGGAGTCATCCATGAATATCGTGTCTTCCTCGTACTTGTTCGCTTTGGAAATGTCCTTGCCAACAGCGGCAAGGTGCTGGGCGTAGGAAAAATGGGAAACGCCAAAGTCTGTGATCTTGACAGTCTGCCGGTCAGAAGACCACAGAAGGTTCGCAGGTTTGATGTCTCTGTGAATGATCCCCTGGTAGTGGACTAGAATGGGAATGAGTGTGCATCTGAAACGAGGGGAGACGCTTCACTTACGGTATTCCAACCCCAGAGTGACATCCCTAAATATTCGCCTCGTTTGGCCCAACCGCAGTGTGGGGCTACCGTACTCGTCTTTCCAACGAATCTCTCCACCGCCGAGATACTCCATGACTATTTGGGAAGAGGTTGGTTAGCTTAAGGTTGTTTCATAGGGGCGGTCAGATCGGAAGGAGGAGAGAGAGTGGAGGGTTTGTGAGAAGTCTCCGGGATAGCATACAAGGGGACGACGACGAATGAGGCGGGGAGAGTGTGCTCACTCAGATAGATCTTGGACTTGAGTTTGTCGTCGATAACTTCGAGCAGCTTGACGACGTGAGGGTGCCGACACTTCTTCATGATAGCAATCTCCTTGCGAATCTGTCTCTCCGTTTCGCCGATGGCCTCTGTGAGTGGAGTATGACCGGAGGGAGGTATTGGCGGTTTGCGTCTGAGCTTGTTCAGCTTGTCTAGACGTGGGTTTGACCTCTTCACGATCTTCATCGCCTGTATTGGAGGGGAAAGATGAACAGAGCGGGATGGAGAGAGGGGGATATGCGACACACGACTTGCTTATCATTGTCTATGGTGTCTTCGCAGAGCCAGACCTCACCGTGCTGACCCTTGCCAACCTGTCCGAGGATGCGGTACTGGTTCATCATCCGCACGTCGCCCCGCCGAACGGTGTCGACTTGGTCGGTCATTCGAACGGGGCTGCTGTCTCCTGTCGAATCTTCTATGGGAGCCATTGTTGTTGGGTGGGGGTGCCTGGTTATGTACAAGTCGGATTGGTGGGGTGAAACCAGCTCGGGGAGAAGCGGTCGAACGGACGACGCGCGAATAGGTCTGGGCCCAGCCGAGAAATACTGAGGGAGGTGGGGGATGGAAAGGAGGGGACGAGAGGGGGATGGAGGGAGTAAAATAGCAAGCAGTAAGTAATAGACGACCGACGACCGCTAACTCAAATTGGCATCAGGTCGGCGGCTGAACTCGCATTTTATTTCCTCGGGCGTATTCTACACACACCCCACCGCATCACCATTCGTCCAAGACAGACTAACGCCAGCCCATACGCTTTTACGCACGAGGGCACGAACATCTGTCTTCCTCCTTGACACTCGCCATCACCTGTTGACAATCAATCCAATCAGCCGCCGTGCACAACATACATAATCTCAGTCAATTGGAAAACCGAAAGGGCTCGGCAAGCTGCTTGACAGAGCACCCCAGAAGCAGAAGCATCTCTCTGACGCAGCCGAACGTAGGCTGTCAACGGTCTGCGCAGCGGGGATATCGTGCGCCCCTGCTGACAGTCCCACATGGCTGGCTCTCAGCCTGATGTGAAAAACATCAGATTCGCAACAAGCGGACTTCGCGAAGGCGGAGAGACAATTCTTGTGCGTGCAGAAGCTTCCGCCCCCGTTCAGTCCATTTGCCGGCCGGCGACTCGCCCACTCGACAACTTACCGACTCAACATGTCCTCCACACCCCTAATGAAATATGCCGACCGGTAATCAATGGTGGTGATCAGAGCGCATCGAAAGAAAGAAAACCACCTTCCAGGTCGTTTTCCCGCACTTGTCGCATTTGACTTGATAGCATGAATTGGCGGGTACGTTCACTTGATTCTCGGTCATGGCTACGGTGTTATCCTGATGGAAGAAATCAGAAGACGGTTCGAGGAAAGAGACGGTGGCGAACCGAATCCGGGCTTTCGATAGACGTAAAGTGTAAGAGACAAATCCGTCGCACAATGGGCTCGGCCCTGTTGCTGCCCACAGCTGGACATCACGTGTGGTTACTGTTCGCCGTTCGCAGCACGTGAGGTCTCTGGCCACGGTCTCAACAGGAACAGGCTGTTTGGCCCGCAGATAAGCAAATCTTGCGCGTCAGCGGAAACGAGCAAAGCTGTCGGAGATTCACCTCGGACAGCCGATGACGTGTTGGGATGGCCCTGGTTGCCGGTGGCACTCCGACTCACGTCTACGACGTCCGGCGGAACATCGCCTTCTCACGGTCATCTCCGCCGGTCTCGTCTCGGGTCCATCAGACAATGGCCGGTCCAGGGGGAACGGGGAGGGGGTCAGCGCTGTACCCGCGAAGGTTGTTTCGTAAAACAGATGTATTTTAATTCATACACCGGCATCGTATCGGTACAATATTCGCACGTCACGGACAAGAAAATTCAAATTATAAGTACAGAGGTGGCCAACGCGCTTCATTTTCCAGGGATCCTGACTCCAGCCTTGTGAAGAGCGATCACCAGGTGGCGCTCCGCGAGCTTTCGGTTCAACTTGACCAACTCCTCATCGGAAGATTCGTCCCAGTACTCGGTTGGACCCCACATGTCATAGAACGTCTGCTGAGTGCTCAGGGGCAGATTACCCTCGTTGAAGGTGAGGTATTGGTCAACGGCGCGCCATGCGCTGTCCAGAGCGCCAGCAATCCAACTATTGATATGCTTTGAATCAGAAGAACGTCCAGAGGATTGACAGTAAATCCACATACGCGTGGCAAGCACTCGTAGCCTCGCCGGCGAAGAAAAGTTGGAAGTTTGCAACAGGTTGGATGATTTTGCTGTAGATATCACTGTCCCCATACACACCCGGACCGAAGAATGCGTATCCACCTAAAACAACCATTGAGAAGGGCCAGAGCGGCCACTGGTAAGGAAGACGAACCCATGGTGTGACGATCATGTAACCAATCCCAGGCGTAGTAGTCCCCAGCAGTGTAGAACTTATTGATCCACTCAACGGTCTGACCATGAACGGCCGCCAAATCACGGAGGACTAGGTCCATGAGCTCTGGCTGCGCGGTGCCGTCGCGATTGATGAGCGCCCCCATTCGCTCCGCATCTTGGGTCCAGCAGTAGCTCGCGATGAGCGTGTTGGAGCTTACTCCCGCCCCCGGGCCATACGAAGGGTACACACTGCGTCGCCGTGCCGAGGTTTGATCAGAAATTGCCGATAGTCGCAGGACCGCGGACAACAACTCACATCGTGCGCAATGGTTGATCGGTGAAGCTCTGTCCGCCGAAAATCGGGGACGAAAGTTCCGTCTGCCACCACGGGCAACTGAACTTGACCCCAAACCTTTATCGCGGCTCCATACTGGAGCTCACGGATAGCACTCCACTGTCCATAGCTATTGTTGATATCGACTCCGGTGAGGTCCATGAGGCTGAGACGTGGCAAGGGAACAGTAGAAATGACGGCGGAATATTCTTGAGTAGTACTGCCGACCGAGATCTGCATTTTGCCGGTCAGGGGGTCCCTGGAAATAGCGGTAACCGGGCTATTGAACTGAGCGTTCGATTGTAAGAGGGAGCTGAACATCGCCTGTGGGAGCGTCGAGGATCCCCCTCTGTGAAGTGGAAGTGGAACGCCTCAGCGTGATACGCACGTCCTCTACCAACAGCCAATACCTACTTGAAGCAAAACCAGCCTTCATTGGGGTCTGGGCTTGGGTTTGGGTTTGAGGTGGGCCAATCGAAGGCCAAGCTCTCGATGACGGCTGGGACGACCTCAAGTTAGGGCCAGAACCTGGTAAAAGGTATAAGGTTACGTACTTTCTGTGAGAGCGCGGTCATACCAGCCGGTGGACTTGTCGAGGGTCTCGCACCAGTTAATGTCTTGGGAGTTCATGCCACCCAGGAACATGTAACTTCTCATCGAATACTTATTGGTCTCAGAGAAAAGTTTTGACATCGCGGTCGCGATATCCGTCTGGATGAACAAGTTACGGAACGGCTGGATCACCCCCGCGACCCGAGCTTGCACCTCTGAAGGTGACGTCAAACCTTGATCGACGTAGTCGGAGACGTGGAACGGATCGCCGCTTGAGTCCTCGTTGGCCGTATTGCCGTTGAAGTACATGATCGTGTTCGGTGATGACATGATATAAGGGACGTCAAGGCTGACTTGCAACCCCCTGTTCTTGGCGAGGTCGTAGGTCCGTTTCATGAACGGTGTATTCGGGAAGCGCATGGCTCCAACGTCCTGCGCGAAAGTAAGAACATGGTGCCAGCGTGGATGAATTCTGCTTACAAAGTAGTCGGTGGGATCACTGTCAGGGAAGTAGTAAGTGTAAACTCGTCCACCAACGCGTTGCGGAGTGTCCGCATCGACGATCTGATAATTGATCTTCAAGGACTCGAGGATCATGGCAGTGTATAAACCAGCCATGCCAGCACCGATGATACAGACAGGTGAGTTGGCCGTGGGGGCCGGGTGGTGGATGCCCCGCTTCAAATCAGATAGTTTGTAATCGGGGATATCCTTGTGCCGTGCATGGTACTCTGAGAGCAGATGACGACCGCGATACGCATAGACGTTAGGAGGCGAGGACATGGTGGGGAAACAGCGAGCTGTTGTTCGTTCCAGGGACTTGCACTGAGCTTTATCGAGTTCCAAAGCAGCACGAGGCCAATGAACCTCAATGCACGGGTCTGGAGCTTGCACGGTAGTCCGGCGTTTTGCTCACACCGGAACCACCCTAATCATCTGCGGCAAGTTCTCCGTCGAACGTGCTGTCGCACAGTACCCAGAAGGGGGATCTATGACCGCCATGAGTCAAACATGCACTACACCATGGTGAGGTTGCAATGAAAAGACGAACCTCCTGACCTGGCCATAAACGCCGCCTAGTGGAGGTTCATCACATATGGGGCAGACGCGGATTTAAGGTCGATGGTACTGGCCAAGTTGGTGAGGAGAGCCGATTAGAAATGAAGGGCCCGCGGACGAAGAGCGAATCCAGGCAGGAAGGATTACCGGTGATGGCTGTGATGTAGAGATTCGACATCCGCCCGTACTCATCCCAGGGAGTCAGGTAGCAACGAGACCAACGCAGATCACCGATCTGAGGCTCACAATCAAGTCCGATCCACGCTGTCGTGCAAAATCGCTCGATTGGATGAGCCTCCATTATTTGTCAGCGCCCGTCAGGTCTATCATCTACAAACATCGATCGAATAAGACGTAAGGCGTCACAAAAAAGGGACCTCGTTCCGTACAGCGTCACGGAAGGAAGTAGGGCGGCGCGCAAGATAAGATCCAGTCCCAAACGGCAGAACGAAATGAAAAGTGGATGAGATCAGTCGGCGAGGTCTTCATATTCCTGAACCAAGAGTCGGAAATCTTTGAAATGCCGGAGTTAGATCGGGACCAAGCTGAAGGAACACAGAAACGAGGAGAGAGACCTTCACAAGACTTTCTCGTGAGGGTTAGTCCTTTGATGTAATTCTTTTCGCGCCACTTGTCGCGTCTGACCGTGGCTGCTATCTTATCTTCAGTGTGTGCCTGCGCGCCAGTTAGGGAAGCCCAGGGTCAGCTGGAGAAGCGGAGATAGTGAAGGGAGTAAGAACATGGAGTCGCTGCGTCTCCCGTTCCAGTTCTTCGTATAATTTCCGAACCTTGTCCTCGTTTGCGGCATCGTCAACCGCGAATTGTTGAAGAATATCGTTCCTGTAAAAGATCGGTTCTGCGGTTCGGTGGGAGTAGGTAGGAGTAACAACACTTCGTCCCAAAGAGCCTGCACTTCGAGGACCTTTTCCCGGATCTACGGTCTGGACATCAGTGGAGAATATACGTGCGCGATGGGTCAGATTAACCGCGTTTTGCGTTTCAGACTCCAGCTCTTTCAAAAATCTTCCGGACTTGTCCTTTTTCTTTTGTTCGTGCTTAACTGTATTGCGAATCAGAACCGAACCAGCACGTTCGTTCAAACGGTGAATCTACTGAGAAGCTGCTGCATCGCTGCTGCGAATATTCTCGAGGAACGTCAACCCTTGTTCAGTTTCAAAAGCTGAAGTTATGGTAAATTACCCATCGTCGCTATTCTCTGGCGATGGAGTCTTTTCCCTGACGACTGATGCGCGTGTCTTTGTGAGTTTGTCGCGAGTGGCTGGTGCCATGGGGAGGTAAGTGGGGATGGAGGGATGATAAACGCGGGTAAATAAGTCGCGTCTTATCGAGAGGAAACGTGACCTTTGACGCGACCGCAACGGTGACCTGTTCCGCCTCTTCCTCTTCTACACGACGTCTTACGCACAATGTCAGATCGCGAACACAGGAAAAATCACCGAGAGTTTCAGCGCGTCGAGCTGTAGTACAGAGGGTGCGTTGTCGATCCCTGCTACCGGGCCTTGTCCTCAATCTTATCCTAGATGAGCCTCGACAAGCCCTCCTCCGAAACCGTTGACCTGCATACATTGGCAAAATCCGTGGAGGATGCGCCAGAGGTCGTTTCGTGGCTCAACTCCATCCTGGACGAGGGCATGCCAGGGCCGGGAGCGGAAGGAACCTCGACGACACCGATCGACCTCACTGCTCTCGACCGCCGGGTCTCCAGCATCCTTTCCTCTGTGGAGATCGTGGCCGAAGAGTCCTCGTCACAACTCGAACGAATAATCGACGACATCTCACGAGGCGCACCACGACTTGCTTATGACCTTCATTTCATGAAGGAGAGCGCCATCTCTCTCCAAACATCTCTTCGGAGATTGCAACACGCTTCCACCTCCGCCGAATCACCAGAGACCAAGAATGCGTTGGAGCGGCTTCATTACCTCGATAATGTTAAGCGAGGGATGGAGGCCGCTAGAGATGTCCTGCGGGAAGCCGAAAGTTGGAGCTCCCTGGAATCGGAGGTTTCGTTATTGCTATCGGAACAAAACTACGAAAAAGCTGCGGAGACGCTTTCAGAAGCCGCGAAGAGCATGGTTGTCTTCCAGAATACCCCAGAATACGAGTCCCGCCGGTCTCTGATGGTCAGCCTACAAAATCAACTGGAGGCTTCGCTCAGCTCAGCTCTGGTCGCGGCAATCAACAGCCAAGATTTAGCAGTTTGCAAGAACTATTTCTCGATCTTCAAGAATATCCAACGGGAAGCGGAGTTCCGGAACTACTACTATGGTTCACGAAGAGGATCCCTCGTCACGACGTGGCAGAAAGCCCGACTCCGAGAGGCGGATGCCGAGGCGAGCCCGGACAACCTATCTCTTCAGACATTCGCGGCCTTTCTACCGTCCTTCTTCGCGTCGTTCTTGACTCTTCTCGAGACTGAGCGATCTTCGATCCCCTTAATCTTCCCCGACCCCCCAGCAACCCTCTCCTCCCTGATCTCATCAGCACTGTCGTCCCTCCAACCCACCTTTTCACAGCGCCTCTCCTCCGTTGCCAGTAGCCATGGTTCATACACGTTAACCGAGATCATCTCTGGTTACACCGCTGCTATTGAGTTCGCAATCTCGACCGAAAACATCATGGAGAAAGTTACCCATACCACCTCCCCCCACTTCCAACACACAAACTCGGAAGACAGCACCACCTCCGACACCCCGTCCAGGATCTCCCGTAGGCGCTCCAGATTGTCAATATCCAGGAGGATGTCACGGGCGTCGATATCGCTCAGCCACCCACCAAACATCCAGTACACGTTGGGCGACCAGGAATGGCAACAGGAATTGTTCGAATCCTTCCTAGACTACCAGGTTGACTATGGCTCGTTAGAGCAAAAATTTCTCATGGAGAGGCTGGAACAGATCACTGCCGCAGAAACCACGGCACCAGGAAGGTCGAAGGATGGATCGAGGCGGCTGAGGGAAAGATCAGTCGACGCGTTTAGCCTCGCGGACCAAAGTCTCTCCCGGTGCATGGCGTTTACGCACGGATACGGGTTCGCGGGGCTTGTCCAAGCGCTAGACTTCGTCTTTGCTTCGATACTGCACTCATCCAACGAGCATATATCCACCGACAATCGGTTGTTATCCATGGACTCGTCGGCGTTGAGCGGAGGGGACGATTTGTCGGATATGGACTACACGACACAGGATTGGTCCAGGATCCAGATGTACCTCCGGCTCTTGGGTGCCGCACACGGGTTCAACGATCGCCTTGGTACCTTCGAGAGCAAGATGCGCGTGGCATTGGTTCAGGCTTCGGAAAACATCCGAATGACCCAAAGCGACATCTTCTCACCAGCAAAATCAATAACAAATACACCAAAGGGAGCGGTGCAGATCCTCGCCCAATCGACCCTCAATTCTGTGGAACTTCAGAACCTTTTGAAGCTCATCGAACCGGACACTCAACAACAGTTCCCCGGACTCACGCACAGCCCCCGCATCCCACATACAACCCCTTCGCAACCTCTGAACGTCCTAACAGGTACACGCGGGGCAATATCCGACTTCGCGAGGTCTTGTCAGGTCTCGCTTCAGAAGACAATTCTCTCCCCATTACACAAGCACCTCGCGTCCTACGCTTCACTCCCCGTATGGTCGTCCTCCAAACCAGCTGCCAGTCGACTCCCAGGTGGAACTGGCGCGTTGACAGAGATCCAAGTCCCCGTATTTTCCATCTCTCCGAGTGAGACTGTCCAACGGGTTGCGGAAGGACTCCTCAACCTCCCTCGGTTGTTCGAGGTTTATGCGGACGATAACGCCCTCGCATTTTCGATCGAGACCCTCCCGTTTGTGGACGAGGACTTGCTGAGGTCTGTCGCCGAACAGTTCCATTCCGAGGGGCACCCCCATTCTCCTTCAGCGGGACCGGCCCCTGGCATCCACCACTCACGTCGAACATCTTCGATTGGTCTGAAAGCGCCCCCGGCGACGCTGGTCATCCCAGCTTACACCGCGCCCGCGATTTTATCACCGGAAGCAGTCTCAGCGGCCTGGCTGTCGTCGCTGGCGCTCTCCCTCCTGACGCACCTGACAAGTTCCGTCTTACCAAGGATCAAGACCCTGACACCCACTGGAGCCGCACAGCTGTCATCGGACTTGGGATACCTTTCGAACGTCGTTCAGGCGTTGAACGTGCAGTCAACGGATTTGGAGAAGTGGAAGGATTTGTCGGAACTTAGTGATGAGGACGGGAAGCGACAGGCGAAAGACAAGGAGGCCACATCCGGGGATCAAACATTCCTAACAGTTGCAAAGATGCGAGGATGGGTTTAGCTCGACGATCGCGTAGATTGATGAATTAGGGTTCAAATGAAACATAGAGTGTGATATACAGGGAGACAATCAAAATCTGGGGCAGGAAGTTCAGCTCAGTGTTGGGTAGCTGACACTCGAAGAGCTTACCGGTCAGGCATAAACACTGGAGCCATCAAACTCCACATGTACAGTAACATGCACAGCCAACTAGATACAACGCGCATCCACATAGCAACCTCTGACCTTCCGATGTACACGTCTTCGTCAGGATCTCCGGTAACCGCCTTGATCATGTTCCTATACCACAAAGGTCAGGGAAGCTCGTATGTCACGATTAATGTACCCACCAGTCGGTTAGCAACATCGCGACGTACATCGCGCCGAGGACAAAGATTACGTGGAACCAGGAGTACTTTGCGGTGGTCAGCAATACAACCGTAAAACGACGTCAATAGTCCACGAACGTTGTATCTGGTTCCGGACCTCTCATCGTCTCGACTTTCCCCGATAATCTTATCCTCGTCGTCATCTTCCTCTTCATCTAAAACAGATGCGGGGAGTGCACTATGGCGGGAGTGAGTAGGGACCGGGCGTTCGGAGTAATTTCGTGTTCCTACCCAGCTTCGACTGCAGCAAGCAGGGCCTGATACCTTGGGGTCTCCGTTCTGCCGGGTTGAGTAGTGACAACCCCGAGCTCTGACCTGTGCTCCTCGTCGAGGTGGATTTCTCCACTCTTCTTGGTTCCAACAAGCGCCTTGCTTTGTGTAGCAGCGCGGCTCGTAGAATACGCAATAGCCAAAAACGTGAAGATTGCTCCAAGGACGACAGTGGTGGTCCTCGTGCCCTGTGCTTTCCTAATGGGGTTCTTGCAAGTTTCGGTGGCGTGGTTTCCGACAGCAGACACGATCAGGTACGTGCAGTAGACGGCGACCATACTGGCCTGGACCAAACCAGATCGAGGGTTGTACTCTTGAACGACGGGGTGGATGCACATCGCCGTGATGGTGACACATAAGATCAAATTGAAGGTGATGAAGAATCGGTTGAGGGTGCAACCTGATCCGGCGAAGAAACCGTAAAGGACACCGGTGAGGGCGATAGTAGCGGCATACATTCCGGCGGTAGAACCAATTATGATCCATTGCCACAGGTTCGAACCTGTTGCCTCCCAGTTCTCGAGGCATAGCTCCGACCAAGTGTGCGCAAAGTCGACGAGAAGGACGAGACCGAGGAGGATGAAAATCGTGGCTCCGATGAGGGAAACATAATTTCCCCAGAACATGAAGAAACCGTTGGGAATGAAGAAGCTGACCGCGACAAGGATAATCCACAAGAGAACCTTAGGACCCCACCACCTGTACAAACTGTGAGTACCGCTCGAACAGAGGGGAAGCGGAAACGTACCCATTCTGGACGGCGGCCCTTTTATCTCGAGTATCCCGAACCCCGATGAGGGAAGCACTGAGGATGGCGTGGAACAAGGTAAGGGCAAAACAAACGCGGTGCACCGCCAATACCCCATAGCACTTGTCGTTCGTACAGTCCATCTTGATATAGTCGTAGCTCCACTTCTCAATCAACTTGATCGCCATAGGTGTCTTCATAAGCCACGCAAGCATCGAGTTGATCAGGAATATCATCTACACATGTCCGACAACAGAATGGTGAGTTCCAGCAGTTCGATCTTCGGGGTATTGGTTATCCGTACCGCGAAACCGATGCGGGTGGCGATGGATGAGTTGCAATTGCACGACTTGCAAAACATTGAAGCTATCCATGGAGGTCAACATACAAAGTGGTGTATTAACCTCTCAGAATACCTGCGGTAGATGTGCAGCAAAACGCGAGACCGGCTACGCAGGAGGAGCCGACTGTTCCGAACACGCCCGCTAGGGGCAAAGACATGAGAAGGCCCATCCTAGTCGGCTACAGGCGGTTCAGCCGCGGGTGAGGGGAGTGGGGGGAGTGTGGTGAAGGCTGTGGCGTTGGTGAGCGGGGTGGGCGGATGGAGGTGGAGTGTTTAGGCGAGGTTTCCCACGATCGCCGCCAGATCCGCAGTCACAGCGATTGACCCTGTAATTCTTACCCAGCAAGGAGCACTTTCGATTTGATGATAAAACGACACCTCTCGCATTAATCTGATGCATATAAATATAATCGTGGATCTATCTACGCGTCGTTAGGATAGCTTTGCCAGAAGCCCCGAATGATGTTTAGCTCGTATTTGCCAGATTGCTCACTGCAACGGTCAGTTAGTCGGTGGGGTGGGGTCGGAGGAGAAAAGGCTCACGTTCGAGTCTCGCCTAGTTGCTTCGGCAACCTCGCGCTTGGAAGGGATCACGCCCGGTGCAAGGAACAACAAGATTGCAGCCAGCTCTGTGCAAGCCGCAAACGGATAGAACAGGCGTTCTTTATACTGGTCCACCTTGTTCATGGTGACGACAAAGAACGCCTCCCGTATGACAAGTATAATTCCAACTGCTACCAGGATGTAGATGCCGTATGGCTCCAGGGAACTTTGTTCCTTTTCGTCTAACAGCACATCAACGTTTTGCTCGAGCTAACCGGGAACCTGCTTACCTGGGACCCTCTTGGACTCCGCAAAGATCGAGATCACGCTGTGGATGACAAGGAGACAAGCGACCACCAAGAAAATAATGACCGCAATCAACTTGAGTTGTTTCCCCAGCTTGATGGTTTTCTCGGTTGAGCCGGTATTCGCCATGACCGCACCGCTGATACTGAGCGAAACCGCAGCGATCAGAGCGAGCCGAATAAGGATTCGGTTCCCGGTGATCCGTGACAGAGGAGAGCTGGTCCCTTTGATGAGTTCTCTGTTGGACGTTGAGTCGTCAGCGTCGTGGAATCGGGGGGTGATGAGATGATCGTTACGTACCGATCGAGGAGCATGATATACGCAGAGTAGAGTATACCGAAGAAACCAGCGCCATAAATGATCTGTTGCGCCAACACGAGGTTGAGGTTTTCGCCAGCAGATTCAATCTTTGCCAACGCCGCCCTCATCGCGAACGCCACAACGCGAACTGGGCGAGTAGGTTCCATCAATTGCTGAGGCCAAAACAGATTTGACGAATCTACCGACCTTGGCAGAAAAATGCAATGATCCAGAGGACATATGTTGGGTTCCTCACGGCCTTGACCACGAACACGAGCAGAAGCAGAACGTAAATGAGCGTGAAGATGAGTGGGAGGGAGAACGATTTGATCAGGAGCGCCTTGGCGTAGTTCTCTGGCTGAGCATCTTGGAAATTGGGGTAAATGACGGCCATAACGAAGGGAATTGGGGCGTAGAGAGAGGGTCGTGACGGTTAGCCAGTAATCCGCAAAGAGTCGACCCTCCCACCCCTCCCGCTTAAATACCCACCGAGGTATTTTTAGCACCCACGATTCCCACTAGCCAGCACCGCCAGTTGACACACTGAGAATCTGATGCCGAGAGCAGACGCGCGGGCATATTTAGACGTCACCTGGGACGTCCCTTGATGCGTCGTGGTGATTGGGGCCAGTCCAATTCGATGCCGTTTGCAGCTGGAGTCTGACACGTTGAATCACACCGCCTTGATGGCACCCTCCTAAAAAAACATCGCCCAGACGACATCGGGCTCACGCTCAATATCTCCGCGCCGTTTCGTCGCGGATTCATCAATATTGCGGGCGACTGGACAGGTATACATGGAGGGCGACTCATCAAGAGCACGGCCCTATAAATACGTTGAGTTACACACAAAATCGGTCAGAGGGTATATGTACATATTCACGTCAACGTCTCCACCTTCAATTTTAATCCCTCCAGAACCGACCGACGTTCGGCTTGGGGCTTGTTGCGGTCTTCGAGGGGTCGGAAGGCGACGATTCCCTCCCGAGCGCGCTCTTGATAGCAAGGTCGTAGCGGCCATTTGCTTCCGAGGTAGAGCAGGTGAGATATGCGGCCCGCAGTGAGAGTGCTTTTACTCACCGTAAGCTTGAGAAGCATCCCAAAGCATGATACCTCCGAATGACGAGTACTGGCTACGGGTTTGTGAGGCGATATTTCCCAGCGTAGCCGCATCGACGTAGCCCGCGTTAGCGGCCCCAGGGGCAGCCGGAGCACCAATGTAAACCTTGACATTTTTGTTGGGAGACGCCGTTTTAGCCCAGTTGTCCCACTGATTGAAGTTCCAGCTGTTGGGGTTACTGAACTGGGGGAGTGAGCAGTAGTTGTTATCTATTATCGCGCGTGAGCTGTTTTCGTTCTCGGTGAGATATAAAGTGACCTACAGAATTGAACATAGACGGCGTCGAACGGCACTGTGTTGATGACACTCCCCAGATATGCGTCGGGGAACGGGCATTGTGGCGCAGCCGTGGTGTAGTATCTATGGTTTTTCGGCGGTTCAGAAGCAGGTGGAAATGGTGATCAAGATTTCCGCGTACCTCTTGCCTCCGCTGCTGAAATGCGAATGAAGCCTATTGAGGAAAGCCGGGTAGGAGCTAGTCGCGCGTTTCAGTCACAGTCAGCGTAAGGGACCGAAGGTCTGCTTACGCGGTAGAACCGCCCTCGATATCCAAGTCAACACTAAGCGGCGAGTCATGAGAAGGAGATTTTTCGAATGAACGAGCAACTAACCCATCCAAAACCGCATCACCGAACGGTCTGGTCGAAGAGTTTCCGCCAAAGAACAGGTCCCACAAAGTGTCGGCCTGGGGAAGCGAATCTCAGGAGTGGATGACACGGAGTGGCTCAACAGTGGCTCACAAAAGCGGTCGCGTCATCGTCAGAAGTGAACGAGGCGAGGCCCGTGGCTCCTCCCAACGAGAGTGTAATAATCTTTCCTTTAGCTTGACACGCGCTGATGTCGCTCGCTAGAAATTGGCAGTTCGGGAGAGAGGTCCCTGGGAAGACGCCGGAGTTCACGCTGCAGATCTTCGGCAAAATGTAAGTCCCAAGAAGCCACGAGGGACCGGCAAAGACTAAAACGCACATTCGCGAGGTCCATGGATGGGAGACCTCCCTGTCCCTTGAAAATGTGAAGGAATGCGAGCGGGAACACGTCTATTGCGTCATCTTGACAATAGGTCGCCAGGTTCTTCTGCCAGTTTCCCGGATCATTTCCGTCTGCACGATTGGGTCAGTGTAAGGCCATACTTCGCTCAACGAAATAAAAAGTTACTCGTCGCCCCGTATGAGTTCTGACCCCAGTAGCTGTAGGTTCGAGTTATTAGGGACACGGAAGTGGACCACCCTCACACTACACGTACACGACGACCTGTTGATGAAATGACTGTTAGCCGGCGAAAACGCTAGGCTCCGGGTGAACCCACGTTGTCCTGGCGAGAGATATCAAACGCTAATGCTCCCCCGAAGGAGATCAAGAGCAATCCGAGGATCGAGACAAGCGAGCGAATCGATGCAGAAGGCATTCTTTGGAATAAGAGGAGAGGGGCGGAACAATGGCGGACTCGTTCACACTGAACTTGGCCTACACTTCCCCAGTATTTAAACCAGGACGAAGAGCTTCCAGTGTTCACGGCCCGGAACAGAAACCTGCATGGCTGCACACCCCAGAGGATGATAACTACCCGCTGATGTTCTCAAGAGACCGAGGAGGATAAACCCCACTGTTGCTGACCGAGAAGACCAAGGATCTCGTGTCAACCTACGTGCAGCCCGTGTGCAAGTAACCTAGTATCACGATAAGCATATGGATGACATCTTTCGCGATCATGGTGGGCGAGGGGACTGAACGAGTGGAAGAACAACCCGAGAGTTCCTAGGTGATCTGGAGGGTTCGCACATGGCCGAAAAACACAAGGCTATGGCTGGGAGTAAATTTAGAGGTGGTTCTATCTCAAGGATCTTTTCGTGACCTCACCTTCTCCCCAGGCGGTTGCAGTACTCCTGAGAACGTACCGCGTATGTGTTCCCGGCGCCAGCTTGTGTCTCATGGGACCATTCGGGGGTTGGGATACGTTGATAGACCTTAGGAGGGCGTCTCGTGACACACCGCCCCTCCGACAAGGGTTCCCCCAAGCTCGACCATGCATTGCGATAATCCGACGTGTGGGCTCGTTGATGATACACGTCTGGCCGCGCGGACCGCATGAGCAGAGGGTCAGTTCTCCTCGCCGAAAAAGTCAGGTTGTGGGCTTGTAACCACAGTCAACAAGTTTGTGATGG
>Ga0307516_10001505_pt1 | contig 32057 bp, 28 predicted proteins | sample 19_EM_MG_FD_203310 | JGI IMG/M metagenome (GOLD analysis project Ga0307516, IMG submission 203310) | Populus trichocarpa ectomycorrhiza microbial communities from riparian zone in the Pacific Northwest, United States - 19_EM | ecosystem: Host-associated > Plants > Roots > Unclassified | place...
AGCAAGGGAGGAAGTGTTGCAATATCTCACTCGTTGCTTAGTCACGGCAGGCATGGGCCTACCCCTATATTCTCCTTTCTCTCGAGGCTTCAGCCTTACTTAGACAATACACACGTTCATCACTTTTCAACATAAAGAAATAGATTTCTCACCCCAACCAAGATAAATCAGCATGAATATCCTCACCAACACTACCACTGAAACCCACACATAAAATCTAAGATTATTCCGTTGTGAATTATCGAAAGTAGCCTGATTACCTTTGATTCTCCCCCACTCCAGTTACGAGATAACCCCAGTGTTACATAGTCCTTATACCCCTTCCGTACCAGGACTGTGTTTCTGGTAAAGTCATTGGGTCTTCCAGGAACTTCCGGTTCTTCTTTCTTCTCCATCACGATATCCCAAGCCATTATTCCTTGTAGGACCTTCGTACAGTCTTCCTTCCAGAGGGCGTAGTTGGTACGATCGAGGAGGCGGATATTGCCCTCCAGGTGTTTGAATGATTTTTCACTCATGATGACAATCGTATCAATATAGATCTTCTATCGCTGAGATGGTTAGCGTTCGATTTTGCAGAGAAAATGTCTAAGTGAGATGTAGAGAAAAGGCCCTCGGAATCGCCGGCCCCCGCATTTACCACTGGCTCCTGAGGAGCTATTTTTCACACGAGAGTATGACAATTGAGAACATGATGTGAGGTTAGTAGGTATTTGGAGTGGTTACGGCTCCGGACTCATAACCTGTAAAAGTTTACCCAAACAACATTCCTTTGAGAGTCTTCACAAGTAGAGAGGGAGTGAGAAAAGACAGAGACAAGACGAGATGATTTAATCATTGAAGTTTGATGGAAAGGCTCAGATAGGTGCATTCTGTTTTTCTATACTATGAAGAAGTATGTAAAAGTATAGAAGGAAGAATGAGAAAGATGCTGCTGTGGAAGAGTGCCAAGCTATCATTACCAGGGTTCTCCTGCCATTGCCATTGCTATGGCGTTACTGCCATCGCCTTTGCTATGATGTTGCTGCCACTGCCATTGCTACGGTGTCACTTCCATCAGCACACCATACTGGAGCGGCAAGAAGCAATTCCAACAGTATCGACATGACCAGGCATTCCTGGAAGTATCTAGATTGATAGATTGTGACCCCTAAATGCACCTAAGAAGTATATACCCAGTAAGGGCTGCAAACAGGAGCACGAGGGTGAGAATCCCTACAAGGGTATGCAAACAAAGATTATTTGCAAGCAGCCAGATCGAAGATCTTCTGGGTCCGTACCTATCAAACAGTGTCACCTCCCAATCAACCCTATCTCCCTCTAAGTAGGAGAGACATTGTTACATAATACTGAGGTATTGTGCTTCCCAAGCTGGCCTGTTGGCAGATGGCCAATGAGTCAGCATGGTGTATATAGAGTATCAGTTTTCCTAGATAGTGAGGCATCAGTAATGATCAGTTGGAAGTTGAGTCTTAACAATATTACTTTGTTTCTGAGATCAACTCTCTAGTGATATTTCGAACACAAAACTGTTAGTGAATTTTCCCTACCACTCCTGTATAAATCCCTTGGAGCTATATGGTCATCCCACAACCTTCATACAAGTGTCGTCTACTCAAGGGTGATAGCCTGTTGGTGACCACCTGGACGATTGTGCTATTGGTGAAACACCAGATGATTACAGGTGGTTGATACAATCAAAACCAACCTGAAGAAGATGGTAGATGATCTCTAGCCCAAAGAGGACAACAAGAAGGTTGCGTCACCTGGGAGTTTACCAGCAGCCCTTGAGTATACCAGTGTACGTCCCACTCGACTACCAAAGTTAGCCTATCACTCCTGATATTCAGTGATAACATTCAGTTCCTAATAGATGGCCCTGCAAATACTACAGCAATACCCAACACAACGGACAAACACAAGAAACTGGTGGCCCCACAAATCCAGTTCATTTCAAATGTCATACCTGGTATCCAGGATGAACGCTGTATGCAACAGAGATCTCCCAGCAATCTGGACCGAGAGAAATTCCACTTTGGTGACTGGACTTGGCTCCATGAGACCAAATACTATGGCATAGAACTATGCCCAGTGTTTGCCCTGAGATGGATGAGTCCATTCCAAGTGTGGGAGGTTTGGAACAAAGGTGCTTACAGGCTTCAGTCAGATCCCAAGTATGTGGGCAAAAAGACAATGGTGATATTGCGGAATCCGGTTAACAGAAATCAAATGAAGACCTATATGGAGAGAGAGTAGCATTTGGAGGTGAGGATTGATAAGAAGGACTGATGTTAGGAAGTTGGGTTTGTAATGGCAGTTGTACCATTGGGTGTGTTTTACTTTCTTGTACTTGGTTTATGGTGATCTGGTGATTGCTGGGGAGGTAATGGGCGCTACAAAATGATAATAACTTGGTGGGGATTTGTTTGTTTGCTTTGATAATGTTATGTCCTCGTATGGTATGCTCAGACCTAGTGCGGGGGCCTGTGGTGGAGCCACTCTACCTGTGGTGAAGGAGGTGTGGTGGAGTGGCAGTGCCTGCAGTAAACGTTAAGGTTTTGAGTTTGGGCGGAAGTTTGTGGCTAGCGACTTAGCAGGAGACAAAAGTAGCTTTAGGCTGAGGCTTTCGCTAGACTTAGAGAATTAGACATTGTGGGAGGGGGGTGTCTCTGTCTAGATCCAAAGGGGGGGGAGGGGAAAAATCCAAAACGTGAGAGATGAGAGGGGGTATAGTTCAATTGAGAAAGCTATCTCTCGAAGCAGAGGTTGTAGGATAGATGATGTCTAGATACAAGACGACCGTCTCTGGAACAGGCAATTTATATGTCTGGAGCCCTCCTTAGTATGACTAATTCCACTGCGCTCTTGGTATCTTTATCAACCAAATTCATGCTCTTGGCATTTCAGTCCCACAGCTGCTCCCCTTTCCTTCAGTGAGAGGACCCTCTCTTAGCAGCATCTCCCTCCCATGGCCTTTGTCAACACTTTCCCATGTCCTCCATCAACAATTTCCAATGTCTTCTGTCAACAATTTCCCAAGACAAATCAGTCTTCCCAAACAAACTTCGTTCCGGACACTGCTGTCCAACCGTCTCCTCCCGTCCCAGTCCATTTCTACATACGAAACTTGCCCCATACCCGCGTCTTCCCCTATTGGCACAAACACTCTCAGATCATCCAGGTGCACATGGTCCGTCAATCAAGAGATCTTGGTCTTGACCAATTGCCCTGTCGACAAGTCGAATAAACATCTGCTCCTCCTATGATGGGTGACATCATCCAAACGGAATGGCCCTTCCCACCGTGGCTCCAGTTTCTTATCCTGATGGATATCCAAGCCAGCCCGCCGCAACAAAACCAAATCTCTATTTCACAGTGCCTTATATCGTTCCGAGTCGTATTCAGTTTCTGTCCGGTTGAACTCACAGAGGAACCGCTGGCATACCATTTCCATTTGCTCGTCTTGGCAGACCATAAGTGACTCATGTTGACCTTGTAGTGTTTCTAGGTCCTGCAGATGGTCCCACTGAGATTGTTGAGCCTGAGGTACAGTGCTGTCTGATGATCCTGGACAGTGAAGTAGAATCAATACCTTGTTGGATTAAATCCTAACATAACTTTGGCAGGAGTAAACTGATGGATCTTCACCATCTTAGTGTTCATGGCGTGGAGGATGCCATCCACGTACTCACTCCACCTATTGGTATGTCCTCCAACACTACTGATTATCACCCATCGAAGCCCATACAACATCAGTTGCACATAACGTTCCAGAAGGCCAACTGATGAGGGGTGAGTTTTCAGCGCTGGGAACTGGCGAACTCCTTTTGTATGCAGAAACTTGGACAACTGCCCCTCAACAAAGTAGGAGGCATTATCTGAATAGATAGTTCTAGAAAGCCCGAAAACACTGGCTATTGCTTCTAAGAACTTCACCACCACTGGTTCGTTGATCGCTGGAACCGTTACTGCCCATGTATATCTCGTGAAATAATCGACGGCAATCAGGATGTAATTGTTGCCTTCTGAAGTGGGTGAAATCGGTCCGAATCCATCAATGCCAATCATATCCATAGTTCTCATCTAGATTATCGATGTTAGGACCCGAGATGGAGTCAGCCTCGCGGTAAGCTGACACCTGGGACAGCTACAACAGTATCTTGCTGCGTCTTGGTGTTGAGTTGGCCAGAAATGATGTCCCATTAGCTATTTAACCATCAAGTCAGCGGAATAATGACCATGACAGTCATGAGTCCACTGTAGAGCCCTATCCACCTCGCATTTCCGGACACACCAAACCTGGTCTCCTGACCTTTCCACATACTCCAAACAGGTATCCTTTTCTGGCTGGTTATCATTCCCCAACACAGCTATTGCTTCCAACTACGAATCCTCCTTTCCCGGCTATCCATAGGGGATGGATTCCACCGGTAACCTTGACAGTCCATCGGCTAACACATTTTCCGTCCCTTTCACATGCACGATATGTAGGTCATATTCGCTCAGATACAACTGCCAGCCAACAATTCGTCACTTATCGGAATTCTTCAGTGCCATACTTACACACTCATGGTCTGTATAAACGATGATCTTAGGGAAGTTCTCATTCACCAACCATCAGACCTCCTTCAAGCACCTCACAATAGCCAGCGCTTCTCATTCGGTTGTATGGTAGCGAGTTTCCGCGTTCAGAAACTTCGTCGAAATGCACTGGACCAGCCTCACCTTATCGACCAGTTTCGGTGAGGTGAGTATTGTTCTGGGTTCCTCAGCTACCAATTGAAAGAGAACGCCTCAATAAGCGTACTGAGATGCATCACAGGACAGGTGATATTGCCGGGTGGGATCATCTCCATAACATACAGTACCCCATCAAAAGTCTTCGTGATTGGCCAGATTGTGTCTCAGTTTATCCACATTGACAGGGGGGCCCCCCCCCACTTTCTCCTCCTCCTGAGCACTATAAAACAAGTACTGAAATGCAGAACATTAAAGAGAGATAGAAAAAGGAGTAGAAGAAATACAGAGGAATGATTCCGTATAGTAACTAGTAGCTTGTGTACCATCCCTTTGCATCAATGTCTGCCTGCACCAGCAAAGGTATCGACCCCCAAAGCGCCTCAAACTGCTTGGGTGGGATTTTCTCCCAGCAGAGCAGAAGAACTTCTGCTAGCTTCGCCTTCACTTTATTGGGGCCTTCTGGGTAGTTGATAAGGTCAGCATAATCCACTCGGAGCTATCGCTTGAGCAAGGTCCAGAAATGCTCGACTGGATTAAGGTCAGGGGAGTAGGCAGGATGGGACTTGAGTGGAATAGTGTAACGTTCAAAGAAGGATAGCATGAGTTTGGTAGTGTGCATCTTGACGTTATCCTGTTGGAAAAGCGGATTTCCGAGGGCTACGAATACGTCCTCGAGAACTGGAAGCAGCTAGTGACGTAGCAGATCTCGGTATATTCGTGCAATGATGGACCCAGTCTTCAACGGTACTAGCACACCATGCTGCTTGCCCCGGAAGCAAACCCACACCATCAACTTCACCTGACAATGCTTCACAGGATTGACACAGTCAACGTGCCACCTCTCCTCTCCTGGTGTGCTGAAGACCCATCTCTGCTGTCCTGTAGGCTGCTGGTCCACACTACACTCATCGCTGTAGATCACCCACTGGACGTCCTCCGCAGTCCAATCCTTGCGGGCATACGCCCATTGCAGCTGGGCCTTTGCGTGTTCCACCTTTAGCCTTGATCGCTTTTTTGCTAGCCACTTCGTAGATTTTTAATAGAAATTAATTCAAAATCCACACATGTGTGGGGTGGGGGTTGGAAAAATATTGTGCTGTCTGTGACACTGTAACATCCGGTCAACGTCGGAGTGACGGTAATATTGAACTTGTCAGGTTTCTCGATAGTCACGAAGGAGATGGGGAGCGCGTGGTCTTCGCCGGCGTTCAGTTATTATACAGGAATAACACCCCCCATGACAATCCTTCCAAGCTCGCCCACCATTAAGGGATTCACAGCGAATAATGTAAGGGGTTCGGATCGGTATCGGCGGCGCCCACCGGCTGTGGCTTGAGCGCTGGATCGTACGCAGCTCCGAGGCAACAGCTTGCTCGACAGATAGCTCGGTGCATGGCACGGTGTATGCGGCGGCTCACGTGGCAGCGCATGCTTCGAGACGGGTCCGGCGGCTTGCCAGACGGCTCGCTTGTGTATCGCGTCGGTGGATGGTTCGAGGCGGGCCCAGCGTCTTGCCCGACGGCCGGCTTGCGCCGCTTCGGCGGAGGATTCGATTCGAGACGGGCCCGGCGTCTTGCCCGGCGGCTCGCTCGCAGCGGTCCGGTTCGGCGGATCGTTCGACGCATTCAGTGCTTGCCAAACGGTTCGCGCGACAACTGCCTCACGGGTAAGATAAGGTAAGAAATACACTCACACACCAAACCCTCCTGGGTGCGGGCCGGAGCCCCAAGCTACTTGTCCTGGTCGGTCTGATGATAAGGAAACAAAGTTCTGTTTAGCACCGCATAACTCGCCCAACCCTTTCGGGGGTTAAGTCCCTCATGCGGCCCAGTGGATCGCAAAGTCTTTTCTCGTCCATCCCATTAGATGACGTGGCCTTATCATCTCATAGATGACACAGCCCAACTTCACGCCGTTTCCCACCAGTTGCCGGTATCCCTTATCTCCCGAAGTTAACCCTCACGACCGCTGGCGGCCGTAAGCCTTGTTTACTCCGCTTTTTATCTCCCGCCTAGACTCTTGAACTCCTCACGTATCCTTCCGTCTCCTTCCCAATCCACTGTCATCTCACTAGCAGCACATAGGGGTATCTGCGCTTCGGCGGATGGTGCAACGCATGCCCGGCAGCATGCCAGATGGCTTGCATATATCGTTTCAGTTCGAGACGGGCCCGGCGGCTTGCACGGCAGCTCGTTCGTATCGTATCGGTCCGGTTTGGTGTCTGCCGGACGGCTCAGTTGACAACTGCCTCACAGGTAAGATAAGGTAAGGATTACGCACACACACTAGACCCTCCTGGGTGCGGGCCGAAGCCCGAAGCTACTCATCCTGGTCGGTCTGACAATAAGGGGAGATGAGGTTTCATGCAAGCGGGCGGGGTGCTTTCGTACCGGACTCTCTTCTGTGCGCCATCAGCAGGCGACGTGGCATCCCCTCCTTTCGTGGGAGGGGTCATAGCCCAAGTCCGGCGGTCCGTACGTCATCAGCAGGCCACGTGGCATCCCCTCCTTTCAGGGGAGAGGTTCTAGCCCAAGCATCTCTCCGTCTACAATCTTCCCCTCATCTCCGGAGTTTTAGAATTCGTACAGCCGGTCTTGGCCGTAAGCTAAACTCTGTTCCTTATCTCCCACCTAGACTCTCAAGCCCCTTACGTATCCTCCCGTCTCCTTCCTGATGAAGTGTCATCTCGCTTGCGGCACCTGTAGGAGCGCTCGTAGGATCGCTTGTAGGATCGCTTGTAGGATCGCTTGTAGGATCACTCGTGGGATCGCTCGTCGGATCGCTTGTAGGAGGAAAGGTTGTTGACTCGATATCTGGGTGACTGCTAGGTGGTCCGTTGATGATTGACCGTTCTGTGGTTCATGGTTCCGCTGATGATTCCGATGATCGTTTCAATGATGATTCCCATGATCGTTTCGATGATGATTCCGATGATCGTTTTCTCCTTTTTCGCCCGCAGCGAGGAGTCGTATAAGTATTCGGCTTGGCGAGGTCACCTGCTGTGGGGAAATTACCCTGCACCGTGACGTGAAAACTCTTCACCTTGGCACTGGATTTCATCAGTGTAAAGAGGATAACTCTCGATTGGGTCAGACAGTAGTGCTTTTCCCGTATCTCCCCGAGAGTGGCCAGAGCAGGTGCCTCTCCTTAAGTCCTCTCATCGTGATTGGGTGATGCGATTGGGTTGTGTGTGGGGTTGATTTCGTTACTCGACCGGAGCCGGCAGCTGTGAGCCCTCAACCATACCAGCTGTTCCTTCTCGGCCGCAACGGGCACTAAGGTATAGCTCCGCCCCATATCGCTCCCAACAGACTCTCGAACTGTTCCTGAGGTGCGGTCCAGTAGCGGTGTTTGCACTTTCCCGAATCACGAGCCAGTACTTGGTCTGGGGGCTACCCAGCGCTACAGGATCAGGTTGCGGACATGCCTCCGCTCCAGTATTCGTTCAACTCGACGTCCTCACCCTGGTGCGGCGTGTGCCCTGCCTCATAATCGTTGTAAGCATCTCGGATAAGTGGGGATACGCTCACGCTGTCGAGCGCTGGCTGAGCCCAGAGTTCATCGCCATAATTGGGTGTCAGTGACAAGGATGTGAGTGGTAGCATAATCCCTCGTGTCTCCCGACCACGGGGTGCAGCTGTATCGCCTCGGGCCTTTGAGCCATCTGCAACGATACAGCGATTCCCGACTCCTGGTGTTGTTCCTCTGGAAAGAACCCCGCTCCTATTCCGCGACCTTGACTCGCAACTCCTTGCGTTCCCGTTTCCTTCCGATTGCTCATCAGCAGAAAAAAAATTGCGTCCTTAGCGTCCGGACGCACTAGACCCTCTGAATGTTTCAGACACAAGCTGCTTAACTCGGACGCAGATCATCACGGCACCGTGTGTCCGGACGCAGTACGCCATGGCATTGGCTTACCGGACGGAGCGTGGCATGGCATTTTCATTCTGGACGCATGGTGTCAGGGCATTTTCCTTCTGGATGCAGCCGTGTCAGGGTATTTTCCTTCTGGACGCAGCCGTGTCAAGGCATTTTCCTTCTGGACGCAGCCGTGTCAGGGCAAATGGCATCCGGACAACATGTGTCATGGCACCGTGGTTACGCTGGCTGTCAAGGCACGGAACATCGCAGCAAATACTCGCGTCACATTCACAAACACGCAGCGGGTTGCGGGCATAGTGACTCAGTCCAGTTCTATTCTCTATATCTAATGTACATCTATATATGCTACTACCACACTTCGCGTTTCCAGCACTAGCACCCAGCGTCACACCCATCACTGCTGTTTTTGATGCGCGTAGCACTGCTGAGTGTCAGAAACAAAGGAAAGTTGGCAAATACGACACGACGTGATGAGCCCGACACATTGAGCACGAAGCGATGAACACAACGTGATGAGCACAACGCGATGAGCACAACGACTATGAGGAGGATGGCAATGAGGACGCTGGCAGCGTGGACGATAGTGAGTAGGACACGGCGTGTATGAGAGCGAGTAAGACGTGACGAGTATGGGAGCGAGTAGGACGCGACGAGTATGAGAGCAAGTAGGACGCGGCAAGGACGATAGCAAGTAAGACGCGGCGAGGATGATAGCGAGTACGACGTGGCAAGTATGATGGCGAGCGTTGTGGCATGGTTAGCACAGCTCTCCGAGTGACAGGAACAGCGGTGGGAGCTGGTACAATACGATGTGACGAGTATGATGTCGTTGAGGAGGATGTCGATGTGTTTGATGGCAGTGAGGATGGCGGCGAGTAACGTAGCAAGAATGGCGCGACGAGTAAGATGTTGATGATGAAAATGTCGATGAGGAAAATGTCGACGAATAAGATATCATCATTTTGATGGCTGCGAGTATGATGACAATGCGAAGGACGATGACGAGTATCTAGGACGAGGTGAAAGGAGAAGAAAAAAGAGGTCTAGGAGCGATGAGGACGCCGAACCTTGCGCAAGCGCAAGTGTTGGTAATGGCTTGGCGCTTTGCATTGACATCATACACACCACGTCCTACTCGCTATCTATCGTTCTCACTGTCATCAATCTTATTGACATCATACTCCTCACCTCATATTGTACCACTCCCCGCCGCTGTTCCTGTCACTCGGAGAGCTGTGCTAAACATGCCACAAAGCTCGCCATCGTGCTCGCCGCCACCTACTAGCTATCGTCCTCGCCGACGGCACCCTCATTGACATCGACACGTCACTGTGTATTCTACAACTTCCCTGTATCTCGGTCACTCTGAGAGCTGTGCTAACCATGCCATAAAGCTCGCCATCATACTCGCCGTGTCCTACTTGCTATTGTCCTCACCACGTCTTACTCGCTATCGTCCTTGCCGCGTCCTACTCGCTATCGTCCTCACCGCTTCTTACTCGCTATCATCCACGCCGTGCCCTACTCGCTCCCGTACTCGTCACATCTTACTCGCTCTCATACTCACCGCGTCCTACTCGCTATCGTCCACGCCACCAGTGTCCTCATTGCCATCCTCCTCATAGTCATCGTGCTCATCGCGTCGTGCTCATCGCGTCGTGCTCATCGCGTCGTGCTCATCGTGTCGGGCTCATCGCATCGTGTCGTATTTGCCAACTTTCCTTTGTTTCTGACACTCAGAGCAATGCTACGCGCGTCAAAAACAGCGGCGATGGATGTGACGCTGGGTGCTTGTGCTGGAAACGCGAAGTGTGGTAGTAGCATATATAGATGTACATTAGATATAAAGAATAGAACTGGACTGAGTCACTATACCTGGAACCCGCTGCGTGTTTGTGAATGCGGCGCGAATATTTCCTGTGATGTTCCGTGCCTTGACAGCCAGCGTAACCACGGTGCCATGATACGCGTCATCCGGATGCCATTTGCCCTGATACAGCTGCGTCCAGAAGGAAAATGCCCTGACACGGCTGCATCCAGAAGGAAAATACCCTGACACGGCTGCGTCCACAATGAAAATGCCCTGACACGGGGTGTCCAGAAAGAAAATGTGCTGACACCATGCGTCTAGAACGAAAATGCCCTGCCACGCTCCGTCCGGTAAGCAGATGCCGTGGCGATCTGCCTCCGGGTGCATGGTGCCATGGCGAGCTGCGTCCGAATTCACATTGCCTGTGCGTTTTGCGTTGGGAGCAGTATGTGCGCTGCCAGGGTGCGTCCAGAGCGTCCCGAGCACCTGGTGCATCAGGATGCAGCCTGTGGGTCTGGACGCACATTTTTTTTCCTGATGCTTGACCTCATGATGACTACCAAGGTTGTCTTCCTCCATGGCAGCGCTTGCGCTTTTCCGGTCTGTGCCGGTACCTGGCCCACGGACCTCCTGGTGCCGCAGAGTCGGTTGACCCAAGCCAAGCACCGCCAGCGTCGGTTGCCCGGTCTCGGTATGCCATCCTAAGATCATGTGACGAGTTTCCGATACCTTCCTGCCCTGTCCGTATCCGAATGTGTGACCGGTAATATTTAGGGTGTAAAACGATCCCCCCCTTCCTAAGCTTCGTCCCGAAGCTATAGGATGGTGTTGCGTGTAGTCCTTCAGCCCTGTACTGTTGCTCGATTGTACAGATAAAAGCCGTGTGGGAAAAAGTCTCTCAAATCGGTGAGCCCGTAGTCCATTGGCGTATCAGGATACTATACTCTGCTACCGCTCGATCATTGAGACTGAAAAACCCCGTGGGAAAAAGTCTCTCAAATCGTCGTGAGCTGGTAGCCGGTTGGCGTTTCTAATCGACAAAACACGTTACGGTTCTCTGAGGTGACCTTAGAACGTAGCCTCCCAGCCTACCGCTCTGGTTATCGAGAAAAACCCAGTGGGAAAAAAAAAAAAAACTCTGTAGCCATTCCTTCAGCCAGTAGCTGTCAAATGGCATGTTGGTCAGATGGTATCGGTCATGACATCATATTGCTGTCGATGCCGTCTATATTCCGGCGGACTCTTGATGTCCTCAGTCTGGTGCCCGGTGCCCACCTTCCCGTAAAGGCATCCCGTTTCCATCCTCAAATTCCCGGCCTTTCGGCTCATCCGTCCTGGCACTCGGCTCGGGACAGCGTCCTCCATGACCTTTTGGTCTACCCGTTCCGGCACTTCGGCACGGAACGGCAGTCTCACTAACCTTTCGGTCGACCCGTTCTGGCACTTCGGCACGGAACAGCATTCTCCCTGGCCTTTCGGTCAACCCATTCCGGCGTCTGGCATGGAACGGCATTCTCTCTGTCCACCGGCTCCGGTACTTCGGCACGGAATGGCATCTTTCCTCGGCCTTCCTGTACCCGGTGTTCCAGCCATGCTGCTGATATCGCGAGTACAGAGCCTTTGGCGTCAATGCTGACCACAGCTGCCGCAACATGGAATGCATCCCGGATTGCCGTGATCGGGTGATCATTATCCCGCCCTTTCCAGGGCGGTTCTCCGAACTCCTTGAATAAGCGTCAAGTTTGCCATTCTGGCTACTGGACCGTCGAGATGCATATTGATGTATTATGTATCGTCGATGCCAGCGGGTTGTGGTACAGTAGTCAGCGAGCCTGGCGTCGGTTGAGTTCCCATTACCCGAGGTTTGCTCGGCGTATGGTGTTCCATGGGTTTGTCGTCAGACGCGTATATGCCCGGATGACGTGTGATTGGCGTTATGCTCCATCGAGGAGCTGCCTCGCAATGGGTCTGTGAGGGCGATGTCGAGGAATAGCTCCCAGTGCGAACTTCCGCACGTCGAACGCAGCGAATGCCAAACTTCCGCAGCTCGGAACAGCTGGAACGGTGCCCGGAACGTGTATTCTAACGTATCCGGAATGACCTCACCGGCTTCGAGTGAGAACGAGTGCTGGTTTCTTAGCGAGCTGGTGGCCGCCAGGACCCAAAAGGACTGGATTTTGGGATTTTCGTCCGGTTTCGGTGAAAAACAGGAAACGAGCTCAGCGGCACTCGAGATCTGTTGAGGCCCAAAATGAAAAACCCCTCGTCGTTTGCCTGCCCAGCAGCCGTCGTGGACTGCATCTCTTGCGAACTTTGCTGTTCCTTCGGTGCCACGCATCTGGTGCGATGGACACTATCGGAGCTGTTGGTGAGGCAGTTCCCGCGGTTCCTGCAGACCTCGTCGACTGCTACTTGGACCGACTCCCATTGCTCCTTTCTTGGCCCGACCTTCCGGTTACGGCTCGTAGGCCAGCTGGGGGTCTTTCGCTCCCTAGCCTTTCGGCTGTACCATATCTGCTCGGCTCAACGGCCGTCCAGTAGTCGTTCCTTCCTTGCCCTTTCGGCGCTTTGCCAGGTCCCATCGAGCTTCAACTTGACCCCTGGCCACCCAAAATTCCTTGCTCGCCGTTGGTGTTGAGCAGGATCTTCCTCTTCGCGTGTCTGACTGTCGCGGTCCACCGGAGGGACACTGTGTGCCTGACAGTTGACATCGTCCGAAGGTCGAAATTCTCGCGAAAGGTGACTTGGAACCCTAGATTATAGTGTGACACTGGAACGTCCGGTCAACGTCGGAGTGATGGTAATATTGAACTGGTCAGGTTTCTCGATAGTCACGAAGGAGATGGGGCGCGCGTGGTCTTCGCCGGCATTCAGTTATTATATAGGAATAACACCCCCCATAACAATCCTTTCAAGCTCACCCACCGTTAAGGGATTCACAGCGAATAATCTAAGGGGTTCAGTTCGGTATCGGCGGCGCCCGCCGGCTGCGGCTTGAGCGCCAGATCGTACACAGCTCTGCGGCAACAACTTGCTCGACAGATCGCTTAGTGGACGGCACGGTGTGCGCGGCGGCTCAAGCGGCGGTGCATGCTTCGAGACGGGCCCGGCGGCTTGCCAGATGGCTCGCTCGTGTATCGCTTCCGCGGATGGTTCGAGACGGGCCCGGCGTCTTGCCCGACCGCTCGCTCGCAGCGCTTCGGCACACGATTCGATTCGAGATGGGCCCTGCGTCTTGCCTGGCGGCTCGCTCGCATCGGTCTGGTTCGGCAGATCGTTGGACGCATTCGGTGCTTGCCAAACGGCTCGCGCAACAACTGCCTCACAGGTAAGATAAGGTAAGGAATACGCTCATACACCAGACCCTCCTGGGTGCGGGCCAGAGCCCGAAGCTACTCGTCCTGGTCGGTCTGACGATAAGGAAACAAGATTCTGTTTAGCACCGCATAACTCGCCCAACCCTTTTGGGGGTTAAGTCCCCCATGCAGCCCAGTGGATCGCGAAGTCTTTACTCGTCCATCCTGTTAGATGATGTGGCCTTATCATCTCGTCGATGATGTAGCCCAACTTCACTCCGTTTCCCTCCAGTTGCCAGTATCCCTTATATCCCGAAGTTAACCCTCACGACCGCTGGCGGCCGTAAGCCTTGTTAACTCCGTTTTTTATCTCCCACCTAGACTCTCGAGCTCCTCATGTATCCTTCCGTCTCCTTCCCGATCCACTGTCGTCTTACTCGCCGCGCTTAGGTGTATCTGCACTTCGGTGGATGGTGCGACGCATGCCCGGTGGCGTGCCAGATGGCTTGCGTATATCGTTTTGGTTCGAGACGTGCCCGGCGGCTTGCCCGGCCGCTCGCTCGTATCGTATCGGTCCAGTTCGGCGTCTGCCAAATGGCTCGCTCGACAACTGCCTCACAGGTAAGATAAGGTAAGGAATACGCTCACATACTAGACCCTCCTGGGTGCGGGCCGGAGCCTGAAGCGACTCGTCTTGGTCAGTCTGATGATAAGGGGAGATGAGGTTTTATGCAAGCGGACGGGGTGCTTTCCTACCGGACCCCCTTCCGTGCCCCATCAGCAGGCGACGTGGTATCCCCTCCTTTCGGGGGAGGGGTCATAGCCCTAGTCAGGTGGTCCGTACGCCATCAGCAGGCGATGTGGCATCCCCTCCTTTCGGGGGAGAGGTTCTAGCCCAAGCATCTCTCTGTTTGCAATCTTCCCCTCATCTCTGGAGTTTTAGAATTCGTACAGCCCGTCTTGGCTGTAAGCTAAACTCTGTTCCTTATCTCCCGCCTAGACTCTCGAGCCCCTTGCGTATCCTCCCGTCTCCTTCCCGATTGACTGTCATCTCGCTTGCGGCGCTTATAGGAGCGTTCATTGGATCGCTCGTAGGATCGCTCGTAGTTTCGCTCGTAGCATCGCTCGTATCATCGCTTCTCGGATCGCTCATAGGAGGAAATGTCATTGACTCGATGTCTGGGTGACCGTTAGGTGGTCCGTTGATGATTGGCCGTTCTGTGGTTCATGGTTCTGCTGATGATTCCGATGATCGTTTCGATGATGATTCCGATGATCATTTCGATGATGATTCCGATGATCGTTTCGATGATGATTCCGATGATCGTTTCGATGATTATTCCGATGATCGTTTTCTCCTTTTTCGCCCGCGGCAAGGAGTCGTATAAGTATTCGGCTAGGTGAGGTCACATGCTGCAGGGAAATTACCCCACGCCACGACGTGAAAACTCTTCACCTTGGCACTAGATTTCATCAGTGTAAAGAGGATAACTCTTGATTGGGTCAGACAGTAGTGCTATTCCTGTATCTCCCCGAGAGTGGCCAGAGAAGGTGCCTCTCCTTAAGTCCTCTCGTCGTGATTGGGTGATGCGATTGGGTTGCGTGCGGGGTTGATTTCATTACTCGACTCGAGCCGGCAGCAACGAGCCCTCAACCATATCAGGTGATCCTTCTCGGCTGCAACGGGCACCAAGGTATAGCTCCACCCCATATCTCTCCCAAGAGACTCTCGAACTGTTCCTGAGGTGCGGTCCAGTAGGTGCGTTTGCACTTTCCCAAATCACCAGCCAGTACTTGGTCCCGGAGCTACCCAGCGCTACAGGATCAGCTTGCGGACAAGCCTCCGCTCCAGTATTCATTCAACTCGACGTCCTCACCCTGGTGCGGCGTGTGTCCTGCCTCATAATCGTTGTAAGCATCTCGGATAAGTGGGGATACGCTCACGCTGTCGAGCACTGGCAGAGCCCAGAGTTTATCGCCATAATCGGGTGTCAGTGACAAGGATGCGAGTGGTAGCATGATCCTTCGTATCTCCCGACCATGGGGTGCAGCTGTATCGCCTTGGGCCTTTGAGCCCTCTGCAATGATACAGCGATTCCCGACTCGTGGTGTTGTTCCTCTGGAAACAACCCCGCTCCTATTCCGCGATCTAGACTCACAACTCCTTGCGTTCCTGTTTCCTTCCGATTGCTTGTCCTTATGATGACCACCAAGGTTGTCTTCCTCTGTGACAGCACTTGCGCTTTCCCGGTCTGCGCCGGTACGTGGCCCTGGGACCTCCTGGTGCCGCAGAGTCGGTTGACCCGAGCCCAACGCTGCCAGCGTCGGTTGTCCAGTCTCGGTATGCCGTCCTAAGACCGTGTGATGAGTTTCCGATTCCTTCCTGCCCTCTCCGTATCTGAATGTCCGACCCATAATATTTAGGGTGTAACACTGTTGGAGGAGGCGATCAAAGGTGGGCAGCGAAATATACTAGGGGGTGTAGAACCGACAAATTTGCTTACGTGTATACTGTTGGTGTTTCCGTACAGCACGTATAATTGTTCCCTTGTCTCATTTGCTAAGGACTGCAGGCCGACCGGATCATCAGAGGTTATCCGTTGTACTGCGTTTATAGTACCGTAGGAGTAAACTCTTCACAGTTGACCAGGGACGGCAGACAAGAAGATTTACCGTCGCGAAGGTACCGTAGATGACGAAGAACGCAATAATCATACACTTCTTGACGTTGCGCAACTCTCTTTATTTCCCATCGGAATTCTTTCGATATTTCGGAACCTTCACCATCTGAGGCTTCAACTTTCCCTGGGATTTCTTCAGAGTGTGAATCATGATGTTTGCTGTGGTGGTGGAGAGAAATCACTGTGGAAGACAAGGAGAAGAAGGGGTAGTATTCTTGCTCAATACGGCTAAACTGAGAGACGATCTGGCCAATCACGAAGACTTTTGATGAGGTACTGTACATTGTTGAGGATAGCTGTTTTCATGGCTCTGAAAGAAAGGTCGCCCTTAGGGTTCCACTGGCTAGCAAAAAAGGGACCAAGGCTAAAGGTGGAACACGTAAAGGCCCAGCTGTAATGGGCTATCACACGCAAGGATTGGACTGCAGAGAACTTGCAGCGGGTGATCTCCAGCAACGAGTGTACTGTGGAGCAGCAGCCTGCAGGACAGCAGAAATGGGTCTTCAGCATGCCGGGAGAGGAGAGGTGGCACCTCGACTGTGTCAATCCTGTGAAGTATCGTCAGGTGAAGTTGATGGTGTGGGGTTGCTTCTCAGGCAAGCAGTGTGGCCCACTAGTACCGTTGAAGACTGGCTCCATCAATGCACGCGTGTACCAAGACCTACTACGTTGCTGGCTGCTTCCAGTTCTCGAGGACATACGGGCAGCCCTTGGAAATCCGCTTTTCCAACAGGATAACACCAAGATACACACTGCCAAACTTATGCTATCGTTCTTTGAACGTTACACCGTTCCACTCGAGTCCCATCCTGCCTACTCCCCTGACCTGAATCCGGTGGAGCATGTCTGGACCTTGCTCAAGTGACAGCTCCGAGTGGATTATCCTGACCTTATCAACTACCCAGGAGGCCTCAATAAAGTAAAGGCGAAGCTAGCAGAAGTTCTTCCGCACTGCTGGGAGAAAATCCCATCCAAGCAGTTCAAGGCACTCTGGGGGTCGATGCCTTTACGGGTGCAGGCAGTCATTGATGCAAAGGGATGGTACACACGCTACTAGTTACTGTGTGGAATCATTCCTCTGTATTTCTTCTACTCCCTTTTCTGTCTCTCTTTATGTTACACCCTAAATATTACGGGTCGGACATTCGGATACGGACAGGGCAGGAAGGTATCGGAACTCGTCACACGGTCTTAGGATGGCATACCAAGACCGGGCAACCGTCAGCATCGGGGCTCGGCTCGCGTCAACCGACTCTGCAGCACCAGGAAACCCCTGGACCAAGTACCGGCACCGACCGGGAAAGCGCAAGTGCTGCCCCAGAGGAAGACAACCTTAGTGGTCATCATAAGCAGGACAAGCGATCGGAAGGAAAACAGGAATGCAAGGAGCGGCGAGTCTAGATTGCGGAATAGCAGCAGGGTTGTTTCCAGAGGCACGGCCTAGAGGAACAACACCATGAGTCGGGAATCGCTGTATCGTCGCAGAGGGCTCGCAGGCCGGAGGCGATACTGCTGCACCCCGTGGTAAGGAGACACGAGGGATCATGCTACCACTCGCATCCTCATCATTTGAAGCGGAGGCTTGACTTCAAGCCGATCCTGTAGCACTGGGTAGCCCCAGACCAAGTATCAGCTCGTGTTCGGGAAAGTGCAAATGCGGCTACAGGACTGTACCTCAGGAACAGTTCGAGAGTCTGTTGGGAGCGATATGGGGCGAAGCTATACATTGGTGCCCGTTGCGGCCGAGAAGGATTAGCTGGAACGGTTGAGGGCTCGTTGCTGCCGGCTCCGGTCGAGTAACGAAATCAACCCTGCACGCAATCCAATCGCATCACCCAATCACGACAAGAGGACTTAAGGAGAGGCACCTGCTCTGGCCACTCTCGGGAAGATACAGGAAAAGCACTACTGTCTGGCCCATTCGAGAGTTATCCTCTTTACGCTGATGAAATCAAGTGCCAAGGCAAAGAGTGTTCACGTCACAGTGCAGGGTAGTTCCCCTTAGCACGTGACTTTGCCCAGCCGGATGCTTATACGACGACCCGCTGACAAGCGGTTGTCATCGAAGAAAAAGGAAAACCATCGAAACGATCATCGGAATCATCATCGAAAGGATCATCGGAATCATCATTGAAACAACATCGACATCATCAGCGGAATCACCACTTGAATCGTCTAACGATCAACGGACCACCTACCGTTGACCCAGATATCGAGTCAACGACCTTCCCCCAACGAGCAATCTGTCGAGTGAGTCATCGCCACGGAACCGAGCGATCCATCGAGCGCACCGTTGCCACGGAACCACGAGCGATCCGTCGAGCGAGTCGTCGCCACGGAGCTGCAAACGATTCAACACCCTAGCTGCACCAGTGAGGTGCACAAGCCGTCAGGCCGCCGCCGGGCTTGCGTCGAACGAACCACCGCAGTGATACTCGCAAGTCACCGCCACGCCGCTGAGCCTGCGCCTCGAATCGACCATACGCACGCAAGCGGACAGACAGTCATGAGGGGTATGTACCCATCGGAAAGAGAACGAGTTAGTCAGTCTCAGAGAGTCTAGGCGGGAGATAAGACCAGAGTTAGAGCCTTACGGACGTACCAGTCGTAAGGGATTTATCTCCGGTTGGGCTGCAAATGCAACTATCCAGAGCGAGGAGGCCTGGACCCTTGAGGTCGGATAAACGTGCCAGACTTTGATAGGCCAGTAATCCCTCATTAAGGGAAATACGCGGTGCGGGGTTCAGTCGGCTTATCGTTAGACCGACCAGGACCAATAAGGATGTATGGACTGATCCCGCGGGGATCAGGGGCTATGACTATCCGTGACATGACCGGTGAGCTCTTACACCTGAGGTAACTCTCGACCAAGAGGAGTCACGTGGCGAATATTCTGTACCCGCCTCGAGCGACCAGCCAAAGCGCAGAACCGCGGAAGCTACACGAGCGAGCTGTTGGGCAAGCCGCCGGGCCCGTCTCGAACCGAAACGATATACGCAAGCTGTCTGGCACGCCGCCGGGCATGCGTCAAACCATCCACCGAAGCACGGATACGCCTAAGCGCCACAAGCGGGACGACAGTTGATCAGGAAGGAGACGGAAGGATACGTGAGGAGCTCAAGAGTCTAGGCGGGAGATACCCTGGAGTTAGAACCTTGGGGCCGTGGTGGTCCTAAGGGATTTTTCTCCAGTCGGGCTGGAAACACAACTATGCAGAGAGATAGAAGGGCCTGGCCGTCGAGCCAGATAAACCCTCTACTTCTGATGGGCCGGTAATCACCTCATTGAGGGATATACGCGGTGCGGGCATCAGTCGACTTATCGTCAATACTGACCAGGACGAGTAGCTCTGGGCTTGGGCCCACGCCCACCTTCGTTGGTGCATGTGCGAGCGTATTCCATACCTTATCTTACCTGTGAGGCAGTTGTCGCGCCAGCCGTTTGGCAAGCACCGAATGCGTCGAACGATCCACCGAACCAGACCGATGCGAGCGAGCCGTCGGGCAAGAAGCTGGGCCCGCCTCGAACCATCCGCCGAAGCGCCACGAGCGAGCCGTCGGGCAAGACGCTGGGCCCGCCTCGAACCATCCGCTGAAGCGATATACGAGCAAGCCGTCTGGCAAGCCGCCGCGCCCGTCTCGAAGCATGCACCACCGCGCGAGCCAGCGCGCACACCGTGCCATCCACCGAGCGATCTGTCGAGCAAGACGTTGCCGCGGAGCTGCGTACGATCTGGCGCTCAAGTCGCAGCCAGCGGGCGCCGCCGATACGGAACCGAACCCCTTAGATTATTCGCTGTGAATCCTCTAACGGTGGGCGAACTTGGAAGGAGGGTCATTGGGGAAGTTATTCTTGTATAATAATTGAATGCCGGCGAAGACCGCGCCTACCCCATCTCCTTCGTGACTAACAAGAAACCTGACTAGTTCGATATTACAGTTACTCCGACGTTGACCGGACGTCCCAGTGTCACACTATAATCTAGGGTTCAAGTCACCTTTCTCGAGAATTTCAACCTTCACACGACGTCAATTGTCAGCCACTCACTCTCCTTCCAGTCGACACGAGGCAGATGTGTGAAGAGAAAGAAGGTCCTGCTCAATGCCAACGATAAGCAAGGAAGTTTGGGTAGCCAGGGGTCGACTTGAAGCTCCACGGGACCAGGTAACACGCCAAAAGGGTAAGGAAGGAAAGATCACTTGCCGGCCATTGCGCCGAGCAGACGTGGTCAAGCTGAAAGGCTAGGGAGAGAAAGACCCCCAGCCAGCCTATGAGCCGTAACTGGGAGGTCGGGTCAAGAAAGGAGCATTGAGAGCCGGTCCAAGCAGCGGTCGATGATAACCGCAGAAACCGCCAGAACCGCACTGCAACAGCTCTGACGACGGTGTCCATCACACCGCATGCGTAGCACCGGAGAATCAGCTAATCCCGCCAGAGACGCAATCCATGACAGCTGCTGGGCAGGCAAACGATGAGGGTTTTTTCATTCTGGGCTTCAATGGACTTGGAGTGCTGCTCAGCTCGTTTTTCCTGTTTTTTACTGAAACCAGACGAAAATCCCCAAAATCCACTCCTTTTGGGTCCCGGCAACCACCAGCTCACCAAGGAAGCAGCACTCGTTCTCATGCGAAGCCGGTGAGGTCGTTCCGGATATGTTAGAATACACGTTCTGGGCACCTTTCCAGCTACTCCGAGTTGTAGGACCGGGTATTCGCTGCATCCAACGTGTGAAATCCGCACTCGAAGCCGGTAAGGTCATTTCGGATATGTTAGAATACACGTTCCGGGCACCGTTCCAGCTGTTCTGATCTGCAGAGTTTGGCATTCGCGGCATTCGACATGCGGGAGTTCGCACTGGGAGCTATTCCTCGACATCGCCCTCACGGACCCGTTACGAGGCAGCTCCTCGATGGAGCGTAACGCCAATTGCACGTCATCCGGGCATATATGCATCTGTCGATGAACCCATGGAACACCATACGCCGAGAAAACCTCGTGTAATGGGGTATTCAACCGACGCCAGGCTCGCCGATTACAGCATCCCGCTGGCATCGACGATAATATATCAACATCGGTCCAGTAGACGGAGTGGCAAACTTGACGCTTATTCAAGGCGTTCGGAGAACCGACCTGGAAAGGGGGGGATAAGGATCGACCGCTTACGGCGATCTGGCATGCGAAGCAGGCTGCGGCAGTCTTCATCAGAATTGGCGCCAAAGGCTCCGTACTCGCAGTACCAGCAGCACCGCCGAATACTGGGAAAGCCTCGGAAGGACACCGTTCCGTGCCGAAGCACAGGAACGGGTTGACCGAAAGGTCAGGGAGGATGCCATCCCGTGCTGAAGCGCCGGGGTGGGTTGGCCGAAAAGGCCAAGGAAGACGATGGCCGGGATGCTTGGGAACCGCTGCAGTATGAAACTGTACCGGACAGCCGAAAGGCAGGGGAGGACGCCGTCCCGAGCCGAGCGCCGGGATGGATGAGCCGAAAGGCCGGGAGTTTGAGGATGGAAACGGGATGCCTTCACTGGAAGGTGGGCACCGGGCGCCAGACTCAGGACGTCAAGAGTCCCCCTGAATACGGATGGCATTCGACAGCAATACGATGTCATAACTGATACGACCTGACGAATACGCCGTTTGACAGCTGCAGGCTCAAGGAATGGTTAGAGAGTTTTTTCACACCCGGTTTTTCTCGATAACCAGAGCGGCAGGCTTGGAGGCTACGTTCAAAGGTCACCTTACAGAACCGTTACGTGTTTCGTCGATTTGAAACACCAACGGACTACGGGCTCACCGATTTGAGAGACCTTTTCCCATGCGAGTTATTTGTCTCAATAATCGAGCAATAGTACTGAGCTGAAGGACTATACGCAAGAACACCATCCTATAGCTTCGGGAAGAAGCTTAGGAAGGGGGGGATAGTGTTACACCCTAAATATTACAGGTAGGACATTCGGATACGGACAGGGCAGGAAGGTATTGGAAACTCGTCACACGGTCTTAGGACGGCATACTGAGACCGGGCAACCAACAGCGTCGGGGCTCGGCTTGGCTCAACCGACTCTGCAGCACCAGGAAACCCCTAGGCCAAGTACCGGCACCGACCGGGAAAGCGCAAGCGCTACCGTAGAGGAAGACAACCTTGGTGGTCATCATAAGCAGGACAAGCGATCGGAAGGAAAACGGGAACGCAAGGAGCTGCGAGTCTAGATCGCGCAATAGGAGCGGGGTTGTTTCCAGAGGCACGGCCTAGAGGAACAACACTACGAGTCGGGAATCGCTGTATCGTCGTAGACGGCACGAAGGTCCGAGGCAATACCGTTGCACCCTGTGGTCAGGAGACACGAGGGATCATGCTACCACTCGCATTCTCGTCATTGACACCCGATTATGGCGATGAACTCTGGGCTTTGCCAGCGAACGACAGCGTGAGCGTATTCCCCACTTATCCGAGATGCTTACAACGATTATGATGCAGGGCATACACTGCACCAAGGCGAGGGATGTCGAGTTGACCGAATACTGAAGGAGAGGATTGACTTCAAGCCGATCCTGTAGCGCGGGGTAGCCCCAGAACAAGTACCGGCTTGTGTTCGGGAAAGTGCAAACGCCGCTACAGGACCGCACCTCAGGAACAGTTCGAGAGTCTGTTGGGAGCGATATGGGACGGAGCTTTACCTTGGTGCCCATTGCGGCCGTGAAGGATTAGCTGGAACAGTTGAGGGCTCGTTGCTGCAGGCTCCAGTCGAGTAACGAAATCAACCCCGCACGCAACCCAATCGCATCACCCAATCACAACGAGAGGACTTAAGGAGAGGCACCTGCTCTGGCCACTCTCGGGAAGATACGGGAAAAGCACTACTGTCTGACCCAATCGAGAGTTATCCTCTTTACGCTGATGAAATCTAGTGCCAAGGCGAAGAGTTTTCACGTCGCAGTGTGGGGTAGTTCCCCGCAGCACGTGACTTTACCCAGCCGGATACTTATACGACGACCCGCCGACGAGCGGTTTTCATCGAAGAAAAAGGAGAACCAACGAAACGATCATCGGAATCATCATCGAAACGATCATCGGAATGATCATTGAAACGACATCGACATCATGAGCGGAATCACCACTTGAATCGTCGAACGATCAATGGACCACCTACCGGTGACCAAAAATCGAGTCACCAACCTTCCCACTACGAGCGATCCATCGAGCGAGTCGTCGCCATGGAACCGAGCAATCCATCGAGCGCGCCATCGCCACGGAACCACCAGCGATCCGTCGATCGAGTCGTCGCCACGGAGCCGCAAACGATCCAACACCCCAGCCGTACCGGTCAGGTGCGCAAGCCGTCAGGCTGCCGCCGGGCTTGCGTCGAATGAACCGCCGCAGTGATACTCGCAAGCCACCGGATCGCCGCTGAGCCTGCGCATCGAATCGACAATACGCACGCAAGCGGACTGACAGTCACGAGGGGTATGTACCCATCGGAAAGAGAACGAGTTAGTCAGTCTCAGAGAGTCTAGGCAGGAGATAAGCCCGGAGTTAGAGCCTTACGGACGTACCAGTCCTAAGCGATTTATCTCCAGTCGGGCTGCAAACGCAACTATGCTGAGCGAGGAGGCCTGGACCCTTGAGGCCAGATAAACCTGCCAGACTTTGATAGGCCAGTAATCCCTCATTAAGGGAAATACGCAGTGCGGGGTTCAGTCGGCTTATCGTTAGACCGACCAGGACCAATGAGAATGTGTGGACTGATCCCGCGGGGATCAGGAGCTACGACTATCCGTGACATGACTGGTGAGCTCTTACACCTGAGGCAACTCTCGACCAAGAGGAGTCACCTGGCGAATATTCTGTACCCGCCTCTAGCGATCCGCCGAAGGGCAGATCCACTGAAGCGACACGAGCGAGCCGTTGGGCAAGCCGCTGGTCCCGTCTCGAACCGAAAAGATATACGCAAGCCATCTGGCACGCTGCCGGGCATACGTCAAACCATCCACCGAAGTGCGGATACGCCTAAGCGCCACAAGCGGGACGACAGTTGATCGGGAAGGAGACGGAAGGATACGTGAGGAGCTCGAGAGTCTAGGCGGGAGATAGCCTGGAGATAGAACCTTGGGGCCGTGGCGGTCCTAAGGGATTTTTCTCCAGTCGCGCTGGAAACGCAACTATACAGAGAGATAGAAGGGCCTGGCTGTCGAGCCAGATAAACCCTCTACTTATGATGGGCCGGTAATCACCTCATTGAGGGATATACGCGGTGCGGACATCAGTCGGCTTATCGTCAACAGCGACCAGGACGAGTAGCTCTGGTCTTGGGCCCATGCCCACCTTCGCTGGTGCGTATGCGAGCGTATTCCATACCTTATCTTACCTGTGAGGCAGTTGTCGCGTGAGCCGTTTGGCAAGCACCGAATGCGTCGCACGATCCGCCGAACCGGACCGATGCGAGCGAGCCGTTGGGCAAGACGCCGGGCCCGCCTTGAACCATCTGCCGAAGCGCCGCGAGTGAGCCGTTGGGTAAGACACCAGGCCCGTCTCGAACCATCCGCCAAAGCGATACACGAGCGAGCCGTCTGGCAAGCCGCCGGGCCCGTCTCGAAGCATGCGCCGCCAGGCAAGCTGCCGCGCACACCGCGCCGTCCACCGAGCAATCTGTCGAGCAAGCCGTTGCCACGGAGCCGCGTACGATCCGGCGCTCAAGCTGCAGCCGGCGGGCGCCGCCGATACCAAACCAAACCCCTTAGATTATTCGCTGTGAATTCCCTAATGGTGGGCGAACTTGGAAGGAGGGTCATTGGGGAAGTTATTCTTGTATAATAATTGTACGCTGGCGAAGACCGCGCGCGCCCCATCTCCTTCGTGACTATCGAGAAACCTGACCAGTTCGATATTACAATCACTCCGACGTTGACCGGACGTCCCAGTGTCACACTTTAATGCTCTGCATTTCAGTACTTGTTTTATAGCGTTCGGGAGGAGGAGAAAGTGGGGGGGGGCCACCCTGTGAACGCGCCTATACTGAGACACGATCTCGCCAATGACGAAGACTTTTGATGAGTTACTGTGCGACTAGCCGGACTCAATCTGAGGATTGAGTCTGAGTAAGATTTCATGAGTGAAAGTCATGGACTGCGGTTAGCTCTGAAAGAGAGGAGTATTACCGACCCAACAGCAGCCAGGTGGTAACTCAAGGTTACCAATGAAAGGGGATGAGTGGCAGCCTCGGGCGAGGGCCTGGTCACATCCCTGGGAGGTGTCAAGGTTATCCTCCGCGAGACCCATACTAAAAGCTACTAGTTGCCATATACCAGCAAAAATATCAACTTTTTCTGGGTACAAGATAACTCACGAGTGGTCGTGCAGGACGCGCGGGGCGGAACGTGTCCGGTGGGTATATGATGGGAGCCAGACCATCTGTCAGTTGTTTGAAGATCAGACCTTAACTCACCAAGTTACAGAGACGTATTCTTCCGTTAACTGCAATTGCTACCGCAATTTTACTGACGTCACCAGACATTCCTGGAAGCATCTAGACTCTTAGATTGCGACCCTGAATGCACCTGAGAAGCATTTAGCCAGTAAGGGCTGCGGACAGGAGTACAAGGGTGATGACGCCTACAAGGAGGTGCAAATGAAGATTGGTCGCAAGCACCCAGATCAAAGATCTTCAAGGTCCATACCTATCAATTAGTGCCACCTCCCAATCAACCCTATCTCCCTCGGACGAGGAGAGACGCTGCTGCATAATACCGAGGTATTGTGCTTTCCGAGTCAGCCTAAGGGCAGACGACCAAAGAGTCGGTGTGACATTTAAAGAGTGCCAGTTTCCTACGTAGAGAGGCATCAGCAATGATCAGTCGGAAGTTGAGCCTTAACATCATTAAATTGTTTCTGGGATCAACTCTCTAGTGATATTTCAAACGCGAATATCTTAGTGAATTTTCCCAATCGCTTCCGTACGAATCCTTCGGAACTACACGGTTGCTCCACTGCCGTCATACAATTGTTACCCACTCAAGGGTGATAGACTGTTGGTGACCACCTGGGCGATTGTGCCATTGGTGAAACACCTGAGTGTTACAGACGATGCGGATACAAAACCTGTCCCTCCTTATCCATACAAGCTGTTCCGTTTCCTTTCTATGCTGCACTGGCAACTGGCTTCCAATGGACACCTGGCAGCTCACAAGCCAGTCGTGTATCGTTTCGTCTGGGGTTTGCCTCTCCTTCTGTCTGAGACTGTCTATCGGTCTCCTGGCCATCTGAAATCCGAGGATATTTTCGAACACTGCTTGAAACTCTCCATCCGACTCTGGTACTCCAGGATCCAGTGACATGACTTCGAACGATTCTTTCCCATCCAGATGCGGCTGTCCATCCATCTAAAGTCCGTCATGGTCCAATTCCTTAGGTTCCTAGGTCTTAGGCTCTGAGGTCTTAGGCTCTGAGGTCTTAGGCTCTGAGGTCTTAGGCTCTGAGTTCTGATGTTCTGAGGTCAACGGCCGTTCATCCGTCTATTCTGAGGCCACCGGTTGTCCATTCATCAATGTCCGATCTTGATCCAAGGTTGGCGGTACTTCGTCTGTCAATGTCTGATCTTGATCCGAGGTCGGTGGTGTTTCATCCCTCAATATCCAGTCTTGATTCGAGGTCGTTAGCGCTTTGTCTGTCAATATCCGCTCTTGATCCGAGGCCGGTGGCGGTCCGATCACACCAATGCCCAGCCATTCCCATACCTGATCGGCAGTGCTCACATCACTCCCCTCCTTTAACACAGGCATCCCTACCTCCAAGTACAAATAATCTCCCTCTTGCTCAGTCATAATATTATACATGTAATTAACCTTCTCTCTCATCTGACCAGCAGCCAAACAACCAGCATTCTACTCTCAGAACTGGCCTGCCACCAAACCACCATCAACCTGCTCCCGGAACTGGCCTGCAGCCAAACCACCAGCATCCTGCTCTTGGCCCCGTAGGCCACCAAACAACATCAGGAAAAAAAAAATTGTGTGCTGAGCGTTCGGATGCTCGAGACGCACAAGACATTGCAGACGCAACCTACTTAACTCGGACAACGCTTGTCATAGCGCCGTGCATCGTGACGCACTGTGCCACGGCATCGTGTGATCTAACGCAGTGGCCACGGCATATCCTTCTAGACGAGTAGTGTGAGAGCGTTTCCCTTCTGGACGTAGCGTGTGTCAGGGCAGATATCATCCGGACGAGGGGTGTCAGGGCATTTGCGTTCTGAATGCAGCTAGTGTCTTACAGACGCAGAATGACAAGGAAAATTTCTTCCGGACGTAGAGTGTCAAGGTAAATGTCGTCCAGATGATGCGTGCCATGGTATCTGCCTTCTGGGAGAGGAGTGTCTTCGCCATACAGACGCAGTGCGTCGTACAGACGCAGAGTGTCAATGCAAATGGCATATGAGGCTTACAATGGCACACCACACATAAGTAACAGAGTGGTCACGGTGTTAGCATCGAATCGCGACCGTCAGGTCACGGTAGATTGCAGCAAAGACTATTAAACTCGCATTTGGTTCCACGCATTGTGACTCAAGCCAGTTCTATTCATTACATTGAATTTACATCTATCTACCATGTCACTGTAGACAGCATCGCTCTGCATGACCGAAAGAAAGGCAGTTTGCTGAATGAGACACAACACAACGAGTATGATGTCAATGAGGATGGCACTGAGGCTGCTGGAAGCGGCAAGGACAATAGCAAATATGACGCAGCGAGAAGATCAATGAGCTTCATGAATTGTTAGCGCAGCACTCACAGGGACAGAGGGAAGTTGTACGATGCGACGCGACGAGTACGATATTGATGAGGATGGCAGTGAGACTACTGGCGGCAAGGATGATAGCAAATATGATGCGGCAAGACGATCAACGAGCTTTGTGAATTTTTAGCGCAGCTTTCACAGGGACAGAGGGAAGTTGTACAATACGGCGTGACAAGTACGATGTCGATGAAAAGAGGATGCCGGCGGCGTGGATGACATCAAGACGCGACGAGTACGATGTCAATGAATAGAGGATGCAGGTGGCGTAGATGATATCAAGACACGACGAGTACGATGTCGATGAAAAGAGGATGCCAGCGGCATGGATGACATCAAGACACGACGAGTACGATGTCAATGAGGATGGCGGTGAGGTTGATGCAGACAGTGTGGATGATAGCAAGATGCGAGGAGTGCACTGGTCGTGCGTATGATATGATGAAAGTAGTAGAAAAAAGGGGTGAACTTGCGGCCCGTGCCGTCATATTCAGTAAGCCGTGCTGTGGTAAGCAAGCCAAACTGTACGAAAGCGTAGGTGCTAGCAAATACTTGGCACCTTGCATGTTGCATGCGAAATCACTCGCAATCTGCAAAAACAGCGAATTCCTCTCCCATTGTCTTCGATACACCAGAACCCACTGTTTATATATGCACAATTATTCCCAATTATATCAATTCAGTCGGACCTAAAGTTTGTGACAACTTACTCCTGTTTTTAAAGGTTGTAATACTGAAAACATGAATGATATACAGATGTACAGTGTAGTATATAGTAGAGATTCTCCTAGCAGACGAAGTTGAATCAGGACAGTACCATCAATAGGTTGCAAATCAGGAGCCAGTTGGTACAAACTTTAGGTCTGACGGAATTGATATAATAGGAATAATTTTGCATATAAACAGAGGGTTCCGGGGTATCGAAGACAATGGGAGAGGAATTCGCCGTTTTCGCAGATTGCGAGTGATTTCGCATGCAACTTGCAAGGTGCCAAGCGTTTGCTAGCACCTGCACTTTCGTACAGTTTGGATCGCTTACCACAACTCGGCTTGCTGAATACGACAGTGCAGGTCACAAGTGCACCCCTTTTTTCTTCTACTTTCATCATATCATATATACGACCAGCACACTCCTGGCATCCTGCTATCATCCACGCTGCCTGCATCAACCTCACCGCCATCCTCATTGACATCGTACTCGTCGCGTCTGGATATCATCCACGCGGTCCGTATCCTCTTTTCATCGACATTGTACTTGTTGTGTCTTGATATCATCCATGCTGCCTGCATTCAATTTTCATAGACATCGTACTCGTCACGTCGTATTGTACAACTTTCCTCTGTCCCTGTGAAAGCTGCGCTAACAATTCACCAAGATCATTGATCTTCTCGCCGCGTCATATTTGCTATCATCCTTGACGCCGGCAGCCTCACCGCCATCCTCAGCGATATCGTACTCTTCGCATCGTGTCGTACGACTTCCCACTGTCCCTGTGAGTGCTATGCTAACAATTCACGAAGCTCGTTGATCTTCTCACCGTGTCATATTTGCAATTGTCCTTACCAGCGGCAGCCTCACCGCGATCCTCATCGAGATCATACTCGTCGTGTCGTGTCGTATTGTACAACTTCCCACTGTCCCGTTGAGTGCTGCACTAACAATTTACAAAGCTCGTTGATCTTCACGCTGTGTCATAATTGCTATCAACCGTGCCACCACCGGCAGCCTCACCGCCATCCTCTTTGACATCGTACTCGTCGCGTAGTGTTTCATCCGGCAAACTGCCTTTGTTTCGGTCACGCAGAGCTATGCTGTCTACGGTAACATGGTAGATAGATGTAAATTCGATGTAATGAATAGAACTGGCTTGAGTCACAATGGCTGGAACCAAATGCGAGTTTAATAGTCTTTGCTGTAATGTACCATGCCCTGACAGTCGCGTTTCGATGCTACCACCGTAACCACTCTGTTACCTATGTGTGCTGCGCCATCGTAAGCCTCGTCTGCCATTTGCGTTGACACTCTGCGTCTGTACGACACGCTGCATCTGTATGGCGAAGACACTCCTCGTCCAGAAGGCAGATGCCATGGTACGTGTGGTCTGGACGACATTTGCCTTGACACTCTGCGTCAGGAAGAAATTTGCCTTGATATTCTGCATCTGTAAGACACGCGCTGCGTTCAGAACGCAAATGTCCTGACACCCCTCGTCCGGATGACATCTGCCTTGACACTCTGCACCTGTAAGACACGCACTGCGTCCAGAAGGCAAATGCCGTGACGCTCCTCATCTGGAAGGCAGATGCCGTAGCATATAACATCCAGAAGACATTTGCCTTGAGATTCTTCGTCTGGAGATATGCACTGCGTCCAGAAGGCAAATACCCTGACACCCCTGGCCAGGATGACATCTGTATTGACACTCTGCATCTGTAAGACATGCACTGCGTCCAGAAGGCAAATGCACTGACACTCCTCATCTTGAAGGCAGATGCCATGGCATACGTCGTCCAGAAGACATTTGCCTTGACATTCTGTGCCTGTAAGACACGCGCTGCGTTCAGACGGCAAATGCCCCTGATACCCCTCGTCCGGACGACATCTGCCTTGACACTCTGCATCTGTAAGACACACGCTGCGTCCAGAAGGCAAATGCCCTGACACTCCTCATCTTGAAGGCAGATGCCGTGGCATGCGTCATCCAGAAGACATTTGCCTTGACATTCTGCATCTGGAGACATGCACTGCATCCAGAAGGCAAATACCCTGATGTCAAGATCCAGCCACGACATCTCCGTTCTGGCTCGACAGGCAACGTAGGCTTCGGTCGGCGGAGTAAGCACTCCTGCTCACACTTCCGGCGTACTCACACTTCCGGTGTATTCACACGTCTGGCGTGGGCTCGTTGTTCTTGCGGTATCCGTCACGTCCAGCGTGGTCTCTTCGCGGCTCTTCTCACATGCCTTGTGTGGGCTTGTTGTTCTCGCGGTATCCGTCATGCCCGGCGTGGTCTCCTCGCGGCTCTTCTCACATGCCTTGCGTGGGCTCGTTGTTCTCGCGGTATCCGTCACGCCCGACGTGGTCTCTTTGCGGCTCTTCTCACATGCCTTGCGTGGGCTCGTTGTTCTCGCGGTATCCGTCACGCCCGGCGTGGTCACTTCGCGGCTCTTCTGATACGCCTTGCGTGGGCTCGTTGTTCTCGCGGTATCCGTCACGCCCAGCGTGGTCTCTTCGCGGCTTTTCTCACACACCTTGTATGGATTCGTTGTTCTGGGGAGGGATGGTCGCAGCGCCGGTCACAGGGATAGAGAGGTAGGTCTCTGGAGAGAGATAATATTCGATTTCGATCTATCGCGCTTTAACACTACAGGTTTTGTGCGCTCCTCCTCGCCGTACCACCCCCATGGGGTTCCCATCTTTCCTGACCGCCGAAGAAGTATACACACCAAGGAGAGGAACGAACAAGACAGGAATCAAGGATCGCAACGCATGACACAGAATAGGAAAAACCAGGAAACGCTCTGATGGTACAAAAGGAAACCAATCGCCTCTGTCCTTCCTTCCATTCGTCGTGTCAGTCGTGATATCGTTTATGGTTCGAAAGTGCCGCAGTCTGGCTCGGGGGAGTCCGGGTCGCTAACGTTGGTGCAGTCTGGTGTGTTGTGGTTTCCGTCGAACCGGATAAGCGCGGAGTGGCCCAGGCCTGTTGCTTGTAGGAAGTGGCGCAGCGGGTTTGTGTTTTCGGGTGCGGTGATGAATTCCAGGGACTGAATATCTCCTGTGGTGGCTTTGCGGAGGAGTACCCGCTGTGGCGTCAGCAGTGGGCAGTCTCGTAGTAGGTGGTGAGAGGAGGTAA
>Ga0307516_10001506_pt1 | contig 32050 bp, 38 predicted proteins | sample 19_EM_MG_FD_203310 | JGI IMG/M metagenome (GOLD analysis project Ga0307516, IMG submission 203310) | Populus trichocarpa ectomycorrhiza microbial communities from riparian zone in the Pacific Northwest, United States - 19_EM | ecosystem: Host-associated > Plants > Roots > Unclassified | place...
AGAGGATGGTCCAGTGGGTTGACCGAGGATCTGGTCAATGGCTGAACTTGTGGGAACCAGGTTGGATGCTCCGTGCCCCATACCCCCTGAACCTTGGGCGGATTGATTGGCGTCCAGATCTAGAGTGGTGGGCGTGGATCTGGCAATTGGAGAGGGGGCCGCCACGGTCGGTTCTTGGGCCGTGTTTGCGCTCGTTGATAAAACCGCAAGGGGCGTGTCCCCTGATCCAGTATTGTGTCTTGGTTGGTCAATATCCATGTCGTCAGGAGGGATTGCGACGGAGGTGGGAGTCAGGCGATCCATCGTGAGACTTTGAGTTGCAGGGCCGCTATCCTGTGCAGAACCCGAGAAGGTATTCGGGCTCACCGTTGCAGTTTCCAAGGAACCCTACGGAAGAAATCAGCATTACGTCCTGGAGTTAGAGTGTACGTCGCCCACCGATGGTCGATGATGCGTCGATTGAACAATACTTCCTGGGAAAAAGGAATGCATATCCGTGGGTCGAATGCTCCGTGAGCGGGTTGGATCTTTGGTTGGTGTCTCCTCCACTCCTGAACCGATGGGTTGGCGGCCGGTGAGAGTGAATCCTGAGGATTTTGTCGCAAGAGACCGTGGTGTCTTCGGGCTACTGTACATTCGTGGCGGGATTTTGGACTTTGGGCGGGCGTAGGGCTGCATAAGGTTGTCAAGTCAGTCCCGGTGGGCGGGACAAAAATGTAATTGGTTACCTTGTAAACACCTGCGGTGCTATGCATTATGCCTTTCGTTGGTATAACCGCATCATGATCTGGTCTTGAATCAATGGAGTGGCGTTGTCCTTGAGCAAGTCTCCCTGTGACATCGGACGGCTGGGACGGGCCAGGGATATTGGGGTGTTGGCAATTGGAGGAGTTCTCTGGTTCACGTAGTTAGGCCAAAGTGTCTTCGATATGAGACAGGTATTGATTGTGTGATTACCTGATGTATGAGGAGGATTTTCCTTGGGGATCTGCCGACTGGGAACGGAAGGCGCTGTTACCAAAGTACCTACGCCTGCCTCGGTGGCCGGCATAACCGACTCGTTGTGTTTGGATCTGGACAAGCCGGCTGCTCGTCGAGGATTGTGAGTAGTGCATATGGACAAAACAAGGAGTGCCGGTACCTTGTTGGATGGAAACCCTCCGATGTTGATCTGCTGAATGGGGCAAGTCCTCGTCACCTTGAGAGTTCGCAGGGGAAGATGGGCCGGCCATACAAGCGCGGACGAACTCCGTTTGCGATTCGCCGTGGACCGCTTCAATATCAAGGTCCCAGAAGTCTCCTTCAACAGCGGGGCTGGACGGTACCGTGTCGGAGGTGTCGTTCACGGGGGGGCCGGAGGAAGAACGTTGAGGCGTAACGAAGACATGTTGCAGACTCTCCTTGGCCATCGTGAGCTCCTGAAGGGCACCCGACCAAAGTGCTTTGAAAACAGAACGTGAGCCAGAGGGTTGGGCTGTGGATTCCTGCACCGTATGTTCCGCGGGAAGGGGGATATTTGCGGCGACTCCACCTGTGTTAGGCACCGGTGTGAGAACCTCCTGGGGGAGGATCGGATGCAGCTGCGGCATTCGGACCACCGAAGGAGGAGTGTCCATGGACAAGTTAGACGGGTCAAGGGTCGGATCGAGTCCGACGTTGGTTGAGCTGGCAATGTCAACTTCTGGGGTGATGGTATGGTTCTCACCCTTCTCTTGAGGATTTTGGGGAATGGCGCTGAATTCCGAGTGCGATGCGAGAATGGCGTCGACAATGAATTCATCCTCTTCGTCCTGATCTTGACCTGTAAAAGAGGGCGTCTCCCTAACCACGCCTGAAGTTTCTGAGGTGTCAGCAATGTCCAGTGTTTCCACCACCGTGTCGACCGTGTAGGGGTACGAAGGAGGTTGGGGGTCATGGCTGAGGGTGAGTGAAAGCTGAGGAGCGATTGACTCTTTAATAGCTTGAAGGTTTGGCCCCACGATCACCAAGCGATCCGGCAGGACGAGTGGATCTTTAGCAGCTGAAACAGTCAGTTCTTCTGTGGGGACAGGGTTTGGCATTTTGTCGGCAGGAGTGACGGAGAGCTTGGTGACCGGAGGGACAGATTCATCAATGGGTGAGATGGCTTGATCTTCGGTGGGTGAAATAACTCGATCCTCAATGGGTGAGGCGATTGAATCATTGACGGGTAAAGTGACTGAATCCTCAACGGGTGAAGCGACTGGGTCCTCGATGACTTGAGGAGTTGATTCCTTAATGGTTGGAGGGATTGACCGTTCGAGAGTTTGAGATAACTCTTGTGGGATGAGATGAGCGTGCTGTTTGGCTGGCCCGTGCGCCTGATCAGCAATACAGGTCACATTGGGAAGACCCTCTGAGGTGTGCAAGAGATAGTCTGATACGCCTTCCTCTGAAGTTGTGATGCTGGGGGGAGCTTTGTGCACGGGGTCGCTTGTAGGCTCTGGAGGACCCAAAGGGATTGGACCTGCGACAGGATTGTCCACCCTTGGGGGCATAGGGGAAGGGGTGATGTCGATTGCAGCGGTTAGAGATTGGCCGGCCCAACTGTCCGAATTCAACATCCCCAGCTCCCGGCCAACCCCTGTCAGCTCACTGCGGGAAGTTCTGTCCAAGGGGGTGTCACTGAACACTGCCCAAGCGGGTGGTAAGTTGCCTAATCGGTTTGGGCGGAGAGTTGATACACTATGAGCCCACTCCGATACACGGGATGACGGGGAACTCGGAAATCTGGCTATGAGAGCATTTGGGGTTCCCTGATATTGTGGGGGAATAGTGGGAGATTTTTGAAACTCGGAGGAAACTGAAGCATCCATGTGTTCGGTGATGTTGGCCAGCGTTACCGGGAGGGAGGTGGGATATTGCAAAGTTGGACCTGGGTTACACGAAGGCGGTGACTCGTGGCTGGCCACGGCCAACGGTGCGTCATCAGTGAGAGGCATGTATGAACCTGGGGTGGTTGGTACGACCGGAGTGGGGGCCCTGATGGTAATGTCTGAACGTGCCATTGCATTCATAGAGTTGACTCTGAGAGTAGACAAATGGAGGCGATTGCTCGCTGAGGGGCCCTCTTCGAGTACCGAAGCTGCAACCCCAGATATGCTTTCCCTTGGCAACTCTCCTAGCTGGGAAACATTTGTTATGAGTAGGGAATTGCTGGAGGTGCTCGTGCATACTCACGGGTTGATGAGCACCAATCAGAGGAGGGTTGGGAACTCCGGAAAAAAGGTCTTCCATATTAAGGTCCTCAATTTCATTCTTCTTCCCGAAGAAGTACAAAGGGTCGGAATCAGAACTATGGGTTGTCTCCTCGTGGCTGATGGGGTATCTCCACCGACCGCCTGCCAGTGGACCAGGGTTTTGGGCAACAGCTTGCTGAAAACTGGAAGGCGTGATGAAGGTGAAATGCTCTCTGAACGAATCACTGTAAGCATGTCGATTCTGGGTCTCAGGGAATTAACGAACCTTTTGTCACCCTCAACTGGGGGGTTGGAAGCGGTGCCCACAAGGGTCATATCTTGGCTTTCAGACTGAGGCCGACGATAGACCGAGGACATTCGCTTGATGGCCAAATCCCTTTGGGCAATGGTCAAGAGTCGTGGTGGGGGGTCTCTGAGCGTTGACCCATCGCTGTTGATCACCCGTCTCTTCTTGGGGTTTGTGACCTCGATAGGGTCTTCTGGACTCGGTATTACGGGGCTGCTGGGTGGTAATCAACCATAGGACATCAACTGGAATGAACAATACTGACTCTTTTCCCTCACATTCTTCCAGCTCCCCGAGCGTCCTCTTTCCAACTCGGTCAATAGACTCGCCGGAGACATCCTCGGAGTCCACGATCATATTTTCTGGAGTGTTTGACATGGTGGGTGATTCGAGTGGGCTCTCTAGATGTTGGTTTAGGTTGTGGTTGTTGGGGTTCGAGGTTCAAGACAATTGTGAAATCGATAGTGAGCCACTGACCAGATCGGCGCCGCCGCCGGCCACGTTGTTGGCTGTGTTACAAAGAACTCATTGAAGTCGGTGAAGTCAAGCGACATAATTGAGGTAGCGGTTGGATTGACCATGATTTCAGCATTCTGGGCGGATTCAAGCACATGTGGGCATGCAAAAGGTGTCAGCGATAACCCATTGGGAGCAGATCGGGCAAGAAAAGGCTCAACTGCGTTGCTGTCATCGGTCTGATTCGATAAGTCGAGGATGAGCGCGATCCAAAGGATTGGTCGTCATGGGTTCTCAGCGATGGGTTGAGGGATAGGTAAAGAATGTCTCCATCGACGCCGATGGTTGTGAGCGCTGCCGGCCAGGGTTTCCGATCAATTTTACGATATTTTATGACACTGGGAACGAAGGCCGTTGCGTTTACTGGCCAAGTTCGCGCTCGACTGGGGAACAACTTCCTACACTGACCGCCGTTCTTCCTGGAGGTCGCAGAACCTCACGATATCCAACCCTCTTCTTCTGACCAACACCTGACAAAGGCCCGAGCGACGAACCTACCATCCCGCAGGTTCCACCGCAAGTCACCAAGTCTCAGCCACCCGCTGAAGCTGAACCACCCCCTAGATGTTCGGGACGCATTCGCAAACTATCGCGTTACGTTCGCGAGGGACTCGAAGGTACCATCAACAGAAGTACTGCCCGAGGCCAGTCTCGCCTTCCAAAGGGTGTCACTTGCTCAGCTGTAGACCACGGTGTATTCTACTACCATGACAATGAAGGTACAACCATAGTCTGCTCCTCGACGGATGACTTTACGATTACGGGAAGTCTGACTTCAAGAATCTCGAAGTTTAAGTACGTCCGTGCCCCTCGATTCACTTCGAGATATCGGATCTCGGAGAACTTGCATGAATCCTTGGAATCCAGGTCAAACACGACCGGATTTCGAAGACCATTACCCTCTCGCAGGCCGCTTACATCAACACCGTCGTGAAACAGTTCAACCTTGAATCCACCTCTCCTCTTTGAACTCCGATCGATCCCAGCCTCCTGCTATCAAAGGACCAGTTGCCATTGACCCTGCACCAATATGATGACATGGGGAACGCTTACCGCGAAGCGGCTGGTCCCCTTATGTATGCTGCTATTGGAATGCGACCGGATATATCATCTCTGTTGTGACCGTACTCCTCCAGAACCCCGGCCGCGCTTGGCAGGTTTCGACTGTTAACGTTGACATATCGATTCTTTCGAGTCGTTCCAATCGAACGAACAGAACTCATATATTTATTGTACATGCAGCAGGAGCTACAAAACTCCGTCATCACGGGCGAAACTGTCGACAGGAGTGTGAACTAGACGCGGGTTCAAAACAGTCCTTGGTCAGTCAGCTTGCTGGATGAGAGCACCTTCCACATGTGAAACTGCATCTTCAACAGCGTCAAGGATGGAATATCCAACCCCGAGGCATACTCTTATGGACAGCGTGACGCTTTGGACACAAAACTGGGAAATCTGGCACATGTTTTAGCCAATCGCGAGTCCCAACACAACGGACTTACCTCATCAACTCTGGGCAGTCTCCTCATTTTGCACAGAACGGCGACGATAAGTACAACGGCCAAGGCAACGATGGCCCGTCCCATCCGTACAGTGCGAACACGTTGCGGCTAACCGATCACTCAATGTTTCGAATCATCGCCAACCAAACCCTTCACTCACCCGACCGAGGGGATAGGAGGAAGGTTGCTGCACGGTCCAAACCTTGATCATGGCATTTGCTCCACGATCCACTGTCGCGATGTTGTACTTATTGTTTGAAACGTGATATGCCTTTGCGGAGAGGGAAAGAGTGAGCATATCTCCATCCCTAGGTGGAACGGTCCGTACCATCACAGATACGCGGCGACCGGCGATTGCTAACACGAGTGTGAGAAAGCGCCGCAGAAAAACGCAAACGACAGATACCGGTGTGCTCCAGTCGCTGGATTTCACGCCGGGTGATGGTGTCCCGTACTATCGCAGCGCCGAGTGTGGAACCAGATAGTGTTGCCACACCTCCATCGATGAAAAGGAACGGGAGTTCGTCACCACTCGCCTGGGGTGCATTACCGTAGACCCAAAATCTCGCGAGTCGATGAATCCCCTCGTCATTTGCGGAGGTGATAACCTTCAACAAGGGCAAGCCAGAATAATCGCTATGTCATTGTGGTCATGTTAGAGAATGATCAAATACTAGGAGCGGGGGCTTACATTTTTGCTGTCTGGAATGAGGAGCATAGGCGCGAGTCCCCGTAGAATTCGAGCTTGATTGACCTGGCAATGAAAGGGTGAGACTGAGCCTCGGTCTGTGGTCGTGCGCCTCACGCTATGTTCCGGCGACAAAACGCGATGACAACCGTGTCGGCGGAGGTGAAACAAATAGACCTCGGGAACGGGGGAGCGGGGTTCCCGGGGTCTCTTGTGAAATTGAAACGACTTGATATGTTCCCGACGAAACAGAATCCGGCTTGAGCAGGGTGAGTTTACCGCCTCAGTTTGTCAGTAGAATAAAACACACTTGTTGCACGAATCCTTCGAAATGCGAAGACGTCTGGGCCCACAGACAATACCAACGTCCTGGACTTCGCATCAAGGGCGATCGCAGTAACGGGAAACCCCCCATAAAACGTGTTGTTTGCGACCCCTTGCACCAATCTGTTGCCCCCGAGATCGACTCGGTAGTGGATGAACCGCCCATCACTCAAGCCAACGTAGAATTCCTTCGAGTTCTCCCAAACAAGGGCTGTGGGTTCGGCGGGTATAGCTTCAGAAATGGTCGGATGAAAACCAGCAAGTCTGTCGAGGATGTACAGTGAAGAATAAAGCTGATCTCCGACCACAAGGAATCGGCCATTTGGGGAGAACTCCACAAACGTTGCGGAGCTTCCGGGAGAGGGGATGGAGAAGGTTAGTTTGTAGTGGCGCATCGGTGGTTGAGGGAGAGAAGAAAAGAGACACTGAGCCACTCGGCCGTTGTGGCTGCCCACGAGTTCTTCAAAGCGTCAGGACCGGTACTCCGAATGGGTCCCTTCATTCTGGATGCGGACAGTCGCGTCTGCGGGCACTTTTAACATCCTGGATTCCTTCTAGGTACACAGATCGCAGGGTGAGAACGACAAACAAACGAGTCACATGATTGCTGGGGAGACGGGTTACATAGGTGCGACGGGTACATGGGATATTATCACAGAGGAGAAGATGGTAGGGTCCTTACCGATAACCGATACATTGACCAGAGGATGGAAGTGAAGACGTTATTAAATAATGAAGTCGACCCGTCCATCGGTGCAATCTACCAAATGAACCTCGATGCCCTCGTCAATCTTGATTGGGGCGCCATCACCGATGATGAAAGTGCCCCTGGTCCGAACACGACGAAGGGGAGGAGTAGGAGAAGCCCTCATATCAACTCGGGGCGGTGTAGCAGCTTCGTGTGGGTTACTGGGGTTGTGGATCGGTTGGGCGGTGTTGTTTGTCGTGTGGGTGGATGCGTCCGCAGCAGAACGTTTGACGCCCGCCTGACTATGGGTATCTGTAGCGAGATGAGGGGGTTTAGCATCCTCGGAGATGTCGGACAAAACACTGTCTACGACATCGGGTGATGGGTGTTGGGCTTGAAATTCTACGTCGATGGGCAGATCGGAAGCACTGGGTCTTTCACAAGTTGGTCGGTTGCTTTGGGTGTTTGAACTGGGGGGGCGTTGGAGGGCATCGACGGCATCGAGGGTCCTGGCCGACGGTTCATCTAACCTACCAGTCCCACGCCTGTAAGACTGATAAAGCGAATGCTGCCGGGACGAAATTGCTACATAGGGTGACCTGGGGCCAAGCGGTGTTGTCCCATTCGACTCAGGGTTATCGGAAGGTGGGAGCGAGCGATCAACGCAGTGCTGGTCCTCGTAGCTGGCATACGACAGCTCGGTTCGTTCTTCATCGAGTCTTCCATCGTAGCTTTTGCTGGGGACGAGGGCAGATCCAAGATCTATCAAATGGGTATCAATCCACCGCCCCCCAGAAAAGAAAAACGGCCGCACGTACCCCCGTGCCCGGGTGGATATCCTAAATCCATAGGGTCATCTGCATGTCCGCTTTCTCCAGTTGGGTCCTCGTCAAGCGTGTGGAAATTGTTGACTGAGTAAAATCCGGGAGTCTGGGAGTTGTGCGGTGGGGAGGCCGTAACGGCCATCGAAAAGATGGTCGGCTCTTCGCCGGGGGGGGTGTTGTCTGAAGGGGGTGAGTTGTTGTTGTTGGAGTGTGGTGGAGAACCACTGCCGTTGGAAGGGAAAATGTTCTGGCCAAGTGGGGCAACCTCCTCACGTGAGTGGTGAGAGGTGAACGTGAATGTAGCTGAAAGGAAATGATCCTCAAATGTTTTCCACAGACAAGAGAATTGAGATACCTTGAGCACTGCCAAAGGTAAACATGGAGCGAGCACCCTCTCCTGATGTGTGGTGGGGGGTGGTTGTCCATTGCTGGGGTTCAGTCGGAGCCACTTGCGGTTCTGTGCGAATGTTCAGGTGAAAAGCCTTCTGGCGGCTGCGTCCCTGCACTGCGAAAGGGGAGATAGGACGTTTGAGATTGGGGGACATATTGTGAAAGTAGGAGGGCGTAGACAGTAAGATTGGGTTGAGAGAGGTAAAGGTTAACCGTTTGAAAGACGCTGTACCCACGTGATCAGTTGCGGCATTTTAAACGAAACGCCTTGAGGCTCAACGCATGCCTTCCGGTCGGTCTCGATAAAGGCCGTTGACCGTACTTGTGCCGCTTGATTGAGGGTTCACTCCCTGTGAGATGGGGGAGTCGTAGTGGGGTTCAAATTGGGTGCTGTCTATATGACTGCCCAGTCAGCGAACGAGGTTGAGGGGAGATGAACCGACGCCAACTGGTTGCGCTGATCCTCTGCGCCCCCAGCCCGACGACGCAGTTGGTATCAGACCCTGGCGAAGACTCGTGTCTCGGCGGTATGTTCTGTCCTCGACGGAACACGACAACGGGCATTGATTCTGGAAAGATGGAACCGGCGGAGACCCAGCGGTGGTACTGGGAGTGGTACCACTCCTGTAGAAGTAGTTAAAGGGAATGTTAGAGGCAGAATCCGAGGGGGTCAGAGAAGTCTTCGCTAACCGCGGGGCAGGGTTTCATAAGGTGAACCTGTTGTAGAAACACTGGGGAACCTGAGCGCGATTTGGTCAACCGGCGGTGCAGGACAATACTCTTCGAGCGGGTGTAGGGTCGGGATATGCTCGACGTGGAATTGTTGAGAACGGAGGGTGAGTTGGTGGGTTGTTAAGATCCCGAGTGGTGGGATGGAGGAGGGGTAGGATCGTGAGTTTGGCCCCTTGAGATCTCTCGATCGCGGTGGCGTGTTTGGACGGTAAGCGCGGGCATGGCGGCACCGCTCTGGTGACCAAGTCAGGACGGCTCTCAAGAGACGGGCTGAGAAACAGGACGGCGAGGAAGCTCGCGAAGCGATGGGGAGTGGTGGGAGGACCCTCGGGGGCTGGGTGATGGGGGGGGGGGGGTTCCGGGAGGAATAGGGGATGCTGGGATTGTCCGGTACGTGAGGTATGGTGAGACGCACCGGATGGGTTCGGGGAGATTTGCCGAGGCTTCGGACGCAGCCCGTGAGCGCTGTGCAATATTTCCTGCTGGATGTCATCGATTCCTCTACCCTCGAGTTCTGCAAATGAAACACATATCGTCAGTTAGATTCACGTGAGACTGATGTCCCCAAATTGAACTTGCCCGTCCAAGGATGCATCCGGCAGTAACTTCGGCCCACTCAGTAGTTGGAACGACCCTGCCTCTCCATATGTCCTGGGCCCGTCTTGTCAAACTCCTCAAAAGCTCAACCCCATAGGTATACTTGAGTATACTCGGCAACTCGAGCATGATCGCAATGAAACCTGGTCGCACCATCTGCAGTGGCTTTCGAGGTCTGACCGACAGGCCGCGACACGACAACATGACATCAGGCTCAACTCGTTCCAGGAGTCGTGGAAAGAGCCAGGGGGAAGAGGTGAACCCACCGACGAGCCATAAGACCTCCCGAGACTGAGAGTGTGGCTTGGTTTTTAACGGAGGAACTGCAGTTTCTATTGGGGTGTCCAACAGCTCTGCAACCTCATCGCTATGAGTGGACGATTTGAGTGACGGTCAACAACTGGAATAGAACCCGGTCTTACCCAGTCAGCCTCAGCTTTCCACCGCAAATCCCGACACCGTAATCCTCGTCCACGGACTGCTGAAAGGGAGGGACTGATCTTTGGCTCGAGCCTACACCACCTCTTGGTCGCTTTGTCAAACCGTTTGGCGATACGGTCCAACATGGCAGGAGTGCTGTACCGCGGCGAACCTTGAAGCTTGTCTTCCGAGGATTTCCTGGCTTGGCGGCCGACGAGCACTGAGCCAGAGAAGAGACCTGTGATGGAATGGCAATGCAAGACAGTGAAGTTGAAACAAACCAAGAGAGGAAAGACGTACAGTCTACCGGAGCAATTTCCCCGACCAAAAGCGAACGTGCGTCCCTTATGGCATATGAAGAGATATCGAGGGTTCCGCTTCTAGCATCGGCCACGACGGGCCATGCTGTGACGCGGTGATGGGGGAAGGCGAACGAGCGAACCGTGACCGAGTGGTCACGGACTCAAATGAGCTCACCTGTCGCCCAGGCTTTCAAATCCTCCAACGTCCAGTACCCGGCATTGTCAACGGTGGTAGAAGGGATTAATATAACATGCGTGTACACGCCCGTATCGTAAAATAGGGACATCAATTGATCACCGTGCCCCCTTATTCCAGTCTTCGCGTACATCTCCACCATGGCGGATTGTCTCAACCATCCACTGCCTCCTTACGCCATTCCATGTGCGACTTTATCGTCTGAATCTACGACCCAAATGTTAGCCACGAGAACCAGGCCATGGATGGTGCGGTTACCTCCAATTCTAGCTTTTCAAGCCTCCGAGTCTCCATGGTAATTTCACTCATAATTTGATCCTCCTCCTCCTCGATTTCGCTGGTGTTGACAACAAGAATTTCTACAGCAGCCTGGAAAGTGGACCCAAGGTCAAAACCTCGAAGGGAAAGGTCAAGTTCGCTCCGTTCTTGTTCAAGCATATCGTACGCGTCTTCCAGGGCTGTGTTATCAAGAGACTGTGATAAACTGCACGCGGATATTAACTTCGCCGCCCTAAATGACTGTAAGCCACAGCGATATCGAAAGCTATGCGATACACACCAGTCATCGTCGTCGAGATCGATATAATTGAAGGTCACAAATGCAAGCGATGAAGTTCGAATAATCTCCTTGCATTCTTTGGAGCAAGTGGGAGAACGCTTTTTTCTTGCACATTCGTAACATCTTGCATGTCCTGCAGTCGTTAGTATTCAGTGAAATTCACGATGAAGTCACAATCTTCCCACCACAAGGCGGAACCACGGGACAATCATGAGCGTAGGGTAAGTATCCATACTGCCGAGAACATTGTGGGCAGAAAGGGCGCATATTCGGAGGCTGCTGGTCTACGTGCAGGTTCACGATCCCGTGTGGGCAGATTTTAGGGAGACCCCGGCGGGGAGAGGGCAAGATCACAGATAGGCGCCCTCAGGATCCCGGCCCGTGCCAACTCCAAGTGCGGGTTCTTCGGGGGGAGGCAGCGAATAGCAGTCCGGAGAATCGTCTATCACCCGTTTGTTCATTTCTGCGCCATCGGACACAATTACGAGGTATTTAGTTGGCCCGCTCGTTCGGTTGCAAATTTCGAAGCTGGGGAGCGGCTGTCAGGGACGATACAAGTTACTTTGAGAGGCAACTAACCTCCTCTTCCTTCTTCCGGACTAAGGCACGCAAAGACTCGAGCTGGGCAACCCTCCTCTGCTGCCGGGCCATCATATCCGCCTTCCTCTTCTTAGCCAAATCCGCCGCTTCCTGTACCATCCTAACTGACTGTTTCAACCGTTTCGAAACATCGCTGCACATTTGTATCTCTCGATTGAGATGATCATGTTGTTCGACAAGAATATCACCAGTCCTGTTCCATGTCAATACCTTGTGTCAAACCAACGAGGGAATGCATACAAATAGGTCCCTTCGAGGTGTTTGTTCACAGCCCGGTCTTGTTCGTCCTCATCCTTAAAGAAGAAGTAGACCCTCTTCAATGCACCTTGTCCCAGAGTACAGCCGGGACACTTTCGTGTTTTCTCGCAGATCTCACATATCACAGTTTCTAGAGGACATCGGTACAATGTTATGTCCAATATGGCCAATCACGTACCACAGGCGCAATAATAGAGTATCGCGTCTGGACTCCGAACCGGAATGCGACAAATCGTACAACAGATATGTCGGGTTTCATAGTCCATGCTGAGGTGCACAGTACTCGGAGCCCCAACGAAAGGTGTGGAAGAAGAGAGAGATGGAAATATCAGTGGCTCAGAGCGCCCATTGATGATTACCTCGTCCAGTTCACTCTGAACACGAGGCCGCGGCTGGAACGTGGATGGAACGCCTGCCCCCAATCTGCCATGAAGCAGAGCTGCTGGACGGCTCTGTCACAACTCACGGTCGCCACGAAAGCAACATTCTAACGTTCTTTTTTCGAACCGATGGGAAGCACGTAAACGCCGACTTTTCAAAAACTACGCAATTGTACATTCCCCACCGAATGTACGAAGGTGAGATCTCTTGAGGGCAAGCTAGGACGACAGCAGAAGACTGTAGGTCCTGGAATGTTCAAGGAGATCAGGGCGGGGTGGGTCATTGCAAGCACAGGAGGACACGAAGTTGCGGACACCAACCACAGTGGGCGGAGAGGAGGTAGGATAGCACAATCCCCACTTCATGCTCCCGTGGAAGCCTTGTCTTCACACCCATCACGCCCCAGAAAACTGCCTCTAATGGGGATCTGGGCGATCTGCACGAGATAAGATAAGTAGTTCGAGACACCAAACTGGAATTTGCCAGACCTTCTGTTCCAAAAGGTTGACTTTTTGGATTTCTTGCGCAATCTGCTGACGAAGCGTAACATCCTGAGCCTCCAGCGCCGCCAACTCTGTGCAGAGTTCACAGAGTGTTTGTTCAAGGGTCATTCCTGCCGAATAATCTTGGAGAGCTGTCGCTAGGATGGCTCGTTCGTCATCCAGCGTCATTGTTTGCCTATAGAGGACAAGATTGAGTTCTTGAAGGCGCTTGTATGACTTGGAGTCCAAGATCTGTCTCCTTTGCAGCGGGCGGTGTTAAAATGGAGGTGAGGCTGCAAAGAGTTTATGGCGGCGTACCAGTTTGGAAGCTTAGTGTCAATCGAACTTAGTCGGATAGGATGCACATCTTTCGCTCTCACAACTCCGCACCTCAGATAACACGGGAGATCCTTCATCCTGGTCTGGAGGCAGTCAGAACATATTGCGTGTCCTAAATGGAGGAGATCAGTGTAAGGGGAGGCAGAATAAGTCGAGTGGCACACCGCAGAGGGGTACGACCGGAGTGCTGGGCTCGGACAGCAAATGAGTGAAATCAACCAGACACAGCTGGCACTGAGGCTTCATCGGATGTGGCCGTATTATCAGAGTTTGCGTTTGGCAGAGCCGTGACCCAGTCTGTGGTATGGCGGGAGAGGAACGAAGAGTTTAGGACACACCGGCCCGTCGATTGTTGATCATCGACGTCATTGACGTCAACTGACCCCATCAACTTCGGTGAGGGTTGAAATTTCAATGAAAGAGGACAGACACCGGGTGGGCGCACTCGGATCTCCGCGCCCCGATCCCACCCCAATCCAATTGCAAGGCGATTTTATCTGCATAACGATGTATTTACCAAAGCGGACCCCGTCTACTAGACATCGCAAGTAAAGTAATCCGACGAGAATACCATTTCATCAACCAACCAGTGAAGCTAATCCCTGCCTCTGGGTAATTTCCCCTTTCTTCCGGGACTTTAGGGTTGCCAGTGTCTGACGGGTCACCCAGCTCGGTTCTCCGTTCGCTCGCAGTTTCAACAGTCTGTCGTTGAATTTCGGGTGCGAAACCCCCGCGACAATTCTATCGGGTAGGTATTTCTTGATATACTCAATTGGCACACTGCCCCAATGACCTTGCAGGGTCGATAACCACAGCTGAAAACTGCCTGTCATGCGGTCATGGTGGAGGTAGAGGTCGCCAATGTTGGGGGAAGTCGTGGCGTCAGGGTGCGCCAGTGGCACGTTGTCCGAGCTCTCGTACCACACCGTTTCCCCTGGAGTGTTGGAGGATTGGAACATCCTGGCGTGTCTCAGGTATGCGGTCGTGGTGTTGATACCAACACTGCCACCTGGCATGGGTCCGGGGTCTGAGCACCTAAAGACGGAACCAATCAGCACAAGCCTTACGTTTGAGTCTGGGAGAGAACCCGTCAGCTTACACGCCTGTGGCCGGTCCATTGTTCACGTTTGGTGGGGTACCTGAATTACATTCACTGCTTCATTATAAGTGCGATGAAATTTGCTGAAAATGGAGTTACCGACGCTGGGATCCCCGCGTTTAACTCGTCGATGATCTTGCGGAGTCTATAGGCCTCTACCGGAGAAGCTCCCTGGAGGAGGGAAGCAAGATCATCTCGGATCAACTTGAGACTTTTCACGTTCGCTTGGGTCGTGGTGGGGTTGACAGCTCCGGGTGTAGTATCTACACCAGCTCCGGTGCTGGAAACTGGAACGTGCTTGAGTGTGTGGAGCACGTTATCACCGTGTATTTTGGCAAAGGCACCCTGCGTGTCTTTCAGACCAGAACCGTAGTGTTCGGAACAGAGAACATACCACGCCGTTGCTCACAGTCGTATGGAGGGGTTCAGACCCGATGGGTTTCTCCACAGATTGGTTGGTAAACCACGGTGGCTCAGTGGCGTGACCCTGACCCCGAAGACAGCTGGAGGGTGGATGGTCGAGGAAAGTTGGAATCGCGGTTAGAACAAGGGAAAGATGTACGGCCCAGTAGGTTGCACATACGCGTCCACTGTGTCGGGGCAACTGCGAAGGGAAAATCGTCGCCGATCCGTAGACGGCTGGGATACAGGTGAGATATAACGTTCGCCGGGAACACCTTGTTTGGGACCCACATTAATCGATCCGTCACCAAAGACCGTGAGGCACAGAAGGGGATTATTTGTAGGAGGCATCTGGTTCTGTTACAATCGACACGCGACAGGCGCTTATTGACATGAAGCCGCGCAGAGAACACGTTGTTTCGGAATTGGTCAGCCGATCGAAGATTGAGCCGTCCTCCACGGCGGCGGCCTACACGCAGCACCCCTCGCACCACCGGGCCCACCCCCTGGCTGGTGAGGAAACAAACCCTGCGAAGGACTTGGTTTGGCTGTGCCGAGCGACAGCTCCTCGGTTTGTTCCTCGTTCCTGCGGTGGTGCGTCGCGAGTCCATACGCCCTTCCGCTTCACTTCCCACCTTTTCGCCTCCACTTCTTACCCTTTTGGTTTCACTTCTGGATACTGGTTACAGCCTGCGCACCAGCAGAGTCCTAGTCAAACTTGTAAGTCTCTTGTTTCCCGCCCTCCTATACCCCTGCTCCCCCGCATCCCGCTTTGCGCGTGGTTATCATCATTGCTTGGATTTAAGCGCGATGGCGGGGAATTCGAGACCGTACTCCCCTGGCTGCTTTGAACTATCATCCCCATCGCCCAATATCTCCTACAATCAAGCCGGGGCCCCACACGGCGTCGGAGCTGGCGAGCACCATCCCTCAAATACAGACACGCTAGCCCCGCAGTTGTTCTCCCCTGGACTCTTCAGGTTGTTGCTGCAAACCCTTTACTCTCATGTTTCGCAATGGGATCTTGCCAACATACCAAGCGCACCAAAGATATCCTCAACATCCTCCCCTCCTCCTCCCGAGTTCGACACTTTTTGGCCTTTTCGACGACAAAACCAGCGCCATCAAACCCCGAATGAATTCCACAAGTTGTCCAACCTCGATTTACCGACCACCTGTATCCCACCTTGCCTCCGCGTCTCTGATGCCAAGACTTACGTTCCTTGCCGCAGAGGTAGTTGGCCACAGCGAACCCCATTGGCCGGAAATATTGTGCGACGTTTGGGCGCTTGGTTCCGACGTCGATGTCCCGAAGCTCAGTGTTTCGTAAACCGTCCTGAAGATTGGGTTGGTGAATGTCGCTGACAGGACCCACCACGGTACGTTGTTCCCAAGAATGACCCGGAGTGTCTTCAACTCACGGAAATCCTTCTGGAGGTTGTCCGCCCACTCGTGGATAGCATCCCCTTTATCAACGAGCACACCGAGAACACAGCGTGTTTGGGCCTCCTCATCATCATTGAGCTTCGTCACACATGGGTTGTGGAGGAGGCATTCAGGTGAGGCGAATATCAAATGTGCTCCGTCCCCCCGGCGCAAGGCCTACGAAACATTTTTCTGTGAGGCGTTCTAATTCAGGACCGCGGCCTTAATACCCGCCTTCTCCATTCGAGCAACCCGCCGAGTGCGGGTTAATTGGCACACCCTACCATCTCTCACCAAGCGACATGGCATACCTGGTCACCTTCCAGGGCTTTCAAGAGTGAAGCGATGATGCAGTAGCCGCTGTTCTTTGACAGCTCTATTGCCAACCCGGGGAGGGCAGAGACCATCGTTTTCCCTTTCCCGGTCCCAGCAACGATGGCTCCACGTTCCCCTCAAGGACCTTGAGGGCAGTTTGGGGCTGCCACTCATGAGGCTCGTAGCGGAAACGCCGTTTCGTCTCCTTCGGTGTCGTCACCCCCTCACGCGCGGCGTGGGGTGGATCCCTCAGGGCCGGATCCGGGCTTGCGCCGAGACTAGTCATAGGCGAACTCGACGGATTTCGGCGGTTGGATGATCAAATTTAAACAACACACATGTACACTGGGATATCAACTAATCACTGTGCCCCTTTCCTCCTCGACTTGATCGTCGCGCACGTTTGTTTCATAATCCAACTTGGTTCCCCATTCTTCCGAAGCTTGAGTCGGCGATCCGAGAACGAGGGATGCGACAGTCCCTTGATAACACGATCCGGGTGATATTTGTCGTCGTATTCAAGTGTTACCTTCTCCCAAGAGCCTGAATCACGACAGATCCAGATCTGGATCAAAGACTCGGTTGCACTCCTGTGAATGTAAAGGTCGCCGACGGTACGTTCAACGTCGTGAGGTGGGCCCGCGAGATTGCCCTCAGAGCGACTCTCCCACCAGACAGTTTCCCCTTTGCCTGTGGAAGACTGAAACTCGCGAACGGTCCGCGTTGGCGTTGGCGTCGCTTCAGTCCGCGGGTCACTTTGGTGTGCCGTCAGCGAGAAGGATCTTGGAGTTTGGCACCCACAAACCTTGCTCCTGTTCGAGTCCGTGTGGTTGGGTTGACCGATCTGGGGTTTGGCAGTGCTCTGAAGGCTGAGCGATTCGTCTAAACAGATAGCGAATGGGACTAACCTATTACCATTGTCACCGTCCATCTGAGACAATAAAGATACCAAGGCGTTCGCAGTGTCAACGTCAACCATAGGTACCTCTTTATTAGCCTTGAGCAAATCCTCGATACCAGAACGTATGCTATTATCCTTCTGAGAAGGAACGTGGGCCTGCGCAGTTTCCGGGTTACGATCGTCCGACCTTTCGCTTTCATCCGATGAAATTTCTTCAACCGCGGCAATCTTTTCTTTGTGGGAGGAACGGCGGATAGGAGCCAGACTGAAGGCGATATCTGCGGCATGTTCCCGGCCCTTGTCGGGGATTTGGCTTGGTGACCCCTCGTCACTCTGCACAACTTGAGTGGAAGGTAGTTTGCGTGCAGGGGATTCGTAAGTCGCTGGGTCGTTGGATCTCGTGTTATCATTTTGGTCCGGGAACCGCTCGTTGTTGGCCTCGGGAGTAAAGCGAACTCTTCTGTTGGCGATGCGCGAACTATGGTCGGTTGGTAAAGGCTTGGGATGACTTGAACTAGCCTCCGTGGAGCTGAGCTTAGGGGTGGTAGTGGTAGATGCAGGACGGGAAGGGGGAGGCGGGCTATGTTTCTTTGACATCCGGGCAGGATTCACCCGTGGATAAGGGTTCACCTGTGCACTAAAACTGGATCTGAGTTCCGTCTTCGGTTGATATGCCCATGAAGACAGACATACCGCCGCACGACTCTGTTAGATAAACTGCGACCTTCATCTCTGTCTAGGTGTATGGAGAACCTCCTTCTGTCTGCCGCAGTCTTCACTGGGTATAAGTTCGTCTCCCCTGGAACGTCAAGATGGAACGGGTCTCCGTGACCAGACATATGTGGATGGTGGGTAGTTGTGGGGAGGAGAAAAGACGGTGGGGGCGTGCGGTGAGTGGCAAAGGACGATCGCAGTAGCTCGTGATTCCGGATCAGTTTGCGGTCTCATGGAATTGCCCACTTGGATACGTAATAGGCAGGAATTAGAAGCAAGCGAGATATTCAAGACACGCACTCAATACAATCGAATAGCGGTAGGGAGAGTGTTGACTTGAGCGTTGACTTTGAGCCTCGCGCGCTTCTCGATTTCGTGACACGCGATCGACTTCCCGTGTCCCACAACGGCCCATTGTAAACCAAAAGGCTATCCACGCTCGTCAATGCGGGCTGGTCAATCACAACGCGAACGACTGGCCACACCCACCCAAGGCCTATTTAATGGACACAAGCTCGCATGTTCTCCAGTGAATCTTTTCCCTTCTCCTTCTCCTTCCCTTCATGGCCGAACGCAATACCAACTCTTACGAGCTTCTAGCCACTCTCAGTGGTCAACACGATGATACTATCGCTTGCATCCAGTTCTCACCCTGTGGGGGGTATCTGGTCACCGGTGGCGACGACTTGCGGATGAATGTCTTCGATTGCACCAACAGGTTCAAAAACATCCTGAGCATTAGCTCCACCTCTCCCGCCAGCGCGATCTGCTGGGATCCTGCCAAGCCCAAGTCTTGCTTTGTGGGTTACAGCAGTGGCGCAGTTGTTTCCCATACATTTGGGAACGATTCAGAAGAGTGGGCCGCCGAAATCATGCTGTTCAATGGGCGCTGCCGCGTCGTGTCACTGGCTTTGGACAAGACACTGGCTGTCGCGACCGAAAGGAATGTTTGTTTGATCAGGGATATTAGGGCCGGTGAGTTAACTTGACCTGCCCTCCGACCTAATGGTTGAATGGTACTTCCTAGTCACCGATACCCAGCACGGGACCATTGACATTTCGCCCCCTGCGACAAACTACAAACAACCCGAACCAAGATCTGTGGGTTTCACCCCTGACGGGTCTCTGGTTATTGCCTATTTGGAACACGGCATCATGTACGTAGCCTCCGGATTTTGACCGCTTATGCTGCACGCCTGATTGGACCGTAGGTGCTGGTCATCAGACGGGAAGACTTTGAAATGGTCATTCACACCCCGTGCCTTCCGCATGTACGCAAACAATGAGTCCCAGCCATATCACCTCCTGCATTGCAAACTGATGCCGGTTCGTGCTAGTGGTCGGTTCTTCTATTCCCCAAAGACAGACCTTTTTGTCGTGCACAATCTCTACGATGGGTTTGACGCATATACGATGAGATCCCGTACTCATTTTCGCTCGTACCGGTTCCCAACCTCAGCAGCGGACAACGTTCCACTATCCTGCACTCTAATCAATGATGGGAGACATGTTGTATGTGGGACGACCTCCGGCAAGGCAGTAGTGCTGGATGCGACAACCCTAGCTCATCAAGCAGACCTCTTCCATTGCGGTACGCGTGACTTGTCCCTTTCCCCTCACGTGCGCTCAACAAGAGAAACAGAATCAGGCCTCGTTCAAGATATAGTGAGCCCCCTTGTCGAGCGGTGGAAGATACGCTCAATGTGGTATACAGGCGTATTGTAATGTGAACGGGACGAACGTATTGGCGACAACCGCCTCGGAGAAAGGCACCGAAACCACGATTAAGATCTGGACCGGTGATGTTATTCCCGGCCGGTCAATCGGTAGGTCACAATTGAATGCGTTCCACGTTGTCCGTCCTCTCACGTCGCCGGAAACGTTAAGGCTGTTCAGATCGGATCTCTGTAAGTGGCCCGGGTTATCACACCTGCTGTAGATGTTGATGAGGTTCTATAGGAAGCCTTCCGGGCTGTAATTGACCTTCTCGGTGACTTGTGTGGCCGGCTTGCTCATTGGCACAGTCAGAAGATTGAAATATCCATCCTGTCCTTCATTTTCTGGATGCTGGTCATCATCGCCACGGCCGTGGCTCTGTTTTACTTGAACGAGAGCGACCTCGGAGTAAGCTCAAGCACTCTCATAAAATAGCATCGTCTGACTTCTCCCTCAGGGGTTTGGCTTGTCTTTGCATTCCGCATGCCATTTGCTTTGGGTTACCGCGAAGGAAGGACTTTTCAAGGCCAAACGAACGTCTCAGTGGGCGCTCAAGTTCAGCGCTCGCGCGTGTTACTCATTCCTCAAAGGTCTCGCTATCACCCTGTACGAATTCTTGGAAGAACAACCTGAAGAACCTTCCCCGCACGCACACTCTGACGGTTTGACCTCCGCTAGTTCTGGAACCGCGCAAGCGGGCAGCCCTGAGTTGGGGAATGCCCTTGAGAGACAAGATTTTGGTACTGGGCGAGGGGGTGACTTTGAGGTCCAAGGCACTCTCGAGGAGCAAGGTAGCCATTCTTTGGGTACGATATTCCCACCAACGCAAACCGAAAATGCTTTCGATTGGGCCACTTCTGTTGGATTCTTGCGGGTTGAGGCCGACGTACCTGCAGAGGGCGGCGTTTCTGGAAGTTCGTTTGACCATGGGGCGGCCATGGATCTCGCGGTCCAGACATGTGGGCTTTCCTAGTTCCTAATTTACGTGATTTACTCGTTGCCTGTTGTCATACGTAATACAGTTCCAAGACTACCCTCGACCGTCCGGTTCTACTGTGTGGGACGGACGCGGGGAGGTCGCCATTATATTTAAGATCTATCAGGACTTGGTTGTGATTGTCCTCTGGCGTTTGATTTCGATTGGAACGACGTCGTGCGGGGAGGGTTAACGAGGCGGTATCCTGTCTTAGACTTGACAGACATTTCCGCGCGAGTCTGAGGGGCTTTTCCCTTGGGTGCTGTTTCCGTGCCTTCTTCCAGGAGGTGGTCGGGGGATAGGTCATGCCGGAAGTGATTTGAGACCATCATAAAGGCAACCAGTGCTTCAGTCGACCCCTCTTTCAAGATTGCGGTCACCCTGCGATATGCGCGTCGCCGCCAGGGTGTGATGTTGCTTGAGGCAGCGTCCGTTGACGAGGAAGTTTCGCTCAGTTGGACAGGGACAGACCACGCGGTGGACGGGCCGTAAGGCTTCTGTTTTGGGCCGCCGTGTGAACGAGCTCAAGGTTGTTGAGTCAGAAGTGATTGTGAGAGGACCGAAATCTGCGAGGGGCGCAGTAACGACGATATTAAGCAAAGGGACAGCCGTGGGTGGAGTCATCTAAGACGCACCCCCTTGAGATCCCCGCGGTCCATCCCCTGACCGTGCATGTAGATAAGCCCTTCGTGATGCCGCCTGACTATGGAGGGTCACGCGACCATTAGTGACGAGCAAAGGTTGTAGGAGCTTAAAGAGAGAACTAACGAGTTCGAACCGGTTCGCATCCCGGTTCGCCGTCACAAAGTGACTGATATTCCTATCACCGCCCACTCCGATACAATGGCAAACCGATCCTCAGTTCCGGTACTCCTAGTAGCAGCAACACTTTCGGGCGATGAAGAACCTTCTACGTCACGAACTGCGTTGTCGACGTTCCGGGATGAGGTGGGTGAGCGGGAGGTGCTGGTGCTGCGGTCCCAGCAGGACGCAGTTCAGGACGTTTCTGTTGGCACTGAATCGGGGTACGAGGCTATCGGAGATAGGAAGGGTTGGGGCAATTGGGATAGAGTAGAAAAGCCCCGAGGATCGAAGGAGAGGAGTCGGAAGAAGGGGTGGCCCATTCGGCGAAAGGGTTCATATGAGCGGGTGTCCGAACGTCTTCGCCCAAGGTAATGACCTAGGCCGTTAACAACAGCCTGTTGTAGGTTCGCCAGGTTCGCCGGGGGTCAGTTCCGTTAACGCCTGGAGAAATGATCGAACGAGTGGCATAATTAGCCCACTTACCCTTTCGACATCCAACATCAAAGCCATCCTGAGTAGGTTTTGACCAAAGAAAGACAACGTCATGTTTTTCCGGAACAAACCCTCCTTCTTTTCGGGCCCTCGCTTGATGCCAGCAGGAGGAAGCTTCCCTTGTCGAACGGGTGGGGGTTCTTGCTACCATCGATCTAGAGCTGGACGAGAGCGCTCGGGATGTTCCACAGCATCGACCGCCTGACGTCATCGCCGTAGTACTCGACACTCTTCACGGAGACAGTATTGAGCTCCGTGTTCGGATCCCGTAACCGGTACGAGGGTTTCTGGTTTTCGGGCCGCTGGTTGCTTGAAGGCGGAGGTCTGGATGTGCTGTGCTGGAGCCACCATCGGGATCCCAAGGGTCAAGAGGGATCGGCGCTCGCAGACCGCCAAGGGTGAAGCCCTTATCGTTCGGCGAAGGGGACTCTGGCAGGGAAAGGTATGGACCGATGTGGAAAGCGGACGAGAGGCCTTAGTTACAAACCACGGAATATCCTCAAAGTCTGGAGCGGTGGGTCCGCTCCAGCTGGCGTTGCTCGAGCCGCCAAATAAAGCATTTTTTGAGTATCTGACGCGTGTTAATCCAGCGTGATTCGCGTACCTAGATCCCAGTACCGGCGTGGGCGGAACTCAATTGTCTCGCGTACGGCCGTAACTTGAATTACGGATGGATGCGGATTCACAGAGTTCTGGTTCCGAGTTTTTGTTTGGGACTAGCGTGCTGAGAGGACGGTTGGCCGATGATGGGATGATGAGGGAGCCTGGGAGGGGAAGGTCTTGAGTTTCCATCTACCTTTCTTCTAAACGGGGGCGCCGACGCTATGGTAATCCGACAGCTCCGGGTGACCGAACCCCGAACCATTGCCCCGTGGCACCTAGAAGGGAGTGACCCGGGAGTGACTCGTCGGAACAAAGGACCTAGAGACGCTTGCCGCCCACCCTTCGGTTCGTCCACTGTGAGGTTGGAGGTCACGCATCTGTAGAGGTCACACTGTGACGAGTCAGGTTCCTGTTGCGTTCGAACGTCCGACTTGGATATCTCCCTCAATACTCATTCTCTCGAAATCCTGGGAGGGGGTTTATGCAAAATCGCGGGCTCGAAGGTGGTTTGTCGAGTTACGGCACCAGAATGGCACCGGCAGGCCTTCTGATTCTGACCCTAGCCAACCCCACTATGCCTGGCACCACCACCGCCGTCAAGAGCTTTCGGAAAACGGCCAGGTCGACATCACGGTGGGGTCTGTCCTGCTTGAACTTTAAACCAATGCCGCCAGTCCCTTGACGACCAGCTCCCTCATGTGTCGATAGATCATCTGGACAATTACTACTAAAATCCATCCACTTCTAGAATCGTGTCAACCTCGAGGACGGTTCTGGCGATGATGATCTCGTATGGTGGTCTTGGTTCGTCCAGTTTTCAAGTCCACTGATCACTCTCGTTAACCCTGAACCCCTACACTGCATCGGCCAGGGCCCACACCGATCGCTGACTCCCCGTATGCACCTCGCCGCCAAACGTGGATTACGGCTCCCTCCCGCTTGACATCGGTAGATTCTGCGCAAGCGGGTTGTAGTTACCGCGGCTCAACCCGACTTCTGTCGTGTTGGATCTGCGGCCTAGTGGTGCAACCTTTGAGGGCGCTGAGACTTACGGCTTCGACTCCGTTGACTCGATCAATCGGAATATCAGCAACAACCGGCCTTCGCTTCTGGGCTCCACACCGCCCGGAGGCTGTATGGTACTGGCGGTCGGGGCGCTACCATCAGGCTGCACGCTCAGTGATACGATGGGGAGGATTTGAGTGGGAAGGAATAGGGATGCTCGAGATGGATTCGAGGGTTGGTGAACCGGAAGGGACGGGCCCGCCGTTATCACACGGTGATTAATCTGGAGGTGTCTTGCGACTTGGGGGCATATCTCTTCGCGTTCAACGTTTTTTACACGTCGAGGGGCTTTTTCCGTGCCGACTGTTGTAGATCTTTTTTAATCATCATTATCACTTCAAAATAGTGCATCTGTCATGATTGTTCAGGGCCATGGTTGGTCGCCGTCTTGGTGGTCTATCTGTCACCTTGCGACCTACCCATCAACTTGTCCCGACACAGTCTCGGTTAATCCCGGTGACGGTTGTCGAACCCCACGCTTCGCTGTAAGTTTTATTTTTTCTCGATCGATATCATCCCAGCTCAACAACCAGCAGTTACGATGGATCGGCGCATTTGTCACTGTAATCTCTGCGGGGCAAGGGGACAAGAGGTTTCACGGTCTACATACAACCGACATTCAAACCGGGCTGATACGAGATCGGTGTTCCCTCCACCATCGCCCCCATTGACTACCCCTCTCATACCTGTCGACGTGGTAGCTGGGGGAGATCACACTGATCCCCCCAGTTTGGACACCTCCCACGACCCCACCCCCGGCTCCCGAACACCCCAGTTTGACACGATTACCCACGTCCGTCACATGCTTACACAAAAGCGGGCCCATTTCGATTTTCCGCCGTCGCTTGTTTTCATCACTCCTCCAACCAAAGATTCGGACCGTTATGCATCGAGGAACGGTAGCCAACTATTGGTCCCCAACTCATACCACCCTCTCTCTCTTGTCGATGATGACTCTGTAGCTGTTGTCAGCTACGAGCTCTTCCTCGTCGAGTATTTGAATGTGTTGAACATGGTCCCACTTCAAGAAGGTCACGCTTCTGCATCCGAGGTGGAGAGTCTGAAGAACGAAGTTCTTGACACACTGCAGCAGTTGGACCAAAGAAAAGGGAATGAGTGGAATAAGCAGTTGTGTGCTCAACTAAACCCCAGCACGTTTATCATCTCTGGTGAGGACCAGCGTGCCCCTTGGTTATAGACAAACTAATAACAGTCTATCACCTAGATATGTACCATAGCAGGCATGCATATACAATGCTGCCCATTGTCTATGCTTCCCTGGTGCTCACCCTCGTCTTACGATTCCTCTTCAACCTTTCTCGCCGGAGAACAGATGTCGTGCTTGCTGGTCTACATGACATTCTTCGTCTTGCCAACATACCTTCAGAGGAGCTCAAACGTATTCCGCATGACTCACGTACAGTCTTACGGAGGTTTCAGCTGGATCCTATCACAACCACATATATCATGTGCTCTGAATGTTATGCCCTATACCCTCTCACAATCACCAAAAAGTCATGCATCCACAAGCCAACTGAAGAGTCAGAACCCTGTGGTGCTCCCATCCTACAATCTGTCAGACAAACCACTGGGAACCATCATCAGGAGAACAGCTCTTCAGCCTCTGAAGCAGATGGTGGGGAAGGAGGTGGTGATGGAGATCACTATGCACCAATCAAGACATATACTCACCAAAGTTTTAAGCACTGGCTTGCAAGCATGCTCTGTAGGCCAGGAATGGAGGACATCATTGATGACTATGATCGACTTTTTGCTGAAAAAGATCATATCGAAGACATTTGGGATACCAAGTTCTTGCAAGACTTCCCAGACTCCACTCAAACAGCCCATGAAAGGAAACCCTTCTTTACCCCTGCCATGAAACAAGATGGTCGTTATGCATTCTCTCTTTCTGCTGATTCCTTCAACCCCTTTGGGAATATCACAGCCAAACATACCATCAGTGCAACAGGGATAAACATGGTCCTCCTCAACCTCCCCCCACACTCTCGACACAAAACTGAGAACTTCTATCATGCAGGAGTCATTCCAGGGCCAGGAAAACCATCAAATGAGCAGATGAATCATTTTACTCAACTAATTGTTGATGAATTCATACCACTGTATGACCATGGGCTAGGGTTTAGTAAAACTGCCAAATATCCCAATGGCCGAACATGCAAGTGTATTATTGCAATACTTGTCACTGATGCATTGGCTGCTCGCCAAATTGCTGGGTTTCGTTCTGTCACTTCATACCATCCATGCTCCTTCTGCCTTGTCACAATCCATGACCTTGAAACCCTGACACAACCCTGGCCTGAGCGCAACCCAACACAACACCGTGAATATGCAACACGCTGGAAGTCTGCTCTGACCCTTGCAGATCGCAAGAAAATTGAGGAGGCACACCAGATCAGGTGGTCACCCCTCCTTGAACTCTCCTATTGGAATCCCTCTCAGTCAACAGTTATTGACTCAATGCACAACCTTTACCTTGGGCTAGTTCAAGATCACTGCCGTAATGTATGGGGTATCCACACAGAATATGATGGTGGAGATGGTGAACTACGCCCAAGGACACTCCACCACCGGCCAAATTCTGGGACAATCTCTTCCCTTCTGGACACTATCCACAGGGAGAATGATATGTCTAAGCTTCTGGAAACACTAAGTAAGAGAGATGTCTCTTACCCAGCCCTCTGGTATATATGCTTTGATTATGGGCTTCGACGAGATGGTGACCAATACAAGCTGGCAAGGAGAATTGTGAATTGGGTACGTTTTTCCAAAACCTGCTGATGTTGAGCTCCATCCTGAGGTTTCTTAGCGTACAGATCATGGCCCTTTGACCAATGAGCTACCTGGCCCCAAGGTTCAGGTTATCTCACCTACACCTCTGCAGCCAGTTGACCCCTCAAATCTTGACCTACTCCAGCGAGGCCAAGAATTACTGGGGGACCCCAGCTCATCCATGGCAAGCATTCTGAGGCTTAACAAGGATGTACTGCGTACATTATGTGATGAGAGGAACATTTCTTACCCTGGAAAATCACAGAAGCTTGACCTGGTTGAGAAACTCTTCACAGCTGTGAGTTGCAAAGTATTTGAGCCTTTTGGAGTGTCTGACTGGCCTTTTAGCTTGGTAGGCCTTTTGAGCGCCCTGATGGTGCTCGACAGGATGGAGGTGTAGTGGAAGTGGAAGCCAGCACTCCTGTTCTAGGAAAAGATATCCTTGCTGCCATCCGAGCAGATATGGGGAAGACCATATTGCCATCCTGGATTGAACCAGCACCACAGAACTGGGGCACCACTGAGCATGGGAAACTCAGTGCAGATCAATGGAGGGTCCTTTGTACTGTTCACCTCCCTATCTCTCTCATTCAAAAGTGGAGTGGCAGCAGTGCACGGTATACAGGAATGCTTGCCAATTTCATGGACCTTGTCACAGCGGTTCGTATTGCAAGTATGCGTGTTACCAACAATGAGTATATTGCTCTCTACAATCAACACATCTCTTCATATATCAGTGGTCTTCTTGAATTGTACAAAGATGCCAACATCAAACCAAACCACCATCTTTCACTTCACCTTGGGCACTTCATGCAAACCTTGGGCCCTGTTCATGCTTATCGGACATTTGCATTTGAAAGGATAAACTATATGATGCAGAAGATGAATACAAATGCCAAACCTGGTATTTTTGCACCTACCACTGTTTCAGCTATCCAAACTAAATCACTCTTTATCTTGTAGGGCAATTGGAAAAAACATTCTTGTTGACTGCATGTAGGAATGCAAATCTACAAGTACTCCTCAGCGATGAAACTGTTGGGAATAAAGTTGAACAGTTATTGAAGGCATTCAACTCCTTCACAGGTGAAAGTCGCCGTGGAACCCGCCTCTCAGACTTCAGGAATCCCACACAACACTTGAAACTCCTGGGAAATCCAAAGACAGCCTGCCTGGATGACCACACACATGGCACTCTTCACTCCAGCAGCTACTCCAGATCCATTATACACTGGGCTGACTTCTTCAAGAAACATCGCCAGAAAGTCAACACATATAACAAGATAATCATATGTGGTGTTTCATTCCAAACAGGACAGTCAGCGGTTAGGGACAGCTACATAACCTTTGAAAATGGAGGTGAAATTTGGTGTGGTTCCATTGACAGAATCCTTCTGCCTGAAGATGTATTGGACATCAAATCAATCCTCCTCTTGGTCAAGACATTTGCACCACTATCTTGTGAAGATCAAGAACATGACCCATACCGATTGTGGGGTTTCTCTGGTGGAGAGTTGTTCTATGATCACTTCCTGGATACTCCCAGTGTTATCACACCTTCACAGATTCTTGGGCACATTGCAAAGACAAGTGTTGGGAGGGTCTTTGGGATTGAACACCCATGTGTCCACACACTCCCTTTAGACCAGGTTTGTCCTTGTAACACTGCCTATTAAATCTGGGACTCACCCACACACCAGGTCACATCAGATATCAGTGAAGCTGATCAGCATGACAACAGGGCTTTGGCTGCAGGGATTGATCCCCATGCAACTCATGAATAGGACATCATGCCCTACCAATTAAAACTTGCTCTGTGGGTTTGGGCTTGGATTATTAGAACCTGGGTAGATTCCCTCAAATACACAATAGTTTCAACTCTCCCAAGCACTATTGCACATGGGTCTCCTGATCCCAAATTACCCTCCCCCTGGTGCACTGTTGGTGAGTTTTCTGCCACTGCTGTCATTGAATGCTGCTATGCCTGCAACCACCCATTGCGCCATGTCCAATGAGGAGAGTGTGCACTGCGTAATCCGGCTCAACATGCACTGCCAAGATGCAACAGGTAACTCTTTTTCATGAACTATTCCCAGCCATCATTAGTCTGGTGGTGTATAGGACGCTGTCCCATCATGGGGGGGGGGGTATCTGGGATAATGGGGAAGCCTACTCACCTGTGCTCGGTTCATTTCCCAGGCTTTCCATTTGACATAGGGTGGTTGCCACTACTATGGCCCATAGAAATCCTTGGGGGAAGGATCATTTTGTTCAATGGAATGTCGGTTCTACATGAAGTTGTGAGTGGGGGAGGGGACAGATAAGGTAACAACCACTCTCTCCCAGGATCCAGCTTGTTTGGGTGCAGTGACAACTCAGGGCTCATTCGGGCAGTTTGCACAAGGGTCCGTAAGGACAGCGGGGGAATTTGTGCACCCTAGAGCTACTTCTGATTGACATCAACTGAAGCCCACTGCACTTGAGTCGGGCCATCGGCGTTCAGGGGAAAACAAAGACTCACCCTGTTAGACTAGGCAGGGCCATTACCACCAGCGATGGGCTAAAGATCGTGGATGGTGACATCAGCCATGAATGGTGCGAAGCTAGGGGCTAGGGACCTACAAATATTAATTCGCGACGGCAGTTATCGTGTGAAGTTCTCTGCCAAGTGGCCGGATGAATATGGAATAATCACAGAGAGTCCTGTCGTGAAGCGGTTGAAGGCCAAAAAATCTTCATGCCTGCGGGCCAACTGGGGGAAGTAGGGCTTCGTGTGGGAGTGATAAACAACCCGCCGCTGGGGTTCAATGGTCAGAGAGCAACTGGGCGGCTTTGCGCGCATTAGTGCGAACGGCTTCCAGCTGAAGCTCCAAGTTCCTAATCTGGGCCCGAGCCTCTCTGAGCTCAGCGTTCAGCTTGTTATTTTCGACACACTCGATGTCAAACTCGATTGGCCGGTAGTATGATTGATCGGAAACTCTGGCCAGCACCCTCACCACCCCGCGCATTGATGGAAAATTTGTCTGCTTGTCCCTCAACCCATCCCTGAGAACCCACAATGACATATCCTCCATATTGTAATCCCTTCAACCTGCCCAATTGGATTGATCATAGTGACACGGTTGAGTTTTTCTCGTCTAATCTACCCTAACTGATCATGGCTGACACTTTTTGCATGCTCGCTCACGCCCCAGAACACAGCTGGCCTAAAATTTGGGCCAATCTATCCATGACTTCGATGATGTCACTCGACTTCACCGACATCAATGAATTCTTTGTGACGCGGCCAGCATCGTGGCCTACCGATCTGGTCAGTGGCTCACTGTTGATACCACAGTCTGTCTTGAACCCCAATAGCCACTTCCTAAACCGACATCTACAGAGCTCACCCCAAATCATCCACTATGTCAAATACGCCGGAGAATGTGACCGTTGGCTCCGAGGGCTCCCCAAGCCAGTCCACCGACCGAACTAGAAAGAGGAGACTTGGAGAGAAAGAAGGGCGCGACGAGGGAGAGATAGAGTTCGTTTCGTCGCATTCCAGTTGATGTCTCACAGCTGATCACCACCCAGTGCCTCCATCGCGTCAGTAAGCCCAGATGAACACGCCGAGATCATGAACCCTAAGAAGAGGCGGATCGTCAATGGTCGTGGACCAGTACCCCCACCACGGCTCTTGTCCATCGAGAAAAGGAGTTCAGCCTTCGGGCGGGTCACTGCGGTCCTTCGTCCACCCCTGTTCGGAAGCCAACACGACGAGTTGATGAGAGACGACTTGGAGTACCATTCGGATAGTTTTGTTGGCCAATCGCCTTCAGATTCTCCAGGCCCTATGAAAGAACCCGCACGTGGAAGGTCCCTTGTAGCCACAAGCTCAGAGGCAGATATTTCTGGCCATCCCATATGGGTTTCAGAGAGTCCTCCCGATAGGACCCTCGAAGAGTCGATACCCCCAACCGTCAGGGGATCAGTCACTTCGGCCGTCGACATGGTCACCCAACCCCAAGCCATCAAAGCATGTACTCTTCCAGATGTAGAGGACACCACCATTCTTGTTACCAAGGTGTCGGGCCCTGTCCCTGCCAAAGGTCCGGCCATCCCACCCCACGAGGAATCAATCTCCCCGGTCGTCAAGGATCTGATTACTGTACCGACCCTCCCTCAGCCCCATCGCCATCACCCGAATCAGCGATTTTTCCTTTCTCCCTTTCAACGCCCAGCACTTCTCGACACGCTAGTCCAACGACTCCAGAAGAAGCGTAATCTCGTGTTTAGTTGGAGAGTTACGGACCAGCGTTTAGCGGAACAAGGCACACTACCAGCCCGTTATCGAGTGGAAGACCTTAGCCCAAGCCAGATATCTGAATACATCAGGTCGGGTGGAAAATCGATTGACGCACCGCCTGACCTCACGAAGGATAAGGTATTTTTTTTCCCTCCTTCAGGATGCGGTTTGGCTTATTGTTGCGCAGGCGTCATCCCTGTGTAGAAAGCCATTGCTGGTTGCCGCCGCTCGACGGAAGAAATCAATACCGCCACGCCCCTCCGTGCATGACACCTTAGCCGAATTGATGGGTTCTGTGTGTCTCTATGTCTTTTTTTGGTGTGCAGACAGTTACTGACCACAACCCAGCTACCAGCCGTGACTTCTACACTCTCAACACAGAGGATAATGGTGATGCCTATGCTTGGACAAGGGTACTTCACCCGTCACGACTCTCCGGCTGCCGTCCCACGGAACGACCAGGTAAGGCATTTACCTTTTGCAACCTTCCACGTCATTTAATCGAGAACAGACATCAACTGTTGGGCCTATACCTGCACAAATGAATAGCAACAATTCCCATCATGAGCTGGATCCGCAAGTTACCCCTATGTACGTCCCGGAACCCCAGCAACTTGTAAACCCACAGGGTATGTTTCTCAATCGTTCTCTGCTTTTGTTTATTTGTTTTTCACCTGTAACCACCCAGCTTTGGATCGGCCGGTCCAGCACACCGGAGATACCGGTACCATCGCCGAAGCCGACTCAGATGGTATGCAAAGAATGTCCGCCGAAGCCGCACTTTTGTTGGGCCAGCGCTCGTACCATACTCGCGGTGGACTGTTATATCTTCCGCACCAGGATGTTGAGCCAATGACCAGTGTGGCCTTGAACCCACCTGACAGGCGATCTTCTGGCACAAGGAGAACTGTGGGGGCAATCGCTAGTCGTCATGGCGGGTTGTTACATCTTCCAAACCGAAACGCCGGCACAGTTTCCAGCACTCCGATCATCAACTTGACCCTAACTCAAACTGTTGGGCCGTCCTCGAGCATCATACAGGGGACAGTCATTCGCAGTCGCGAGGAGTTTGTCAGTCCCCAGCACCAACAAACGACGGCAGTTTCCACTACTGTGGCATTCGGTCCGACACTCAACCCGATCTCTTGGGAGTCCCCC
>Ga0307516_10001507_pt1 | contig 32029 bp, 45 predicted proteins | sample 19_EM_MG_FD_203310 | JGI IMG/M metagenome (GOLD analysis project Ga0307516, IMG submission 203310) | Populus trichocarpa ectomycorrhiza microbial communities from riparian zone in the Pacific Northwest, United States - 19_EM | ecosystem: Host-associated > Plants > Roots > Unclassified | place...
AACAACCCCTCTCAGTGCCCCCCCCCCCCCCCAAAAGGCAGCAAAACCATACCGAAGGGTCCAAGTCGACGAAGATAGACCGCGGAACGTATTTTCCACTGCCAGTCTCGGTGAAGAATGTCTCATACGAGCCAGAGTCTTGACCCTCTGTACGGGTTTTTTCGGTATCAGGACGTCCATCCTGCTTCAAGCCATGCTCCAAAAGGTATCTGACGTCCATTGCACCAATTAGACGACTCCTACCACGAAGAAACAAGGCCATCAGCAAGATGGGGGGAGCACGTACAACTCCCAAGCGCTGTTACCCAGCTGGGTTCCGGCTTGACCGATGTGTAGATGACAAATCTAGAGGAGACCTGCGGTAAGCACAAGCACTACCGGAAGAGGTTTTCCGCGAACAATGGAACAGATAGGATAGGTAAGTAACAAGCGAGCGAGACATGCCACGGTTGAGGTTGAGCTTGATAAGACGATAGGTTAAACGAGATTAGGGGAACTTACTTCGCCCCTCATGATTATAGAGAATTCGTATCAGGCGTGAACTTGCAAAGGGTGGATGGAAGAGAGAATCCGTGGAAGGAGAGGTATCAGGGGATGTTATTTAGAGGGGACGAAAAGAGGAGGGGATGGAGGTGAAAGGAAGACAAGATGAGATGCTCGTTGCTGTGTTGCAGGTCTTGGCCGGGGGGGGCTCAGGGTGGTTGGCAAGGAGACCAGGTTTGATTGGACTAATTGTTGTTGTTGAGGCGTTGTGTTGTTCGCTTAACAGGGATGTTGCAGGCGGGGCGAGTGAGGACATGTGAAGGTCGACTTTGCAGCCTAACGCGGATAGGCATGAGGGAAGAAACCCAGACATTTGGCCCATTAGCGATGATATGTATCGGACAGTTCTTCCATGCGATGTCACTCATGGCTTCAGTTCTTCGGGCGCAGGAACGGCTGTAGCGGATAACATGGGAGGAGCTCAAGTTCCGGGATCTATTCGCGGACGAGAGGTGCAGCCAGGCGGTCCTGGACTTCCTCTCCACTACGTCTCCACTACGTCTCCACTACGGATGTGGGGAGGGGAGTACCGGGCCCGGCTGAGGAGATGCCCAGAGCGAGGCGTCGGAGTGGGAGCTCCGGGTGCGAGAAGAGGGAAAAGGAGAGGAGGCTGAATGCCGAGGAGCGGGGAGCAGAGGTTGAGGAATGCTTGCAGTTCATCGCCACGCACTGCTTCTTGGCCTCTGCGGGAGAGGAGTAAGGAGGCGGCTGTTTCTTTGTCCTTTCTTTGTCCTTTCTTCTTATCTCCTTGGCACGCTCTGCGCTCTTGGGACAAGCCACGGCGGGGCAGGGGAGCCATGACGAGCCGTGGGGACAGTGGACGGGAACTGGAGGTGTGCACACCGCCATGATCTAGATGGTAGGTCGCATGTGATTAATGAATAAACAAATAAATTGCAGCGGACAACACAAAAAGCCCTCCAAAATCGAAGTCCGATCCGACTACAATGCTGTGCAGGGCGTTGTTCACCCAGTCACTCCCACTAGGCCATCTTCATCTCAATCTCTTCCCTCGGCGTACTCTGTGTCACCGTCACCGGCGGCGGTGGCATCGGCATCATATGCATCGGCATCGGCGGCGAACTCATCGCATGGGCCCTATTTGATGCCGGCGGTGGCGGAGACCCAATAGAATTCCCTCTACCTCTACTATGCATCGGCCTTGGGAACCCCATCTCCTCATCATGCGGTCCTCTCTCTAGACTACCGCCCCTTGTGCTAGTGGTCCGCCTCCGGTGTAGGAAGCTATGGCCCCCACGGCTTTCACCACTCCGAATGCTGGTGGTCTTCGCCGGATCTGATTCTTCTTCCTCGATCACGCGACGGAGACTGCCCGATGGAACTAGCCCCCGTCTGGGTCGGTCGTCCCAAACGTCACCACTATCGTCCATTGCTACCATGCCCTTCACTCCGAGGGAGAAATCGACTTTGCAGCCGCGAATGGAACCGCCGTGCTCAAGTGTTGTCGCTGAGCCCCTGCGCGCCCCTTGGAGACTACTCGAAGGATCGGGGAAGTCCTCGGCCGGCGCGGAGGGGCCGACAGGAGCAGGAGGGGGGAGTGAGGGGTTGGCGGCAGCAGAGGCGAACTGCTCGGGGGCAACGTTGCTCAGGTACATGGGAGCGCTCTGCTTCTGTCCGGGCCACCTCATATTCGGTGATTCGATGCCGAGCTCCTGAATGTTGCACATGAGGGTACACATGAACTTATTTCTCCGCTGCAGACGTACGAGCTCGTTTTGCCAATTGCTCTTGTAAAAGAATACCACATTGAGTTTGACGCTGTGCATATCCGGGATGTCCCTGAGTTCCGTGATGATCTTGCCTTGGTACTCACGTTTCTCGGATTTGACGAATTCCAAGAGCCGTTCGCGGAGCTCGTCGATCTGTGCAAGTGTGGTGCCGAATTTGCAGACGATGGGGATGGCTTCGGCTAGTCCACCGGTTCGGCGCATGTTGAGGATGAACAGGGTGTTGAGCAAAGAGTTAGGAGCCTGCACGATGGCTCCTTCTAGTTTCTTGAATTCGGTGTACATCAGGGAAATTTCCCGGACATAAAAGGTGTCAATCGTGCCGGCCCCGGTGTTGTAGATATCGACTCTGTTTGATACGTAATTGGTAAGACAAGGCTCGTGGCATCTAATCATAAACGATCACTTACCGATCACCAACATCAAACGGGTGCTTAACGAAGACAAAGATGAGGGACGCAAGGAATTCCTGCGCCGTTCCCGAGAAGAGCCAAGAAAGAGCCAGGATCGAACTGGACGCGGATGTGAGTATTCCTGCAATAGAGCGTTAATCCTCCAGAGGAAGAAACTGCAAAGAATAGCACCTACCAGCCGTCGATTTCGAGATTAAAGAGAGGAAGACAAGAATGACAATAACTGCAACGATAAATGTCAGGCAGTCATCGAATTTGCCAATGACACTATCTAAATCTTTCAAGCTTGCGGCGATGGCTTTGCGTTCCCTGCCGATTTCGACGCATGCAAGTTCCATCTCCTCACAAGAGATATCGCCATTGAGATCGCGGTCAAACATCGAGAATGCAGCTTCGCCCTCTTCCTCATCGGCGAACACACACAGGAGATCATCCGCGTGTACGTTTTCCTCATCCTGATTGACATACGAACGATACAGCCTGCGTGCGAGCTGTGGAGAAGGTTAGCGAAATCACTTACCACTGCAAGACCAAGAGTTACTTACCACATTGCTTCCTTCCGTCGTTTGAAGCAGAGTGAGAACTACTTGCTGAGGTGATTTGCTGGAGTTGACCTCCTTGCCAGTAAAGTCCCCAGCGATCTTTCCCACAACGTCGCCTATCTGCAAGAATGCGCGTTGAGCACCCTCCCTTGCCTGTAATAGCGCAACCTTTGGAGATGCGGTTCTGTTGCGTGGCGAGGGGTTTTCAGGCATCTCCTCAAAGTCTCTCTCCATTTGCTTAGCATATTTGTAAAGCTTTGCCAAACTGCTGATTTGAAACTTGTTGAGTTCGATACGGTCTGCGTAGGTCCTCATGTGGAAGGAGATGGCAAGGAGCTGGATGATGACCTTTTCAACCAGGTTCAAGATGGTAGCGATGAAGAGACACAACAGTATGATGTTTGCATTCTTCTCCCAGTATTCAATTGCTGTGTCTCTATCCGCGTGGTTATGTTTCATTATTGGGAGGAAGGAGATGTAGATGGCGAGCCACCAGAGGAACAGCGTCATTGGGACTTCCAGCATATGGGCCATGTCTCGCCACTTCTTACTGCCGTTGGTGAAAGCACTGGCGAGAATCCCCACCGGGTATGGGATAAGTTTGGACACGATCTGTTTTCGCTATTAGTTCTGGGATATCTAATCGAGATGCCGGATTACTCACTCTCCCAGCCCATAAGCCCAACCAGACAACTTCTAACCAAATCATAACCCATTTGGTGTACACACCACCGGTAGTATGATCGGGAAACCGAATCGCTGTTACCAAAAGTGGAATGAGCAACACCAACGCCACCGGCACGATGTACGTGAAGTATCGCACCATCCACGACGACTCGTGAACCTACACAAATCTCGTCTCAAACAATGTTCCGCAGGATTTGCCGGTTTATCTGGACTCAGGACTAGACCGGTCATACCTTCTTAAAGCATTTTGCGAACTGTGTGGCCGGCTGTGACGGGGGTTTCCATGCTTTCCCCGTTTTATGCACTGGATTCGTCTCATCTTCCAACGCATCTGAAGCAGTGTCTGTCCTAGCAACAAAATCTCTGTCCCTTTTGCTACCGGCACGATATATCTCTTTGGAGCTCTTGGAGGCCACTCGCTCGGCTCTCATGAGCTCCAGATCGTCGTGGGGCCGATGTGCTTCCTCTCTCGCACGTGATGGCGAGAAAATGTTGGATCCGCATTTTCCAGTCCTGGCCGTACCACCAGTTGTTGTTTTATGCAGCCGTTCGAACGTGGGTGATGCTGGTGCCGTTGCGGTTTCCGCATACCCCCCGGAAGGGAATCGATCATTGGCAGTTCCGCCGGCGCATAGCTGCCCAGAGGTGTCCAGTTCGGGCAGTCGTTGGGGGTCGGTTGGGCGGGAACGTTGTGATTTTTCCCATTCTGCTGAAGGTGTCGACATTTAGGCGTTTGGGTCGAGCTTCGATAACATCAATCTGGGGGGAGGGGGAAGCTGAGGGTTTTATGCTCAACGGCCGAATATCAAAACCGGGTACAGGGGAACGAGAAACCTCTATGAGAACTGAATATGAACAGAAAATAGATTCGATCGGAGCACTCGAAACGAGCGTGATGTCGTTGTACGGCTAGCGACAGCTAGCTTGTGAGGGGTTTCCGGGAGCTCCGATACCTGCGGTTTATCCGGAATTTCGAAGATTTGGTGCAGGGAGCAGAGGCTCGGTATGAGGAAAGACAAAAGACGGGAGAGTGAGAGTAGACGGGCCATCTTGTGCTCTCAATCTTGTGCTTTTAGCTATCGTTTGCAGACCCTTTTTGCTCTTGCCCGGCCAATCGAGATGCGGATTCCTATGTGGCGGGAGCCATCCCTTTTGGATGGAGGGATGCATAGGAACACGCAAGCATATGTATGGCGGCACTTGTGAGTGGATCCTCCTGACCGATCGGCGTGAGGGATGATTGACAGAAGTTGTTCTGTGTCCGTTCTGGGACGTTTTGAGAAGCGGCGTTTATCCTTGACCAACCAAGTATGTAGGTGTATCTATGCAGGTGAGCATTCTATCTGCTTAGCCCTTTACTTTATCTCCGGACGAGTGTGCGCGGATCTCGCGGGGGCTGGATGGTTATCTCGACGGGCGAACGCAGCCCTCGTCCGTTGCGATCACTCGACACGGCAAAAGCCCAGCATATTCGACCTAGGACAATGCCTGCGTCGGAAAATCATGTCGAGCGCTGGGGGATCGGTGCGAGTATTTTGAGAGAAACCCGCTGTCAAAACCGGTGGTGCAAACGGCGTTCTGCCCTGCCGCTGTGGCTGCTGGAACCGACATTCGGAGCGGAAGCTGGGTCGTCGAAGAAAACTCGGAACGTTCGGTCCCTGATGTGCATTGGCATGCCACACCCGGTTAGACCCGGCTCGGGGCCCTGTTCATTCTTGGAAGCAGTCCAGTCACCCGAATGCGGCTGCGTGCCTTTAGGATGAAAGGTCTATCTTTGCCCGCCCGCACTATGGCCGTTACCATATCGCAGGGATGTTTCGTAGCCAATTTGCACTGCTCATATCTACAGTGCGCTTAGCAAGGCGTCCAGACAATATTGCCAACCACACTGAAACGCAGGCTGCCAGATTCAGCCAAGTTGACAAACCCCATATGTAGAAAATTGATTGTCACCGTGGAAACGCCGGCTCACCAGCCACAAATTTTGTAAACAATGGGTTATCAAGAACCAGTAACTTGGTATCCATATGATAACACAGGTTCTCCCGCGTAAACCTGAGAACTTTGTCAAAACGGGTTGGTACATAGAGAAGCACGAGTTAGCCCCCCCCCCCCAAAATAATAATAATAATAATAATAATAATTCACATTCAACACCAAAGTTATCCGCGTCAAAACCTGTCCTATCTCATTGAATGCGAGGAATGGCAAAAGAGTACTGAATTGATCCGGAGGAAATCTACTGTCAAGTCAGTTTTCACACATCATTAAACACAGCTCTATTCAGTACCTAAGAAACTCCTTACACCACACTGGATTATACGTTCCAAGCCTGAATTCGGGCCCAGGCGCAATTGTATCTGATATTTGTGCTGCTCAGGCACTTTACCGACGTCGGTGGATCACAACTACGACGGCGGCGGTTGCAAGAACGGTAGGACTGGCCGCAATTGCAGCCACTTTCTGTGCTGTATCTTTCGCTGGATCGTTGAATTGTAGATAGACTTTTTGGTACCTGTTTCGTCGTAGGTACATACTTATGTATGGTGATGTGAATCGGTTTTTCCAGTGAGTTGAATAATTTCCGTTTTGGTTTGTGCTCGGATACCTTAGTCGCCTCGGCACAGTTTTCCTCTGGTGGTTTGGAGTCATTCTGACAATGACGTGTGCGGCGAGGGTTCGACAAAATTTCAACTGAGCTCGGGGGTTTCGTTTCGATATTCCCGACAGATACATAGGTTGGTATGCCAACGTCATCATCCATGTATGACTCCTAGATTTCGCCGCGTCACGTGCCAACTATAGCCATGTAACTGTGTGAACCGCACATCGCCCAACTCCCAACTCACGACTGGCCAACATTCATCCACACAACTTCGTAACAACCAACACGATGCCGACTCGAGACCGCTACGACCCGGCTCGGGATATATTCACCTCGGACCCCATCCCGGCATCTCCACCAGCCGCTCCTGCGCCCCCACCGCAGCCAGCCGACCAACCTGCCGAGGAGCTCGCCGAGCAGCAGCAACATGCACCCCTTCTCCAGTCTTCGCCTCCTCCAGCGGCTCGAGGACCCGATCGCCCAAAGTCTCCTCTCCAATCTGGCCCCCCCGTCCGTGGTGCTGCACCCTCATCTTCTATGCCTCCCTCTCGCAAACGCAAAGCTTCGCCACCGCCACGCAGAAATGACGATAGGGATAGGCAGCCGCTTCCCTTGAAGCGTCGTCGTCGCGCGGACCACGATGATCAATCATCCTCCGCTCCTCGTCGCCGCGAGTACCGTGATCGCGAGTACCGCTATAACTCGCCACCGCCCCCAATAATCCCCCTGCCGAAAGACGATGAGCCTACACCTCCTCTTTCGCGCAGGTCATCTCCCCCACGCAAGCGTCCTGGCACGTCTTCGCGTCTTACCGACAAGGAGAGGGAGCTTTTACGTCAAACCGTCGAGAAGCGTGAGGCAGAGCAGTCGAAGCCAGCAGTCCCGGAACGCGTCGAGGAGGTGGTGCGTTCCCACTACAACGACAAGAAGGAGCTTGGCAGGGAATGGCGACAATCGAGCAAGATCAAGGGACTGCGGTCCTTCAACAACTGGGTCAAGAGCACGCTTATTCAAAAGTTTTCTCCCCGCGAGGACTTTGACCCTCGTCGCCCCAGCAACGACCAAAATGACCACCTTGTCGTACTGGACATGGGCTGCGGTAAGGGTGGCGACCTGCTCAAGTGGAAGTCCGCCCCTCAGGAGGTAGGCTTCTACCTGGGTGTTGACTCGGCGGATGTCTCGGTCGCGCACGCCCGTGACAGATACAGGAGCATGATTTCGGAACAACAACGTCGCGGCCGCCGAGGTCACCCGGTCTTCGCCGCGGAATTTCACGCCATGGACTGTTGGACCGGCCCACTCAGCAACATTCCGATAGTCAAGCGCATCGGCTATGACCCCGGCGTTGGCCCGGGACGGCGCGGGAACCCTCGCTTTTCTCCCGCCGGCTTCGATGTTGTCAGCATGATGTTTTGCATGCACTACGCCTTCGAAACCGAGGCAAAATGCCGGACCATGCTCAAGAACGTGTCCGGATCCTTGAAGCCTGGTGGGAGGTTCATTGGCACTATTCCGTCCTCCGACGTTATTTCTGCACGCGTCCGTGGAACGGACAAGAGAGATACCCTCCCCGAGAATCCAGAGCACGGAATCCAGGAATGGGGCAACTCCATTTACCGAGTGAAGTTCTCGAACCCGCCGCCCCGAGCCGGAACCTTCCGTCCGCCGTGGGGCTGGGAGTATAACTTCTTCCTCGAGGAGGCGGTCGAAGAGGTGCCCGAGTACGTGGTGCCGTGGGAGGCTTTCCGTGACATCGCCGAGGACTACGGGCTCGTGCTCGAGTACCGCAAACCGTTCCACGACGTCTGGAGGGAGGAGAAGGACCAGCCCGAGATGAGAAATCTGAGTGAGCGCATGGGTGTCCGCAACCGTGACGGAAGCTTTGCGCTCGGCGACGATGAGTGGGAGGCGTGTGGTGAGTCTTTGACCCTATTACTTCCGAGCGATGTACTATGGCTAACGGCGGGTGCAGGGCTCTATCTTGCGTTCACTTTCAGAAAGGGTTGATTGCACGCCCAGCTTTCATTAGAGCAAAACCTGGTGCTGGCCGATCGGTTTGGTTTCGGTTTTAGTTTGTGAGATTCAGCCCGTGAGGGTCTTGTGTTACTGCTATGTATCTGCTTGTTCGCTCCGTTGTTTGCTACCGTTGTTCTGATGCTTTCGGTTTCTTTGGTCCGTAAATGCAAAGGGACGAGATGGGATGTTTGGATGGTTTGGGTACCGGGTAGGGAAAATAAAATGAGTTGCGAAACCTGTAGCGTGCGCTGTTACACATGATGCAATCTCCACGTGCGACAGCCCTCCTTCGCCGAGTGGCCCACACTCTGAACCGGAGAAACCAAACCGACCGATCGTATGGCACAGCTGGATATTATCCCGCCCATCGGAAGGGCCAACACCACTGATGGTTGGACAGTGCAGCAGCCCCAGCCAGCCGATGTTACATCGCTCATAGTAGGGCTCCGGCCGTACAGAGTTGGCTGGTGCAGAGCCACAATAACTTGCAGCCGGCCCCTCGCCATAGTGCCGTTTCCGACGACCAGCAGCGGGGGAAGATGCACAAATGAGAAAACTTGTGCAAACTACCAAAATAACCCTTCGCTCTTAGGCACTCGACACCCGATGTCCAACCGGGGAGATTGGTTCGGTATGTCTCCGATCGCGAGCGATGTTCCGTGTTCGCCCCTTGACAACGACGAAGGCCAGATGCCGATGGCGGGGGGCTTCCAGGCAAGAGGAGATGCCGCCCCTGCTCGATCCGTCGGAGAGAACCCCAGCAGCACACGTCCTCGTACTTTCTGGCCGCGATGCCACTTCCGGTCAGTAGCGGGGTTTGATCATTGGCTACAACATAGCAGTAACTAGTTGGTGACGCGATGGCGGACGCAAACGAACTCTTCATCCTTATCCTCCCCGCTGTGAGTAACACGGATGTTTCCCTTCTCGCCTGCTCCGGCTCCCCTCCTGCGGCGGCAGAAGACACCGATCAAGCGATACCGTCGTGCGAATGCTATGTAGAGGCATGCATCGCTGACGTGGTGGTGGACCTGGACGGGAACATAAGAGGCCCTTTGCCCCGGCTCGGTGGCAGCCGCACAACGGCAGAAGGAAGGGAAGACGGACCCATCATTTGCGAACGAGGAAAGAACAGAACAGCGAAGTGTAAACTGCGGTTGCGGCGGCTATTCCTCCAGGTCGTGCAATCTCGCTGGCGGCAGCTGATCTCCCACCCTTGAACATCAAGGGAGGAAGATGCGTAGAGAATGTGATGGGGGGCTACATGTTTCACGCTTGCTCTCATCTCGTCCGTTCTCTCCAGCCTTTTCAAGCCCCTTCCCTCTCCTGTTGCTGCCGTCAGACTCTTCCGAGCTCTAGCGCTTTCCGTAGCATCCCCCGCCCACTTTGTCCAAGACCGCAGTCACTCCCCAAGCCTCCTTATTTTGGTTCCCTCCACAATACACCCACCTCTTTCGTATCTCCCAGGCTCCGATTCGCTTCCCTCGTCATCATCGACAGCACCCGGCGGCACTGGCCACATGTGTATATGCTCCGAGCGGGTTGGGGATTATCTGCTGTGTATGTACATACCTATCCTCTGCTCGTTCGAGTGGCAATCAAAGGCACCGGAATCGACGCTTGGATATCGAATAAGCACTTGTCCGGCCTGCCTATTTGGATGTACTCTAGATAGATAGGTGGGAGAGCACACCAGTTCTGCGCTACAGTACGCGCTTATCCTTCTTGGAAGACATAGTGATGGCTCCCGCTTGCAAGCCAACACTCAACACCAGCACCGACGAAGACGTCATCAGATATCACTCATCAGTGTTAGACTACGGGGTGGTGGGGCACCGCCAGTACGTAGACGGGCGTACCTCCGGCTGTGATAATGCTGGACAAAGAATACAATCCACCCAGCCGCAGGAGAGAAAACGCGCCCACCGACATCGCCAGAGGCTAAGAACTCCAGCCAGCGAGTGGAACACGCGCATTCACAGCCACCGCCAAGCCGACTTTTTAGTAGCGTTGTGAGGATCTTTTCGTTTCTCGTGGCTTCGGTGGGCGGGGTAGTAGCCAAGAAGCCTGTCCCCGAGATGGAAAGCGCCAGCAGAATAGAGGCCGTTATTTTATCACACTTATACATACATTAATCGCGACCTAGCTAAATCGTGGCGATATATACACACAGACCGTTTCCATCTACTGTTCTTTCGGATCGTTGTGGCTCTCCCTTTTGCCTTCCGTCCTGGACCTGTCGCGAGAAAGATAGAGCGCGCCAGTGAATCACAAAAGAAAAGCGGCGACTTACTACTCCTCTTCCCTTTCATTCCACTCCTGGAGATCCCACTCCGATGTCTCACTCTAGACGTCTTCCTCAGCCGGCTTCGGGGCCAGCTTCCCCACATCCGTAGTGGCGAGGAGGTCCAAGATCGCCTGGCTGCATCGCTCGTCGGCGAAGTGGTCCCGGATCTTAAACAGGCCCTTACCTTTCCCTGTCTCCCTCCGCACCTCTGCCCATAGGATTTCTTGTTGGCGTTTCCAGCGTGGGCAGCACTTGAAGGGGTGCTCCAGCGTCTCGGGTCCTGTGAAGGCATCACCAGTGCTTAGCGGTGGGCTGCTTCTTCGTCCACGCGAGGTATTGCCAGTGAGGCAGTGACCTGCTTTCAACTGGTAGAACCTCGCAGCGAGCCGTTTGCTGGTGTTTGCTGGACCGAGTCCGGCTTCCGAGATGGTTCCCGGAGTCGGCTGTGCCTGTATTTCTTCCCAGTAACCTTGAATTATTCCGCCCACGCCTTGGCTTCGCCCATTCTTCGGATCGTTGCCTGGGCGTTTGTGTAGATGGTGCGCTCATTGGCGAGAGGCCTGAGAGCAGCGGTTTCCAGTTCGGAAAATGGCTGTGCACTCGGAGTCATAGTTTTCCCGACGGAAGCCCACGTGTAACACCCCCATAAAGATGGACAGCCCTGGTGTCTGAGGCCCCTCCGGCTGCTAAGCTGCGCTGAAGCGCCCCTAATCCAATGGAGGCCGTATGTAGTTGATGATGATTCATTGATCGTATGTGACCCTATTGGATCATGACGATATTATGTACAGTCCTTTTCCTGTTCACCGTCCGCTGCAAGCAGTCCGCCAGCGGCCCGCAGCAACTCCCCCTGCTCCCGCGCGGCCTGTCCCGAGAGAAAGAAAGAAAGACAGGAAACACTGAAAAGACAGAGCAAGAAAGACAGACAGAGGAAATGAAAGCCCACTCAATCAACACTGCAATGAAGAAACAAAGGAGACAGTATTTCACGTCCGGTCGCCCGCCTCCTGTCCTCGCTCCGCCTCCCCTGCTCCTCCCTGCGCTGCTTCTTCGCCCTGAGGCCGTATGTAGTTGATGATGGTGGTGGTTCGTTGATCGTGTGCGACCCTATGAGGCCGTATGTAGTTGATGATGATGATGATTCATTAATCGTGTGCGACCCTATTGGATCATGACGATATTATATACAGTCCTTTCCCGTTCGCCGTCCGCTGCGCCCTCGAACAGTCCGCCAGCGGCTCGCGGCGACTCCCCCTGCCCCCGCCCGGCCTGTCCCCCGACAAGAGAAGAGAAGAGAAAGAAAGAAAGAAAGAAAGATAAGGAGAAAGAAAGAGTGACTGAGAAGGAAAGCAAGAGAGATAAGGAGAAAGAAAGAGTGACAAAGGAAAGGACCACGCCTAAGAGGCCGTATGTAGTGGCCTGGTGCTGCTGGGGCCCGACTACTACTAGCGAGTGATATCTAACGACAAAAAATCAGCACACCGCACACACACACTCTCTCGAGTCCCCAATCCTCGCTCCCGATAACTGCAAGTCCTCGATATAGCCAGCTCCATCGCCCGTCAGTGGGGTCGGGAGCGGATAGTGCTGGGCACAAAAGTGTTCGCGCCTGTATCCTGTATCCTGTATCCTGCTGCGCCACGCATCACTGCCACTCACCCGCCTGTTGACTACCGTGCAGTATCTACTGTACAACACGGCAGCCCACGTTGCGAGTGCAGGACAGTGAACGGGAAAGGAATGTATAAAATATCGTCATGATCTAGTAGGGTCGCATACGATTAATGAAGCATCATCATCAACCACGTTGCGAGTGCAGGGGACCATTCCGTCGGGTGCGATCGATCGCATCCAGAGCAGTCAGAGCAGACTTCATCGCGGGAGAGAGAGAACACGTATGTACACCGAACTATACCGCATAGATAGAGCCCGTACAGATCATGGCGAACACACCATATGTGTGTCCCTTGGGGGGCAGGCGGCCTCTGGAGCCAGCGCCCTGTTGGGGGAGTGGACGATAGGATCACGAGAGCGACGCGAGCGGTGAAGATGGTTGTGTCTAGCTAGAGAAACCAGAGCTAGAAGGAAAGAAAGCAAAACAAGAAAAGAACAACCAGCACGAGCACCCGCCAGGCCAACGTCCCGACAACCAAGAGCCCCGACGGCTAGTGGGCTCACAACAAACAACACCTTCTGACACGCCCGGCGTTTTGGGAGATCGGGCGTGAGCCCCAGAACCGCCGCCGCTGCATACATACACGGACACAAACAGGGCACTCCGTCCGCGGAACTAATCGCTCTTGCTCTCCTTCTCCGCTTGCTAGCTCACTTGTCCTCGACTCTTGGCGCGTCTGCTGTCACATGTTGCTAAGGCAGTGCTCGTGACTGCCTCACTCCATATCTATGGGTAGTGGTTTCATATCTTCATAATGTAACGATCACCTTTACGCTTCGCCGAACGACAGGCTATGAGCCCTCTCCGCGACTTCATCATACCTTCCACAAATACTCGATAAAATCTCATGAAATACAAACTCCTTAACCCCCGAACCATATCATTCATTCGAGTCGAAGGATTTTCTTAATTAGCTTTTTTTTTCCGATTTTCTCACGAGTTGCCACCTACGTCAAGCAATCATTGAAGTTAATAATGACACTTGGTACTAGTGGAAGCACGGTGCCATCAAGAAATTCGACGGAACCAACTACGGAGGTTGGAAACGCAGCCTCAGGTCTGCCATCAGGGTAGCTGACGCTTTCAGCATCGTCACTGGAGATGAGAAACTACCAGGGGGGAACGGTACAGCTACCAAACTCGAAAGCTACCGCAAACGACGTGCCTTCGACACACACCTCCTTACCATGCGTGTATGCCTAACATCCGTATTTGCATTCACGACCTTGAAGATCAAGAAACACGGGAGACCCTCGTCAAACGGCTCGACTTCATCGTTTCGCAAACCGGAAGGGCTGTTATTCTCACCAAATTTCTCGATACTCGCCCTGATTCAGGAGAGAAAGTTGGCCAGTAAGTCACGCCTATAAAGCTACCAAGCTCAGCTTCATGGCACTGATGAAGCCATTCCGGAAGAGGCCGAGGAGGAGGCCGAGGTCGGGGCGGCAGGTGGAATCGGTCGCCGATCTTCAGGGACGTGAACGTAACACGAATGTTAGGCATACACGCGTGGGAAAGAAGGTGTGCAGCCAAGGCACGTCGTTTACGGTAGCTTTCAGTTTGATAGCTGTACCGTTCCCCCCTGGTGGTTGCTCATCTCCAGTGGCAATACCGAAGGCACCAGCTACCCTGAGGGTAGACCTGAGGCTGCGTTGCCAACCTCCGTAGTTGGTTCCGTCGATTTTCTTGATGGCACCGTGCTTCCACTGGTACCAAGTGTCATTGTCAAGACGCAAACCCGGCGCCCACACCACTACGCCGCAAGACTCGGGCGGATATCGAAATGTCGACAGATCGCGAAGCGGCTTCAGTTATCTACCTGCCATTGTCGGAAGCCTCATGTACTCAGTCACGTCGACACGACGCGATACCGCCTAGCCTACGCGGTTGCAGCACTTAGCCAATATCATGACGGAGGCACTCGCGCCAGAGCGTCATCAGCGCCTTGTTAAGAGTATGGGTCTGCGGATGGAGTTGTGATTCAAACACGTTGTCTATGCGAAGACGTGTTTTTCGACAATTCTCCAGCGTTTTACGGGATTTTACTACGAGCGACATCACCCTCAGGTCCGTTTCGTTGCGAACGCAGATGTCTATCGCTTGTGTAGATAACGATAATCGGATCGCAGTTGTAGTAAGCGCTTGGCATCTTTCATAATCGGCGATAGTGACCCTACCAGCAGCTGATTGCCGACGCAGGGGGGTTCGGCTTCTTCCCAGAGCACGATTTCGAGGGCATCCATGACTCGAAGGATTACGGTAACATCACCCTTCCGCTCCATGTAGTTGGTGCCATCCAACTTCTTGATGGCTCCGTACTTCGAAGTATGTATAGTAGAACTTCGAAGACTGATCGTCGGACGCCAATCTTGGTGGAGTTTTGGGGTTTCGGAGACAAGGGGTTTCGGCAGGTAACTAAGATTTTCCGACCGCAAAAGCAACCGATTATCAATAGGTTAGACAGAGATGTAAACGAAAAGGATATGGCGGTGAGCCGGGCTCACAACCTGTCAATACTATTGATGAAAGTTGATGGAAACGATGAAGTCTTGATGTGTTGTAACTGTTGTCCCAGGGAGAAAGGCTGAAAAGTGAAAATCTGAATACACGCATGTGGCGTGATTCTGCATGATAATGTAGAACGAGTGAGATATTGCAACAGTTTCTATCGTTCGGTGAAGTATAAAGGTGATCGTTACCGTAAAACAAGTCTCCCCGTCGGTCTCGCTAAAACCTACGTAGTAAAACCCAGTGGGAGAAAAAAAACTGCTAGGAAAGAGTACCGGCTGGGGGATCTTGCGAAAGAAACTCGATACCACACCATCCACTGGTCGCGCTGCCATTTCTACCGGGTTTAAGAAGGCACGCCCCGAAAAGGGAGAGGGAATCAGCAGCTACATTTAACGACTTCAGTCCTACCGAGCCGAACTCCATGTAGTAGGAGCTGGCGAACTGTGACGCGGGTCCGAATATCCATACAGTAACAACCTTCGGAGTCGGCTCAACGAAAAATGCAATCAGACGTCTCCTTCTCTCTCATTTCATCGACCAGAATGGGGACCTGCCGCCAGCTCACCTCCGCTTGCCCAAAATCCTGAACCCACTCACAACCCAAGAAATGCTTACCGGATTTCACTTACAGCTCCACCATCTCTTCTCCGAATAACAGAATTTTTAGATAGCCTTGCTCTACTTCTCTTTCCGGCGATCTTCCGTGCTTGTACGATTTGCCGTCTGTTGTTGTGGTGCTGGCCGAACGCTCCCAGCACTGGCCCAGGTAGTTGTAGCTTCCGAAGCCTGGAAACCCACTCTAGGCCCAAAATATGCGGAGGAGCTAGTGGATCATGAGATGTGCCTCGTTTGCCCAGCCCGCCAGCCGACCGAAGTCCAGCTCCAAAAAAGCCCGTGGGCCCGCAGGCCGTAGACCAGCGTGGACTGCGTCTCGCAGACCGTCCAGGGAAGATCTTCTAGGCCATGTGTACTCGACTGCACCAGCTGAGTTCAAGACCATTATCGCAGTCTTCAAACATACTCCTGACATGGATATTGGCTCTCGATGCTAGGCTTGAAGAAGCTGAAGAAGAGATTAAGGCTGAAGAAACGAGCAAAGCAATAGTCGACTCGAAATTAGGAACAAGCCTGTATAAAAGGACGAGGAGGACACAATGGAAAAGAGATGGGGGGTCGGAGCTGTATGCACTGCAGCGTAGGCAATCGTACCGCCTGAAGCTGCTGGGGGCGTCGGGGGGAGCGGGACCGGCAGCAACAATAGCAGACGTACTCGGGATGGTAATGGAAACGACGAAGCCTTGATGTGTTGTAGCTGTTGTCTTGGGAGAAAGGCTGAAAAGTGAAAATCTGAATACACATATGGCGCGATTTGCTTGACAAAGCAGAACAATTGAGATATTGCAACACTCCCCCCTCTTGCTGCGCTCCGTAGCGACAAATCCGGTCGTCATAAAAGATATATAGAAAGAGAAAAGGTCTACAATGCCAGAACATACGGTAAAAAAGTCCACAATGCCACAAGGGTTCCTCCATGCTTCATGGCGCCTGCAGAAACGGTTTAGGGGGTGGACGCCGCTTCTCTTTTGTCTTCTCCTTGGTCGCTCACGCTCGTTTTCCTTTCTTTTGTAATTTCCTTGGTACGTACCACATATTCTCGGGACAGGCCTGGGCGGAGGGCAAAGGGGAGCTTGCAACATGCCGCCACTTGCGCGGACAGCAGACAGGAAACGGACTGTACATAACCTCGCCATGATCTGATAGGTCGCATGCGAGTAATGAATAAACAAAAAAAAGGATTCTTCTATGCTAGTTTTTATTAAGGATTCTCAGCTCGGAATATTGCGGGTAGGGCTGGCGGGGCTAAGGGTACGCCCCCGCGACCAAGATCACCAGTTTCTACAACTCAACAACATATAACCCCACCAATATTCATCGGATAGGCATACAAAGTGGCTATTAGCGATGCCGAAAGTGTGCCCATCATCGTCATACGGTCAGAATTCACATGCCTTTAGGCAACACCCGGCAGCGGGCCACATTGTGACCCTCCTGGAGCAATACTGGATACGGTCCGGAACATCCTGTAACGCGCCCTCCATGCAGCAGTCTTGGCTCTCATCTCTCCGGTCGTGAGGCGCTTAGTCCGAGGGCACCCACGAGGCTTCCTGAAGCGGAGTAGCTAGCTAGCAACGAACTCTTCTTGAGGTTGCAAATCTGTGACACCGACCGGAGGCATGACCATTGAGTAGGCTGCCTTGAGAGCAGCGACGGTAAAGTTATGGGAGACAAAGTCGCGAGCTGGGATCTGAGGGCCTTCGTTCGCAGCAATGCGGAATCCTTGGATGACAGCAATCGCATTACCGCACGGAACGTCGCGGGGAATCGGTCACCCTCTGCAGCGCCATTGTGACAGGACAGGCAGGGCTCTAGGTAGCGGATGAGCCGACGAAGTCGTGAGCGGCGAGCGATGAGCAAGTGAATGACGAGCGGCGAGCTGACAAACGACTGGGCGACTGGTGGTTGCGTGAAGGAGAAAAGAAGAGTGGGCGACGGCTCCGTATAAGGATATCCGTCGCCCTGTCAACTGACGGTTACTCTTCAACTCCCGGCGTCCCACATTGCTTCTTCCCTCAGTGTTCCGGGCCGAGAAAATCCTTACTAAAAAACTGTCATGGAGGAACCCTTGTGGCACTGTGGATTTTCTAGCGTATGTTCTGGCATTGTAGACCTTTTCTCGATTAGCATCTGCCTCTCTGGGCACGAGAAGCCCTAAAACTTGCCAGGAACTCACGAAGAGACCAATCCAAGCTCCAGGAATGCAATGCAGCCAGTCGGTTCCAGACTTCCTCTCCACCAAGGATGTGGGAAGACTGGCCCCGGCTGAGAGACACGGGGAGCGTGGTGTCGAAATGGGAGCGCGGGGAGCGCGGGGAGCGGGGAGAAGAGAGGAGGGCGGAGGCGAAGGATCTGGGTGCCGCGGGGGAATTGGGTGCCGGGGAGGAACTACCGCTATACCTACCCACGCCCTCGTTCATGGCATCCGCAGATGAGGATTAGGGGGGCGGGATACGATTTCCTTTGTTCTTTCTTTGTTTGGGCTCTTTCCCTTTGCGGGTTCCTTGGTGCGCATCATATCTCCTTGGGACAGGCCTGGGCGGAGGGAAAAGGGGAGCTTGCAACGTGCGGCCTCGCGCGGACAGCGGACGGGAAACCTGGATAAAAAAGTGCGTCTAGATAGGGTGTATGCGAGTATGAATAAGCAAAAAAAAAGCTCCAGGAATTCAGCAGGCAGAGTAGGACGCAGCATCTCTCCTCAAACCCCTATGGCGGTGAGATCTCAACTGTTCATTCCAGGACAGTTGGGAGTTTTCATATTGCTTCTTGGAATTATTCTTCTTGATGGAGTGATCCATTGGTTTCGGACCTGACCCGCTCATTGCTACTTCGAGCAGTGTTCTACATAGATCAGACCTGTCTGCCAAAAATTACCCCAGACTGGTCTATGTAGAACACTGACTTCGAGTAGTTAGACTGTATGAGCTTTCGTCGGGGAGTATTATCACCTGCTAGTACCTAACTCATATTGGTGGACGTTCACCTGGGAGCAATCTCGCCAGCTAATAAACCACCCAGAATCTTTTCCTCAGCTAATCTCTTGCCGCAGTCATTGACCTTCAAGCACAAGAATCAACCCCCTCAAGTAGGCTTTCCAAACCCAGGGTGAGTTCAAGGACTTTCCAAGCCCGTAGATATATAGCTGTCTATGTAGTAGATGCAGTATCCGAGTGAGAGTGGCAGAGCTCAGAATGTGGCGAACATTGCCGGGGGCACGAGGCAACACTGGTTGCTGGCAATGATGGGGGGGTGACGCGGGTCCCCGGCAGTGGTGGGGAAGACCGAAGGATAGAGCTGAGGAGTTGGATCTTTGAGTAGAGGGCATTGACAGCGGAGAGGGAACGAAAAACTCGGTGCTCGATCGCGATGGCTGGAACGGCCTACATATGGCGATCGATTTGACCCCCTTCTTTGTTTAATCGGAGCAAATCTGATGGAGTCCGAGCGGATCCCATCAGCTTGGAAACATTTGATATCACTCACGCTAAGCCCATAGAGGCTACTACATAGCATCTCGACATTGGGAACTCATCACCGAAACGGCAGAGCGCTCGCTCACCGGCCAAATTATTATACGTACGCAGATGTGCACTTAGGTATGTATGTATTCCGTCGAACTTTCCCCCCACCCAGCCGAGTAGTGTAGCGCCCCAGTGTAAAGGCAATAAATAAATAAAAAAAGGACAAAAAACGCCGTCCAGCGCCGCCGTGAAATCGAAAACGACCGTGCGATAGAAGAAAAAAATAGTTAAGACACAAAGAAAGAAAGAGGAGCCGTAAACGGAAACGGAAAAGTAGGCTGATTGCGAAGATCACAAAAACGTGACACCTGAAGAGGACCACCTCCCCTTCACGGCTCGTCCGAGATATCTACAAGGTGTAGGAATGATCGTGGCATCGCTATGTAAAACAGCAGACAAACAAGATATCACAATACCCCCATAGGAAAAGCTCTCGGAAATGTGTTAAAGAACAATAAGAACGAAACGCACTCCCAGAAATTCTGAACCCTCGCTCCAACCCCGCATCGTTTCCCCGTCGACGTGATTGAACATCGTGATGTCTATGTCATCCCGCGATCACTGCGTTGCGCCTCACAACATGGGAAGGCGCTACAGAGGAAGGAAGCCTCTCGCTTCTTCCATCTCATCTTTGCCCTTGGGCTTTTGCTTTTTTTTTCCATTCGTTGTATCTTCTCCCCTCGTCGTTGCTCGTGTACCACCATTAACCGCTTCTTCTGCCCACCCCATTGTCACGCTTCTTCTTCCTTCTTTCTGAGCCCGCTTCGACGAAACATGTTATCGGATTGAAGCTGTGAGAGAGGCTATTTGTCTGTGGCGTTGCCTATACTCTAGCAATGAAGCTCGCTCTTGAGCAGGTAGTGGCCTGTTGTGGTGTTGTGGCTGTTGATACAGCAAGATCAAACAGACGACACGTTGTGCGTGCAAGAGAAAGAAACGTCGGAGAAACACCTGAAAGTGTAGTATTGCATTGCCGAACGAGCATAACTGCCCCGTGATTTTTTGTCGCTTGACGTTTCTTATGTTCTTTCTTGCTGAGCCGTCGTTTGCCCCGGTGAATCTTGTTCGACCGCCCAAAACCGTGATCTCAACTAACCGAAAAAAGAAAAACAAATCAAGAAGAAAAAAGAGACAGAGACGAAAATTTGCTGCCGGCAATTTGGTGAGCAGGAGCGATATTCGCTTGCGAACACCGTGTTGTATATGGGTGCACGAGCGTTGATTGAATTGTCGTGACTGCCGCGGTGGAGCTGACTGGAAAGGAAACCCCTCAGCAACTTGCCGAAGCAGTCATTCCGCTGCAGGTTACTCACCTCAGGGAGGTTCTGCAGGTGCTGCCTGATGCCCGTAGTGTTTTGTGCGGGCAGGCCGATCGTAGAAGCCGGTCCCCAGATGAAGCATGACAGCATCGAAGCAAAGAAATGTAAAGATAAAGAAGAGAAAAGAAACGAACATTGAGGTCATGAAGTCATTTCACTATTCTCGTCTTTTCCCCTCCTTCATCAAGTCATTAAACGTCAACTGCGTCCAGCGTTAGAAGGGGGAATTGTCGCCCAGCGGAATCATGCACAGGTCCGACGGAGACACTGTGCAGCCTCCAACTCCAACAGAGAAGTCATGTGGGAGGCGGTGCTCCTGAAGGAGGCGTCGATTGAAGTGGTATAAATCCGGTGATGCGGTGTTAGTCATCGTCGAGCCAGAGGCAGACACCGCTGCATGGCTGAATGTGCGCTGTGAGACTTCAGCTGTTGCACCATCGGTGCCCCGTGCTGTCTTTTCCGCGAATACGAAATGCTCGTCGAAATGCGTCCAGTTGTCGGGGATGGACAGCAGGGCTTCAGTGGAGAGCTCGCTAGCTATTCTCAACTTCTGCTCGCGTTCGGCGGCACGTCGCTGAATGTGTGATGCGACAGGATTTATCGCGCCGCCGCCTTGATCTGTGTTGGACATTACTTCGAACTCTCCTCCGTCTCCCTCTTCCTCCTCTTCCTCCCCATCCCACCTTGGATATTCACCTTTTTCGGACTCTTGCTCTGTCTCTCCCACTCTTTCCAAGCTCTCGAGCGACCGACTTTCCTTTTCCTTGGCCACCTGGGCTTTGCTCTTCTTTCCTCCTCTTTTCCGCGGCTCACCATCAATCTCAACTTCGATCGCCTCGATCCAGTCACGGATGTTGTCGGGCACGACTATACCGGGGGTCTTCTCAGGGTTGAAGTGCTGCCTTTTGAGGTGGGCGGTGGCATTGTAATCCACCCCATAGTGCCTGCCGGTCGAGCATGCCTTGCATCGTGAGAGGAGTCCACTGCCCGATTTGTCTCGCACCACCCACACTCTCTTCCTGCGGGCGTGGATACGCTCGTGGTGGCGGCGATATTCATGGTCACCTCGGAAGCCGGTGTGTCCATCGGGGCACAGTGGGCAAAGGACGCGTGGGTGTCTCGGCCGGACGTAGACGCCCCTCCCCCAGGTCGAACTGCCTGTTCGGGTTTGTGAGTTGCCGCTTTGCTGAGGCTTGGGTTGTTTGTTGCTGCTCGGGAATTGGTCCTGGTCGTGATCCTTCGGTCGTCCGGTAGAGATTCGTTTCAGCGCCTTGGTGCGCCCTAGACTGCTGTTGACGGTCTTTTCCGCCTCCCTCCGGTGAAGCTCTTCGGCGGGAACCGCCGCCCTGCGCTTGGTGGACGACACGATGAGTGGCGAACTGTACTCGAAGTCGTTGAACACCTGACTGACCCCGGACAGGCCGCCGGTGTCGTCGTGCTCACTGTATAACGAGCTCCCACTCTGTTGTGGCTCGAAGTATGCCGAATCGAACGTTATCGCCGTAGTCGAATCGTTCGCGGCCCTGCTTGTAGCCGTCCTGAAGAATGCTTCCACGTCAAAGGAAGGCGCGTCGATATGCTGGTCCATCGCGACCGCGGCCGTCGAGCCATCGGTGACATGTGTTGTCGAGCCTGAGGCGAACTCCCAGAGAAGCGAGGCGTCGAACTGAATCGGTGTACCCCGAGCCCTTGTCTCTGAAGGGCGCCAATCTTCCTGGAGGAATACCGGGTCGCTTGACGGAGTTTGGTCAAGGTATATCTCAAGTGGCGACAAAGGTCTCGTGGTTAGAGGGGGTGGCAGGACCGCCTCCGAGAAAGAGTCCGGTGTAGGTGGCAGGAAGTCATAACCTGTGCTGATCTACTGAACCTGTGAGCCTTCCGGACACTACCAACCTCCCTCCCCCGCCCCCCACCACGAACGGGTATCTTACCGTCGCCCGCTTCGGGATCGGTTGCCGACCTGTAGTGGCGCAGCTTTCCGGCGTTGCCAGGGCCAGTGTTGCTTCTTCCTCCGAGCGACCATTCCCGGCGAACACTTCGATCACTTGCTCCTCCGGTATGTCTGGGTGCTCTTTCATATACCGAGCGAAGGCCCGAAGCAGTGATGCGGAAGGTGTGGCCATGGTTGATGCTCCGCTTGTCTCGGGCAAGTTCAAGGGGGGCCGAAGGGAGCGATGAGGAATGGTGACGGGGGGAATGCCAACGATTGAGTATGGGGAGACCAGGTTGCTTGTGGTAGTTGCGCTGCGCCGCTGGTGCGATAGTTGGTCTTTTCGGGGGGAGAGCGGGGAGAGAGTTGAGCTGCGCTTCGGGACTGCGAAGAGGGGGAAGTCAGCCGTGATATTCTTTCCACTCCCAGAGACCTCCCAGAGACACTCCCACTATTGCACACATACATCCAAAGGTTCGATAGACGATCGCCGGTAATTAACAGCAGAATTATGTTTGGCTCCTATGATATGTATGTGTATCTAACCGTTCGAAGGTGGATGGTGTTTCGTTGGAAGGAAACAGGAAGATTTGCTCCTTCTTTAATCCACCCACCTGGTCAGGCTATCCTTACAAGGATTCGTGATGTGCTTTCGACGAAAGATGCTAGTCTTATTGCTGGTGCAGCTGTATCTCTGGGGGTGGAATGGAGGAAGTCGTCTTGATGTATGTATGGAGGATGTGCCGGAGATATTCCACGAGAGGGTCCTCCGTCCGCCCCAAAAAAAAATAGGGCGGACTGGGGGAGCAGTACGACGTGCAAGACCCCAGCGACGGAGAACCAATGGGGGGTCGTTGAGCGAGGTACTGCGATCATGGCAGGGAGATCTGCTTTGGCTTAGGGTACCGCGCGATAGTATGTAGTCCTACTCCGAGTGGGGGCGGAACGTAGGGACGGGTGAGTCAACCAGTGGGGATATCGGTGGATTTTTGAGCTGGGTACCTGCTCTAGGGCCTTTTCGGCTTGGGAGGTCCGTACGGAACGTGTGTATGGCAACAAATCGTCTTACAGATTCCGTATAGCTCTCCTCTCTCCCTCCCCCTCTCCCTCTCTCTCCCTCTCTCTCTCTCCCCAATGCGCAAGCCAGAACGGCCTCACACCAAAACACCTTGTACCGCACAATTCTGCACAGCCCGCAGCGCAGGAGTATCTAGGTACAGATATTGGTCTCCGCCAACGACTGGAAACTCGGAGTCGAGAGCGGAGTGCTCTAGAGTGTTGAGGCATGGATGAGGAACATTTGTCTCATGGAAGGGATGATAACAATGCAGGGAGGTGTGGTGGGGAATGCTCGCGGATTTGTGGGGGTGGTGCTGTCGGCGATGGTTGGTGCGCTGGACCTCAGGATCCATATCGTGGTTCTCACTCTCCCCTCCGCCCAATAACGAAGCTGATCTGACCCGATTGGTGCAGAGGGTAACTTCGCACAGGGGATCGATCGCTTCATCCAACAGAACCTGGTTGCCTTACCTAAGGGTCCCGATAGGACCGTGGTCTGTGTCTCAACCCCCCCAGGCCGAAAGCAACATCGACGCGGTGATGGGGTGTACCCAGCATGCGGGTTTCTTTCGTACGGAGAGAAAGTACGAAAACGAAGCCCGACACTCTACGCTGCACGCATCCCTGGCAGGAGAAACAAAGCAACCATGGCCCGGCGTCAACTCGTGCCGACACCAACCAGCATTTTCAAGGAAAGAAAATGCCAGTGCGGGCAGCTATCTAGTACGGACCAGACAACAACCTCCGGCCTCCATCCGGCTTCCTTTTTTTTCTTTTTCTTTTCTTTTCTTCTTTTCTCGAAATGCTATTTCCACGTACGTAGCCGGATCTGACGGGCTCCCCCGCCTCACCGCACGGGGGAAACGTGACGGTGTCGGGGGCTGTGATCCGGATTGCTCCGACGGCCAATCCGCGCCTCTGTTGTCAGCGTAACGATGGCTACTTCGGCCACATGATGCGGAGTAGTTAGTGGTGGTTGGAACAGCAGCCCCATCCCCTCTACTCGTGTTCAGTGGAGCAGAACAACCGAAGTCCTCAAAGCACTAATGTCAAGTATCAAGTTGGCTAGTCAACTAAGCCGGTAGCTGGTTGATAGCCGGCATTCGTTCTCTGGAGCGACCGGTAGGTATCTAGGTTGGTGTGCCCGCTGTCTACTAGTAACAGCGCCTTCAAAACCAGTGTGTTCTGAATATCTCTCCCAGGCGCCGTGGGCGTGGCCGAGCACTCGAGCAGTAAGAAATAGAGTCTGTGTCTGAGTCGGGATCAGCGGACTCCCAGGAGCCGGCGCGTTCCGGATTTTCTGCAGATACGTGCCCGCGGCAGCCGTGCCATAGCCAACATAGCGACCACAGCGGTACCGAACGGCCCGACATCGGAATCGCGACCGCCCCACGACGAAGTCTCCCGCACAAGAGTTTGGTCGCATCTTGGCCGCTGTCTCCGTCGGGATCGCTATGGCATTCGCGCATGTGCGTAGAGAGACGATTTCCGTCCCGGCACAGGCGGGCGTGAAACCGGCAGTTTGGCTTGCGGAACGCACGCCCGATCGGTCCGCCGTCTCGTGGCTCCGTCTCTTTGTCTCCGATCCGCGCTCCTCATGGCAACCCTCCCCACCCGGGTTCCCCTCTGGATGTCTGCCGAATATCGACATCCGCACAGGTGCGTGTCTCGCGGCGTTTCCTTCCGTGGCTGTCTCACGTCTTGTCGACGCGAGGACAGTCCCCCGCCGCTACTCATCGCACTGGTAGCTATCTAGAGTACCTACCTATGTGTGGTATCTACCAGCCTCTTTGAGGAGAACCTACGGCCCGAGCCACCAGATGCACCGTATCCACATCGCACCCACGGATCCGGTCGTCGCTCCGCCCGCCCTTCGGGAACCTGGTTCCAAGAAAGCAGTCACCAAACCTGGCAAAGTGCAAGGAGGAAGAAGAGGCGATACCAAATGTTGTAAGGTACGTACAATTGTCCGGACTCGTGATCTCACTCGCGCTGAGCCCCGCGGATACGAATCCTCCGCCATCAAGTGCACCGCCCCGTAGAGTACTGACCTGAGTCCGGGAGTGGACCGATTACGAGTACGTGCAGTACATAGATTCGCATGTAACGGTTCCGAAACCGTACTCTAGGCGATGTGGAGTCTACATCCGTGCGTGCGGGCCGGCCGCAGGAGGAACAAGTATTTTGATACATGTACATTGTATGTATGCACGGGGCCTCTCGTTGTCCGTCACGAGTTCTGCATGTTACCCCCTCCCATGCCCTCGTTGTGTGGTTGGGATTTCCTTCCGGTGCACACCGCGATCTGCATGTAGCTACATGGTTTAGATTATCTGGTCAGATATGTACCATGTAGAATTTACACATATTCCGCACATGCGTTGTACATAGCGAAACAGAACAAAACGTCCAGCTCATCGCCTTGGCAGGCACAGCGACTGCTCATCGTCCTCATCCACCTATAACTGCTGCCTAAGACGAGTCCCACTTTCCCTCTTGTGTAACGATCCCGGTCCCTCACCACGACCGCCACCGGGTGGGATAGCACAATGCAGCGATTGTTGATGTTTGTTCGCCCGTGGGAAAGGAAAAAGAAAAGAAAAAAAAGGAGAGGGAAAAGTGCCCCGTCCCATCAACTGGGGCCGTTCGAGAAAGAGTGCGCATGCATACATATCTACGGCGCGATTGCATACGTACTTCTTGCACTACATAGCGTACCGCAGTCATCGTGTCTCACGGCAGCCAGATCGGGAGTCGTCGCAGACGTCACTGTGTAAGTGAGAGAGTGAGAGAAAGAGACAAGGCATACCGACCGATATCTTGGCCGTGGTTACGCTGGCTCGGCCACGTGTGGGCATCCACAGCCCGACGCTCGCGGAGCACGACCGCACATCCCCGGACCGGTGGGAGGCACACAGCGTCGTCGACTCACGGCACCTGATCGGGCTGAGCGAAGGATTTCCCTGGAGAGTCTGCTCCGTGAGGAGGCATCCAAACTGGGTGGCTCGCAACAATTGTACTCCACCGTGCTCCGCAACCATCGTGTCCATCCATTCGGAGCGTGTGAGAGCGCTAAGTGCGAACACATGGGTATCTACATATGCATTCGTGTCTGCTTCTTCCCTCTGGCCCGAGAGCCGCCCTGCTGTCCACCCCCCGCTGCTGGAAGGCAATCGCGGGGTCGCCGTGGGGGAGCTGACGGCAATCGCCCTGATCGGGAAACGACTCCAGGCAGCGGTCAAGCCCGCGCACCCTCGAGGTGACTGGAACCGATACGTGCGACGCGGCGCGCATCGAGCGCACAAGTCATATATATCGCTGACGGCAATGCTATTCGCCAAGTCGCAGCCAACCTACGATGGTCTCCTAACCACAGTTGGTACGTAGAGTACATACACACTGCAGTTAGGTTGGCGAGAAGGCTCTGCGCGTCGTGCTATCTAGCTATAGTTATATATATATGGCTTCCTCTGGCAGTCTATAGGTGGGTATCTACCGCTTTGGCCTCGAAACGGTAGCTATGGGCAGCAGGATGCGTGTTGTAGATAACTAGGTAGAGTATCTAGCTAGGCCGAGGCTCTGCTGCTGCCCCTGCTGTCGTTCATCTGCACCGCGTTTTGCGGCTCTGCCGACTTCAACAGGTGCCTAGCGACCGCCAATTCTAGACTAGGCACAGTGATTCGCCCAGTCCGACGACGGCTCGGGAGAACCTTCTTTAAAATCGTGAATGCATCCCGCTTTCTCTGCGGAATGTTAGTTTTCCGTTCGAGTGGCTATCGTCCGGCTCAGTCGTAACTAGTTATACGCAAGGATCGGATCGGATTTCCTCCTCTATGTGTACGGTTTCCTTCCGTCGAGGAGGACCACAGGCTAACTGAAGTGGATGCATCTCAGACGTCCCAGCTACATCTGCAGGAGCAGAACTAGGCGGAGCTGTAAGTAGCCCCGTCTGCGGTCGGGATTTCTTGGCCGTGCCTTCTAACCGGCGTCAATCGGAAAAAAGGCATTCGCTGAAGCTGATGCGCACGCCGGCCTTTTCGGCGGCGGCGACGGCGGCGGCGGCGGGGGAGGAGGAGGAGGAGGGGGAGATGCTGGCCAGCAAATCCACCACCGCCACACGCAACATCATCAGAGGTCCGGCTATGTGGGTAGCCCCGGCCAATACCCTCTGAGCGAATCCCCGCGTTCGTTCGACCCGCACGCCAAGCAGCTGCGGTGTAGTTGGGTGGACTGTGACTTCGTCTGCCATTTCACCCAGAGCGCAGCCTGGAAGTACTCGCTCCCGGCTACCCTCCGTGTTCGTGCCGTTGCGGTCAGCTAACCGTTTGATCGCAGGGAGCACGAGCGCTCTCGAAGCGTCTGCCGTTCCAGTCGTGACCGGGCGCGTTGCTGCTTAGTAGGGTGTGAGGACTCTTCGTTGTCGTTTGCGAGCATCCAGGAGACGTGCGCTCACGAAGACGCCGCCCATCTCGTCTGGGTGTGCATCCACTGCAAGTTCGCCTCCACGCACTCAAGCCATGCATTGACACACATTAGAACCCAGCATCGGACCATTGTGGTAGCGGAGGCGGCAATCAAAGCGCTATGGATGGCGCATCGACCTGCGGGGTCTGCGTTTCTGATGGAGTGGGGATCGTGTGTCGATCTGGACCGCCCTTTGGCGAAATCTCCATTCGAGGAGGCAAGGTCGCCGACCAACACGGGGCTGGTCCGCGACAACGAGAACCCTCCTGAACATGTAAAGGCAGCCATGACGAGGTATCTTAGGGCCCATATGATGACGTTGAATGTCTTCTTGACGGAAGTACTTCCGCCGGACGACGTCAAGGGGAGACAATTGGCCGATTGCTTCTCGCAACAGATACAGAGCCTTCTCGGTCGAGCCGATGAAGACAAACCTTGGGCCAACGCGGGCACCGCTTCGACCGTGTCGGGGCGGCTATCGTCGGTGCCATCAGCGTCAGCGTCAGCCCAGCCGACTCCGCCATTTGCCGATCCGAATTCCAAGCCAGCCTTCTTCGGCCCATCGACCTACGAGGCTCGCCGGCCGCACCGCGAATCGACGTGGCACGCCCCCGGGCCCCAAGTGCCCACGGCCGGCGAGGCGTCGGAGCCGCGGCCCCGCCTTCGCCGGAGAACCCCTTCCGGGAGTTTCGAGCCGGTGCAGGAAATGTCCCTCCCAGGCGAGAAGCAGCGCCAGTATTACTTGCAGATGCAGGACTGCATCGTCGAGACGGCGTTCGGCTTCTACATCCGTCACCAGAAGGTCCTGGACTCCGTCACGGACCGCAAAGGCCGCAAGCTGTGCTGCGCCACCGCCGGCCACGTGCAGATAACGAGCAAGAACGACCTCACGCTGCCGCAGTGGACGCGCCTGCTCCGGCGGCTCTCGGACGCGAAGGGCATCCAGCGGAGCATGGTCTCGCACCTCGAGTCGTTCAACGGCGAAATCCAGCCTGTCGACGAAGTGCGCCACGCCTGTTCGAAGAAGAAGGAGAAGTCGGACCGCGATCTGCTGGCGCTGGTGCAGGCAACGCGGTGCTTCTGCTGGCAGCTGAGAGACTGGGAGAAGTGCGAGCAGCTCGACGATCTCTACGGGACCATCGAAGCGCGCATCGCACTTGCTAAGAGCGAGGAGCTGCGGATGCAGAGCGTAGGCGCGGAGCTGCCGCGACGGATGGTCTCGACGAGAACGACCTGGCGTAGTACATAGAGGAACATGTTGCGATGTTTGGGCTCGGGGAGGTCCTGTCTCTCTTTGTTTTTTCATTCCTTCGGAGTCCTGCGGGGGGAAGGGTGGTGGAGACACAAAATTTGATTTGTTATCGACTTTGGGGAGGCTGTGCACGTACATAGCCTGAGCCTGGTGAACGACCGCCTAGGACAGAATAGGAAGCGCGGCGTCACAAGATTCCCTTCCGGCCTTTGTTCAGTGGGGGAGGGGGTTTCCCGGCCCCCCGCCCCCCGCCCAGCCTTTCAGTCGCGTCTCGTCTTTGCACCCCGCCAGTGAGGGGTTCGTCGCCATGGTCGCCCCAGCTCACCTCCACGGTGGGTGCGTGCATCATCACTTGTCGTTCGTCGCCGTCCGGCCGTCCATTCCGAGCGACTTGAGGCGCACGATCGATGTGGACTGCAATGCAATGCGCGAGCACATAGAGCCATCCTCTGGCAGCCTAGTTGCGGTTCCTCGGTTGGTCGTGATCGGACCTCCGTCCGCCCGTCCACGGATCTCCTGTCGCGAGGGCGAGAAGCCACGGCGTGCGACGAAACGGAATGCGGTGTCCGCCGTCACATGTAGCCGACCAGTCTCCCTCGCACCAACTATCTAACTGCTTTTAAGCTTTCCGCCCAGCCGCTAGCCAGCAGATGCACAGCCCTGCTCGCTGGCGTGGCCCTCTGCGGGAATGCGCATAGAAGTTTCTGTGCTAGCGGGGCGGATGCGTGGGCTGCGTGTTCGTTGGCTACGACAGCCAGGCAGCCCCGGAGGTCGGCGATCGAAAGGGCCGATAGATACGATCCGGCGCGGGCAAAGACTCCATGTGAAGACTCCATGTGCGGGCACTCGGCGCGACTCCGAACAAGGTGCTCCAGAACGTGCGGTGAAGGCAGTCGTGTCGTGCAGTGCCGTGCATTGCCGTGCGCAGATATCTACATAGATATCATACGATAGTGAGCACTGCCCTACACTACGTGCATACAATACATTCCCGCCCCGGAGACGCGGACTTCCTGCATCGATCGATCCTGTGCTGAGCAAACAAACGGAATAAAAAAAAAAAAGAGAGAGAAAGAAGGAAGAAGAAAAAAAAAATAGAGAGAAGGAGAGAGAGTGCGAGGAACGGAATGCCACTACCGAAGCACGAATACCCGTTTTCCCTCCTCCTCTGCACTGAGTGGTCGTCAAGCAGCGTGGCTGAGCCTGCAGCCAGTGACCAGTGGCCAGCCGCCGGCGACCGGCATGCAGCGCGAATTCCGCCTGGCCCTACGCTGGTGCACACGGCTCCTTTCGGCGTTACTCGTCCAGTGGCTCCTGCAGGCCGGCCAACCCAACCAGCGGCGAGCGCGACAGGGTGGGAACGGGCGTGAGTGATTGGTCGTGGATGGGAGGGCGCGTCATAGGCTGTCACTCTACGACCACGGCCCGATAGTATGGCCTAACAAGACAGCTACTTCCAGGGACGGCCCCCACACCACGTCCAGCCACCGGCAACTGCGAAGCCGTCCACGTCGACAAACGCCGCCCTGCCACAGCCGTAACGCACCTGGCCAGCCTTGCACTGCGCGGGTTTCCTGTTGTCTCCCTTCCACGCGGTTGCCGCCCTACCACCAAAGCCCCGCACGCAGCGAGTCCTCGGACTGCCTGTCTGCCTGCCTACCTGCCTGCCTACCTGCCTGCCGCTAGCGCTGGGTATGTATTGATGCACCGTCGCGGCCGTTGGGCAGGCTCCTGGGTGGGCGGCGCTGGTGCAGCAGAAGTCGAGCGGCGCCAAGAGGCACAACGCGCTCCCTCGCCCTTCCGGGCCTCCACGGAGTGGCGATGACTCCGAGCAGCAGCGAGTGACGGATCGTGCGCAGGAAGGAACCCCCGATAATGCCCATGCAGACTACGTAGGTGAGAAACGAGTGGAGGACGGACGGGATTCCAGGAGAACGGAAGCGGCGACTGCGTGTGGAAGCTGGTTGTCCAGAGCGACGTGCAGAGGAGACTCGGCGGGGACTGGATACGCTTGCGGAGCGGTAGGCGGCGACCGGAGTGGATGAATTATTTTTTATTTCATCCACCATCTGCATGCGACCAGTTTCGATCGTGGCGAGCCTAACTCAGAGAGCTAGGATCGAAGGAAGAGAATGGGAGTTTGCACTCTCTGAAGGGGCCGAAAGGCCGTAGAACTCGTAGGTCTGGGGGTTGATGCCCGGTACCCTCACAAGCGCCGAGGATTACGTTTCAAGAGCTCCGACACGTTGAGAGCAGATGACCCAAAGCCCACCCAGTCCTTTTATTGGCCATGCCTTAGCCAGGGGATGTGTAGGTTGTTGGGGACAGATACAAAGCCTCGTTAGGTTTCGTTGATGTGCTCTAGATTCTGTTGGATTAGGTTTGATGTGTTCCAGATTCTGTTGGATTGGGTTTCGTTGATGTGCTCTGGGTTCAGTTGGGAAAGGATGTTTTTCTAGCGGATGTCCAGACCGGCACCATAAACATGTTGGGCGATGGCGAGACATCATGGGCGATGTCGAGGCAGCGAAGCCGATGCCGACATCGCCGTCTAGGCCAGGTGGCCAGTGTCTATAATGTCTCTATTTTCCGCTCCCATAGATCAATAACCAGCCACCAATCCTCCTCTCTCTCCATCCCATTCGTTCCCACCTTTCCGTTTCATCAGAGTCTGCAGGGACGGGTTGGGTAGCCACTGAACGCCCGGGCAATCGAATGGCGACGAGCAGGAACCGGAGCGAGGCGTTCCAGAAGGGGCCGAACCGAGTGGAGCATCGGACGAGACTCAAGAGGGTGGGTGGGCGGGGGGGGGGGGGGGGGGGGGGCCGCCCCGCCCGTTTGT
>Ga0307516_10001508_pt1 | contig 32020 bp, 38 predicted proteins | sample 19_EM_MG_FD_203310 | JGI IMG/M metagenome (GOLD analysis project Ga0307516, IMG submission 203310) | Populus trichocarpa ectomycorrhiza microbial communities from riparian zone in the Pacific Northwest, United States - 19_EM | ecosystem: Host-associated > Plants > Roots > Unclassified | place...
GCCTGGGCGGAGGGCAAAGGGGTGCTTGCAACGTGCCGCCACTGCGCGGACAGCGGACAGGAACCGGACTGTACATAACCTCGCCATGATCTCCATAGGTCGCACGCGAGTAATGAATAAATAAAAAGGGTGTGGGAAGGCTGGTCCCGGCCGAGGAAGACGCGGGGAGGGGGGTGTCTGAGTGGGAGCGCTGGGAGCGGGAAGAGGAGAGGAGAGTGGTGGCAGGTAGCTGGGTGCCCGGGGGAAGGAACAACTCTTCTTCCGACGCCCGCCTTCATGGCGTCCACGGACGAGGAGGAGTAGGGGACAGCGCGCTTTTCTTTCGTCCTTTCTTTCGTCCCTTCCTTTCGGTCACGATTTTAATTGTCCTCTCGTGAGCGATCACCGTGGTGCGCATTCTATCTTCTTGGGACAGGCCTGGGCGGAGGGCAAAGGGGGGCTTGCAGCGTGCCACCTCGCGCGGACAGCGGACGGGAAACCCGGACAAAAAAAAAGTGCGCTGCCATAGTCTAGCAAGGCTGTACGCGAGTATGAATAAACAAAAAGTACGGTCGATAGGAGCTGTAGACGGACGGGAGACATGTATTCCAGTCGCGTCCGAGGCTCAGCACAGATTATGGAGAACACTGGATCCGACGACAGGGACCTGCCGCAGCACCCCGAGGGGCCATTCAGACTGGTTCACATCGGTGGCGTTCTCGCCACGCTACGGGAACATGAATTCTCACTCGTTTGCTGACCCCGTCCAGACCAATGGTGCTCCAAAAAAGCCCGGTGGATCAGATGAACCGGGCCCCGCCCAACAACACGCTAGGTAGGCTAGAAAATGGATAGCGAAGCTGAGAGAGAGGGATCGAAACGTCCGAATCGAATTCCGCTGGTGCCCCGCCCACAGCGGAGTCGCAGGGAACGAGGAAGCAGACAAGTGGGCAAAGCAGGCAGCGGAGGAGCCAGATGCACGAGGGGTCGAATGGTTGGGCTATAAGGACAGATACGGGAGGCGGCCGATGCCACCCCCCAGATCTTTAGCCAACTTGAAGCGGGAGATTTCGGAAAAGAAGTGGGAAGAGGCGTGGACATGGTCAAAGTAGAGGGTCAAAGGGAAGAAGTACCAGATGCCGAAAACGATGCACCAGAACAACATGGTGGCACGAGGACCGAAGAGGCTGGCAGGGAGGTACCACCAGCTCAAGACGGGGCACTGCCGCACAGGCCAATACCTGAAGTGGACGAAGAACTCGAACACGGCAGAGTGCGGGTGGTGTCAGTACAAGACGCAGACAAGGGAACACCTGTTCAAGAACTGCGACAGGTGGAGGCCGCAACAGAAGATAATGTGGGCAGAGATACGGAAAAAGACAGGAAGAGGGAAGAACCGGTTCACAATCAGAGAACTGTTTGCGGACGTGCGGTGCACTGGAGCGATCTTGGACTTCTTGAGAACGACGAAGGTGGGGGCGAGGGTGGGGCCGCGGGAGCTGCCACCAGAACCAACAGGGGGGAGGGAGGAGGGAGATATACGGTCTCCTTAGTCACGCTCTTTTGTCCGTTTTCTTTCGTTCTGTCTCTTTCTCCCATGGCATCATCAACGAGTCTTTCTCTTACTCTCTCTCTCTTTCTTTCTTTCTTTCTTTTTCTTTCTCTTTTCGGGGGACAGGCCGGGCGGGGGCAAGGGGAGTCGCCGCGAGCCGCTGGCGGACTGCTTGAGGGCGCAGCGGACGGCGAACAGGAAAAGGACTGTATTTAATATCGTCATGATCCAATAGGGTCGCACACGATTAATGAATCATCATCATCATCAAAAAGCCCGGTGGCCCGCGGGCCGTGGGCTAGCGTGAGCTGCCTCTCGTGAGCCAGTCCCGTCCGAAGTCGGGGCTGGCCGAACTGTTGAGACCGCGGCTCATGGCCGTTCTGGACAGTTTTCCACACGGCCTCGACGAAATACAGTGCGCTTCGGCCAGCACTCAACGCCTTGTGGTGGATCCGACGTCGGTGCTAGCCGCTGCGATCTCACGCCGTGCTTGACGCAATTACGGTTGAATCTGGCGACTCGGCTGCATCTTCTCACACTACAGTACAAGGGGGGGAAGGGGGGTGGCGGTTCATCGAAAGAATGCGAAAAAAAAAATTCGTCTTGGACAAAGACCCGAACGTTTTCCGATTTGCACGGCATTCTGCGGATGCGCACTTGGACGCGGACCCGCACAAGGCTGGTTCTCACGCGGGCTTTTGAGACCGCCGAGTACCTACTTATGTATCGACTCGCGGTGGCCGCAGGTTAACTGCCCGCACACCATCGCCAGCTCACTCACAATGAGCAGTCAGCTACGTACCCAAGACAACGGACAACGATACCAGCTATGTTCCCTATGCGCCACCTAATTCTGCCGCTTGCAACGTGCCGCCACCGCGCGGACAGCGGACGGGAAAAACGGACGAAATGTACGCCGCCATAGTCTAGATAGGCTAAATGCGGGTATGATCGAACAAAAAAAAAGCCCCGATTCCCGCCCCCCCAAAACCCGGCGACCCACTCACAGCCAAGATACACCCACCCAGATTTCGCTTACAGCTCCACCATCTCTTCTCCGATAAACAGATATTTTTTGGCAATGCTGTTATCTTCTCTCTCCGACCCTCTATCGTGTGAATACGATATTCTATCTCCTGTTGTGATGGTGGCCAACAGGAAGTTAGTGCGTCATAAGGTCTCACCCGTTTTTCCCTGCCCGCCGGCTCCTAAAAAAACCCTTCGGCTCGCGGGCCGCGGGCTGGCGTGGACTACCTCTTGCAGACCAGTCCAGTCCGAGGTCACGACTGGCCCGGGAGGACGGTTGAGACTATTGGTTCGATGCGGCCGATGATCGCGGCGACGCCGAGAACGGAACTCCCCAGTCAACACGTTGGCTCCGTCGAACATGCGGATTTTTACTGCACATCTTCACGTGGCGGGCCTTGGCGGTAGAGCAGTACTAAGCGCGTCTCGGCGATGCATTGGAAAGTTTGTTGGGTGCGTTGGAGGGATAGATAAACTGTCTATGATATGCGCTTTCGCGTAGAATGGCTTGCTGATAGCGTGCACATCGTATCACAATGACGAAGCGATAGATATAAAAAAAAAGGCTTGCAGATATGTTGCGGAGCAGAGTACATAGCAAACTGCCGGCGACGTTCGGTATCCGTCGTCGTACGGGAGCACAGAGTGGGGAACACGGAGACGGAGGGTGTTTCACGCATAGCGGCAACGCGGTCGGAAACGATGTCGAAACAGGGAATGCCGCGGCCTCTGGCGCCGGGCTGTCCAGCACTATATATTTATATATCCGGCTCCAGCCCGCGCCGCTGGAGATTCTCCATTCGATCCCATCTTTCACCCATTCAGTCGCGAGCCGGATCTCGCCCACCACCGCGGTACGATCACGATGCACGCCTACGTCTACGGCAGCCTCCTGCTCTTCGCGGCGCTCGTGCGGAGCCAGAACCTGACGATGCCGGCCGAGCTGACGGCGGGCTTCACGCCGGCGACGAACCTGGTGCTGACGCTCGGCGCGAACGAGCTCGTCGCCGGCGAGGTGGTGTCGCTGGCGGCGGCGCGCTCGCCGCCGACGTTCGCGCTCGGCGACAGCGACGGCATCAACACGAACGCGAACTACATCATCGTGTGCGTCGACCCCGACGCCGGGGCCAGCGCGCAGGTCGTGCACTTCCTCGGGACCGACTTCTCGCCCGCGCCGGGCCGCGCCACCAACCTGACCGCCGACGCCGCGCCCGCGCTCGAGTACCGGCCGCCCGCGCCGCCCGAAGGAACAGGCCCGCACCGGTACGTGTGGCTGCTGTACCGCCAGCCACGGGGCTTCGTTGCCCGCGACGTGCCCACCACCAGGACCGCGTTCGACGTCGACGGGTGGAGGCGCGCCAACGGCCTCGCCGACGCCATCGCCGGCACGTTCTTCGTCGCCGAGTTCGGAGGTACGGCCGCCGCCGTCCACGCGCGGGGGACACTGCTGACCGAGTGCTAGATGGAGGCGTGGTTTCGAGTTCGACGGCAAGCCCGAGCTCGACGGCGGGAGGGAGGGCCACGACGACCGCGGTTGGGAGAACGCTCACCTCGCCGCTGCCGCGCGCCACGTCGGAGGCCGCTCCGACTGCGACCGCCACCGGCGTCGTCATCGGTGCTGCCGCCGGGCAGGACATGTCCGGGCGCGTGTTGGCCGCCGTGGCCGCCGCTGTCGCCGCGCTGCTGCTGTGACGGGAGTCGGGACCGACGACGGAGGAACCGGAAGGTCCATTGGAAAGCGCATCCGGGCCGTGCAGAGCGGTTCGCCGCGGGTTGGAATAGTAGATACACTCGTCGATAGTGCCAAGCCGCAGTCGTAGACCGCCAATATCCGTCCCAGCCGTGCTGCCGTCCGTGCTGCCGTCCGCCGTCGCCGGGGAGAGCGCGCGCTTTAAGTAGCGTCCGTCCCGTCACTCGCCCGAGAGCGCGCGCGCATCCCGCCCGCCGCGCCGGACTGGCCAGGTTCCGAGTGATCTCGGTGAATTGTGTCTCACCCGCCGCCTGCAGCCCCTGTCCGCCGATGCACCTGCAGACCCGATGGCACCGACATGTATGTATGTAGAGCAGATTGCAGAGAACAACATGGCCGCCGTCCTACCAAACCCGATGCCGTACAGTGTGCCCGGACGGGGGTTCATCAAAAAGGAGATGGCCAGGGAGAAAGAAGAGAGTAGGTAGTGCACATAGAGTAGAGTTCATATGTGGATACTTAGAGTACATAGACGTGCACAATATCTGCAGAGTCGTTATACTCTATAGTTAGTCCTTGGCCTTGCGCGCACAAGCGAACAAACTAAAAAAAAAACATGGATGGAGGCTCCACAACGGTTTTATTGACTCCTCATACATACATAGCAAGTCTCCACATGGATCGACTCGACACAATATCTATGTTTATAATTGACTCCTGTCATCCGCGATTCGCCTCCACCACCCATCGTAAAATTAGGGGAAGGAATACGGAAGGTCGGATAGAATGCCCGCGCCGTTCTTCCGTTTCTCGCGTGAATTTCTCGTCGCCCCCGCATCGAAAGTCGCGAAACGACGTCGTGCAAGGGCGACGTAATAATGTCACCCAGCCAAATTGAGCGTTTTGAAGAGACGATCCCGCGAACCCGAAGCGCCCGGACACGTTTTACCTTGGTGCATTTCGTGTCGCGTCTCGGGTCAGGTGCATATACACATATCTTATCGATCTGTTCCTGTCTGGGCGCTGCGCCCCGCTGCAAACGTCTATCTAGATAGTATATAGATATCTATTTTCTCCCTTGGCAGGGTGCGTGATTGTAGGGCATCAGGGCACCGGTTTAATAAACGACGGACCCAGCGTGGATAGACCCCCTCGAGTCTCGCCGTGCAATATGTATTTATCAGATACCTATACATAGACAGATGGATAATCGGCAGCGCCGTTACGGAACATGCCGCGACACGCCATAGGCTGGCTGCGCCTCCGCGCGGCGTTTCGTATGTCCCCGCTCGCGATTATTGGACGTGCGCCGGGTGACGATGCTTCCCCTTGCTCGGCGAGCGTTCCTGCAGCCGCAGCCCACCGCCGTCGCGATGTAGCCGCACAACGCCCGGGGAACGACGCAGATACGATCACTCGTGCGCGCAGATGTGTCCGCCGTCCGTTTGTCTGTCCGTATGTGCGATTTTACGTAACTGTGGCAATGTTTATGGGCGCCGCGCGTCTGACGTCACCACCGTACTCAGCAGGGAGTATCAGCCGCCCCGCGCGCAGCGTGTGTCTGCGAGCGGAGGGCGCAGCTACTTACGCACATGTGTAGATATCGTAGGTAATGTCAGCTCGAACAAAACGATTCTCTCCAGCGACGTGATGGTCGACCCCGCTCGACTTGCATGCAGGTGTCATGAACTGGCTGAGGGGAAGACGGGGGATCGTTATAAATAGCTGCCGTCGAAGATCACACCAGCCATGGGGTATATACATACATATGTGATCCGATAGGTAGATTGGTATCTATTTCTCCTCACCCTGCCCTGGCCAGGCAGGGCTGAGCCTGGTACACACCGCAGGGAAGGTACATACACTAGCAAACACGCCACGTCCAGACCCTGGCGGTACCTTCCGCAGCGGGGATAGCGCGCTCCACGGTGGAGAGTGCGTGTCTCTATGAAGAGCACGTGGGAGGTGGGCACTGCGGGGAAGCATGCGGCGTGGCTTTTCGCCGAGGGGTTTTTTTTTTCTTTCTTCAGTTCTTTCGATTTGCGCCGTGGCCAGCTGTACTGTGGCTGGGCGGACGCCGGCACTGGTCGTTGATTGACTGATTGACTGACTTGATTGACTGATCGATCTACTGCTCCTGTCCTTGCAATGCCAGAGCAATGTACTCTCTGCGCCCTGTCATTGCATCGCATGGGCTTGACCTGACGCTCCCGAAATGCAGCAATGTGCTCTCTGTGTACTGCCTGCTCGATCTGGCGCGCGAGGGCGTCCGTCCTTCCACCATCCCTCCTTCCCCGACAGGCCGAACATGGTACGTATCTACATAGCAGCAGCACTTGCAGACTGCAGTCACCCCTCTATGTACATACATACATGACAGATTATGGACGTACCGCCAGGTCCTAACGCTACGGTAGTCCGGCATCCCCGATCTACCGCACGTGCCGCCGCTGTCTCATGTCTGGCTGTGGAAAGTCGCGGGCACCGACAAGTTGTCGTCGGCATGTGTGTGCGTGCGACATCGCCGCGAGTTTGGCCATCGCATTCAAGAACAAACGCCGGGCGTTGGCCCGCTCCAATCGCGGAGGGAACCGTTCAGCCGTTCGAAAATACCGCACCGGATGTCGCTGGACGTACATGTTGGTACCAACCAACCAACCAGCCAGCCAACCAACCGATAGCGGGGGCGACGTTGGATGTTTCCATGGCGCGGCCTGACATGAGGAGATGTGATATGTCCAGCCAGCCAGAACACATCGGGTCTTGCCAGGCCAGCGGCTGAAGCCACCAGCTGGACAGTGGACGCTGTGCGGCGGCCGCCGGAGTAACCGGTCGTCCACGGCGGAAGGCACTCCGTTGTACATATGTACATCCTATGGGGCGATACAACTGTTAGTCTGCACCTCACACCCTCTGGGTGGTGGACCGGGCGGGATGCTGCTCACCGTGAGGAAATAGTATCTATCTATGTACAAACATCGTATGTGCCTCTCTGTTAGTCTAGGCTCGACGCCCGCAAGCGGCGGGAGCGAGCTGTTGAGCTTTCGCGGTACAGATATGGTAAAGATAGCCACTGCATGGATCCTTTCCGCTGAGATCACCGAACCCCGTGCCTGTCCGTACCGAGGAAGCTCATGTCGCCGTGTTCTGCGGCACTGAGCGCGAAGAAATCACTTCCTCGCCTCCGCTGGCATGTGGGAATGTATGCCGTGTATGGTGGGGGGAACACTTCGAACCCAGGGTGATTTGGACATTCGGGAAAAAATCGAATCGATTGCAGGCGAGGAAATATTTTTTATTGATTTCGTGATTTTTTTAGGGGGAGCTAAAACAGGTAATTACTTAATTAATATTGTCGGCCACAATTTAGACGAAACGTCCCCTAATTTCCCAATAGGGAAGCTCATGTGACCAAGATCCGCATGTGCAATACCCTACGCGGTAATTCGTGCGTTAAACAAGAGCAGATAGATATTCGGAGGAGCGCCAGCGAAAGTAATTTATTTTAAAATTCCTCTCTAAATCAGCCACCCCAATTAAAAACAAAAGCTCACCCCATCAGCTATCACTTGCCCCCACTCTACAGATCTGAGGCCTTGTTTTCCGTAATTAGGTGGAGAAGTTCTCCCGCCAAAAGTGTAGGGTTTTCAAACAGGTTTTAAATTCCCCCCCCCACGAGGTGTACCCGTCGCTTCTCGGCGGAAACAGCTTTTGTTGGTGCAGTTATGACTCCATAATGCCTGCGGATCGCCAGAGTGCAAGTGCTGATTATTCACGGCCAGGGCTTCATCTCCTGCGTGCATACTCGATCCGCCGCGGGCATCCAGGTATGTATGTGCTGGCTGGATGTCCGTACGTATGTAGAGTACATATCGTACGGTCAGGGAACATTCTCCGGCCCTCCTCTACGGGTGGAAAATAACATAGCACGTCTCGACTGCATCTCACCACATCGCGCCCACCAGCGCTTCTGTTTCTCTCTCGCGCTGACGTCTCGCGGCCGTGGATCCATGTCGCCGCTTATGCACCAGAATACATGCCAAAGCTCAGCCTTCCGTCCTCCATTCGCTCTCTTGCCTTCCAGCGTGAGAGCAAGTCGTATTCCGGTATCTACAAAGCGGAGGTGGATCATACGGCGTTCGCTAGGCGTTCGCAGGCTGGTATCTATGTGGGTAGCAAGTACTGCTGCCTGGCAGTGACTAGTCCAGTGGGAAGGAGCTATTCCTGGCGGGGGCTTTTCAGCTTTGGCTTCAGCTTCGCCGAAATCAGCAGATACCTACGCCTGGAGGCGCATCCTGTACCCCACGGTACTAGTTCAAGACGGTCCACCAAATCCCCCCATGGCCAGACCGAACGAAACGGAACGGAGCGAGAGAAACGAAAATAGTCTGGATAGCCGTCACACCGAGGCACATACACACCAGACGTGTCGGGAGGACGGAACGTGGCTCTCGTCGTCGGGATCGGATGGCAAGGACCCGCCTTGCGCGAATCGGTCGCTACCGGCTAGACCCAGAGCAGGATTGACAGAGTACATAGAAGTCGTGCATTTCGGTCGGATCAAGACGACGCTCTGTGCGGCAGGAGTGCGGGATTCGGGCGGAGAGGGGTGGTGGGGGGATTCCTGCAGGCATCGTCACACCGTCACATCGTCCGGCGAATGGACCGGTATGTGCCTATGTATGTATGTCTGGATGGATGGATGGATGTAGTATGTAGGTCTCATTCCGCACTCCGTCGCCATCGCCATCGCGTCGACATCCGCTCGTGGAGAAAAAAGAGAGACACCGCGACCCAGGCAAACGTTAGCGAGGCTATTCTGCACATTGGCGGGGGCTGGGGTTGGGCTGACGGATCGCGGCGGCGGTGCCCGGGCGAAAGCGAGGATCCGCAGAGAAAAGAAAAGAAAAGAAAGAAAGAAAGAAAAGAAACGCGCATCTCGCGAGTACCTATTTTCTGCGCCCTGTCGATAGTATCTACGATGGAAGCAGTAGCAGGCGGTCGCGTCGGGGAAGGCTATGTCGGTCCGTCGATGGGGGCCATGACTGCATGTACCCGGCGCTGTGCACGTACTGTACCATGTAGTACGGTGGTTAGGGATGTCGTGATATTGACTACTGGGCCACCCGCAGATCCGGTCTCACACCCAGACACTCGCATTCTTCGCGCTGGTCATCTCCGCCGCTACCACTTGCTACCTACCGCATCGGCGGGAGAGGCGGGGGGGCGGTGCCGACCGCGGTCTCACTCCCTCGCTCACGCACTCCCACAGTGCGCACCAGCGGACACGCGATGCGACGTATCTATAAAGAGTCTGCTGGTCCTTGACTGCATGCTCTCGATCACGCTCACCCTCCATTGGCTGCAGACGAGGTTGGAAGCACCCCACATATACATTGCTTCCTCTCTCACCGCCATTCCCCCGTGGTCTTTCCGATTCACTGTCCGGCGCGATAATCACCGATAATCTCCTAATTCTAATACCCCCCCCACTCAACATCATGAAGTCCTGGACTTTCGTGGCGCTCGCCGCTTCAACGCTGCTGTCGTGGGCGTCGGCGGCGAGTGTTGCCGCTCCCTGGGGCCAGTGCGGTGGTGACAGCGACTCGGTCTGTCCCGAAGGCTTCTTCTGCAACACCGTCAACAGCTGTCCGTGTTCCCCCCTCCGGTGCGTCTGCGGTTGTCCGGGAACTGACGGCGGTCCGCAGATTACTCGCAGTGTGTCAAGGAAGGCGGAGCGTCACCGCCCGAGTACGATTCCCCAGGGCACCAGCTTCTCCGGCGACAAGCCGGATTCACGGCGGTGACGGGGGCCGTCTCGGGAGGGATCGTGCTGCGGAAGAAGATCCAGCAGCTGCAGTCCGAAGACCCCGACGTGTTCAACATGTTCATCTGGTCACTGGTACGTTTTCGATGTGCTTCCGCAGGCCCCTCGAGCGTCTGCTGATGTTGCGGCGTGACAGTACATGATGCAGCGCGTCGCCGAGACCGACCCACTCTCCTACTACCAGATCGCCGGAATCCACGGACTCCCGCACATCCCCTGGGGAGAGGCACCGCGCGACGATCACGACCCCGACTACGGGTACTGCACCCACGGGTCCGCGCTGTTTGCGACATGGCACCGACCCTACCTGGCCCTGGTAGAGCAGAGAATCCATGCGCATGCCGTCAATGAGGCTGGTAAGTTCCGCGGAAACCAGGCCTCGAGATGGCAGGCGGCCGCGGCAAGGGTCCGACTTCCGTACGTTCATCCTCGGGATCTCTCGGCGCGTGTCCGGCTAACCACCGTTGCAGGTACTGGGACTGGTCTCAAGACGACTCCGCCATTCCGAACATCCTCATGCGCCCGACCGTCACTGTCACCAGACCGGGCGCCAGCGGCGGACAGCCCCAGCAGACCAACATCCCCAACCCGCTCTACCAGTACCGCTTCACCAACGGCGGCCTGAGGGCCCGGTACTTTGACGGACTGCAGGCGGAGGCCCAGATCACTCTGCGGCAGCCGGTCGACGTCCGGACCAGCGACGACGCCGAGGCCGACAGCGAGATGCGAGCCAACTACGATGCCCGCCGCAGCAACACTTACAACCTGTTCAGCATCCCCGACTTCAGCGCCTTCTCCAGCAGTGCATTCCAGACCGGCGACTCGCCCAACGCCTGGGTCTCGGTCGAGTCCATCCACAACCAGATCCACGCCTCGATCGGCGGCTCCAATGACCCGCTCTCGGGCCACATGTCATTCGTCGACTACTCCGCGTTCGACCCGATATTCTGGCTGCACCACGCCAACGTCGACCGTCTGACGGCGATGTACCAAGCCGCGCGCCCAGGCGCGCGCCTGACTCCGCAGCCCGCCACGGGAGTCTTCGGCCGACGCGTGCAGGAGGGCGACACCGACGACATCAACACTCCGCTGTGGCCGTTCCGCAAGGCCTCGGGCAGCTACTTCACCTCGCGGGACGTGAACAGCGCGAGCTCGATCTGGGATTTCGGCTACGCCTACCCGGAGGTGCCGAGCAGCTACCGCGGCCGTCCGGCGTCGGAGCTGCGCACGTTCGTGGTCGGCCGGATCAACGCGCTGTACGCTCCCGGCTCCGTCAACTCGCGTCTCAAGCGCGCCGACGTCACCACGCGTCGCGAGTGGATCTGTCATTTCGTCTTCACGCCCGCCGACGTCGGCGGTACTGCCGAGCTCGCGATCTACTTCAACGGCACGGACGGCTACGCTGTCGGCGCCGGAGCCGCTCTCGGAAAGGTCCGCTACACGGCCATGGACAAGAAGATGCGCGTCACCGCAGCCGTCCCGCTCACGGACGCGCTCGAGCGCGAGGGCATCGACGTCAACGACCCCAAGGCCGTCGTCGGGTACCTCCGCAGCAACATCGACTGGGTCATGCGCAAGGTTCGTCCTCCCCCCATCCTACCTCCTTGTCCACACACAACTAACACTGCATCCACAACAGGGCAAGAAAAACCACTACGACCTTTCCAAGATCCCGTCGCTCAAGGTCGGTGTGTCGTCGTCGCTCGTCACCTACCGCGGCTCCAGCGAACTGCCCGCGTGGACCGAGTTCGAGACGTACTACGAGATCACCGAGAAGAAGCGCTGCGGCATGGAGTACAAGGACAGCGACATGGTCGGCAGCAAGGACGCCAAGCGCTACTTTGGCAACACCCGCGAGGACCGCAACGACTCCAGGTAAGCGGGTACATAATGGGTATTCATGAGCGATGTTTTCTTTTTTTGGCTTCGGTTATAGACGGGGTTTCTCCGTTTGCTTTGCTTTGCTGAGGAGCGATCTGCGGCTTGTTCTTCTGCGGGCATTTATGAGGGGTATTTTTTTTCTTTCTTTCCTTCATTTGGGGATTTTCCGCTATTTTACACAGGGGTTTTTTTTTGTTCCTTTATGTCTTTACGTCTTTCTTTACTGGGAGAGGGTGGGCGGTGGCGCTTTGGCGGCGGGTGGCAGCGGTGGTAGGATAATGGTCGCACGGGGGCTGTCTATGATGCGGCATCGGATGTCGATAGTAGTTATTACATAATGCCTAATGATCATGCTGATGGGCGTTACGATACATACATTCATACTTGCTACCGCTGTGTTTCGTCACGCGTGGAAATGGGTACTGTGTGTGCGGGGTCAGTTACGAGTACACGTGATCGTGCCAGGTGTCGAAGTCACAGCTTCTCACTCGCAGTCTTGATTTTTTCTCCCGTTTTTCCTTTTTTTTTCTTTCCGATTCATCATGTTCGCCAAATCCACCATCTCGGCATTCGCCCTATACGCCCTGTTCGAAATATACAGAATAGTAGTCTCTTGAACCTCAGAGCCGGCATAGTAGCATATCCAGGCCGTTTCCAGTTGTCGGCACTGACAGTGAGCACACCCATCGGCCTTGTTCCCATAAACCAGACTTCCGTAAATTAATCCGACCGAACGTGCTCAGTCCTTCGAAGCCGGGACGGTATTGCTCGGTTTGGTGTGCGTGGGTGCTCGAGTGCGGGGATTCCTTACCACTGTGTATGGACGGGGACAGTTGGACTGGGGTCTGAACGGACCATTTTTCGGGCGAGCCAAATCAGACACGTAAATGTGGGGGTAGACCCAGCAAAAGGCGCAACTACAGTAGCACCATGCAACCTTGGGGCCGCGAACCAAAAACGCACTGTATGAACATGAGATTTGTTGGTGGTGATGCAAAGTATTCCACTTCACCGAGATAGGTACCTGTTTGCAAGTCTGCTTGTCTCATATGGGATCAGTTTTACCGGTCTAGGCACAGCACAGTACCTATTCAGGTGCGGCGCAGAAATACCCCCTTTTCACAACTCACAGTATCGGACACCCTCAGTCATCCGATGAGAATTTTTCCCTCTCTGCGCCTGGGCCACGGGGGAGTCGATTCTAACGGACTCCACCAGAGTCACGAGAGCCTAACAACATCGTGCCTGAAATCCGACAAGAAATATTACTGCTCGTATGACGAGATGTCAAGAAGCATAAATGATGTATTCTCTACCATCCATAACTCGACCCTTTAAAATAGGTACATCCACGGTAAAAGGGCAGAAGAGATTAAAAGAAAACTTGAAGTTTCGAAACAAATCGAGCAAACCACTGTCTGGCACAGCAGGTTCGATAGCCAACTCACAGTCGTATCGGCAAACGGAGCGGCAGACGGCGGGAAGGTCACGACGGCTCTAAGCTGTGCCTTGGTGGCCCTCAACCGTGGACAACCTAGGGACCGTTTTCCTCCGCCAAGATCAGCGGCGTCTTCCCGTCGCTTTCGGCATCGGCGCCCCGGTCGAGTAGCAGGCGGGCCACCGTCACATGCCCATTTTTCGTCGCCCAGATCAGCGGCGTCGTCCCGTCGTTTTCGGCGGTCGATACATCGGCGCCCCGGTCGAGAAGCAGGCGGGCCACTGTCTCGTGCCTGTTGATCGCCGCCCAGATCAGCGGCGTCTTCCCGTCGCTTTCGGCGGTTGATACATCGGCGCCCGGTCGAGGAGCAGGCGGGCCACAGTCTCGTGCCCATTGCACGCCGCCCAGATCAGCGGCGTCGTCCCGTCGTTTTCGGCGGTCGATACATTGGCGCCCCGGCTGAGGAGCAGGCGGGCCACCGTCTCGTGCCCGAAGTACGCCGCCCAGATAAGCGGCGTCGTCCCGTCGTTTTCGGGGGTCAATACATCGGCGCCCCGGTCGAGGAGTAGGCGGGCCACTGTCTCGTGCCTGTTGATCGCCGCCCAGATCAGCGGCGTCGTCCCGTCGTTTTCGGCGCTCGATACATCAGCGCCCCGGTCGAGGAGCAGGCAGGCCACCGTCTCGTGCCCATTATACGCCACCCAGATCAGCGGCGTCCTCCCGTTGCTTTCGGCGGTCGATACATCGGCGCCCCGGTCGAGTAGCAGGCGGGCCACCGTCTCGTGCCCATTGTACGCCGCCCAGATCAGCGGCGTCTTCCCGTCGTTTTCGGCGGTCGATACATCGGCGCCCCGGTCGAGTAGCAGGCGGGCCACCGCCTCGTGCCTATTTTTCACCGCCCAGATCAGCGGCGTCTTTCCGTCGCTTTCGGCGGTCGATGCATCGGCACCCCGGCTGAGGAGCAGGCGGGCCACCGTCTCGTGCCCATTTTTCACTGCCCAAATCAGCGGCGTCTTCCCGTTGCTTTTGGCGGTCGATACATCGGCGCCCCAGTCAAGGAGGAGGCGGGCCACCTCCTCGTGTCCGTTCCTTGCCGCCCAACGGAGAGGCTCTGAGAGATCTTCGATATCGTGGTGCTTATCGGCAATGACGTCCTTATTCTCTGTAGCTTGGCCAGCCTTTCCAGCCAGTAGCCGATCTGCCACATGAAAGAGGCCATATGATGCTGCAATAGCAAGTGGTTCAACCCCAGCGCAGCTCGGATAGGTGCAGTGGTCGGCGTGGCATGTCTCGTACCGGGGAAAAAGCTTTGCCCAAGCTTGAAACGCAACATCATCAGTGATGAATTGGAAGATCAGGTCCCAAAGTTGCGTAGGGCCGCTCGCCGTATTGGCCTTTGCAGCGTCCGCGGCATGGAGGAGCCAATAATTTATTGCATAGGGCATGGAAGTTTCTCTTGCGCTATTGGGGTTTTGTTGGGCCGTGCGGTGGCTCTGATACGAAATCATGTTTCTCGAAAGAACAACTAGCAGCCACCCAGCGTCAGAAAACCTAGTCACCTATCACATAGATATCGGGTACTGGCATGGTGCATGCGTAATGATCTGTATTTGTGACACCAGGATACACGCTGCCCGACACCAGTGGAAGCGGGATAAAATAGATTGGAGCACTTACTGCAGGTGATTGCCATCGTGGCACTTGCTTCCATTGCATTGATCAAGTAGAATTGCATTCGGGGGTCCGCTGGCCGGCCATCCGAACGTCCCTGCATCAAAAATTCCTTCGCCGAGAGATGAGTGAACTGTACAGTCCCACCCACGACTTCAATCAGTGGGCCGCAAATTTCTGAGACGTCTTCCGCGGATAAAAGACTTCTTTCGGTCGGGTCAAAGCCATCATCGTCTCCACCAATTAGTGTGCAAACATACGCCAAGTCAATCACTCTCAACGGTTCCTTCGCCATTGCAACCCACCATAGAATCGTCTTGCGGGTTTTTCGTCGTGCTACGCACCAGGCCAGATCTTCATCCCCCAACTCGAGCCGCAACAGGATGCGCTCGTACATGCCAGCCAAGCCGAGAGGTGGCGCATCGAGCAATTTTGGAATACTGACAAAATGAGAATTGAGCTGGTCCAGCAGCAACGCTGCGTATCTGAACATTCCAGCTGAGAGCTTCGGAACTTCCTTGATTATCCGCTCTTGGAAGTCGTGTCTCCCAGAGTCCGCCAGCCATTTTTGGAAACGGTTAAGCTTTGGTAACTGCTGAACCACAAACTCCCTGATATCCTCATCCACACTCATGGCACATGACACGGTATTGCTATGCTCTCCTAGCTTCTCCCTGATATCCTGCTCGTCTCGGCTTGTCAGGAAGAAGCTGACTTTGCCGTCCATATCCACATCCGAAGTGATTTGATCGAGAAATAACCCTCGGTCGGTCATGCATTCATCGAGAGCGTCAACAACTGCCACAACCCTGGTTGGAAAGACTTTGACCATTGCAGCGAAGATATTCCATAGGGTCCTGAAGTCGGTGCACTTGTCGGATTTGGCATATTTCGCATTCGCATCGTTGAGGATTTCGAAAAGTGGGCACAGCCGATTGTGTTCGATGAGTTGGTCGATGAGATTGCATACTATCGCCGCGGCAGTAGAGGCACTCGGATCCCTTTCCTTACAGAAAAAGTGCAAAACCTGGTGCTCCGTTTTGGGATGTTTCCGCAGCTCCGTTATGACGAAGCTAGACAAAACAGATTTTCCAGCCCCTGAATCAAGACGGAGGTTGTCAGTCAGGTCTCCCTTTGCTCAGCATACGCAGAGTGTCTGGGTACACGTTACCTGGTTTCCCATATACCCAAAAGTGGTTAGCTCCCTGCTGGTCGGTGAAGCGCTGGTACTGTTCGGTTCGCTGGATCCAGGTGCATGAACTCTGACTATCGCGTATGTGCTTGTGGTTGTTCTCATATTCCGCATCTGGATTTTGCAGAGCACCAATCCATGTCCGGCACTTGATTAGCCTTTCCCTGTTGTTGTCTGGTGTACACAGCGGTCAGTATTGTGGTGATGGGGTTCGCGTTGGGGCTACTAGATAGTCGGGTTCAACGGAGAATTAAGCATACCATCAATGACTTGTCCCAGCTTGGCGTTGACAACCTCGACAAGCTGGTGCATGGCTGTTGGGGAAGTGAGCACCTTTTCAATTCATCTTCTGGGTGGAACAGGGTGGAGCCCATACACTCGAGTCTCGTCTTCACCGCACAGCCCCACTCTTCCATCTCCCTCTTCATCTCGTATAAGCTGTCCAAACCCTCTGCAGTGGAAGTCAATATTGCAACGATCGGTGGCGCATCTTGTTCATCTGGCAGAGGAGGACTATAAATGGCTGACATACCCATGGTCGCCAGCACGACGGCGCCCTCTGTGAGCCCCTTCAAAGCGGCCTCGTTTGTAGCCACATCGTCAAGCAGGGGCTGAACTTGATACAGAATGGTTGGAAGGAGCTCTTGACGAAATCTACATGCATACGGGTGTCAGCGGCTCCAATATAATTTGGGATTCATCTACTTACTGGCTGGTAGCATGTATGATTTCGCTTTCACCGAGATCTGCACAACAGCTGCGTAGAGTTTAGGTAGGTGGCTCTCGAACTCTGCGAATATTCTCCTGTGGTCCGCCGGTCCCTTGTATTTCTCTGCGAAAGAAGCATAGACGCGGTGGTAGAATTCGCACTTCACCAGGGTGGTTGCAATTGTCTCGATCGCCTGATCGAGGCTCGCCAAGGTCTCGTAGCGGTTAGTCGCCAACTGGATCCGAAGTTAGCATTGCTGTTCGGCCAAGGGGTGAAGGTGGAGGTTTTGTCGCACCTGAATAATCGTTCGTGCTCCAGCCCACACGAGTGCGGTGATATCCGGCTGATGTTGAATTGCAACATCCACGATGGTGCAATACTTGTTGATGTGGAGCAGGATGTTGTTCATCTTCTGCGCACCCTGTCGATGGCCCTTCAACTTTTCCTTCACGTCCTCAATGTCTTTTTCTGCTGTCATTCCCGAGTACGTTGCCCAGTTGAGCCCTTCCAGTTCCTTGTCGCTGAGTTTCTCCTTGAGGTGCTCGTATGTTCGCTGGCTGATCTCAATAGCAGTCAAAGGTTTCAAGCAGGAAGTTGGTGTCAGTGCAGGTGTCGATTCAGTCGCGACCAACGACTCTCTGTTATATGCTGCCGTTTCTGAGCCCACACTGGGGGCGGGCGATGACGACCGCGAGGCCCGCCTGGACCTACTAGGAATCCGGAGGTGCTCGCGGGCCCATCGAGAGAGTTCACCCATCGTGTTGAATAATCCGGGCTCGTCCTTCGATTTGGGGGCGTCTTTGATTTGCGTCGGCGTGTTGCGATCTCGGTCAATGCGGCGCCTAGATATCGGGGTAGATGCGGGGAAATGCAGCGCGGGGCTTCGTCTAGAATTTCAGCCTCACGGTACAGGGCAGATATTGGTTGTTTGCAAAACTCCGCGTATCACGTGGTTCCAACAGCCGTTACACAATAGGTATCAGCTGTACCAAAAAGTGGGGTATCGAGATCGTCAGGAGTACTACCTCAAGCACTCTCCGAGAACGCAGAGTTCACCTGGGATTCAGTTTGTATATTGCCCTTATTCTACGGTATCGAAAATCTACGCGGGGTAGTAACTATATATTTGATTTTTATGAAGTCCGAATGCCTATCGAAAGTATTACCGTTCTTGATGCATGCACAAACAGGAGTGGGAGGAAAGCGGAAGGGTGATGAGCTGATTCAAGATCCTGTTGAAAAATATCGATTCGGTGGTGAAGATCAAATCAAGTATATTTAACAAGTATATCGAACAGGAAGAGAAGTACAAGAAGAACAGCAAATATCCCTTTTTACTTCCCCGCTCTTGCGTAAACGTGTCCTCAACAAAACTGTAAAGCAGAAGCGCCAAATCTAAAGACCGTCTCGGCGCGAGAAGCATTTCCAACAGATCCGGTACCTCCTCGCTGGGGGGAGGTGCAGACAGGCGGTACTAGACTGCCTCTCCGACACGGATATGGGAAGGCTGGTCCCGGCTGGGGAAAACGCGAGAAGCGGGTGTCGAAGTGGGAGCTCAGGGAGCGCAGGGAGCGGGAAGAGCAGGGGAGGGTGAGAGCAGGGGAGGGTGGAGGCCGAGGGGCTCCCCCCACTCATGGCATCCGACAAGGAGAGGGGACGGGCATGCTTTCCTTTTGTCTTTTTTTCTGGCTACGATTTCCTATGTACTTTCTTTTATGATTTCCTTGGTGCGCATCTATTCTTTCTCGGGACAGGCCTGGGCGCAGGGCAAAGGGGAGCTTGCAACGTGCCGCCGTTGCACGGACTGCGGACAAATAATGTGCGCCGCCATAGATAACTATGTAGTTAGTCTGCATAAGCTGAATGAAGATCATGCAGACATCCCCAACCTTGGGCGCTCGACTCGCCGTGTATCGCATTCCGCCGACCGTTGCGGCGCCTCGCCGTGCCAATATCCTGCGGGGAAACTGGCGGCGGGGTAGCGACCAGTCTCATTGCGAGCGTACGTTTGGCTGGGTGGACGGCTGTCGGTACGTACGACGGTACGGCGGCAACGCCGCGGCAGGTTGTTCAGCGGGTGGCGAGACCGTCCACCATGGCTAGCTACTGGCGGATGTGGCGTGTCTGGGCGGTTGGGCGCCTATGGCTTATGGACAGGGCAATCCTTGACTTTCTCGCTAACACCGGGGTGGGAGGAGAGCTGAGGGATGAGGAGACCAGACGCAGGGACGATTTCCCTTCGGTTCTCCTTTTCGTCTTCCTTTTCGGCATTTCCTATGTATGTAGGCCACTCACGGACAGTAGATGGGGATCGGTGTGTGCATTTCGCCAAAGCCTAAATAGGCTGCAGTCGAGCAATGAATAAACAAAAAATAAAATTATATCGAACCGAAGTGGGGGCCGTGTGTCAGTGGTGCCAACGAGCGGCTGTTTCACAATTTCAGAGATAAGGCAGTGTGGAGGGAGCTAGTGGTGAAAAGAGCATTGGCACATTACCGCATGACACGAGCATCAACCAAGAACTCTCCCTATTACACATCCGATCCGAACATACAGACAGGAGGAAAAAAAAATCAGCAAAGTTCGCTCAATCAGCCCATAATCGTACACACGCCGCCATAGCCGTCGTTCGTTGAGGGTGTAGGTAAGGTGGCGGAGGCAACCCGTTTTCGCGGGTGTCGATGGGTGGGAATGACCGTTTTGATGCGGAGGCCGTTATCCTCTACTTGAGCATGTTGGACGAGGTGTTGGCCGTGCGTTGGTAGCGGGAACCTTGCCGCCAACCTTGAGGAATTCCTCCATCGTCATCTTGGGCTGCACAGTGGCCGGGTGGAACGTCGGCTCATACTCGATGCACTCGTGGATCGGCGTCGTCGTGCGCACCACTGTCTGGACCGCCTCGCGCTCGATCGCCGGCTGTGCCGGTTGGCTACACCGTCGTCGTCGTGCGGAACTTCTGCGACTGCGCCTCGTGACACTCGGCCTCGCGCACGTGGTGCTCGACCGGCTGGATGCGGCCCGGTGGTGGTGCTGGTGGAGCTCGCGGTCACGACCGTCTCCTCCGAAGACCCCGGCGTGTTCAACATATTTTTCTAGTCACTCGCACCCTTTTGATGTGTCCTCGAGTGACTTGCTGACGTTGCGGTGTGACAGTACATGATGCGGCGTATCGCCGAGACCGACCCACTGTCCCACTGCTACCAGATCGCCGGAATCCATGGACTCCCGCACATCCTCCGGGGAGAGGCGCCGGGCGGCGATCACGACCCCACTGCGGGTACTGCACCCACGGGTCGGCGCTCCCTACCTGGCCCTGGTCGAGCACCGTCAATGAGGCTGGCAAGTTCAGCGGAAAGCAGGCCTCGAGATGGCAGGCGGCCGCGGCAAGGGTCCGACTTCCGTACGGTCATCCTCGGGATCTCTCGGCGCGCGTCCGGCTAATTACCGTTGCAGGTACTGGGACTGGTCTCAAGACGACTCCGCCATCCCGAACATCCTCATGCGCCCGACCGTCACTGTCACCAGACCGGGCGCCAACGGCGGACAGCCCCAGGAGACCAACATCCCCAACCCGCTCTACCAGTACCGCTTCACCAACGCCGGCCTGAGGACCCGGTACTTTGACGGACTGCAAGCGGAGGCCCAGATCACGCTGCTTCAGCCGGTCGACGTCCGGACCAGCGACGACACCGAGGCCGACAGCGAGATGCGCGCCAACTTCGATGCCCGCCGCAGCAACACCTACAACCTGTTCAGCATCCCCGACTTCAGCGCCTTTTCCAGCAATGCATTCCAGACCGGCGACTCGCCCAACGCCTGGGTCTCGGTCGAGTCCATCCACAACCAGATCCACGCCTCGATCGGCGGCTCCAATCACCCGCTCTCGGGCCACATGTCATTCGCCGACTGCTCCACGTTCGACCCGATATTCTGGCTGCACCACACCAACGTCGATCGTTTGACGGCGATGTACCTACTACCAAGCCGCACGCGTGACCCCGCAGCCCGCCACGGGAGTTGTTGGAATATAGGGATCGATAGAGACGAAGGTAGTGAACTGATTTATTGATACAACGTCGAAGGAAAACATTCTCTCTATATACAACGCTCCTGAGGGACTCGCCAAGGTGAAAGGATGGAAAACTGTCTCCCGAGCCGGTGCTCGGAGACTAAGGCTGCTGTCATCTCCGGACGTGCCGCCTCCGGTCCGCCATCTCTCCGGACGCCATCTCCGGTCCGTCATCTCCGGACGCCCATTATTCTGACAGGAGTCTTTGGCCGACGCGTGCGGGAGGGCGACATCGACATCAAAACGCCGTTGTGGCCGTTCCGCAAGGTCTCGGGCAGCTACTTCATCTCGCAGGATATGGCTAGCTCGATCTGGGAATTCGGCTACGCCTACCCGGAGGTGCCGAGCAGGCGGGTACCGCGGCCGTCCGGCGTCGGAGCTACGCACCTTCGTGATCGGCCGGATCAACGCGCTGTACGCTCCCGGCTCCGTCAACTCGCGTCTCAAGCGCGACGACGCCACCACGCGTCGCGAGTGGATCTACCACTTCGTCTTCACGCCCGCCGACGTTGGCGGGCGCCGCCCAACTCGCGATCTACATCTAGTTACCTCAACGGCACGGACGGCGTAGCCGCCCATGCTAGAGCCGCGCTCAGAAAGGTCCACTGCACGGCCATAGACAAGAAGATGCGGTCACCGTGGCCGTCCCGCTCACGGACGCTTCGGGCGCGGGGCGTCGACGTCAACGACCCCAAGCCCGTCGTCGGGTACCTCCGCAGCAACATCGACTGATCATGCGCAAGGTTCGTCCTCCGTCCATCCTACCTCCTTGTCCACACACAACTAACACCGCATCCACAACAGGGCAAGAAAAACCACTACGACCTCTCCAAGATCCCGTCGCTCAAGGTCGGTGTGTCGTCGTCGCTCGTCACCTACCACGGCTCCAGCGAACTGCCAGCGTGGACCGAGTTCGAGACGTAACTACTACGAGATCGCCGAGAAGCGCTGCGGCATGGAGTACAAGGACAGCGACATGGTCGGCAGCAAGGACGCCAAGCGCTACTTTGGAAACACCCGCGAGGACCGCAGCGATTCCAGGTGAGGGGGTACATAATGGGTATTCATGAGCGATGTTTTCTTTTCTTCTTTTGGCTTCGGTTATAGGCGAGTTTTCTCCGTTTGCTTTGCTTTGTTGAGGAGCGATCTGCTGCTTGTTCTTCTTCTGCGGCCATTTATGAGGGGTATCTCTCCTTCTTTCTTTCCTTCATTTGGGAATTTTCCGCTATTTTATACAGGGTTTTTTTTGGTCCCTTTATGTCTTTACGTCTTTTTTCAGTGGGAGAGGGGAGTGCGGTGGCCCCTTGGCGGCGGGTGGCAGCGGTGGTAGGATAAGGGTGGCACGGGGACTGTCTAGAATGCGGCATCGGATGTCGATAGTAGTTAAGTTATTACATAATGCCTGATATCGTGCTGGCCGCTACGATACAAAAACATTCATACTCGCTGCCGCTATGTTTCGTTCCGCGTGGAAATGGGTACTAGGTGTGCAGGGCCAGTTACGAGTCATGATCGCGCCAGGTGGTGCAGTACCAAAACTCAAAGGAAGCACAATATCTCACTCGCAGTCTTTATTTTTCTCCCATTTTTCCTTTTTTTCCCGTTCAATCATGTTCACCTTATCCACCATCTTGACATCGCCCTATACACCCTATCCGACCTATATAGATTAGTAGTCACTTGAACCTCACAGACGGCATAGTGGCATACCCAGGCCGTCTCCGACTCTAGGCACCCGTAGTGAGCACACCCGTCGACCTTGTTCTCCTAAACCACACTTCCGTAAATGAATCCGACCGAGCGTGCTCAGACCTTCAGTAGTCGCGATGTTATTGCTCGATACGGTAAGTGCAGGTATTCGAGTGCGGGAATTCCTAACCACTATGAGGGGTCTCAACAGTCCGGCCGGGCCAGTCCTGGCCTCGGCCTGGTCTGGTCTGCGAGACACAGTCCACGCTAGCCCACGGCCCGCGGGCTCACCGGCATTTTTGACGCCGGCCTGGTCTGGACCGGGTCGGCCGGCGGGCCGGGAAAACGAGTTTCTTACCACATCTTGCGCGTCGAGTGGGTTTCCAGGTTTTCGACTACAACTAAACCATTACTGGGAGCTTTCGGCCGCCACCACAACAGGCAGAAAATCGTACATACCCAGAAGAGCACCGGAAACATAAGGCTATCATGGTTATTCAAGAATTCTGTTAATTGGAGAAGAGATGGTGGAGTTGTAAGGGAAATCAGGTCCGCATTTCTTGGGGTTTCGGGTTTTGGGTTACACCTAACCTGTCACTGGGAGGTTTCGGTCCGTGGGCGCCCGGCGGCCGACCCGGGTCAAGGTAGTCCGGCCGCTGGCCCCATCCAGCCGGACTGGGTCATCAGAAATCCCGGCGCGGACTGGACCGTCTCAAAAGCCCGCGGGCTGCCCGCGGGCCGGCCGGACTATTGAGACCCCTAACCAATATGGGACGGGACAGTAGGGCTGGCGTCTAGACGGACCATTTCAATGACTGTTCGGGCGAGCTGAACCAGGCACGTATGTAAATGCGGAGGTAAAATCAGCAAAAGGCGAAACTACAGGATCCCCACGCAACCTTGGGGCCGGGGATGGAAAGTGCATCGTATGAACATGTGATTTGTTGGTGGTGATGCAAAGTGTTCAATTTCACCGAGCTGGGTACCTGTTTGCAAGTCTGCTTTTCTCACATGGGATCAATTTTAACGGTCGTATTGGCACAGTACAGTACTTATTCAGGGGCGGCGGAGAGCCTCTCCCTTAGTACTACATACGGTATCAGACACTGTCAGTTAGATACCCGATGAGAAATTCTTTCCTTTCCGCGCCTAGACCAAGGGCTAATCAATTCTAGCGAACTCCGCCAAGTTACGGGCCCAACGGCACAGTGCCGACAATTATTCGTACGTACGAAGATGACAAAAAGCATAAATGATGTATCAATTCGCCATCCAGAATTCGACCCTTTAAAGTAGTTACATTAGTGGTAAAAGTGCAGAAGACACTGAAAGAAACTTGAATTTTCCTACTAAACCGCAAACCATGCTACCATTGCTTGACACAGCGGGTATGATGGCCAACTCAGTCATAGGCAAACGGAGCGAAAGACGACGGAGAGGACATGGCGACTCTAAGCAGTGCCTCGGTGGCCCTCGATCGTGGGCCAATCAGGCCACAGCTAGGGACCGTTTTCCTCCACCAAGATCAGCGGCGCCTTCACATCGGTTTCGGCGGTCGATACAACGGCACCACGGTAGATGAGCAGGCGGGACACTGCCTCGTGGCCATTTTCCACCGCCCAGATCAGTGGTGGCTTCCCGTCGCTTCCGGCGGTCGGGACATCGGCGCCCTTGTCGAGGAGCAGGCGGACCACCGTCTCGTGCCCTCTGCACGCCGCCAAGATCAGCGGCGTTGTCCCGTTGGTTTTGGTAGTCGAGACATTGGCGACCCGGTCAAGGAGCAAGCGAGCCACCGTCTCGTGCCCATTGCGCGCTGCCCAGATCAGTGGCGTCTTCCCGTCGCTTCCGGCGGTCGGGACATCGGCGCCCTTGTCGAGGAGCAGGCGGACCACCGCCTCGTGCCCCTTGCGAGGACCGCCCAGACCTACCAGGAATCCGGAGGTGCTCGCCGGCCCGTCGAAGGAGTTCACGCATCGTGTCGAGTAATCTCGGTTCTTCGATTTGGGAGTGTCTGTGGTTTGCGTTGGCGTATTGTGATCTCGGTCGAAGCAGCGCGCAATTTTCCGAGGAATACAACTACATATGTAGAGCGGGGCATCGTCCTGTCAACCCCACAGTGCAGGGTTGTTTCCACTAGTTACTCTGTGCAACACGTGATGTCGGTTATTGGGCAACACAACTACTTTGCGGTGCGATTGATACCGGAGATCGTCAGTGTATAAACATCACCAATACATAGCGCTAAATCCTCCAGATCAGCACAGAAATGGCCCATCTATCTGGCAAGGCATGTGTGTAGCATTCGAGCGAGTTATCTTTGGGATAGGCTACGGTACTCGGTAATCGCCCTTGAGACTTTCCACCACGAACAGCAGTGGCTGCCAACACAACATGCAACCAGCGACAGGCGCGCATTCGGCAGCGTCTAGAATAGACATCTGGCGACGGCCCTGTGCGAGGAAGCCTTCCGCCACCGCGGGGACATACCAGCGCTGCGGTAGCCGCAGCAGTAGGTACTAAGTATACTCGAGCGCATCCCTGCTAACAACGAAAGAATGAGCGGGAGTCGGAAAAACACTGTCGCTGGCTCTATCGACCGGCGCAGAACAGAGCCACCACGGAGCGTGGGTTCCATCTCGAGTGATGACGCAATGATACAACGTAGCGCTATATCCCAATGCAAAATCAACTCCGGCTCCCGTAAGTAAGCATTCGGCAGCGGGTGGCGATCCAGACGCGTCACGGCTGGGCATTCGCGATGGACGGGGAATTGATCGGCGTGCCGATAGCTGATGACTTGCGGTGCGCGCTTCCGCTGGCTGCTCCCTGGTTCTCGGCGAGTGTGGGGCGGGCTATGTCCGGCGGATCCAAAATCGAGCCCGTCCACCCATCCCGGCGAGGGTCTGACGTACACGAGTGGCGAGTGCTTACGATGAGTGTTCGTCATGGCAGGATCTGTGCACGCACGTCGGTATCCACTTCCCCGGATCACCAGGCGCACACGCGGACAACATGCGAAGGAACATATATTGATTCTACCGTTACGCCAAGGCCCGATCGAGCCGTTGCCTCGGCAGTACAAGACGCGATCTCCGGCTGCTTCGAAGTCTCCACTAATTCCGCCAGTATCTAGCTCGTCCGTGCCGCGCCGCAGCTGCCCCGCTCTCCTCCGTCCACCAATTCCTCCGTCCACCATCTCTTCCATCCACCATCTCCTCCGTCACCATCTCCTGCGTCCACCATCTCCTCCGTCCGACCGACTAGATGGTGTCGCAGGTGAGGTTGCACTTGTAGCTGCTGATCTGGTCGCCATTCGACGCGCCGATGTTGGCGTGTTGGCGCCGGTCGGCGGTGAATAGCTTGTCGCTGCCTGTCGATCGACGTCAGTCTCGCAGTCTCCGCTTGGACGAGGTCGACGTACACCGAGCGTTCCGGAAGAAGTCGCAGCAGCCGTACAGGACCTTGAAGCTGGTGATCTGCGCTGCCCGTCAGCCATTGTCTGCGGGATAGTTGGAGGGGGACGGGGGGGACAAACGCGGTCGTTCAGCTTCGCGCCGACGTCGTTGCACGAGCTGCGTGCGGGCTCGACCTTGATACTGTCGCCTTTGTAGTTCGCGTCGGCGTACAGCTCGACCTTGGTGGTGATCGGGTCTATGATGACCTGCGGCGACGGTGCTGGCGCTGCTGCTACTCGCAGCACGAGGAGGAGGAGGAGGAGCGGGAGCGGGAGGGTGTTGGGATGCATTTCTGTGAGTGTGAAGAGCTTTTCGTTCCGACAGAAGCGAGTGTCGAGACGGCGGCGGGACAACGGACGGCGTTTATATACCCGCCCCGGCTCGCTCCACCTGCTTCCATATTGCGACTGAATGGCCCTCCCGCCCGGCCACTTTCCGCGGTCGCCAGTTATTTCGGGCCGACGCCGGATTTCCCCCAGCGTCTCCCCTGCGACCAGGGGGCGCGGCGGTTGGGCTGCGGGGGGATGGCCGAACTCTATCGCGACATCGGGGTTCCCTTGCTGGCGGCGACGACGACGGTGGAGACGACGGCGATGGTGCATGAAGGGGAACCGGAGCAGCCAGGTCTCGCCCGCCTACATGCGGTCGGATGCTCGGCGCTTGCGGCAGTGGTAGAGATCAAGCCCCGGAAGGTTTTTTTTTGGTTTTTTTTTTTGGTTTACAATCGTTACTCGCATGCAGCCTATTTAGACTATGGCGAAATCATACACATGAAAATTCCCACTACTGTCCGCAAAAAGGCCTGTTGTGGCTTCCCCTGCCCTCCGCCCTTGCCTGTCCCGGGGATATAAAAAGCGCTCTGGGGAAATAACATACGACTGCAGAAAATAAATCAAAGGAACCACGAAGGAAATTGCCCCCTTCCTCCCACTTCTCCCACCCCTCGTCCTCCTCCTCTATCGACAACAGGGAAGTGGAGATCGTTGGGAGTAACTCGAGACGCTCTATAGCGACATGGTAGCCAGGCCTATTGCATGGCGGCATTCTGGAACTCCATCGCGCAGACTGCACGATCGACTGCTGAGTGGAAATGTGGAGTAAACGCCTTGTTCGGACTTCCTATCTTGGTGTTGCTCCTGTCAAGCCATTATTGCGTGCGACAGTTCTGTCTACATCATGGCGATCGCGCGTATCCACTGTTCCTATGGCTCGTTGTGGCTTCCCCTACCCTGCACCCTGGCGTACCCCAAAGGGAGTGGCGCGCACCATGGAATAACAAATGAAAGGACAAAGAAAAACACCTCCTTAATCCCCTTCCGCAGAGGCCGTAAGGGCGGGCGTGGAGAAGACCTACAATCATTCCTCAACCTCAGCCCCCAGCGTTTCGACCTCCGGACCCCGCCCCTCCCGTTCGTCCGCAAAGAAATTCCTGATCTTGAAGCGATCCGTGCCCCTCCCCGTTTCTCTCCGCAGCTTACCCCACAAAATCTTCTGCTAGCGCTTCAATTTGTGGGCAGTTCCCGAAACGGTGCTTCCGCGTCCAGGTCTCATACGTACGGGCACCGCCAGAACGTGGCATTGGGCTGGCTCTTCGGCTGTTGGAGACACCGGCCAGTGAGCCAGTGTCTCGTGTTCAACGGTATGTAGAACCTCGGGGTGAGCTGCTTGTTCGCCGTGGCCGGGCCGAAGTCCGGCTTCCGACGGTTGCGCCAGTACTTTTCCGCTCACGTCCTTGCTTCCTCCCATTTGGTCTCATGATCGAGCGCTTCAAGTGGGCAACGGACCTCAGGGGGAGGCGCCTTCTCCCGCCGGTCGCCGTATCCGCGGAGCTCCACTCCATGAGCGGGAGATTCACCCGCCGTCAGTCTCGTCGGCCTTCTCATCCTAGAGCACCCCCTTATGAGCTGGGCACCACCGGCATTTGATCACCGCCGCAGGCTCCCCCTGCCAAAGGGTGGCGATGCGCTTCCTGGCCTCGAGGGTATAGATATGCACCTGGCAGGGCCGGGCTCGTCCAAGGTCATCCGTAGGGTCCCCACCCCCGTTCGATAGCGTGACGCCTGTGCGCGGGCCAGCAGAAGGCCCATGTGCACTTAGTGGCAGATGGACACGTGGTGGATGGGAAAAAAGAACCACGGCGTATGATTACAGGCACAGCTGAGAGATGGAAAACAGACAAAATCTATTGTAGGCCGCGCCCGGCGCAGTTATTGCTGTTCTAAAAGAAGACGAAAAGAATGCGACAAAGCAAACAAGAAAAGAAAGGAAAATTTTCCTGCGGGGGCCGCCAACACCGGTAGTCTTCCTTGTCGATAAGTCCGGCGTAGTGACGGCACGGGAAATTTGTTGTTGCGTAGGGGTCGGGAGACATCTGGCCAGCTACGGCGAGGGCGGGACGAGGGCCGGAGTACCGCAATACCCGTAAAATCAGGTGGTTCAGGTCCTTCCCGAGTTCAGCGGGTAGTGGGTCGGCTGCTGTCGGGGAGGCCGGCGGCCGAGGGGCCGAGGGCGGAGGTGGCGGTATTCCTCTTCGTTGCGGGTCCCGGCGTGACCGCGCGGTAATCGGTGATGGGCTCAGAGATCACTGTTCCACTGGGAGCGTATTTGCCGATGGCCGAAGGTCTGCATCCGTGATAGCAAGTCCCTCGGCCGCAGGCCAGAGACGAGGCGGAGGCTGTGGCAAATGGAATGTGCTGGGGGTGCGGGGGTAGTCGCTGCGTATGCTGGCGCTGTGAACAGCTGTGCCCTTGGTCGGGGAAGGAACAACACCAGAGGTTTCTGGGGGCGCGCAGGCAATTTCAGCGCTGACGAGGAGGTTTGGGCGATGTAGTGGTAGACGCAGGTGAGAGAGGGGCAGTCAAGCGCTCGGCAGCGATCAAGTTCCGAGTGTACTCATGGTACAAGAGTGGTCCGGGAGGATGTGCCGGTTGTGGTGTAGAAAATAGTCCACCGTGGGATGGAGTAGATCGGAAGTACGAGATCCCGAAGGATGAGAGAACTAAGGTCGAAGTGTTGTCGGAAGGAAGAAGAGTGGGACCGATGCATTGAGTTTCGTAGTGCGCGACGCTAGCGCTAATTACACTGGTACGCTAGCGTGGACAACTTGAAAGGACGCTAACTCAATGGAGTTGTACGCAACGAGCAGAAAACGACTAGAACGTTCTTGATTCAAACACTCGGGCGTTGTACGCACAGAAGGAGATTGCTGTCATAAATCGACATCCAGCATTTGTTTCTATCCTATCCTAGTCATCGACAAAACGCTCTCCGTCCAAAGCCCATCCTTGCACAAAACCCGGCATATGTGATATGAACTCGGCAGTTTTTGTTTCACCGTATTAGCATTCACCATAGTTACAGATCTCCCGGAGTCAGTTATCGGCCGTCCGGGTGTGGTGCTGACGAGACACTGCGGGTGTGAAGAGACGCCTAGATAACGTCAACAACGGCTCCGTCGCATTGGCAGCTGAGACAGAATGGTAACTAGAGTCTAGAGCCATCAGGGAGGTTCTGCAAATTCCATGTACCACAACTACCTAGGGTTACCAGGTGGGTTTAGCCCGTTCGTGAGGGATGAGAGGTTCTGCTGCCCAAGCTGCAAACTAAAACTATGGAGTGGGGGCGCGGCCGTGCACAAGTCAAGGCCTAGATGATACCGGATGGTTCGCCGTTCGCATGGATGTGTTTGCAGTGGCTTTTAAACCGCTTTGGTGTCAGGAAGTTCTGATCCCGATCATAGAATTTTCGATGGATATGTACGCATATGTACAAATACCGTGCTGAGCCAACCCAGATCCCGATTGAACTGGTGTGCGATATCTTTCAGCCGGAGGGGGGCAGACAATTGGTGGAGTACCAATGCAAGAGCATCATGAGCCGCATATCGTATGCGATATCGGAAAAGCGAAGGGATTTGAAGGAAAAATGCGATTTCCTTGATTTCGGCGCGAGTGAATCGGAGGTATTCCAGACACCAGATATCGTCATGATCATCGATAGGTCATTTTATTCGTTGGATCATAGGTAATATGGCGCTTCGATGCGTAGTTCTTTACCTTGCTTGGTCCGTGAAGAAGGGTTATGATAGTTTGTACCCGTTAGCTAGTGTCGGTAAAGCAACATCATCGGTAGCGGTGTATCGAGGGCACCGGCAATTGCAGCAACCACATCGGGGGTTGGAGGTGGGCACGAGACTGTACCCCTGTCCTGGGTGCTGCCATCCAATCAGCGTCTTTGTTTACATTCTATCAATGGTTTACGCTAATTCACGAATTTCAGTATCTACTTTACCAGGGCCCTGGTCTACACGATAGCTAGCGTACTGGCTTGCCTCAATTAAGTAGGACCCCTGTCCGTTGCTGTTGTATCTATTATTAGTTGTAGTTGCAGAACCTCTACATGACTACAAGGTAGGTATCTATCTATGTATCTATGTATCAGTGCAGCGCTCCGTCGTTACGGCATCAGTTTACGGCGGCCCTTAGCGACCTCAAGGATTAAAAGTCTAATGTGAGATCGAATACCCGCTAGCGCGACGCGCGACATTCCAAAATCCTTCCAAGCTGCACATTGAATTGAATTGATGGCTGTTAAATTAATTAAAGGAGAGAGAGAGAGAAAAAGTAGTAAATATGGAGGGGCCACGACCGCAGGTGCGTAGTCCGGAAATTGTCGCGTCGTCTCCGTCACGCGATTCTACAGTACTACTCACCATCAAGCACTCAACTCTCATATCATCAAGGACGAAAGTCACGAGTACCGTTTGATATATGTTACTGGGTAAACTGCTCCCCTCCCCCCCCCCACTAAGTAAGCAGCACTTAGTTGTCTGTGTTAGCAATGAATTAACGGTCCTGAAATTCTTCCGGCTTTACAGAGAAAAAGAAAATACTTCATACCTAGTCTAAACCACCAGACTTCCACTAGCGCCATGGCTAGCGTCTCAGCATTCGAATGCCCTAGAGTGCTGGACACTTAGATGGGTCAGCGTGGAGCGGTTTTCCATGCCCTCCCCCCCAAACACTACTCCACCACGCAACCTAAGAAAGAATTTATTTGAGAAACACTCCATTAAAGAGAAGCTGGCGGAGAACAACTTAGTGTTTTCGTTTTTCTATTTGGAGGTGTTGTGGTAGTGCTATAAGGGTTCAAAGTGGAGCAATTATTGGTGGCGGGCACCCAATTTTGTAGGCGCCTAATTAGGCTAGCTTCCGAGTGATAACATATGGCTACATACAATACTATACGAAAACAGCTGTAAAACTTCACTGCCGAACTTGGGTGCACACACTGGGTGGGCAGCGGGTGTAGTCTCAACACTGTCAAACCTCAACGCCGTCAAACTCTCAACACAGTCAAATCTCAACGCTGTCAAATCGCAAGCAGGTTATGACAGTTATAATGCACACGGCGGGGCCCTTCCACCAAATAAAGAATCGAGACAATAACTGTAAAACTGGTTGGTTGTGGCGGGATGGGTGGATGCTCTGGTCGCGTATCTTGGATTCGGGCGGGGTATGCGGGGTTTATTTGGGGTCATAGGCGAGCACTCGTGATTAGTCACCAGAATGGACAATTTGTAGTTTTGCCAAGCCTTGACCCGTCTAAGTGTCCGGCACTCTACAAGTAAAGTACAGGGACAAAAGTTTCCGTACAGGGGCCGTTTTACACCAAAAATGCCCGTTTTCACACAACCAAAAACCACTCTTTACTTGAGGGAAAAAAACTGTGCCTTTCACAGACGTCTTAGAATCGTAAGAATCATCATCTATAAAAATCTTGACAACTTTTATTTTATATTGGTGGCGCACGAAATTGTGTTATGCACGAGTTGAAAAGTGAC
>Ga0307516_10001509_pt1 | contig 32014 bp, 20 predicted proteins | sample 19_EM_MG_FD_203310 | JGI IMG/M metagenome (GOLD analysis project Ga0307516, IMG submission 203310) | Populus trichocarpa ectomycorrhiza microbial communities from riparian zone in the Pacific Northwest, United States - 19_EM | ecosystem: Host-associated > Plants > Roots > Unclassified | place...
TAAATTTCCTTTCTCGGTGTTTTAGTTGAAATAAAAGAGATTATTTTTTTCCAAATCCTTACGGGAGCAAAATATAACTTCTCTCTTACAGAAGCTTAATAAAGCTTAATAAAGCTTACGGAAGCACTGGGAGCACCGGGAGCATTTTTCGCGTTTTTGCTGATGCTCTGCGGTCATTTGCTTCCCGCACACGGTGGTACAAGAGCACAGTTTGGTAACACCTCCAATTCGATTTCAGTTACTCGCTGCTAATACTGTCATCAGTTGTTTCCAAGTACCGCCATTTCCTCCTCTTCCTCACAGCATCCTTCACCCTCTTTATCGATTCTGATAGATCCACAACTTCCATCAACTTCACAATCCTCACACTCTTTAACTTCTACACTACAAGTTCCAATAAGAGGTAAAACCTCAGAATCCAGTTCAATTGGTACTGTTAATGGAACTTGGGGTCATTTTAAAGCTGCAAGCTTTCATAATGCACTTCTTACAGCTCAGAAAGGTGGTCGAGCATCGCACATTGCAGTTGGTACTCGCCGTCCATCAACAATTGCAGCCACTTCCCGTCAGAATATGGGAAGAGGAAAACATCGGAAACCACAAATTTCCGAAGCCATGCCACCAGAAATCTCATCATCCCCGCAGACGATCCTATCACCACTTAGGCCACGAAGGTACAACCTCATGCTCATCATCTCGCATGAAGATACACCTTTCAAAATTGAAACGATACCAGACATGGAGGAATGGATACCTACCGACCAGGAGTTACAGACTGAAACCTTCGATGTGTATCTCACTTCAGCCTTTGGATCTGTTATTAAAGAGACCGGTCTGTGGGATACTCTAATTACCTTGAAACCAGATTGTAAGTCCACATAATTAAAAATTCAAAAAGTAGCCAACTAATAGTTTATAACAGTCAGTCAGTACAATAGTATCACTCCCGTGCGAAAGTACCATAAGCAAGCGAAGCTGGTTGAACGTATTCCGAAGAAAGATCTACAACGACAAGGGCTGACCATGAAGGAATTACTCGACTTATATTTTCCCATGCCCCAGGTTACTGTTTCCAACAGTGGTAACTCAGCAAAAGCAGTATCTCCTCCGGTTGATATTCCTCAACTCACGCTTCATATGATTTGGACGGATGTATATGGGCAGGATGATTATGGCGAGCTTCATCCCTTTGAAAATTTTGAGCTTGAGTCCAACTCCATTGCCGAAGCGGAGCCACCATCGCCGTCCAACATTGAGGTAATAGGATCTGACCCGGAAGCACCATCCCGCCAAGCAACACCCAATCCTCCACTCGAATTGTCAAGTTCTCTGTCAATATTAGACTCTGAACCAGATCTCCCTACAGTACCAGTGGCTATCAACAGAAAGGTAAGTAAAAGCCAGAAAGAAATAAGGCAACACTTTTCTAATAGTGTCCTACTGCAAAATAGCGGTCAAGGAACGACATGACGAGCTCTCCTCCCCGTCCACCCTCTCAACAATCCTCAATGCCCAAGTCTTCACGAATGAATGTATCATCTCTTCCAGCACGGAGATCAGGAAAAAAATAGCAGAACCTACAGCTCGAGAGATACTGTCGTATCCTCGAGCTTATGGTGAATCTGTTCAATACAGATGCCAGTAAGATTTGTTCTCGAGATTTCTTATGCAACATTGGCTTTTTCTTTTATTGTACCGATTGTTTATTATTTTCCTTCGGCGAACAGCATGGTTATAATGGTTGTGACAATCTTATCTCATTAGAATATTTTTTGTCTGTTTACTGTGGCTCCCTCTCTTTACGATTTCACTGTGGGTGGGTAGTGGTTCTGCGCTTTCAAGTTTTTAAGTTATTGAGTTAATGAATTTTTGTATTTTTGAGTTACCACGATCTGCTTCAATATTTCAATAACAACACAGTTGGCCGCTATACGTGTTTCCGACGGTTCGCTGGGTGGATTGCTCGTAGGCTTACTTCCTCGTTTCTTCCGCTCACCAGCGGCTTGCCCGGCTCACCGGATGGAGCGCTCGTCGACTTACTTCCTCGTTCCTTCCGCTCATCAGTGGCTTGCCCGGCTCGCTGGACGGAGCATTCGTCGGCTTACTTGCTCGTTTCTTCCGCTCGTCAGTGGCTTGCCCAGCTCGCCGGACAGATCGCTCATCGGCTTACTTCCTCGTTCCTTCTGCTCATCAGTGGGTTTCCCGGCTCGCCGGACGGATCGCTCATCGGCTTACTTCCTCATTTCTTCCGCTCATCAGTTGCTTGCCCGACGGTTCCTCGGGCGGATCGCTCGTCGGCTTACTGCCTCGTTTCTTCCACTCGTCGGCGGCTCGCCCGACGGTTCCTCGGACGGATCGCTCATCGGCTTACTTCCTCGTTCCTTCCGCTCGTCAGTGGCTTGCCCAGCTCGACTGACGGATCGCTCATCGGCTTACTTCCTCGTTCCTTCCGCTCATCAGTGGCTTGTCCGGCTCGCTGGACGGAGCGCTCGTCGGCTTACTTCCTCATTTCTTCCACTCGTCAGTGGCTTGCCCGGCTCGCCAGACGGATCACTCATCAGCTTACTTCCTCGTTCCTTCCGCTCGTCAGTGGCTTGCCCGGCTCGCCAGACGGATCACTCATCGGCTTATTTCCTCGTTTCTTCCGCTCGTCAGTGGCTCGCCGGACGGATCGCTCATCCGCTTACTTCCTCCTTCCTTCCGCTCATCAGTTGCTTGCCCGACGGTTCCTCGGGCGGATCGCTCGTCGGCTTACTTCCTCGTTTCTTGCGCTCGTCAGTGGCTCGCCCGACGGTTCCTCGGACGGATCGCTCATCGGCTTACTTCCTCATTTCTTCCACTCGTCAGTGGCTCGCCGGATGGATCGCTCATCGCCTTACTTCCTCATACCTTCCGCTCGTCAGTGGCTCGCCGGACGGATCGCTCGTCGGCTAACTTCCTCTTTTCTTCCGCTCGTCATTGGCTCGCCGGATGGATTGGTCATCGGCTTACTTCCTCCTTCCTTCCGCTCATCAGTTGCTTGCCTGGCTCGCCGGACGGAGTGCTCATCGGCTTACTTCCTCGTTTCTTCCGCTCGTCAGTGGCTTGCCCGGCTCGCCGGATGGATCACTCATCGACTTACTTCCTCGTTCCTTCTGCTCATCAGTGGCTTGCCCAGCTCCCGGGATGGATCACTCATCGACTTACTTCCTCGTTCCTTCCGCTTGTCAGTGGCTTGACCGACGGTTCCTAGGACGGATCACTCGTCGGCTAACTTCCTCTTTTCTTCCGCTTGTCAGTCGCTCACCGGACGGATCACTTGTCGGCTTACTTCCTCGTTCCTTCCGCTCGTCAGTGGCTTGCCCGGCTCGCCGGACGGAGCGCTCATCGGCTTACTTCCTCGTTTCTTCCGCTCGTCAGTGGCTTGCTCGACGGTTCCTCGGACGGATCGCTCATCGGCTTACTTCCTCGTTTCTTCCGCTCGTCAGTGGCTCGCCCGACGGTTCCTCAGACGGATCACTCATCGGCTTACTTCCTCGTTTCTTCCGCTCATCAGTGGCTCACCGGACGGATCGCTCATCGGCTTACTTCCTTATACCTTCCGCTCGTCAGTAGCTCGCCAGACGGATCGCTCGTCGGCTAACTTCCTCTTTTCTTCCGCTCGTCAGTGGCTCACCGGACGGATTGGTCATCGGCTTACTTCCTCCTTCCTTCCGCTCATCAGTTGCTTGCCTGCCTCGCCAGACGGAGCGCTCATCGGCTTACTTCCTCGTTCCTTCTGCTCGTCAGTGGCTTGCCCGGCTCGCCAGACGGATCGCTTATCGGCTTACTTCCTCGTTCCTTCCGCCCATCAGTGGCTTGCCTGGCTCGCCAGACGGAGCGCTCATCAGCTTACTTCCTCGTTCCTTCCGCTCGTCAGTGGCTTGCCCGACGGCTTGCCGGACGGATCGCTCATCGGCTTACTTCCTTGTTCCTTCCGCTTGTCAGTCGCTCGCCGGATGGATCGCACATCGGCTTACATCCTCGTTCCTTCCGCTTCACAATGGCTTGCACGACGGCTTGCCGGACGGATTGCTCTTCGGCTTACTTCCTCGTTCCTTCCGCTCGTCAGTGGCTTGACCGACGGTTCCTCGGACGGATCGCTCGTCGGCTTACTTCCTCGTTTCTTCCGCTCGTCAGTGGCTCACCGGATGGATCGCTCGTCGGCTTACTTCCTCGTTCCTTCCACTCATCAATGGCTTGCCGGACAGCTTGCCAGGTGGATCGCTCTTCGGCTTCCTTCCTCGTTCCTTCCGCTCGTCAGTAGCTTGCCCGACGGCTTGCCGGGTGGATCGCTCTTCGGCTTCCTTCCTTGTTCCTTCCGCTCGTCAGTGCCTTGCTCGGCTTGCCAGACGGATTGCTCCTCTACTTACTTACTCGTTTCCTCCGCTCGTCTGTGGCTCGCCGCACGGATCGGTCATCGGCTTACTTCCTCGTTCCTTGCGTTCATTAGTGGCTTGCCCGGCTCGCTGGAGGGAGCGCTCATCGGCTTACTTCCTCCTTCCGCTCATCAGTGGCTCGCCGGATGGATTGCTCATCGGCTTACTTCCTCGTATCTTCCGCTCATCAATGGCTTGCTTGACGGCTCGCCGGACGGATCACTCATCGGCTTACTTCCTCGTTCCTTCCGCTCATCAGTGGCTCGCCAGACAGATCGCTCATCGGCTTACTTCCTTGTTCCTTCCGCTCGTCAGTGGCTTTCCCGACGGCTCCTCGGACGGATTGCTCATCAGCTTACTTCCTTGTTCCTTCCGCTCACCAGTGGCTTTCCCGACAGCTCCGCGGACGGATTGCTCATCGGCTTACTTCCTCGTCCTTCCACTCATCAATGGCTTGCCGGACGGATCGCTCGTCAGCTTACTTCCTCGTTCCTTCCACTCATCAATGGCTTGCCTGACGGCTTGCCAGATGGATCGCTCGTCGGCTTACCTCCTCGTTCCTTCCGCTTGTCAGCGGCTTGCCCGATGGATGGCCTGTCGCGTCGCTCGCGGCGAGTCCTCATGGCTGTGCCTGGCATAAACTGTGGTCTCCCGTCACCAATTGTGGGATTTTGTTGGTAATTGGTAGTGTATTTTTTTTGTCAGGGTTTTGTGGTTGCGTTTTGCGTTTTGGAGTTTTCAAGTTTTCGAGTTTTTGGGTTTCAGGGTGCAGGGTTGTCTGATTGTTGTGTTTTGCGTTTTGGAGTTTTCGAGTTTTTGGGTTTCAGGGTGCAGGGTTCTCAAATTTCAATAACGTGACCAATTGGACGCTATGGGCCTCCGTAAATGGGGCTGTTTGGGGCGGTTGCGACGAGGTGGATGGAGTTAGGAATCCAACCGTTGGACTGCGTCGGAAACGGATCGTGCACGTGCTGGGTTGGTGTTTGTGTGTGTGTGGTGAGCGAAAGAGAAACGGAAAGAAGGGAAAGTGGCTCCATCTCTAGACTGGCCCCATCTCTAGACTGGCCTCCCTCCCTTCGGATGCGGCTGCGATGGATGGCTGGTGAAGGCTGGCGCGGTGAGTTTCGGCCTGGCCGCGCCGGGCATCCAGCCGAGAGAGGCAAGACGATGCCGAGCCGTCCATCCACGGAGACAGCTGTCTCCACTGCCCCGCTCCGACACCGTGGCCATCCTCCATCTCTCCTCAGGCGGCAGTCATTAACTACCAAAGTCCAAATAGAAAATTTGGCAACCCGCATTTCGCTCCCGCCCCCTATTGGACTTTGTACACCACGCCAAAACTCGGCGCCTTCCCGTACATGACATAGTGTGGCAACGCCACTACCTTAGTAATCTAGACTGCACTACATCTATGTATTCAACCTACGGTGACGAAACTCCTGGCAACTGATAGTGAACAACCGAAAGCGGTCCTTCTTACTCTGCCTTTATACGGCTGGGAAATCTCCTGTATTTATAGTCTCGTTCTCTCTTCTTGCTGCTGTATTGCTGAGAATGTACCGTCTTGGCATCGGTCGCTATCACAGTCGCGTCGCGCCATGGCTGCAAGCCCCTTCGCCACACCTTGAAAGTTCCTCCTGTCCAGCGACTACATACATAGATAAGCTGACGCCATGCTTCCTCCGGTGGCGAGCTCCCTACCGTCGAGCGGATACATACACGAGCGACCAAGCCCACACCTAGCTTCTTCAGTTAAGCGGACACTGAGCTTCCCCCTGTCAAGCGACTAAGCCGATGCCGAGCTTCCTCCTGCCAAGCCTCAGCCGACACCGAGCTTCCCCCCATTGAACGACTAAGCCAACGCCGAGCTTCCTCCCATCGAGCGGCTAAGCTGATGCTGTGCTTCCTCCCGTCGAGTATCTGAGCCGACGCGAGTAGAATCTCAGAAGACCTGACTAAGTTCGATATTATTGCACTCCGTCGTCACCGGACGGCCTAGTCTCACTGCAGCCGGCTCAGTATTCGATGCCTGTCACGATATCGACTGCGGGTTCGAACGCCCATTGCATCAGCAGCTATATAGGCCCACCAGAAGGTCCGTCCCGACCAGGTATTTGGGTAGGGGGCTATCTTCTGGAACAGGGACTTTCCGCTTGTACATCCCATACACCAGCGTTCAAGAAATACGGAAAGAACTACGGATAGCAATTGGCAGAAATAGAGGAACGAAATATTTAACATTGAAATTTGCTTAATCCTCAGTATCGGAAGATGACATTGATGAAAGACTTGAATCAGACTCTGTAACCACATATTCTGCTTCGTTGTCCAATTTTTCTCTCTTATCAATCTTCATAGCAGTTCCACCTGAGTTTGTACACTGGGCCCCAATTGCGTCCTCCGTTCCGACTTCTGCGAATCTGTCCCTTGTCATCTTTCTTGAAAAGGTGACATCAGGCCAGATAAGTCTGCCGTGAGTGGCCGTAGTCCTGCTTTCTTATCCTCCTTTTTTTCGTTTTAGCGGTCCTCGTGGTAGTTGTGGTGATGGTGTGCAAGGTAGGCCATTCAACTATCACCGCATAATTGTTAATCTTCAGGAATAGTTGATATCGACTGTAGAGCACTATACCTGCATCATTGATCTTGACCGCTTTCTTCAGACCTCAGCCATTGGTTCCGGGATTGCCAATCCTCCGAAACGCGAGCTCAGATGCTAATCCTTCCGCCGGGCCGATATAGATATCGAATGGTCTGTTATCCGAGACTAGGATTGCCTTGTTTACTCCAACTTCAATATTTTCCCTTAGGCTTTTTTTCTCCTCTTTTGTTGTAAACCCTTCACGACGGCCCGATGGGCCTTCTCTACCTCTACTCGGTTGCGTTAAAATGTCTTACTCAAGAAGGGCTTCCATGTGCGGCAGGTTATGCTGGGTTCCACTTCCAATATTTTGATATCTGAATCGGCATCATGGGTTGGTACTTTTTCCTTTCCCTTGGTGGTATTGGTTGAGGGAATTACCGCTCTAGAGGAGGATGCATTAGCTGTAGAGATGGATGCAGATTGTTGTATCGGAACCGGTATCCGCAATCTGAGATCACAATATGGACAGTGAATCATCGCTTCTCGAAGAAGAGAGTGACCTACTCCTCAGGAGGGACATGATGAATGCAACACGTTGAAAAACAGAGATAATGGTTAAAAGTGAAAAGAAGGAGATGGTAGATATTGTCGAGGATTTGGAGATGTTGGGCAAGTACCAATTAAGTATATGGCGGTAGCAGCCAACGAACTGCTTTTTTTAGCTAGATATGATCGCCGTCTCTGGATTTCCTTTTTCTTTCCTGTTATGCGTGGATATGATGGGCGACCAAGCTTCGCTGTCACTTTTAGTGGGGGGGGCGGCGGGGGCCGGTCGAATATCTTGACTGCATTGGCGACTGGAGTGGCAACTAGGTGGCGACCGAGGTGTGGCGTTCAAGGGGGGATGGCGCTGGCGTGACGCGACTGTGATAGCGACCAGATGTCAAGACGGTACATTCTCAGCAATAGTTACAGCAGCAAGAAGAGAGAACAAGACTACTAATACAGGAGATTTGCCAGCCGTGTAGGGGCGGAGTAAGAAGGACCGCTTTCGGTTGTTCGCTATCAATTGCCAGGAGTTTCGAATTCGTCACTGTAGGTTGCCTAGATGTGGCGTACTCTAGATTACTAAGACAGTGGCGTTGCCACACTAACTATCTATGTCATATATGGGAAGGCGCCTAGTGTTGGCGTGGTGTACAAAGTCCAATTGGGGACGGGAGCGAAATGCGGGTTGCCAAATTTTCTATTTGGACTTTGGTAGTTAATGACTGCCGCCAGCTCCCCTTTGCCCTCCGCCCAGGCTGTCCCAAGAAAGCAGAAGCGCCCCAAAGAAATCACAAAAGAAAAACATAAAGGGAGAAAAACAGAGGAAACCGAATCCCCTACTCCTCGTCTACGGACGCCATAAAAGGAGGGCGTGGGGAGAAACAGTGGTGGCTCCTCCCCTCCGGCACCCAGCTCCTCAGCCCCCCCTCCGCTCTCCTCCCCTCTCCCTTCGCTCCCTGCGCTCCCATTCCGACATCTCGCTCCGCGCGTCTTCCTCAGCCGGGACCAACCCTCCCACATCCTGGTGGAGAAGAAGTCGATTACCGCCAGGCTGCATCTCCCGTCGGCAAGGAGGTCCCAGATCTTGAATTGGCTCTTCCCCCTCCCCACCTCTGCCCACACCTGTGCTCACAGGATCTTCTGCTGGGCCTTCCACTCGGAGTACACCTTGTAGAGGTGATCCCCCGTCTGCGTCCGGTACCGACACCACCAGCACTGAGCGGTGTGCCGACTCTCCGTCCAGTATAGGTACTGCTCGGTGAGGGAGTGACGTGTCTTCAGCTGGCGGAACCTCGAGGCGAGCCTCTTGGAGCTACCTGCAACCGTGCCGTCCGGCTTCTGCCTGCTCGGCATCTTGTACTTCTTTCCGGAGGGGCGGCCTCCAGCCCATTGGCAGGCTTCCGCCCACTTCTTCTCGGAGATTTCTCGCCTGAGGTGGGTGGGGGGTCGAAGCGGGGCGACGAGACAGTAACAGCAGGGGAGCGGTATCGTGCGCGCCTCCGCCCGGTCCGAGTAATCCTCAAATCCAACTCTTCCTTTCAACACCCGCCAGACCCCGGGCAAGCGGGCCTCGAGACTGTGGTCCGCCGCCCAGTCGACGGCTTTGGGGACAACTCTTGAGCGATAGAAAACCGCAACGGTAGGCGCAATGCCCCTCCCCATCCGACCGCAAAAGCTCCCAAGCACACCCCAGTTGATGTCCCGAACCGGCATCGCATGTAGAGCGGAGTCGGTGGCGACGTGCAGACATGGTAGCCAGAGAACACCCCCACCCCTCCTCACTCTCCCGTCAGACAGACTACACCGGAGCGGGTCACAATCTTTACGGAGGCTCAAGCCGCAATCAGACGGATGGCCTCGGAGGAGCCCGGCCCTGGCCAACAGTACGCACTCCAGGCTAGCAAGCACATCGCCACGCTGCGCAAGGCTAGGCCAGGTATCATCATCGAGATTCGGCGGTGCCCGGCTCACAAAGGAGTCGCCGGCAATGAGAAGGCCGATGAGTGGGCGAAGATTGCGGCGGCGCAGCCTGATGCCCGCGGGGTGGAATGGCTGAGCTACTTGGACCGGAACGAGGCTCGTGCGATGCCTCTCCCAAGGTCTCTTGCGCACCTCAAGCGGGAGATCTCTGAGAAGAAGTGGGTAGAGGCGTGCCAGTGGGCTGGGGGCCGGACCTCCAAGACCAATACAGAATGCCCAAAAGCCAGAGGCCGGACGGCACGGCTTCTGCGAGTACCAAGAGGCTTGCCTCTGGACGGAGGCGGGGGAATCTCCCCTTTTCCTGCCCACGCCTGACTTCATGGCGTCCGCAGGAGAGGGGTAGGAGGTCTCATTTGTTTCTTTCCTTTGTCGTTTCCTTTGTGATTTCCTTGGTGCGCATCACATCTTCTTGGGTCAGGCCTGGGCGGAGGGCAAAGGGGAGCTTGCAACGTGCCGCCATCGCGCGGACAGCGGACGGGAAAAAGGGATAAAAATGCACGCCGCCATAGTCTAGATAGGCTGAATGCGAGTATGATTAAACAAAAAAAAATCCTCACTCTCCCGTGCCCCGCGTGCCACCCTCCGCATAACGTCATCGTGTCCCATCCCGAGTGGGTTCTGGTGTTCCCGTGTTTGTGTCGGTCAGTCGCGAAACAGGACCCCCCCCAATCGTCGAAACAGGGAAACGTGGCCGGCACCCCGGTCTCCCTCACCAAACCCACCAAGAAACGATAAAAAAAAAACTACATACATACTTTGCAGACATATGACGCAAAAAAGAAAAAAAAAGGGTGCGAGAACAGAACAAAAACCACCTCCCGATCCTAGAAAGGCGGGAACCCCGCTCAACAAGAGAAAGAAAGGAAAATACCCGGACGGGAGGATACTGCGATGCTATTGCTATCTCAAGGTGACTAATAGCTCCCACGAAAGATCGAGCGCCTCACTGCGGGCCATCTCCCTCAGGTATCTCCTGACCAGTTTCCGGCGCATCTGCTCTGGAATCAGGCGCCAACCTTTCCACTGCGCGCTGAAGCCCGGCGCGTTCAACCCGGCTTGGGAAACGACTAGGAAGCCCTCGCCCAGCGCGTACCGTCTGCCCACCAGGATCCAATCCTGACCGTTTGCGGGGGGCGGCCTGTATCGCGCCTCGCAGGTCATGTCGACGACGACTGTGGTTTCCAGGTAGTGGATCCTGTAGTCCCACGACCACGGCTCTCGGCAGGAGATGCGTTGGCCCAGGTGGAGGCAGGTCGGCGTGGCGGCGGCGAAAACGGCCTGGTCGGGGCTGTCCTTCAACAGCGTAGCCCATTTCTCGCCGACGTGGAGGCCGAGCGTCTCGTTCTGCATCTCGTTTCTGGATGGCCACCATATCTTTAGTGCGTCGCTACTAGGTGTCGGACCGGTCGAGTGCAGCACGCCTAGAGCAATATCGCAGACCTCCCACAGATCGAAATAGTCTCCGGGCCTCGTCTGGCGTAGGGTCTTCGCCCGAGCGCAGAATTCCGACACCGTGGTTCCGACGAAGATGTTCTCATAGTCGCTCCCGATCCGCCTCCATTCCTGGGGTCTCATGGCGGCCGCAAAGTCGATGACTCTATCGCGGAACAGCTCCTTCAAACTGACCCTGCGAGCCGCGCCGGTGCACAAGCTGAATTGCAGTCCCCATGGCGCTGCGAGGAGGGTTATGTCCTTCAGTCCACACCACGCATCCCAGATCGCCGCTTTCAAGGAGACGCCGTCAATCCTCTTTTGCACACCACCGATCGCGATATTCACGTACTGTCCCGCTTGTATCTGAGCCGTTCGCTCCTCTGTCCTCCACCAGGTGCTGTCCACGGCAAGCTCTGTCAGGAAAGACAACCGCGCTTTCCTGAAGGCCTTCGCTTCATCAAAGGTGCACTGGATATTCTCCGACAATGCCCCGATGCAGAGCAACTCCGCAGGTCCAAACCCAATACCGGTCGTTGGAGGCAATGGGGCGCGATCCGATGGTAAGCTTCTCTCCCAATGGCAAGGAATGTTACCGTTTTCGGCGAGCTCGGCGTAGCTACTAGTTTCCGGGCCCAAGGGTCTGACCAGTCCGCCTCCAATCCTGAAGCCGAGAAACCGATCGCCTTCTGGAGACTTCTCGAGGTACACTCGGCCCCATGTGTCGGCAATATCTTCAAGGCTTGCCACTAGATGTGAGGGTTTCTCGAATGCGGCCTCCAGCTGGTGAATCACCCAGACCGGGCCACCAATCATGTCACCAAAACACGCCAGCTTTTGCCGTGTCATCTGTAACTGCCACCGGCGCCCGACGTCACTGCCGCCAAGACCCGTTAGAGTAAAGGAATCAACCTCACGCCCGAGGATGGTATTGGAGATTGGGCTCGAGTGGGTCCCGGTGTATGTCATAAGACCGACCGAAAAGATCTGGGCCAATATGGCGGCCATGTGTATCACCCGAACGGGGCAATCCTCGCTAGATCCTATGTCCTCTCGCCCTCCATGCCCAATGACTTCGTCGGGGTTCAACCCCATCGGACGTAGAAGCTTGGATACCTCATGCTCGAGATTTAGACGGTGTTTCAAGGCATCTTGGAGCGTGTGCACCGCCGAAATTGATACTCGAGTCAATTTGACGGCATTTCGGAACGAAGCAGGCCTCGTCAATATTGTGAAGCCATCGCAACTGAACTCGTGTGCGTTGCATTTCTCAATTCCTAGCACAACATTGTCGAGGGCTTCGTGGATCCTTGCGCAATTGTCCCGCGCGTCGGCCGCAAGTGTCTGCAGCTCGCAATCAGTTAGCTTGGGATCCATCCAAAACCGCCATGCCGTCGGAATACGGCAGCGTTAGTGCAAGAGTACAGACGTAGCAAACAACAGCAGAAGTCGCTGAGCTCTCGGTGGTAGTAGCGTCGAGCATTGGTTTCCAGATTCGTCGGAAAACCTGTTGAATCTCGTGATCCAGTGTTTGCTGCTCACAGCTGACGAATGTTGGATTCGTAAAGAAAGCCGAATCTTTTCCTTCGAGTAATGGATCGACCGAACACTGCCCGGCGGGAAACTGGCGCCCGACATGCAGATCAAAGCCGTAATCGTGTAGACAGTTTTTCAGATGCGGGAGGGCTGTCGGACGCAAGCCAGCCGGGTGACTCGCATTTCCGGACTCTGTCTCGGCATGCTCGGCGTTCGAATCATCCGTTAGCAGCATACCAGCCACCTCTGCAAACGTGACACCCTCTTCGACCAAGTCCTTCAACCAGCTAAATTCGTGAACAGCTATACTCTCCAGCGACTCTGCTAAGATGGCCTCGATAATTGCTTTCCCTTCAGTCTTATCCGCAGGTCTCGTCGATCTTGTTCCAACATCACCAAGCGCAGCGAGCAGCATCCTAACGATGTCAAATTGGCCAGCATGCGCAGCAGTTTCAAGGTCGGAAGGTTCGGGTCGTGCATTGAAGTATAACAGGACGGCAACCACTCCCTTCCGACAGCCATGCTCCACCACGAAACCGGTGTCTGTTTGCAATGCTAGACTCAGTGGGCTCGCTGCGTCAGCGTCTTGAGCATCCAAGTTTGCGCAACGATCCAACAGTAGCCTGGCGACCTGCTGGTGGCCATTCAAAGCTGCTAGGTGAAGTGGCGTTCGTTCCCGGCGGTCCCTGTGCTCGACATCTGCCTCGCTATCCAACAGTAGTCTGGCAACCTGCTCATGACCATATAAAGCTGCTAGGTGAAGTGGGGTTGCTGCGGCAGTATCTCGAGCATCCACATTTGCGCCACGATCCAACAGTAGTTTGGCATTCTGCTGACAACCATTTAAAGCTGCTAGGTGAAGTGGTGTCCGTCCCTCGCCGTCCGCGTCGTCGATATGTGCTTCACGGTCCAACAGTAGTCTGGCAATTTCCAGACGACCATTTGATACTGCTAGGTGAAGTGGCGTTCGTCCCTCGCCGTCCGCGTCGTCGATATGTGCCCCACGGTCCAACAGTAGTCTGGCAATTGCCAGACGACCATTTGATACTGCTAGGTGAAGTGGCGTTCGTCCCTCGCCGTCCGCGTCGTCGATATGTGCCCCACGGTCCAACAGTAGCTTGGCAATGTCGTCCTCATACATCTTAGCTGCTAGGTGAAGCGGGGTTGCTGCGGCAGTATCTCGAGCATCCACATTTGCGCCACGATCCAACAGTAGTCTGGCATTCTGCTGACAACCATTTAAAGCTGCTAGGTGAAGTGGTGTCCGTCCCTCGCCGTCCGCGTCGTCGATATGTGCCCCACGGTCCAACAGTAGTCTGGCAATTGCCAGACGACCATTTGATACTGCTAGGTGAAGTGGCGTTCGTCCCTCGCCGTCCGCGTCGTCGATATGTGCCCCACGGTCCAACAGTAGTCTGGCAATTGCCAGACGACCATTTTGTACTGCTAGGTGAAGTGGCGTTCGTCCCTCGCCGTCCGCGTCGTCGATATGTGCCCCACGGTCCAACAGTAGTCTGGCAATTTCCAGACGACCATTTGATACTGCTAGGTGAAGTGGCGTTCGTCCCTCGCCGTCCGCGTGCTCGATATGTGCGCCACGGTCCAACAGTAGCCTGGCAATGTCGTCCCCATACCTCTTAGCTGCTAGGTGAAGCGGGGTTGCTGCGGCAGTATCTCGAGCATCCACATTTGCGCCACGATCCAACAGTAGACTGACAATCTGCTGATGACCATCTAAAGCTGCAAGGTGAAGTGGCGTTCGTCCCTCGCCGTCCGCGTCCTCGGTATGTGCCCCACGGTCCAACAGTAGCTTGGCAATGTCGTCCTCATACATCTTAGCTGCTAGGTGAAGCGGGGTTGCTGCGGCAGTATCTCGAGCATCCACATTTGCGCCACGATCCAACAGTAGACTGACAATCTGCTGATGACCATCTAAAGCTGCAAGGTGAAGTGGCGTTCGTCCCTCGCCGTCCGCGTCGTCGGTATGTGCCCCACGGTCCAACAGTAGCTTGGCAATGCCGTCCTCATACATCTTAGCTGCTAGGTGAAGCGGGGTTGCTGCGGCAGTATCTCGAGCATCCACATTTGCGCCACGATCCAACAGTAGACTGACAATCTGCCGACCACCATTTAAAGCTGCTAGGTGAAGCGGGGTTGCTGCGGCAGTATCTCGAGCATCCACATTTGCGCCACGATCCAACAGTAGACTGACAATCTGCCGACCACCATTTGAAGCTGCTAGGTGAAGCGGGGTTGCTGCGGCAGTATCTCGAGCATCCACATTTGCGCCACGATCCAACAGTAGACTGACAATCTGCCGACCACCATTTAAAGCTGCTAGGTGAAGTGGGGTTGCTGCGGCAGTATCTCGAGCATCCACATTTGCGCCACGATCCAACAGTAGGCTGACAATCTGCTGATGATCACCTAAAGCTGCAAGGTGAAGTGGCGTCCGTCCCTCGCCGTCCGCGTCCTCGGTATGTGCCCCACGGTCCAACAGTAGCTTGGCAATGTCGTCCCCATACCACTTAGCTGCTAGGTGAAGCGGGGTTGCTGCGGCAGTATCTCGAGCATCCACATTTGCGCCACGATCCAACAGTAAACTGACAATCTGCTGATGACCACCTAAAGCTGCAAGGTGAAGTGGCGTCCGTCCCTCGCCGTCCGCGTCCTCGGTATGTGCCCCACGGTCCAACAGTAGCTTGGCAATGTCGTCCCCATACCACTTAGCTGCTAGGTGAAGCGGAGTTGCTGCGGCAGTATCTCGAGCATCCACATTTGCGCCACGATCCAACAGTAGACTGACAATCTGCCGACCACCATTTAAAGCTGCTAGGTGAAGTGGCGTTCGTCCCTCGCCGTCCGCGTGCTCGATATGTGCCCCACGGTCCAACAGTAGCCTGGCAATGTCGTCCCCATACCTCTTAGCTGCTAGGTGAAGCGGGGTTGCTGCGGCAGTATCTCGAGCATCCACATTTGCGCCACGATCCAACAGTAGACTGACAATCTGCCGACCACCATTTAAAGCTGCTAGGTGAAGTGGTGTCCGTCCCTCGCCGTCCGCGTCCTCGATACGTGCCCCACTGTCCAGCAGTAGTCTGGCATTCTGCTGAAGACCATTCACAGCTGCCATGTGAAGTGACATTTGTCCGCTGGCGTCTACAGAATTGAGATGTTTTCTGTCGTCGACTAGTCGTTCGGAAGTGTGCCAAACACTCATCTCTGGGCTGTGATATGCCGGTTGGCTCGTGTGCTCGAAAACTCTCCCAATGCCGCGCAGTGGTGAGATTTGTGGACGTGGTGTAACACCTGGGTTGGACACACGTCCTAACCAGGACGAAACGGGCGAAGCACCCGCCACTAGCCGGGGATTTGTCGATTGGCTACGAAAACCCACATAATTATTGGAATGTGCTACGTTGCCGACTGGTAAAACGGGCCTAACACTCATCACTGAATCGGGATATGCTATTTGGCTATCGGTCGGGTAGCTGGCCTTGGGGGCGGTTGGGCTGGACCTGTGGTTGTGCCGACTGCTGTGACTGGGATACGCCAATTGGGCAACGTCTGGTCTGTCGAGCCCTGACATGCCGTGACTTGATACCGTAACCTCATGGGCAATTGGGCTGAACCCATGGTCGGGCCGACGAGACTCGGTTTCCTCGCGACCAGCGTCATCCCAGTTGGGATCGGCATTCGTTTCCGACATGCCGATATTATGCGCGAGAGTCCGTTACCAAGGAAGATGGCGTAATCTATCGACGTGTGAGCTTCAGCAGATAGACTGGTGTACACGCGACGGATGGACTGACCGATGACGGGAGGCGTCGAGGCGCGGTTACTTGTAGAGCGGCGGCGTTGCGGAAGGCCTTTTTGTTGGAAGAGCTGATGTGACGAGGCTATGTGTCGACAGATTGAAGGGTATAGCGTGTACGGCGAAAAATCTGTTTACTGAGTTGAAGTTGGCCGCTCATGAAGACAGAAGGAAGAGTATACATATATGTAGTTAAGGCGGGGAATTGCTAGAGGTATATGCGTGGCACCTTCCGCAGCCGCGATAGTTACATGAGGCTGAGTGAGGGCTCCGCCCACCGCATGCAATGACTTCGCCGCAGATAACTGGATAGATAGATATTCACTAGCCAACCATCTCTTCGCGTGGGTGTCATCGTGGGGCTGCAGTACGCTGACAGTCTTGGCCTGCATTTCGGCTGTGCAGGGCTGTAGGAACACCCTCGTCTGTGATCAGAACAACAGGCGTGGAGCATGGGAGGAGTGGAGGCGGGCGGATGTGGGAGGTATATATCATACATATGCATGCATCGGGGCTGAAACCGAGCTGGCCGGCTAACCAATCTCACTACATCAAAAGTTGTCGACGAATGTGTCGAGGTGCCAGATAGTCAGGACATTCCACCGCGGATTTTCAAGCCCGATACCGATCCGTAGCTGGTATGGGCGACCAGGTACCATAGAAACCGATGATACAGTATGAGCCTGCAACCGCCGATGGAATGCAGTGCTTGACGTCCAGACAGCACCTTAAAGTCGATTCTGCAACTCCGTGGGGTATGTAGTAGTGATAGGCTTTCCGCCGCCCCCCCCTTTAACCACAGGTGCGAACTATTCAAAAACCGACGAAACGAACCGGTTTGCGGGGACGCCGGAACCAAGTACATACCATACATATAGGTACACACCCACCCTGATAGGAGCGTACGTGGATCCCCTCCTCCTCCTGAGCGATCAGAACAACACGCATACGCATGAGATGGGGGGACAGTGGAATCTGATACCAACCCTCAAGCATTTCACTCTTCCCCGCCGCCGCAGCCTACCATACTCTTCCGAGCACATACAGCCTCCCCCTCGCAGCCTCTCAGGTAGGCAAGTAGCCGACGGCTCTGCAATCCGTCCCCACACCTAGGTGTCCAGAATCCCGAGACACTTTGTCGTGTGTAGGGGAAAAACCGTGGGCCCCCTGCCAGTAGGACCTGTGCGATGCCGAAGGAATGGCTAGGCAGCCATGCTCCGTCACGTGTCAGCCAGTCAGTCGGTTCACGCGCATCTCCGTCTGCCACCATCCAGCCCCCACCCATCAAGTGCAGAATAGCAATACTGCGTCAAGAATTCGCATATCATTCAACGTCGTCAACGCAATGCACAACAACCCGAAGGACAACCATGTATAGGCTCCTAGGTACCTATTTACGTGACAGCCAGAAAAACGAGCGTCAAGAAACGAAAACGAAAGAAGGAAGAGAGAGAGGGAGAGAGAAATGACGTGATAGGGGAGGGGGAACGAGGAAAACTATAAACTAGATTAAAATAAAACGGCATAGGGTTTGGATATCTACGCTGGTAAAAAAATGAAAAAGACAAACAGGAGATGAAGACAAAAAAAAACACACCAAAGGGACCAATCATCACCAAGAGAGAGAAAAAAAAGAGAGATCGAGCGGAATATACACAAAAGAGATCAAACAAGGTGGGGACGCAATCGTATCAAATCACTACAGAGCAGTAATGCTGCTCCTCGTCTCGTCTCCGCCGGCCCAGAAAGCGCGGACATCGCCGAATAGCTTGCCGGACGCACGGGGATCGTTCGTGGAATCGTCGCCATCGCTGACAGCCGCGTCCTGGACGCGCTGTCCGCGCGCTAGGAATGCGTCGACCGCCTTGCGCAGACCGGCCTCGTTCTCGATGTCGCCGTCCTCGTCGAGGAACTCGTCGACGCCCGAGGCGACGAAGGCGCGGACTTCGCGGCGGAGACCCATGGCGGTTTCCCAGCGGGTATAGGCGGAGAGGATGGAGGTGGTCGAGAGGAGCTTGTCGAGGCAGGGGAGCAGCTGGCCAGTCAGGGGGGAGAGGTGGGGCAGGAGGTGAGCGTTCGACTTCTTGGAGGCGTTGGTCTTGGCGGTGTTGGGACGCGACGAGTAGGTGGGCGAGGCACCGCGCAGGAGTGAGAGACGATTGTTGGTGGGGGGTGCAGGGGAGGAAGGCCGGGTGGAGTAGAAGGACGCGGTCGAGTAGGTGCTCAGGCTGCTCATGCGCTTGCTGGCGATGGAGTGACGCTCGATAGCGGCCGAGGCGGCAGCCTGCGCGATGGTCGAGATGGTGGACAGGGTCGAGGCGCGCTTGGAGTTGCGGATGTCGGACTCGTACTCGCTGATGGCGAACGAGGGGGCGGGGGACGGGCAGCGGACCGGGGCCGAGATGTGCCTAGGAGCCTCGTTGGCGTCGCCGCTGAAGGAAGCAGCGGGCGTGGGGGGGGCCAGGGAAGCATCGAAGTTGATGAACGAGGCGGCGGCGTCGGGAGTGATGTACAGCGAAGTGTGCTCGTCCTGGACGGGCGTCTTCGGCGGGTTGGGCGTCAGCGCGCGCTCGGGCTCGGGCTGAGTCTCGACGACCTTCTCCTCCTCCTGCTCCTCCTCGTCCTCCTCCTCCTGTTCGGGCTCCTTCTCGAGGATGGACGGCACGGGAGGGAGGGTCTCGAAGTTATAGTTGATAAACGTCGCGGCCGCCTCGGATGTGATATAGATTGAGGCGTCATCCCCGACCTCCACTTCCTTCTTCTCCTCCCTGATGTCATCCTTGACTACCACCACTTCCCCCTCCTCGTCCTCCTCGTCCTCGTCCTCGTCCTCCTCCTCTCCCTCCTCCTCCTCTTCTTCCTCCTCTTCTTCTTCTTCTTCCTCCTCCTCCTTCGTCTCCTCCACCTTTTCCGTCTCCTCCATGTGCTTCTCATTGATCGGCGACGAGGGCACAGTCTCGGGCACGTCCTGCTCCGGCGGCTCCACCCTGACCGCCGGCGTGACCGGCCGGCTCTTGTCGCCCTCGTAGGTGCTGCCGGCCCTACTGACGCTCTCCATGACGACGCGAGCCCAATCGTCCTCGTCATGGGCCTCCTTCTGCTCGGCCAGCCTCGGCGAGGGCAAACTGGGGCTCATGGGCAGTCCCAGAAAGCCCTTCTCCTTCTCCTTCTCCTTTTCCGCCGAGCCGATGCCTCCCAGACTCAACCGCAGCGCGCCCGACTCCCGCTCCTCGCGCACCATGGACAGCCCCGAGATCTCGGACCTCACCCGCTCGAGCTCGCGCTCCTCAGCCTCGCGGCGCGCACGTGCGTAGTCCATCGTCTCCGTTGGAGGCGGCGGAGGCGACGCTTCGACGGGCGGCGACGCGATGCCGTTGCTGTCGGCCACGGCCGAGGGAGACACATTCGTCAGCGTCGAGGACGACAGTCGCTTCTCGGCCTCGGTGTCGGCGGGGAGCTCCCGCGTGTCCGCGACGTCCGCTTTCGCGCTGGATTTGCTGCAACAGAAAAACATTGCGATGGAATTCTTGTTTTTTTTCTCTCGGTGGAGTTGTCGGTGGATGCTTCGATCGGGGGGGGGGTGGAGAGCTTATCGATTCGAGCTGTCGCAACTGGTAGTCGTGAGATGTACCTGCATGAACCGACCGAACAAGGTACGGAGTTGAGATGGGCGGCAAGAGAGCGTGACCCGGAGGGTAACAGAGACGGTAGTAGGGGTAAGATTAGAGGCTTCAGTAAAGAGCGTTGCGAGATACGATCTCTGCGGGCGAGAAAGGGGGGGAGTCCAGCTAGAAGCGTGAGCGAAAGGAGGGACGAGGGGCGGGAGCAGGAGAGAAGGAGAAGGAGCGTAGGAGTGAACCAGGAGCAGAAGGCGACTATGGGTTAGAAGAGTCCTGTTGGATGTTGGAAAGGGACCGGGGTTCGTTTTCCGCTGGAACGCTTCATCTGGGGATCGTATGTTGCGTTGCACCCCACTAACTGAATCCGGAATTCTCCTCAGCCATACAAAGTAAGTAGCCGCGCATATTATTTATTAGTTAAATGAAAAATTAATTGATCAAAGAGATAGTCAGTCACGTGTAATATTTAATAAGTACCACTCGGCGATCTTACTGCGATAACGGTATGGGCGACAGTGAGATGACTCTACACAACAACTATGCGGATTGAAGAGAACCCAGTTGCAGTCAGTATGGTGACCCGTAGTGTTCGTTCGACTGCGCGAATGTGAGGAACACCCGCAACAGCAGCTGTACGCAGTCCGCGAGATGACGAAGGAGGGCCGTACGACAGGATGCTCCGTTCATGGCAGTTGAGAACTGGATGGGTTCTGTTGACGGCAGGGAAAGGAGATATAAATCTATATTAGTGTGTAAGCTTCCTGAATATCTTTGCGTGGTCGGTCTTGCCTGCGATTGCAGATCAAGTCTGGCATGCTCTTTCCTTCTGCAAGTCGGTCTGTCACAGCATCGATTTCTGGCCCGAGTGGTTTTTGCGCCCAACCGCCGGGTATTCGTGGCAGGTAGCCGGTTGGTAGATAGTTGACGCGGAGGTCATTGTACGCCTTGGGTGCATTCGCATCACTTGCTGCATGATGTGGAGAGTCCTATGATTTTAAAAAATTATTAATACAAGTATTAAGAGAGAAAGAAAAGCGTGAAATGAGTAGATCTACATACCATGATTACAATGAGCGCCAAGGCAGTTTTATTCCTGATGCTGTGGTTCAGCGATTTCGGGAGTCTGCTAGCGGGGGTGTGCAACGCAGCCTGCGATCCCCTTCCGTGCATCATTTCGTTCGACGTGAACTCCCTCCTAAAAGGGCTCTAGCGGTCCTGACGCTCACGCTGCTCCGCGATTTGCTGCAATTCCCTCGCGAAGGGACGGTGGGCGGCGCTAGGTGGGATGGGGCTTAGACGGTGAGCCGCGGGGGGACGGACATCGCTTATGCACATTTCGGGGCAGCTCACTTTGCGGAAAAAGAAACAGCTGGCGCTCGAAACACGGAGCGAAGACAGGGGAGGCGCCAGGACGGACATCATCGACGGACGAGGGAGGGAGAGAAGAGAGACAGGAGAGGAGTTGGAGAGGAGAGGAACAAGACCACTCCGCTGTGGCTGTGGATGCCGTGGAAGGACGAGGAGTCTCTCTCTCCCTCCACCACGGCCAACCTGTGTCCGCATCTGCAATGTGTGTAATTCTATCTTCCCCGGGCGCCGCAGGTGTGCATGCGTCGGTGCGGGGGATGCCAGTTCGCGCAGGTCTTGGTCTCGCCTTCCAGAAACAACAACCAATCGACTATGTACGCATTGACTGCGTCTGCGCATCGCATAGGAACAAACGGAACGGGGGGGCGGGGGGGCCAACTCGCGACTTGCCCCTTGTTCTTCTCCGTGGGCGCGTCCGACGGACGGAGCGCGTGTCCCGGTCCAGCCACGACAGGATCCTCGAAAGGCGAAAGATGAGGATCGCGAAGGATGAAGCCGAGCCCGAACCCCTTCACCCTGCGGAATTTTGAAATTCTTCGGATCGGCAATGGCCCGGCGTTGTGGCCCATCTTCCATCTCTCCTCACTCATCTTTCCATTTGCGCATTCTCACGTCGTCGTCGCCCTTACATGGACAAAATGTGTGCCGCTTGCGAGTATGGTTGAACGGAAAAAGTAGTCGTCGCCCTTCCGAGATAACAAAAGCCTCGGGCCTGTGCCGATTGGTGCGCGCATCGCCTAGGCTAGACAGGCTATGAGGCCGTGTGCTGCTGTCCAGCGCCACCGTGCGCCAGTTAAACCAAAGTGGACGGCAGACAGGAGAGGAGAGAGAGGGCGAGTGATATATGCGGATCGAACGGAGGCGGATTGAAACTGACTGGAAGGAGGACTGACTCGGCGACGGAAGGGGAAAAGAAGCTGCAGGAATTGGCGGCTGCGAATAGATACCGACAGCTGGACGGTGCGTCGCCGACGACGCGCACCCTTCCGCTCGCTGTCTGTCCAGCCAGGCCAGATGCGTGCCCGGGCTCAGTGTTTATCCGTTCGTCTCGACAGTTTGCGACACGCGTATTTAGCCATCGGTTACGTGGACGGGATGACGGAACAGCGTCCAACGCCTATACATATGTATGGGCTGCGAGAATCGCCTGATGGGCGGAATAGCTGCCTGCAGCCGTCGAGCGCACGCAACTAACTGATTCCCGGAGGTTTGGAGTGCGAGGCACGCGGGCTGCTGCTGCTCGTGAGGCGGTGAGAGGTGAGAAGGGCACCGAAAGCCACAGAAGTCGAGCGGGGAGACTGGAGGCTGGTGGGGGGAGCGCAGATGTTGGGAATGCTGTCGATCCCACTCCGAGGATGAGACCTCTCCACGGTGAGTGCTCCAGGGTACGGACTGACTAGGAGACTCCCATCTAGCGCTCGCCGCTACAGTCCAGATACAGGCTATATGCGAGTTATGAATAAACCCAAAAAAATCCATCTCACTTGCTATTTAGATAAGCACTCCCCATCGGCACGGTCTGGCGGTCTTACGCTTTGTGGGTAGTTATTCCTCGGCCGCAAGCGGCTATCGCGGATGCCGGAGGGACATATTTCATCGCGACGGGGAATGTTGGGGGTGATATAGATATAGAGCAGATAGACAGCCAAGTTCCAGACCATGCAGCGTGAGCCAGATGCCGCGTCCATCTAGTCTTCTCTATCTAGATACATATGTATGCAGAATCCGCTGCTCGCAGAAGAGGCGACCACTAGGCATTTGCAGGGCCAGATGATTCGACGCAAACAAACGTGGCCGGCTGAACCGCCGTCAGCCCCCAGCTCGTATCCATCACCAAGACGCGCCCGGGGAGGGAGGGGACGCCGGCCAACCACAGCCGTTCCCACTGCAGACCGGGGAATCGTGGAAATCATGCAAGCTGACACATGACCAATCACGCGGCACGTCGATCCAGGAACACAATCGCGCTGCCGATAGGCTTGCGCGCGAAGCAGGCTGCGGCGGCGGGCGGTGGGAGCACACGCAGCTGACTTGGCTGTCGACGAGCTGGACGGCGACGCGGAATGGTGGCATAGGGGAGGTGCTCGGGGGGAGGGGCAGGTTGGGGCAGGTGGGCCGAGACGACACGACGCCGGACCAACACGGAAACCGCCGCCGTGACGGTTCCTGTCGTCCGTGGCCGTCTGGTCTACATATGTAGACATCTTTGTTTTTCTCTCGATCGCGGGGCGTCCGGCCGGGGGTAGCGGCTGGCCTGGTATGTGCCGGAGGAGGGGATCGGGATAGCTGCGCGGGGCAGGAATGTGCGCATGCATATATCCGGACGGGATCCAGACCGGAGGATCCTTTCACGCGGCGGCCGCCAGGCGGTGGGGCTGGCGCTGGCAGGTGACGGCTGGACTCTCGGCGGGAATGCTGGGTTTGGGGGGTGGCCGTTGCAACGAAACGTCCGGTGCTTTGAGGGATTCCGTCTGGTGCCGGTGCGCACCCCGGGACACGTGTGGCATAGGATGCTGGAAGCACAGACTCAGCGCCGCGTCGAAGGCTCCCGGCCGATGTCGGGTGTCACCCCGGGTGGGTTTCAGACAGAGTGGCGGGCGGGACGCAGCACGCAGGAAGAGCAATCACGGCGTCGGCGGGTAGGCGCCGGCTCTCCCGAAGAAGTCCGTCGCTGAAGCGGAAGGGCAGTGTGGCTGCGCTGGGCGTCGTCGCCCGGGCTGGACACGCGTGGCATCCCCCCACTGCGACGGCCGGCGGAGGACAGGCCCTGCTGTGGCGCGGCGGTGGCGCCACGCCGACAGGGGGGAAAAGGAGGGAAGGGCCGTGGGGCTCGTCGGTGTCCCCCGCCAGCCCTCTCGACCAGCGGCAGTGGTCTGGGCCGCCTGCAGATGGCGAGGAGGGCCAGGATGGCCAGCGACGTCCCTGGCCAATGGGCGTCCGGAGGCGGGGAGTGACAGGAATGTCGGCGAGTGCGTGTATAAAGCCTCCCACCACCACCACCTGTTCCTCCTGCTCCTCCTCGTCTCGCTCGCTCAGCCCCCCATCCACTCGTTGGTCCGCAACAGCCGCCGCCGCCGCTCGCTTTGCACTGCCGGATCTCCGCCGATCCAGCCTACGACACCCCGCCAGACCGCCTCTCCTTCTCAGCCATGCTCGTCCGCCTCCGCCTCCTCCGCTTCGCCACTACCCTGGCCGTCGTGATCCTGCACGTCTCCGCGGCGGCCGTGGTCGCGCTGCGCCCGCGCGCGGCCGAGGTGACGTGCGAGGCGGCGTGCGGATCGACCGACGAGTGGTGCGCGCAGGGCGCGCGCGACAAGCTGCTCGCCTATGCGAGCTGTCTCAACAACCGCGGGCGCAAGTTCGTCTTCCGCGGCGGGCTGCTCAGCGCGCGCTGGAAGGACACCTACTGCGTGGCCGCCTTCGTCACCGCCGAGAAGCATGACGTCCTCGTCGAGTGCGCGCTCCTCGAGGACAAGTTCAGCAACATCATCAACCGCTGCTTCGTCGACCGCGACAGCGGCCGCGGCAGCGACTACCTCCCCATGAATCCCGTCTTCTGGTACTTCGGCATCAACACCTGCGACGGCCGCCGGCTCGCCGCCAGCGCCGCCGACGCCAGACCCGACCCCGTCGTTGCCGCCGCCGAAGACCTCCGCGTCGACGAGTCCCGCGGCTTCCATCCCGTGGCCGAGGACGACGAGGAGCGGCAGATCATCGACTTCCTCCTCGGGCGCCCGACCGGCGTCACCGGCGCCGACGTCTTCAACTTCCCGTACTCAGGTGCGCCGGCAAGGTCCGTCTGCCAGATGGCCGCGAGAAAGCCGAGGCTGCGCGAGCTCTACGGCGGGTGCGAGTGAGACGGATTGCGCTGTAGTTACGTGCTGTCGGCATGGAGTGGAATGCAAATAACTGCCTGTAACTACCCATCGGCTGTGACTGCTTCTTATTGGTGGTTGGTGGCGATCGCCGTGCGAGCCAGCCCCGTGGTGCGCTGCGCGGAGAATGTCGAGTAGAGCAGATGAGCCATGCATGGCGCAGTGCGCCACACAAGTCGCAGAGGGTGCTCGCATGTAGAGTAGACTATGATGTACTTCGGATGGTGCCTGGTGGAAGTCACCGAAGCGCATCGATCCGCATTAGTCATGGTCGGCGCGCCCTTGCTCGAAAGGGGAAATTGCTCGGCTAGCCCGCAACCTTATCCGGACCACGCTCCCACTGCCTCCCTCGACCTCCGTCCGTCCCTCTCTTCCTCTCCCTATCCCCCCATTGCCCGAACACCCCGCCCAGGACTTCTCCATCACCCATCCCCCGCAACCTCACCTCCCCCAGTGCTTGTTCCTGGGCACGTTTCACTCGATCCCGGGCAGCCGTGCTCAACGGATCCCCCCCCCCCTCCCCCCCAACTCAAAACAATGTTGATGATGCGTCTCCGGCGACACCGCGCGCCCATCGCGGTCGCCATCTTCCTCATCATAGGACTGTACCAATTCGCGTCCCTCCGCTCCACGTCCCCGGCACACAGCTTCCCCCCCGACCGCCTCAGAGAACACAATACCCCCCTAGTGGTGCACGAGCCCGCTATCCCCCCACCTGTCGCTCCCCCCATCGTCCCCGATAGCACTGCCGAGAAGGAGGGGAAGAAGGAGAAGGAGAAGGAGAAGGCGGACGACAAGGAGAAGGAAGAGAAGGTCGACCCGTCGAAGCCGAAGGTCGAGACCCCAGCGGAGAAGATTGCCACGGAAGCCCCCGCCCTCAACACGATCCCCGATCGGCCCGCGCAGCCCGGCGGCCACGCGCACAGCGAAGCGGAGCAGCATCCACTGCCCGAGCCGGAGGAGCGCTATGCCTTCCCGAAGCCGTTCTATCCGCTCCCGTCGCCGCTGATCAACATCCCTCCGGCGGCTGCCGCCGCGATCCCGCAGATCCAGGCGCAGTTCCCAGCCGAGAGCGAGGCGGACAAGAAGACGCGGCTCGCGAGGCAGAAGGCGGTCAAGGATTCTTTCCTCGTCTCTTGGACCGCGTATCGCGTCCACGCCATCCCGCACGACGAGCTCGTTCCCGTCTCGGGCACCTTCAAGGATCCTTTCGGTGGTTGGGGCGCCACGCTGGTCGACGCGCTCGATACGCTGTGGATCATGGACTTGAAGGACGAGTTCAAGGAGGCGGTCGGCTACGTGGCCAAGATCGATTTCGCGACTACCACCATGCGCAAGATGCGCGTGTTCGAGACCGTGATCCGCTACCTCGGTGGTCTCGTCGCCGCGTATGATCTCACGGGCCACGACCCCGAGTACAAGGTGTTGCTAGACAAGGCTGTGGAGCTGGCAAACGTGCTGATGGGTGCCTTCGACACGCCGAATCGCATGCCGCTGTTGGCCTTCGGATGGCGCCAGCGGGACCTCATCAGGCACCCGAGGGCCAACGGTCACTCCTCTGCGGCCGAGTTAGGATCGCTGGCGATGGAGTTTACGCGTCTGGCACAGATCACCGGCAACCACACCTACTACGATGCCGTGGCGAGGATCACGAACGCGTTGGATGAGTACCAGGACAAGACATCTTTTCCCGGCCTGTTCCCGCTCTACATCGACGCCAGTGGATGCAAGAGAGTGAGCTACACCACCACTACCACCACTACTCAGGCTGCGTCGGCCGCGACGAAGGAGCCGATCAAGCCGCAGACCGAGCCTGCCCCGCCTGTCGATGAGAGGCCCCTCAAAGTTGCCGGAGTCGTCGGCGGAACCGGGAAGGAAGTCAATTCGTCGGTGGAGAAGGCTATCCCCCACAAGGCGGCTTCCGAACCAGCGGTTCCACCACCTGCCGGAGGCGAAACCGAGGAAGCACCCGTCCACCACGCCAAGCGGGAGAGTCCAGCTGCCGACATCGGCGCTGGTGTTGAGCTCGAGGAGGAAGTGAAGGAGAAGTCTACCGGAAGACCGTCCGAGATCGAGAAGCAACAGCGGAACCCCACTAAGCCGCCGCCAAAGAAGGAGTGCGAGGAGCAGGGGCTGGCGTCGCCGCACCTCGGCCGGGAGGACACGTACAGTCTCGGAGCCATGATCGACAGTCTGTACGAGTATCTGCTGAAGGTTCGTGCGCTTGCATCCCCGGGCGAACGGCGGTCGGGGTGGCTAATGGTTCGAACAGCAATACTTGTTGATCGGTGGACACGAGCAATACAGCAAGATGTACTCCAAGTTTGCGAACGTCGCTGGGACGGAGCTCACCTTCCGCCCGCAGGTTCCCGGCAACCCGGACATCCTTCTCGCTGGTAAGGTCAACGTCAAGCGCATCGGTGGACGCCGCTCTTTCGAGCCGGAATCTTCGCATCTTGCCTGCTTCGCCGGCGGTATGTTCGCGATGGGCTCCTTGGCACTGAACCGCCCCAAGGACCTCGACATCGGTGCCAAGCTGACCGACGGCTGTGTCTGGGCATACGACTCAATGCGCAGCGGTGTGATGCCTGAATCGTTCCGGGTTATGCCGTGCGGGGACAAGAAGACCTGCACCTACTCCCGCGACGCTTGGGTCCATGAGCTCGAGCCGTCGGAGGAGTTCGTCGAGGTGCAGAACGAGCCGGGGAAAGGGCACACGTCTCCCGAGGCCATCCTTACGCCCGGAGACAAGGTCCCAGAAGGAGCGACGGAGCCCGCGGCGGAGGTGAAGAGCAAGGCCGATGTGCCCGCGGCAGAAGTGAAGAACAAGGCTGATGTGCCCGAGCCTCCACCGGTGGACGATCCCTCCATCCCTGTCCACCAACCCGGAAAGCGCAGCCCTCAGGAGCCCAAGACGGCGAGAGACTACGCTGAAGCACTTATCGCGGCCGACGATCTCCCGGACGGATATCTCAGCATCGGCGACAGGAGGTACATCCTCCGCCCGGAGGCGATCGAGAGCGTCTGGTACATGTACCGCATCTCGGCGGACAAGGCGTGGGCGGACAAGGGATGGGGCATGTGGGGGCACGTCATCAAGGCCGTCAGCGTCGATGGCGACGGGAAAGGGCCCGCGAGCGCGGTCGCCGATGTCTCGCTGGATCCCAGCAACATCGACTGGGACTGGCTGAACTCCATGGAGAGCTTCTGGTTTGGCGGTGTGTTATCCGCAGCCTCCCCCATCCGACGGATGACCGATCACTAACGAGGAGAACAGAAACCCTCAAGTACTACTACCTTCTCTTCTCCGAGCCCACGCTCGTAGATCTAGACGAATACGTCCTCAACACGGAGGCGCATCCGTTCCGTCGGGCAGACTATGGCAGGCGCGCCAAGAAGACGACGGCTTAAATGTTGATATGTATTAGATACCCGGGGCCGGTTGATGTTTTGTTTTGTCTACTATGGTGGATACCCCCCCGGTTTTTTTTTTTTTTTTTTTTGCGGTATAACTAAGCAACTTTGGGTTTTTTTGTCCGCTGGGATTTTTGGGCCTAGTAAGTAAGTACTTACCTATACACTATACCTGCGTTTTGGTCGTGTTTCTTTCTCTTTTGTTCTTTTCTTCGACGGGGTTTTTTCCGTTTTCCGTTTTCCGTACGTCCTGTTCCGGATGGCATTGGGTTTTGGGGCTGGACGGTTGGGTCGGTGGTGGTTGGGATGGGTACGGATATATATGGGATGCTATTTCGTTCAGGATCGTGACCATCGTTCGTGAATGTGGATGGTTTTCGTTCTTGGCAGGAGGGACAGAAGCGCTGCCCGGACATGCCCCGTTGTCCGTAGGGCTGCAGAGTAGGACATCCAATCTCGACTCGGCTTCCCCTGCTCCGCGGATAAGGATATTGCGGTCCCTCCTCACGGATCTCGATTGGTCCCGCGGCGAAGTGCTCAAATCGCAAATCTACTACGGCGGACCAATCACAGCGTCATGCAGCCACCCCGCACGTAATGCGACCGTACGTCATCGCCAGCCGGTCGCAGATATATAGTTGGGTGGACAGCTGCGTTACTTCCGCCTACAGAGCTACGCAGGCGACTACCTATGCGCATTTAGCGACTCCCTCCCCCCCCCCCTCTCTCTCCCTCTCCCTCTCTCTCTTCTCGAGGTATCCGCAAAATGCGGCTCCCACTCGTTCTCCTAACGGCGGCGGCGGCGACAGCGCCGTGGCTCGTCCACTCACAGCAGCAGCAGCCGCAGCAGCAGAAGCAGCTATACACCGTCGGCGTCGGCAAGTCGGACGTAACGGGTCCCGTGGTCGAGGTGGGGATGATGGGCTACGCCTCGCTGGCGCAGAAGGGCACCGGCCTGCGCCAGCGCATCTACTCGCGCGCCTTCCTGGTCGAGGATCCCGCCACGCACGACCGCTGGGTGTACGTGATCGCGGACCTGGCCTGCGGCGACACGGCGGTGCGCGACGGCGTGCTCCAGGAGCTGCAGCGGCGCTACGGCGGCATCTACCACAAGAGCAACGTCGCCCTCGTCGGCACGCACAGCCATGCCGGGCCCGGTGGGTTTGCGCCGGAGAGCGACGGCGGCGTCGTGCACGAGTGCTGACGGAAGCCAGGCGCGTGGCTGAACTACCTCCTCCCGCAGATCACGACGCTCGGCTTCGACAGCCAGTCGTACACCGCCATCGTGCAGGGCGTCGTCGACAGCATCGTCCGCGCACACGAGTCCAGACAGAGCGGCTACCTGCACCTCTCCAGGACGCTGGTCCCCGGCGGCAACACCAACCGCAGCCCGTACGCGTACGAGGCGAACCCCGCGGCGGAGCGCGCGAGCTACGAGGCCGTCGGCGGCCAGACGGACAAGCTCATGACCGCGCTCAGCTTCACGAAGGCGGACGGGACCGCCATCGGGCAGCTCAACTGGTTCGCCGTCCACGGCACCTCGCTGTATCTGAACAACACCCTGGTCGCGGGGGACAACAAGGGCCTCGCCGCTGTCATGATGGAGAAGGACATCGGCGGAGGCTTCGTCGCCGGGTTCTCGCAGGCGAACGTCGGCGACACCTCGCCGAACACCAAGGGCGCCGTGTGCCAGGACACCGGGCTGCCGTGCAAATACGAGGACTCCACGTGCAACGGTGGGCCCCCCCTCTCTTGCGTCGTCCTCCGCTGACGGATCAGGCCGTAGCCAGCAGTGCATCGGCCGCGGCCCGGCCCACCCAGGCCCCGACTCCGCCTCCTGCGAGATCATCGCCGAGATGCAGTACTCCGCCGCCAAATCGCTGCTGGCGTCCCCCCAGACGGCCGTGTCCGGCTCGGTGCGGTCGCTGCACACGTTCGTCGACTTCGCCGCGCCGTACGCCTTCACCCTGCCCAACGGCACCGCGGTCACCACGTGCGCGGCCGCGCTCGGCCACTCGTTCGCCGCGGGCACGACCGACGGCCCCGGCGCCTTCGACTTCACGCAGAACGACCCGGACGCGCCCAACAACCCCTTCTGGTCGCTGGTGGGCGGGCTGCTGCACCCGCCGTCGGCGGCGCAGCGCAGGTGCCACGGCCGCAAGCCGATCCTCCTCGACGTGGGCGAGCAGAGCGTGCCGTACGCCTGGTCGCCGAACATCGTCGACTTCCAGCTCTTCCGCGTCGGCAACCTCGGCATCATCGTCTCCCCCGGCGAGGCGACGACGATGGCCGGCCGCCGGTGGCGCGCACAGCTGACCTCGCGGCTCGAGGAGCTGGGCGTCTGGCGCGAGGGCCAGGGCTGGGCCGTGATCGGCGGCCCCGCGAACACGTACACGCACTACATCACCACGCCGGAGGAATACGACGTCCAGCGCTACGAGGGCGCGTCGACGCTGTACGGCCCGCACACGCTCGCCGCCTACCTGTCGCTGACGCGCGAGCACGCGCGCTACCTCGCCGACACGCCGCCGTCGACGCCGCTGCCCGCGGGCCCGTCGCCGCCCATCAACACGAACGACTCGATCTCGCTCATCGCGGGCGTCGTGGTCGACTCGGCGCCGATCGGCAAGAAGTTTGGCCAGGTCCTCGTCGACGTCGCCGCGCGCGCCCTCCGGGCCGGCGACACGGCGAGCGCCGTGTTCGTCGGCGCCAATCCGCGCAACAACCTCCGTCTCGGCGCCACCTTCGTGGCCGTCGAGCGGCGCCGTGAAGACGGCGCCGGCTGGACCCGTGTCAGGGACGACTCCGACTGGGACCTGCTGTTCAGGTGGAAGCGCACGGAGGAGCTCACCGGACAGTCCACCGCCACGGCGGAGTGGAAGATCGAGCCGCGCACGCTGCCGGGGACGTACCGGCTCCGCTACTACGGCGACGCCAAGAACCTGTTCGGCAAGATCACGCCGTTCGAGGGCGTCAGCGGCGCGTTCGAGGTCGTATAGGGGGGTGGAGTATCTACTGTTTTTTGTTTTTTTTGATGCAACTTCTATGTATGGAGTCGCTAGAGGGATTTGAGTCGGGATCGAGTTTTGCGGTGTAGAGTACATAACCGTGACAAGCCGGTTATGTAAAATATTCTTGGGGGATCGCTAGCGGGCTGGGGATGTCTTTGTTTGGAATAGGAACACGCAAGTCAGATGAAGGTAGTCCTACAGCTAGAGACAACTATGTACCAGTTGATTGAGGCAAGCCAACAGGCCTTGTCCTCTACATGCAGACCAGGGCCCTGGCCGCCTCCGCCAACTACTTATTACATGCTTGCGAATCAGCGCAGATAAACAAAATAGTAGGTAGATAAACAAAGACGCTGATTGGATGACAGCGTCCAGGATTCTCGTGGGCCCACCTCCACCGCTTGGCAGCCACACACCTCTACCGATGAAGTTTGATCG
>Ga0307516_10001511_pt1 | contig 32004 bp, 26 predicted proteins | sample 19_EM_MG_FD_203310 | JGI IMG/M metagenome (GOLD analysis project Ga0307516, IMG submission 203310) | Populus trichocarpa ectomycorrhiza microbial communities from riparian zone in the Pacific Northwest, United States - 19_EM | ecosystem: Host-associated > Plants > Roots > Unclassified | place...
TGCCGGAGACGACCTTGAGGGAGTCAGAGGCGCAGGCGATCGATTCCTCTCCTCTGCTGAAAATGACCGAACTCTGCTGGCGCACGTCCCCGTTGACCGTTAACGTCCAGTTTCCGACAGAACTCACCGGGTCGTAGGTGGCCGTCGGTCCGTTCAGCTTGTAGCGGCCTTCCGCCGTGCCGTTCGAGTGTGTCGTCAGCTCGTTCAACGTGTTGTCGTAGCCGCGTTCGTGCCAGTCGTTCGAGATCGTAAAGGTGCCGTCGGCCTTGTAGGTGCGGGTCTCCCAGCCGGTGTCGTACGACATTGTGACCGTCTGGTCGGAGTACGAGATGTAGTCGACGATCGTCGTCAGGGCCCAAGATCCCACGAGGCACGGTTGTTTTTGAGCGGCTGGCTTACCAGTCGGCGTGCTGGTCGGGCGAGTGGTCGCCCGCCTGCTTGGTCGTGTCGTGCCGACGGCTGCCGTGCTGCCACCGGGCGCGGGGCCGCTCGCATCGGGAACGGAGCCGCTGCTGGAGGCCGGTGCGGATACAGCAACAGCTCCGTTCCCCGTTCCGTCTTCGCCCATCGCACTGTCCGGGTCGTCGACGCCGTTGGCCGACGTGGTGTTGAAGTACGTAATGCCTGCCGCGAGTATCAGCAGCGCGGTGAAGACGGCCACGATGGTCCGTCCGCCCATCTTGGCCGGTGGCTTCAGCCAATTCCCCACCACGCCCATCGCCACTCCAAGTAGGAGAAGCACGAGCGCGACAAGCTTGGGCCACATGCGCGCGATAGTACTGGGAGGGATGAAGCCCTAGTTGCCCACGCCGAGCATGGACATGTGCGCGGCCGGGTAGCGGTCGCCGCGCGCCGCGCCCGCCGGGACAGCCTTTTCGATCTCGGCGAGGTCGTCCGTGGTGAGGTTCAGATCGATCGCGGGCAGCGCCTCGGCCAGCCGCTCCCGGGTGCGGGCGCCGACCAGCGGCACGATGCTCTCGTCCTGGGCGGCCACCCAGGCGATGGCCAGCTGGGCGACGGTGCAGCCCTTCGCCTCGGCGACCCGGCGCAGCGCCTCCACCAGAGCCAGGTTGTGCTCCACGTTCCCGCTGGTGAACCGCGGGCTCATGGAACGGTGGTCGCCCGGGCGGCCGGCGCTCCAGTGCCCGCTGATGAGGCCGCGGCTGAGGACCCCGTACGCGGTCATGCCGATGCCCAACTCCCGCAGCGTGGGCAGAACCTCGGCCTCCACCGCGCGAGACAGCAGCGAGTACTCGATCTGCAGGTCGGCGATCGGGTGCACGGCATGCGCCCGGCGGATCGTCGCCGCGTTGACCTCCGAGAGACCGGCGTGCCGCACATAGCCGGCGTCGATCATCTCCTTGATCGCGCCGACCGTTTCCTCGATCGGGACCGCCGGGTCGAGCCGGGCCGGCCGGTAGATGTCGATGTGGTCGACGCCCAGCCGGGTCAGCGAGTGGGCCAGGAAAGCCTTCACCGCCTCGGGACGGCCGTCGTACCCGATGGGCCTGTTGCCCGGCTCTGCGAGCATGCCGAACTTGACGCTCAGCGTGTAGCTGTCCCGGTCCCGGCCGCGCAACGCCTCGGCGAGCAGCAATTCGTTGTGGCCCATGGCGTAGAAGTCGGCGGTGTCGATCAGCGTGATGCCGGCGTCCAGGGCGGCGTGCACGGTGGCGATGCTCTCCGTGCGGTCGGCCACGCCGTAAGCGCCCGACATGCTCATCGCGCCCAGGCCCAGCGCGGAAACGGCCGGGCCGGTGCTGGCCAGGGTTCGTGTCTGCATCGCAATCTCCTTGTCGTCGATGTCGTCACCCAGCCTGCGCCCGCACCTGCGCGTTCGGGAGCGGAGCGTTCATCGTGGGAGTGCGGCTCCCTGGATACGCCGGCCCGCCGCGCGAGACCATGAGGTCATGCAGCGTGACCAGCTCGCCGACTTCCTGCGCCGCCGCCGCGAGACGATGCGCCCGGCCGAGGTCGGCATCGCCGAGGGCCCGCGCCGCCGGACCACCGGCCTGCGCCGGGAAGAGGTGGCCATGCTCGCCGGCATGTCGGTCGACTACGTCGTACGCCTCGAGCAGGGCCGCAGCAGCCAGCCCTCGACTCAGCTGCTCGGCGCGCTGGCCCGGGCGTTGCGTCTCTCCGACGACGAGCGCGCCCACTTGTTCCACCTGGCCGGTCACCAGCCCCCGCCCGCCGACGGGACGGCCCGCCTGGCCCGCGCCGGCCTGCTGCGCGTGCTCGACCTGCTCGGCGACACTCCCGCCATGGTGCTGTCCGACCTTGGGGAGGTTCTCGCCCAGAACCGGACAGCCACGCTGATGACAGGCGATCACACCGGCTTCTCCGGCGACCGGCGCTACGCCATCTACCGCTGGTTCACCGAGCCCGCCGCCCGCGCCCTGAACCCGCCGGAGGAGCAGGAACACCACGCCCGTCGGCTGGTGGCCGACCTGCGCGCGGTCGCCGGCCGACGAGCCGGCGACCGCACGGTCACCGATCTCGTCGACCGGCTGCGGGCCGCGAGCCGCGACTTCAGCCGGCTCTGGGCCGACCACGAGGTGGCGGTCCGGCGCGCCGACCGCAAAACCATGATCCACCCGCGGGTGGGCCGGCTGACCATGGACTGCGAAACCCTGGTCACCCCCGATCAGGGCCAGGAGCTGGTGGTGCTCACCCCGGCCGACAACGAAACCCGCGAACGGCTGGACCTGCTACGGGTCCTTGGCAGCGAAGAATTCCCCGCGGACACGTCTCGTATCGACTGATCGGTGACACGTCAGGGCTGGATGTTCTCCAAGTCCTCCAGAAGGCTCGGGTGCATCGGCTTCCAGCCGAGCGCATCCTGGGTGTGGGTGCTGGATGAGGGCTGGTCGGTCGCGAAGATCGGGCCGAGAGGGCCGTAGGTCTGCGGTGACACTGTCTCGACTGGCAGACCCAGCCGCCGGCCGATGACCGCGGCGATGTCACGGACCGCGTCGCCTTCGTCGGCCACGGCGTGCCAGGAGGTCCCGGCCGGCGCCAGCTCCAAGGCCAGCCGGAAGAGGACTGCCGCGTCGAGCGCGTGCACGGCCGGCCAGCGCTGGGCGCCGTCGCCCGGGTAGCCGGACACTCCGGTGCGGCGCGCGACGTCGGTCAGCAAACCAGCGAACCCGCCCTTGCCCTCGTTGTGGACCGTGCGCGGCATGCGTACGGCCGTGCTCCGGACCCCGCGCGAGGCCAAGCCCAGGGCCGCCATGACCGCGCGGCCGCGACCACCGACTGGCCCGTCGGTCGGCAGCGGGTCGGCCTCGGTGGAAACGCGGCCCGGCACCCACGGCGTACCCGAGACCGTGACGAAGGGGCGGTCGCTGCCGATGAGTTCCTCGCCCAGGGCCGCAAGGGCGGCAGTCTCCTCGGCGACCGCCTTCGCGAAGGCGTCGGCGCTGCTGAAGTCGTTGCCGAATGCCAGGTGGATCACCCCGTCGGCCTGAGCAGCGCCGGCGCGCAGGATGTTCAGGTCGGTGAGACCTCCCTGCAGCGGCTCGGCGCCGGCCGCCTCGGCGGCCATCGCGGACGCGTCGGAGCGGGCGAGCGCGACGACGGTGTGGCCGTTGCCAAGCAGTTCGGCGACGACGGCGGAACCGATCAGGCCGGTGCCACCGGTGACAAAAACACGCATGGAACTCTCCCGGAAGTGATGGGACTCTTATCCCATGACCCTACCAGAGTGACGGGACACAAGTCCCATCACTATGATAGGCCCATGGCTCGATGGGAACCAGGCGCACGCGAACGCCTCGTCGTGGCTGCCGTCGATCTGTTCACCGAGCAGGGGTACGACGCCACGACGGTCGCGCAGATCGCCGAGCGCGCCGGGGTCACGAAAAGCACCTTCTTCCGGCACTTCCCCGACAAGCGCGAGCTCCTCGTGGCCGGGCAGGAAACGCTGAGCGGGCTGCTGGCCGAGGGGATCACCGAGGCGCCCGTGAGTGCCAGCCCGCTCGAGGCGGTCGCTGCCGGTCTCGAGCGCGCATCGAGCGCGATGGGCACCATGAATCGCGAGCTCGGCGCCCGCCTGAAGGCGGCCGTCGCCGCCAGCGCCGAACTTCAAGAACGTGACGCCCTCAAGAGCGTCAGCCTCGCGGCCGCCATGACAACTGCCCTCGTCGCCCGCGGTGTGCCCGACCCGACCGCGGCCCTGGCGGGCGAGCTGGGTGTCCTCGCGTTCAAGCGGGGCTACGCCGAGTGGTCCGAGGGCGACCGTGACGCCAAGGACGAGCTCGCGCAGTACACCTTGGCGGCCCTGAACGAATTGCGGGCAGCGAGCGCGTCGCTGGGCTGACCAGGCAACCTGGCATGATCATGCCGTCATGATCGGCGGCCGACGCCTCCGTACAGCCAGTGGGTCGGCGCGGGTGTGGGATCGTCGGGGTTTGGCCTCCATTGGTCCACCGTGACCAGCCCGGGCGCCACGAGGTGGAAGCCGTCGAAGAAACGGGTGATCTCGTCGTGGCGGCGAAAGAAGATGGGTGTCGGGGTCTTGCGGTAGACGGCTTCGACGCCCTCGACAGCCTCGCGGGAGTGGTTGTCCACCGTGACATGCGTTGTGGCCAGATAGCTGCCGGGGACGAGCGACTCGCGCAGAACGCTCATGACCGCTTCGCGTTCCTCATCGCGCAGGAAATGCGTCATGGCGATCAGGAGCACGCCGACGGGCTGGGTGAAGTCGATGAGCTGGCGGACGCCCTCGTGGTCGATGACTCTGCGTGGATCGCGCAGGTCGGCGGTGACGACCGTGGTGTCCGCATTGGTGGCCAGCAGCGCGCGTCCATGGGAGAGCACGATGGGGTCGTTGTCCACATACACGACGCGGGTCCCAGGGGCGGTGGACTGGGCGACCTCGTGGGTATTCCCCGCGGTGGGCAGGCCGGCGCCGATGTCGATGAATTGGCGGATGCCGCTGGCGGTCATGAACGTGACCGCTCGCCGCAGGAAGGCCCGGTTCTCCAGGGCCAGCTGGCGTACTTCCGGCATCGCCGCTTCGACCGCGGCGACGGCCTCTCGATCGACGGCGAAGTTGTCCTTGCCGCCAAGGTAGTAGTCGTACATCCGCGCCACGTGCGGCCGTGTGGCGTCGAGACCGGCGTTATTCACCGCTGTGGCTCCCACCCCTCACGTCTGCCCCATGTGTCGCGAGTGTACTGACTCGTAACTCTATGATCCAGCGCCGAGGGCTTTCCTCATCGCCGACGCCCGCAGCGACGTGGCGGCGGCCGGGTCCTGCGCGGCGGGTGGCGGCTTCGCTCCCGTCGTTCGTAGCGAGACGAGCCGGGAGAGCACGTCGAACCAGAACGGCGCCCCGAGCATCAACAGCACGGCGGTGACCAGCCAACCGGCGACATGCGACACGGTCCAAGCCGCGTCGCTCCAATGGGTGCCCTGTTCCCAGCCGACCGGGATGCCGAGGCCGGCCAGGTCCTGCACCGTCTTCACGTTGTCATTGACGAGGCCGTCCGGCGACGCGCTCTTCGCCGCGGCCTGCTCGGCCGCCGCGAGGGCTGCCTGCCGGACAGCCGGCTGCTGCCAGAGGGTCTGCGCCGCGTGGAACGCCGACACGTTGCCGGCACACGCCAACACCAGGCCGACGACGAACAGTACGGCCGTGGCCCACCGCTTGTACGCTCCACTGAGCCGGCCCATCGTTTCGTCGTACCAGCTCTCGAGGCCCGCCTTCGCCTCGAGCGTGAGTTGCTTTCCCTCGGCCTTGAGGCTCACCAGTCGCTTGTTCAGTCCCTCGACCGGCGTCTCGGTCAGTTGGCCGGTCAACTCGTCGATCGCGTCCGCGAACGACCGCGCGGACAGGTACGCCGGCCCCATATCGGTCCGGAACCAGCGCCGCCCTCGGCTCGCCGCCATGTCCGCCGACTGGTAAATAGAGGTGCCCTTGAACATCCCCAGGGCCTCTTTCGCGGCGTCGTCGAATGTGGCGCTGCCGCTGAGCATCTGCCCGATCGTCTCTTCCAGGTCTTTGGCCCGCTTCCGAAGCAGCCGCGACACGCCCTCGACGATCGCCGACGCGAGGGAGGCGACCACGAAGAACAGCAGTGCGAGTCCGATCGCGGTCTCCAGTGCCAGTGAACCGAACATCCGGGTCCTCCCGATCATGCGCCAGCGTCCACATTGACAGTAGTGGCGGCGTTTACAGCGGCATCATCGACCATGCCTGCGATCACAGTGGCTGGTCGTCGCGTGGAATCGTGTCGGGAACCGAATGTGCCGGTGCGGACAACCAGGAAGCATGACAAGACAAGTGACGACCGATGCGTCGCCCCCGCCGTGGCCGGCGGGCCCTGGCCGGCCGGATCGCGCGGCCGGTGCCGCATATTCGGCCGGTTCCGGCGCCAGGGACAGGCCGGCGCGGATGAGCCGGGCCGAGCCGACCGACGCGCAGGTGCTGGCCGGTCCGCGCGAGGGGTTCGGGCTGCTGTTCGAGCGCTACTCGGGGATTCTGTACGGCTACTGCGCGCGTCGGGTCGGTGCGGACCTGGCCGAGGATCTGGTGGCCGAAACGTTCCTGACCGCGTTCGAACGCCGGGACGGGTTCGACCAGACCGCGCCCACTGCCCAGCCGTGGCTGTTCGGGATCGTCACCAACCTGCTCCGCAATCACCTGCGGACCGAGAAACGTGCCTGGAAAGCGTTGGCCCGCACCGGAGCCGACCCGCTCGACGGCGCGGCGCGGGTCACGGACGGGCTCGCCGACCGGGTCGGTGAGCGGGTCGACGCCGCGGTATCGACCAGGGCACTTGCCGGAGCACTCGCCGCGATGCCACGGGGGCACCGCGACGTACTGCTGCTGCATGTGTGGTCCGGACTGACCTACACCGAGTTGGCCGAGGCGCTGGACCTGCCGATCGGCACCGTCCGCTCCCGGCTGTCCCGAGCACGGGCCCGGCTGCGCAGCGCACTACCCACCGACGCGAGCACCTTCACCAGCGGGGACACGAGATGAACAACGACACCGAACCCGGCACCCACGCACCCGAACTGCGACTGCTCGCCGACCTGCGCCGCCGGCACGCCGTGCCCCACAGCGACGCCGTTGACCGTATGCGCCACGCTGTCCTGCACACGACCACGTACCGTCGCACACGGCGTAACCATGCCCTGCGCCGTCGCCTGGTGGTGATCGGCGCCGTGGCTGCCGCGGTCGCCCTCGCTGGCGGGCTCGGTGTCGTGTCGCACCGCGCGGGTGGGCAGACGCCCGTCGTGGCCGACGGTCGCCGCACTGAGACGCTGACCATCGGCGATCGCGACAACGCGCAGTTGGTGCTCACCGTCGCCGCGCGGAGAACCCAGACCGAGCCGGCCGGAGTCCTCCGGCAAGGGCAGTACATCTACCGCAAGACCACCGAACTGGCCGTGGCCACCTACAGCTTCGGCGACAAGAACCTGAATGTCTACGAGGAGCAGCGGCACGAGATGTGGCTCGACCCGCGGCACGGGCTCCAGGCGGTTCGGATCGTACAGACGACGGGTTTGAACCGCAGGCCGGTCACTCCCGGGGACGCCGCGTTGGCGACGCGGCTGGGGTTCGACCTGAACGCGCCACCCAGCACATCGGACTCCGACAAGCCGGTCAAGGGCGGACCGGGGATCCCCGCGCCGTCCGCACAGCCGCCGAGCCTGCGCTACCCCACGCCGGAGTACCTCGCCGGACTGCCCACCGACCCGGCCCAACTCCTCGTGCTGCTGCGCCAGGCGGCCAAGGCCGAGGGAAACACGAAATGGTCGACCGACAAGATCGCCTTCGGTATCGTCGGTGACCTGTTCGGGCAGTGTGACCCGATCATCCCGGCCGCGCTGCGCGCCGGCCTCTACCGCGCCATCGCGTTGATCCCCGGGATCCAGCGGATCGAGGGGCAGACCGACTTCGGAGGCCGCCGCGGCGTCGCTGTCGGCTTCGCCGAGGGCGGCCAACGCCAGGACATCCTCCTCGACCCGGCGACCCTGCACCCGATCGGCAACCGCCTCGTCCGGGTCACCGCCGCCGAGGGCATCCCTGCCGGCGTCCAGTCGTGGAGCACCTTCAGCTTCGCCTTCGTGGACCAGCCCGGCAAGACCAACTGACGCCACCTGGGCCGGGGGACGGGCACTCTGTCCGGATCCCCGGCCCCCTGTCGCCGGGCACCGGTCTGTCGATCGAACCCACTTAAGGAGTCTCTGTGTCCACCTCACGCCGGCGTACCGCGTCGGTCATCGTCTTGACTGCCACGCTCGCCTCAACCTCCGCCGTCGAACTGGCAAGGGCGGCGCCCGCACCCGCCGCGTTGATCGCCGCTAAGAGCATCGCCGGACCTACTCGGAGCCCGGCGTCAGCGGTCAACGGCCAGACCCGATGGACCAGCGAGCCGATGCCCGTCGCCGACGCGTCGCTCTTCAACGCGACCCAAATCGACCAACACACCACCTGGGCGTACGGCGTGCAGGTGGCCGCCCAGGGGCTGGCGCCGCTGCTGCTGGCCAAGGACGACCGGGACGCCCGCGGCTGGACCGCCGTGCCGACGGTTCCGGTCACCGGCAGCAACCGGATCAACTCGGTCTCGGCCGTGTCGGCCCGCGACGCGTGGCTGGTCGGTGACTTCGACCCCGCGATCGGCGGCATCGTGACCGGACATTGGGACGGCACCGAATGGCGTACGGTGGCCGTCCCCCTCCCGGACAAGGCCTACAGCGGCGGGCTGCTCTCAGTCTCAGCACACGCGTCCGACGACGTCTGGGCGGCCGGCTGGGCCGAGATCCTGGACAGCCGGGAGCCCGACCCGGACAAGCCCGGCGGGTGGATCGACGTGACCCACAGCGAATCGCTGCTCGAACACTGGAACGGCAAGACCTGGCAACGCGAGCCAGCGCCCGACCCGACCGTGGCGCTATCGACCGTGACCGCCGTCTCCCGCAACGACGTGTGGGCCGCCGGAAACACGAACGACGACCAGCCGGCCCTGCTGCACTTCGACGGACGCACCTGGTCGACCGTGCCGGCCCCGCGGTACGCCGGCCGGTACGGCGAGTTCAACAGCCTTGCCACGAACGGCCCCAACGACGTGTGGGCGATCGGCCGGGTCCTGCTCGACGACAACGACCGCGGCCACGCGCTGGTGGCCCACTGGGACGGCCACCGCTGGCAGCAGATCACCACACCGGCCGACGCCGGTCGGCTCTGGAACGCGGCCACTGTCCCCGGCGGGATCGCCGTAGTGGGCAGCACACCGAGCCAGGCAGACGGGTACGGCATGCGACTGACCGACAACCGCTGGAACTCGCTCGGCATCCCGGTCGGCAACACCACCCACACCTTTTCGTACGGCGTGTTGTACTCCGCCGGCAAGCTGGCCGTGATCGGGTCCACCCGCTCGGACCAGTCGCCGGAACCGCAGCCGCTGGTGCTGACCGGAACCGGCTTGGGTCACTCGTAGGCCACTTTTTTGTGGGTACTTGTCGGTCTAGCCGGTTGGCCCGAGGCTTGGTCGTGCGGGCCGAACGGCTTTCAGGTCCAGATGAGATGGAGCGGTTGGGGTGTATCAGGAAACCGGTTGGGCCTCGGCCAGCTTCTCCAGGCGGCGGTGGCCCCAGTCGGAAAGCGGTGCCAGCGCTTCGGAGAGTTCGCGACCGAACGAGGTCAGGGAGTACACAGTCTTCAGCGGCCGTACATCGTGCACTTCCCGGTGGACCAGTCCATCGGCCTCCATCTCCCGCAGTGTCTGAGTCAGCACCTTCTCGGTGAGACCTGGCAGCCGCCGGCGCAATTCGCCGGGGCGCTGAGGACCGGATTCCAGAAGCCAGAGCAAGATCGTCTTCCACTTGCCGTCGATCACTGCGATCGCGGCGGTCACTCCACAGACGTTCGGGTCCCGGGCACGACTACGTGTCATTTTCCCCTCGTTCATCCGTATTTGTTCATTGTTGAGGAGTTGAGGCATGACCTCGTACCCGGAACATTCTGCCGTCACCGTGCTCGGCCTCGGGCCGATGGGCCGGACCCTGGCCGGCGCTTTCCTGAATGGCGGCCTGCGAACCACAGTCTGGAACCGGACGCCGGGCAGGGAACAGGAGTTGGTCGAACGCGGCGCGGTCAGCACGCGGTCGCCCGAAGAAGCGGTCGCCGCAAGCAGGCTGACCGTGGTCTGCGTGGTGAACTACGACGCGGTCGACGCCATCGTGCGGAGCGGCGCGGTCACCGACGCGCTCAAGGGGCGCACCGTAACGAACCTGACCGCCGACACCCCCGATCGGGCCCGGGACACCGCGACCTGGGCGGCCGAGCACGGCATCGACTACCTGGACGGCGCGATCATGACTCCGACCACGACCATCGGAACACCGGACGCCGTGTTTCTCCACAGCGGCCCGGAGGACCTTTACCGCCAGCACCAGCCGATGCTGACCGCCCTGGGTGGCACCCATACCCACCTCGGTGAGGACATCGGCCGGGCAGCTGCGTACGACATCGCCTTGCTCGACATCTTCTGGACCGCGATGGCGGGCTACGCACACGCGCTGGCGGTGGCGAAAGCTGAAGGCGTCACCGCGCGGGAGCTGGCACCCTTCGCCAAAGGCATCGCCACGATCCTCCCGCCGATCTTCGAGCGCGGTGCGGAGGAGGTGGACAGCGGCAGGTTCTCCGGCGAGGACAACCCGATCACCTCGGCGGCGTCGTCCATGGCCCACATCGTCCACACCTCCGAGGCCCATGGCATCGACGCTGGCGTCATGCGGGCGGCCGAAGGCCTGGCGCGCCGCGCCATCGGACGGGGCCACGGCACCGACGGGTTCCTCCGGATCACCGAGATCATAAACCCTTGATGAGGAGGTCTTCCGCCGCGCTCTCCAGCCGGCTGTCCCGTGCCGGCGACGACGCTCGCCGGCACGGGACAGCCGTTATGAGGTGGCGAAGAAGAGCGTCGGCTGCGACCAGGTCGCCGCCGTGGTGCCGCTGGCGATCACGGTGGCCGACGCGCCGGCGACTGCCGTAGCGGCGGTCGGCGTGAAGGTTACTGAACGCAGCTTGCCGTCGGTGTAGCCGTACACGAGCTTGCCGCCGACCCAGGCCATGCCGCGCACATTGGCCCAGGTGACCCCGGTGGTCGGGAGAGTGAAGGCGGTGCAGCCGATCACCCAGCCGTCGGTGGTCAGGTAGCGGTAGTAGAGCGTGTTGCTGCCGCTGAGGGTGTAGTACATCCGCCCGTTGAGGTAGAACGCCCCGGTCATCGTGCTCGCGTTGAACCACGAGTTGAAGCCGCTGGCGACCGCGGCCGTGCCGACCGTGCCGGCGCTGAAGCCGGAGATGTCCAGCGCGGCGGCCTTGGCCCAGAGCAGCTTGTTGGACACCGAGAAGCCCGCTTTGCCGGAGGTGAACTGGGCCTGCGTGGTGGATACCGGCGTGCCGATCGTGGCGCCGTTGAACGGCACCTTGGTCAGCTTGCCGTTGCCGGCGCCCAGGTAGAGGTAGCCGGAGGCGGCGGCCGGGGCGTCCTGTACGGCGATCGTGCGCCCGCCCGCGGTCGGGAGCATGGCCTCGCGGCCGTGGTATTCGCCGGCGACGCCGTCGGAGTCGAAGCCGGCGTACAGGCCGTTGCCGCCCTTCCACAGCTCCCAGACGATCGGTCCCCAGTCGACACCGCCGGCCGGCAGGCTGTTGCCGGGCGACCGGGTCGGGTTCCACGCCATCGGCAGGCCGTTGGTCGCGTCCAGCGCGCCGAAGCCGTACCGGTCGACGCCGCCGGCGCCTTTGCTGTCGAGGCCGTTGGCGTTGTTCAGCCAGCGGAAGTGCCCGGCCACGTATACCAGGCCGTCGGTGACCTCGATGGAGGTGACGGAGTCCTGGCCGGTGTAGTCCACCCAGGTGGCCTTGAGCGTGGAGCCGCGCCCGGAGGTCTCGAACCGGGCGATCGCGTCGCAGTACGCGTCGCCGCTGCCGCCGTCGGCGCCGATCACGAAGTAGGAGCCGTCGTCGGAGAAGTCCACGTCGCGGGCGTAGAACGGGAACATGCCGCTGAGGCAGGCTGCCACATACCGGTCGGTGGACCAGTCGGCCACGGTCGGCGTCCCGCTCACGTCGATCATCACGACCTGGTTGCGGGCCAGGCCGTTGACCTTGGTGAAGTTACCGGTCGCCATCAGCGTCTTGCCGTCGGGCGAGACGGCGATCGACCACACCAGCTCGACCGAGTTCGGGGTCGACCGAGCCACGCTCGCGTCCACCTTGAACGCGCTGTCGATCGCGCCCGTGGTGGCATTCAGCCGGGCGAGCAGGTTGTGCGCGGTCCCGTTGACGTAGTGGAACCCGCCCGAGAGGTACAGGTAGTTGCCCTGCACCACCGTGCGCCGCACGACGCCGCCGTCGGCCTGACCCGCCCAGCCGGTGATCGTGGCGCCGGTGGCCGGATCGATCTCGACGAGGTTCTTACGGGCCACACCGTTGACCTTGGTGAAGTTGCCGCCGACGATCAGTTTGCCGTCGGGGCTGATCGCGAGGGCCTGCACGGCGTTGTCGAGGACCGGCTTGAACCCGGTCTTGAGCGCGCCGGTGCCCGCGTCGTAGGCGACCAGGTTGTTCGTCGGCGTCCAGGCTGTCGCGCCGGCGGCCTTGATGCCGGTGAACGAGCCGCCCGCGTAGATCGTGTTACCGATCTGGGTGAACGCCCGGACGCTGCCGTTCTGCACCTGCGGCGTGTAGTCCACCGGGTTGGCCGACGTGATCGTCGCCGCGACCGGCGCCGGCACGGCCACCGCCTCCGCCGGAACGGCGCTCAGGGCGATGACGGGTCCCAGCACAGTAAGCGGGACCAGCAGCCTGGTGATGGATAACTTCACAGACCCTCCTATCAGGGCTTTTGCAATGTCAGGCCGTCGGCTGCGGGTAGATGCCTGGAGCACTCATCGACCACGGGCCCCGAACGCGGCGATCAAGTAGAGCAGAATCAAATGAAATCGATCAGAACCAATTGTTACGCCGTCCGTAGCGTCGTCCACGCCTTGTCAATCGGACGTTGACGCCGGTGCCGCTGACTGTGCCAGCGGGCTGATCGCCGCCCGCCTTTCCAATGCGGTGCAGTGCCGCCCGACGCCGAAAGGCAACCTGTCAGATGACAACCGTGTTCAGCAGGACCGACTCGATCCTGAGCGGCGAGATCGCAGCTCTCTCCGCCGCCGTCACCGGACCGGTACTCCAGCCCGGCGAACCCGGCTACGCGCAGGAGACCGCAGCCTTCAACCTCGTACACCCGCAGCGACCGGCTGTGGCGGTCGGCGCGTCGAACCCGCAAGACGTTCAGGCGGCGGTCTCGTTCGCCGCACGGCACGGTATGCCCGTCGCCGTCCTGGCAACCGGCCACGGCGCGGTCGCTTCCAGCGACGGTGCCGTTCTCATCAACACGTCCCGGATGGCAGGGGTCGCCATCGACACCGAGAAGAACACCGCGCGGGTCGAGGCCGGCGTGCGATGGAAGCAGGTGGTCGACGAGGCCGCGAAGACCGGGCTCGCGCCGCTGGCCGGCTCCTCCCCCGACGTGGGCGTGGTCGCCTACACCCTCGGCGGCGGGCTGAGCCCGGTGCTGGGCCGGGCCCACGGATACGCGGCCGATCACGTACGGTCCATGGACCTGGTCACCGCGGACGGCCGGTTGCGCACGGTGACTCCGGAGCTCGAGCCGGAGCTTTTCTGGGCGCTGCGCGGCGGCAAGGGCAATTTCGGCGTGGTCACCGCGATCGAGTTCGACCTGTTCCCCGTGACCCGGCTCTACGGCGGTGGGCTTTACTTCGACGGCACCGACGCCGCTGAGGTGCTGACCGCCTGGACCAAAGTGATCGACGCCGCACCGGATGATTTCAGTTCCTCAGTCGTCCTGCTGCGCGTGCCCGACCTGCCCGAAGTGCCGCAGCCGCTGCGCGGCCGATTCGTCGTCCACGTGCGCGTCTCGCACCTGGGCACCGAGACGGAGGCCGAAGCTCGACTCGCGCCGTTGCGCGCGGCAGCGACGCCGATCGTCGACATGGTCGGCGAGATGCCCTTCACCGCGTTCGCCGCGATCCACAACGATCCAACAGGACCCCTGCCCGCGTACGAGCGGACAGCGCTGCTGAAGGAGTTCACACCCGAAGTCATCGACGTGCTCGTCCAACGCGCCGGAGCGAACGCGACAGCACCGGTGGCGGCCGTGGAGATACGCATGCTTGGCGGCGCCCTGTCCCGAGCACCCAAAGTGGCCAACGTCGTGGACAACCGCGGCGCGGCGTTCACCGTTTTCGCCGCCGACATCGCCGGGCCGCAGGACGCGGCGCGCTCGCTCGCCGCGCTCGGCGAACTCATCACCGCCCTCGAGCCGTGGAGCACCGGTTCGGTCTATCTGAACTTCATGTCGGTGTCGGAACCGGCCGGATCGGTGCGCAACGCGTACCGGCTCGAAACGTACATCCACCTGTTGCGGGCCAAGAAGAAGTACGACCCGCACAACATGTTCCGCATCAACCACAATCTGCTGGCCCCCGCCTGACCGATATCTCACACGTCCCACCAGTTGGACCTTCTACCGGCGACGATCCCCCGCAGAGCTTGTCGTCGCGCCGTTGTCCTGCACCTGCCGGAAGAAGCGCGGGATTGTCCCGTCCATGGATCAATGAAAGATCGACGAACTGTTGACAACTACACCCAGACACCCGACGCCAGCGTCGATGCCGTCGGCATCCCCACCGCGCCGGTACAGTTCCGTCGTGTCCGACATCCCCGCCGACGTGATCGCCAATCGTTACACCTTGGTCGCCCTGGTTGGCGAGGGTGGCATGGGCCGGGTCTGGGCGGCCCGCGACGAGCTGCTCGGGCGGGATGTCGCGGTGAAGGCGTTGATTCCGCCCGCCGGCCTGTCCGCGGACGAACGTGAGGACCTGCGGCTGCGGGTGATCCGAGAGGCCCGGGCGATCGCGCGGATCGACCATCCGAACGTCGTGCGCGTCTTCGACGTCCTGCACGAGCAGGGCGATCCGTGGATCGTGATGGAGCTCATCCCATCCCGGTCGCTTTTCGACGTGGTCAATGACGACGGGCCGATGGCACCGGAGCAGGTGGCCGAGATCGGGTTGGCCGTGCTGGCCGGCCTGCGCGCCGCGCACGCGGTCGACCTGCTGCACCGCGACATCAAGCCGGCCAACGTGCTGCTGGCCGACAACGGACGCGTGGTGCTGACCGACTTCGGACTGGCCACAGCCGCCGGAGACAGCTCGATGACGGTCACCGGCATCGTGCTCGGCTCGCCGTCCTATATGGCCCCGGAACGGGCGCTGGACGAGCCGATCGGGCCGGCGGCCGACCTGTGGTCGTTGGGGGCGACGTTGTACGCGGCCGTGGAGGGGCGGCCGCCGTACTCGAAGTCCTCTCCGGTGGCGACGCTGGCCGCGCTGGCCACTGAGCCGCCATGGCCGCCGGCCCAGGCCGGGGCGTTGCGGCCGGCCCTGGATGCGTTGCTGCAGAAGGATCCCGCGCAACGCGCCGATGCCGACACGGCCGAGCGGCTGTTGCGGGCCGCCCTTTCCGCAGAACCTGCGCCGAGACCCGCGCGGCGCGCGGACGCCGACACAGCCGAGCAGCTGTTACGCGCCGCCCTTTCCGAGGAGCGTGCGCCGGGTCGCGCCTCGAGAAAGCCGTTGTTGGTCAGTGCGGCGGTCGCCACTGCCCTGCTCGCAGCAGCAATCGGCGCGTTCGCCTTGCGCCCCAGCCAGAAGCCGCCGGCGCAAGCGGACATCGTCGCGCAACCGCGTGCCTCCTTCGCCGAACCCGCAGCCCCACCGTCGTTGGTGTCGCCGCCGGCGGCGACACCAAAGACCGCGCCTGAAAATGTCAATCCGACAGCCGGCTCACGGCCGTCTCGGCCGGCCACGAAACCCGCGACCACGCCCACCGTCACGAAGGGCGGGACGACGCCCAAATCGTCGGCTCCGGCCGTGGTGGGCAAGCGAATCGAGAACATGGACACCGGCACCTGCCTGTACCTGCCCACCGGGGCCGGAGCAATCCAGCTGTCAGCCTGCGACGGCACCAGCGGCCAGCGATTCAGTTTGGGTGGCGACGCCACATTGCGTGTCCTCGGCAAGTGTGTGCAGATCCAGAACACCGGCAATGGCGCCCGGCTGCTCGCCGTCAGCTGCACCGGCTCAACGTCCCAGCGGTTCAGCTACAACACGTCGTACGACCTGGTCAGCCTCGCTGCGGACAAGTGCGTGGACGTGCCCGATGGCAGCAGCGCCAGCGGTGTGCCGGCCCAGATCTGGGAGTGCACCGGTGCCGGCAACCAGAAGTGGCGCTACTGACGTGACGTAAGACCGTCGATGACGTGTTCGGCGTCGGTGGACATCCCGGCCAGGAACCCCGAGCCCAGCGTGTGCTGGAACGGCAAGCCGACGAACGCCAGACCGGGAATGGTGGACGACAATCCGCGCCGGTGCAGTGGCCACCCGTCCGACCCGACCGCGCTGGGCTGCAGCCATCGAAAGTCCGGACGGAATCCGGTGCACCACACAACGTTGGCGACATCAGGTGACCGGCCGTCCTCGAGCACCGGGCGGCCGGCTCGCACACCGATCGTTCGTGGCACCCGGATGATGCCGGCCGCCCGCAAGTCGCGTTCCGTCTGCCAGATCAGCGGGCTGCGCCGGCGTCGGAGCCAACCCTGCGCCGCGGTTCCCCATCGCCCGTCGGGCACCTTCAGGCCATACGCCCAGCGTCGCACGAGACGGCTGCGGACGATGGACACGGGTACGTGTCCGACGGCCGGTCCTGACAACCACGTCAGGTGCTCACGCGCAGCGTCCGAGGCGATGTCGGCTCCCGCGGGCCCGGCTCCCACGACGAGAACCGGGCCGGGGCGCAGCGCGCCGGCGTGCCGATACTGACAGGAGTGGACCTGGTGGATCGCCGGATCGAGGCGGCTGGCGAAGGCGGGTAGTGCAGGCGCACGCCAGGCACCGGTCGCCACGACAAGCCTGCTCGCCTCGACCCGGCCGTGGGCCAAGTCGAGAACGTGGCGACCTGACCTCCACCGATGGGCGACGACGGGACTGCTGCGGACGACGGGAATCTTGAACTTCGCGGCGTAGTGTTCCAGATAGTTCGCGTACTGGTCCTTGTCTGGATGTGCCTGGTCCGGCAACGGCATCGGCATGCCCGGCAGGGCGCTGAACCGTGCCGGGGTGAAGAGCCGCAGGCTTTGATAACGGGTTCGCCAGGAGTCGCCAGTACGATCGCGTTCGTCCAGGACCATGAAGTCTTGGCCCCACTGGCGCAGATGCCAAGCGGCTGCCAGACCCGCTGCACCACCGCCTACGACCGCGGTGCCGACTCGCTCGACGTCAGTCGCGCTCACGTTTCCGTCAGACCGGCCAGTCCGTGCTCGCGGAGCCAGGTTTCGAACGATGACAGGGTCCAGTTCGGACGGCTGGCGAGCCGGGAGCCGCAGGCGCGTAGCCACCGGGGCAGGCCGCCGCAAGCGGTCACGATTGGCCGGGCTGCGTCAGTCTCCGCTCGGATGCGCCCGGCGCCGGCGATCCGCTCCAGCAGCTCGAGTCCTTCTTCCGCGTCGAAGCCGGCCAGCTCGGTCCAGTGCACGTCTTGCAGATATGGCTGTTTGTGGCGGGTGGTGATGATGACGGCGCAGCCGGGCACCACAGGAAACAGGGCGTTCAGGTGGGCGGCGTCAGGTACGTTGTCGAGCACCACAAGGAGCCGCCGACCGGTGAGGCGCTCCCGCCAAAGCCGCAGACGGTCACTCTCGTACGCCGGGATCTGATCGTCGGGTACGCCGAGGACACGCAGGAACCGGGCGGGTACGAAACCCGGATCCAGCGGATCTTGAGCCCGTTGGTTGAGATCGACGTAGAGCTGCCCGTCGGGGAACGTCTCGCGAAGTGCGTGCGCTGCCCGGATCGCCAATGTGCTTGCGCCGACCCCGCGCTCACCGACCACTCCGGCGACCGCCTTCCCGCTCGACACGCATTGGCGCACCTGCTTCACGATGGTGCGTAGCTGGTCGGCTCGGCCGGTGAAGTCGGCGGGGAACGGCGGCAGTTCCGCGGGTGGCACCTTGGCGGGGTGCTGCACGGCCGAAGGGCTGGGGCGGATCAGCGTCGGATCAGCTTCGATGATGCGCTGGAACATCGCCTGCAGGCCGGGGCCGGGATTCACCCCGAGCTGGTCTGCGAGCAAATGCCGGCAATCGTGGAAGATTGACAATGCCTCTGCCTGCCGGCCGCAGCGATAGAGGCCCAGCATCAGCAACTCGCGCGGTCGCTCGCGGAGGGGGTTTGCCACGACCATCTCCGAGAGCCGCGCGATCGGGGCTGCGAAGTGGCCGAGGTCCAGCTCGATCGCGGCGCTGTCCAGTTCGGCCGCGAGGCGCGATTCGATCAGCGCAGCACGTTTGGCGGCCGCGTACATGCCTGGGATGCCCGCGATGGGCGCGCCGTCCCCGAGAGCTAGGGCCTCACCCAGAAGTTCCAATGCGTCCTCGGCGCGTCCGTCTCGGCGAGCCTGTGCCGCGCGCGCGATGAGGGATCGGAACGCCTGCAGGTCCAGTTCAGTTCGGCCCAGCCGCAGCACGTAGCCGCCGGTGGTGGCTTCCAGTGCGGCCGGGGCGAGGACACGACGCAGGCGAGAAGCATAGGTTCGCAGCGTTCCGATCGCCGCCCGTGGCGGGTCCTCTGCCCAGACGGCGTCGACTAGCGCCTCCAGCGGGACCACCCCACCCTCGTGGAGCAAGAGAATCGCCAGCATCGTCCGTTGTTGCGGCGATCCCAGATCGAGCTCGACGCCGCCCCGGAAGGCCCGCAGGGGGCCGAGCAGCTTGAAGCTCAGCCCGCCTTCGGTGTGGCGCGCCGTTGCGTGCGACGGACCGGTCGCATTTCGCGTCCTGCTTACCCCTCGGTGGGTCAGTTCGTGGACTCGGGTACGCGGACCAATGATCTCGGTGACTGTCATGACTTCCCCGCGGTTCGGCTGATCTTCTCGAGCGCCGACCGTAAAGCGGGCTGACTGAACAGACAGTTTCAGATGTGTGGATGCCCATGACGCATCCAGGCCGAACGCCGGAAATGACCGATCACTCTGAGTGAAAACGGCCGTTCAACGTCCTGCCTCACCAGGCAACACCTGGGCCTTGCTTGCTTCTTTGTCGTGTTTCCGATCCGCTACATGAGACGACGTGACGGACGTCGCCCGGGTTCACGTCACCTTGAGTTCATGCGACATCAACCGGCTGCTGTGGCGACGGCCCATCCAGTGCGTGCCACAGCTTGGTGGGAAGCGCATCAACCCTCCGTCAATGTCCAGTCGGCGCGGGCGTGGCCAGCTGTAGGCATGACGACTGACCAATCTCACCTCGACCGCGTCGACCTGGCCCTGCTGGAGAGCCTGGTCGATGGTCCTGTGTTTCTTCCCGGCGACACTGAATATGCCGAGGAGACAGCCACCTTCAATCTGACCCTTCCGCACCGCCCGGCCGTCGTGGTGGGCGCGACAAGCTCGAGCGATGTGCAGCACGCAGTACGTTTCGCGGGTCACCGTGGGCTGGCGGTTTCGGTGAAGGCCACCGGGCACGGCGCCGTCGTCTCCGCGGACAACACCCTGATGATCACCACGAAGCGGATGTCCGCAGTGTCCATCAACCAGAGCGAGTCGTACGCCCGGATCCAGGCCGGCGTCCTCTGGCAGGACGTCATCTCCGCGGCGGCGAAGTCCAGTCTCGCCCCGATGGCCGGCTCGTCGCCGCTGGTCGGCGCGGTCGCCTACACGCTCGGCGGCGGCCTCAGCCCGACACTCGGCCGCGCCTTCGGCTACGCGGCCGACCACGTACGCTCCATTGAGATCGTCACCGCCGACGGCGTTCTGCACCACGTCACCGCCCAGAATGAACCGGCCCTGTTCTGGGCCGTACGCGGCGGCAAGGGCAACTTCGGCATCGTCACCGCGCTCGAGTTCGACCTGTTCCCGATCACCCGGCTCTATGGCGGTGGCCTGTTCTTCCACGCCGAGGACGCGCCGGCCGTCCTGCGTACCTGGCACACCTGGGTCAAGCGCCTGCCGGAGGAGCTGACGTCGTCGTTCGTCTTCCTCCGCCTGCCCGACCTGCCGATGATCCCGGAACCGATGCGCGGCAAGCTCACTCTGCACGTACGAATCTCGTATCTCGGGGAGGCAGACGCGGGCGCCGAACTGATCGGCCCGCTACGCACGGTTGCCACTCCATTCCTGGACACCGTGGCGGAGATGCCGTTCACCGAAATCGCCACGATCCACAACGATCCGACCGACCCGGGCGTGGCGATCGACCGCACCATGCTGCTGCGCGAACTACCCGCCGAGGCGCTCGAAACGCTGCTCGAACTCGCCGGCCCCGGCGCCGCGCCGGAGGACGCGCTGATGATGGTCGAGGTGCGGCAGCTGGGCGGCGCGCTGTCGCGAGAGCCTCGGGTGCCGAACGCGGTGAGCAACCGGGACGCGGCGTTCAACCTCTTCATGGCCAGCATCCCGGCGCCTGCGGACGGCGACGCCGAGCGGATCCGGGCGGTTCTGGCGAAGATCCTCGACCGGATGGCGCCGTGGGGCACGGGCGGCGCCTATGCGAACTTCATGTCCACGGAGGACACGGCCCCCGACGAAGTGCGCAAGGCCTTCGGTTCGCTCGTCTTCGACCGGCTGATCGACGTGAAGAAGCTTTACGACCCGACCAACATGTTCCGGATCAACCACAACATCCCACCGATGCAATAGCCGACAACAACGTGGACCCGGGCCGATCGATCTCGGCACGGGTCCACAGCTATTTCAGCGGCAGATCACCAAACGGTGAACCAGTAGCCGTCGGTGGTTCCCTCGGCCGTGACACCGATCCCCGTGGTGCTGAGGTTGATGTTGGTGCTGTACAGCAGGAACTCGCCTTCGTGATAGTTCCAGGCGCCGTGGAACTCGACACGTTCCGGGCGGTTGAAACCGCCCATGTAGCCCGAGTACCAGCACGTTCCGGGGTTGACAACCGTGCTGGTCATTCCGCCGCGCTCGGGGAAGTGGACGTCGGCGCGATAGTTGGATCCGTTGCAGAGCTTGACGTTGCCAACCGGAACCACTGACGCGGCGGCGGCCGGGACCACGGTGCCGGCAATGACACCTGCCGACGCCACGACGGCGGCGGTGGCTGTCGCCGCCACCCGCCGGATTCCCTTTCCTACCCTCACTATTTGTCTCCCTTGGTCGCATACATCGAAGCCCGTCACCGGGCTCCGATGGTGACGACGACTGTCGGCTTGGTCAGGTTCATCAGTCCCCATGGCCGTCAATCATTTGTCAAACCGTTGTCGTCACCGCCTTCGTACGGTCACCCCGCTGACTACAGCCGAGGAGTGGCATGAGCAACGACAAGTGGACGGCCGCTGACGTGCCCGGTCAAACGGGACGAGTCGCGGTCGTGACCGGCGCGAACACCGGACTTGGGTACGAGGTGGCGACGGTGCTGGCAAGTCGTGGCGCGTCCGTCGTGCTCGCCGTTCGTGATGCCGAACGCGGCCGGCTGGCGGTGGCGAACATCGCCCGGGCCGTCCCCGGGGCGGATCTGGTGGTCCAGCCGGTGGATCTGGCCCGGCAGGACTCGGTACGCCGGGCCGCAGCCGCCATCCGTTCGCGGTACGACCGCATCGATCTGCTAATCAACAACGCCGGGGTGATGTACACCCTACGGCAGACGACGGTAGACGGCTTCGAGTTGCAGCTCGCGACCAACTATCTCGGCCACTTCACGCTCACCGGCCTGCTACTGGATCGTCTGCTGGCGACGCCCGACTCCCGGGTGGTCAACGTGAGCAGCCTGGGTCATCGGATTCGCGCCGGGATCGACTTCAACGATCTGCAATCCGTGGGCAGCTACGACCGGATCGGCGCTTACGGCCGATCCAAGCTGGCCCTCTTGATGTTCACCTATGAGCTGGCGCGGCGCCTGTCGACGAGGGGTACCACCATCGCCGTGGCGGCCCACCCGGGAAGCGCCAACACCACCCTGTTCCATAACGCTCCCCTGCCGATCCGCATCGCTCTGGCGGCGATGAGTCCGTTGTTCCAGACGCCTCACATGGGCGCGCTTCCGCTGTTGCGCGCAGCGACCGGACAGGGCGTCGCCAATGGCGAGTTCTACGGCCCACGGCTGATGGGATTCCGCGGATATCCCGTTCTGGCCCGGTCAAGCCACGAGTCCCACGACGCCGAGCTTCAAGCACGGTTGTGGAAGATCTCCGAGCAGCTGACCCGCGTCAGCTATCCTGTGTAGCCGGTCGGTTCTCGCTATGCGGATCCGCGTTGTCGAAGGCGGTCCGCAGAGACTTCAACGCGTAGTAGGCACGGGACTTGACGGTGCCCTTGGGGATGCCAAGCCGCTTGGCCACGTCCTCGATCGTGCCATCACGCAGGTACAGCTCCACCAGGATCTCCCGGTGATCGTCCGAGAGTCCGGGCAGCGCGCGCCGCACTGCCTCGGCCGCCATAACCGCCTCGGTCTGATCGTCGCTGACGAGCCGAGCCGCGACCGCGTCAGTCAGCTCGGTCTCCTGCGGCCGGGTTCGCCGGCCCCGCGCAGCATCGATAGCCACACGTCGTCCGACCGTGAATAGCCAGCGGCGGACCGAGTCGGCCTCCGTCGGCACGGTGTCGATGTTGCGCCACGCGCGCAGCATCGTCTCCTGGAAGAGATCCTCGGCCAGCAGACGATCGCGTAGGGTCACTTGCACGAGGAAGCGGAACAACGGCCCGGCGTGTGTCTCATACAACTGATGCATCCGCAGATTGTCGACAGGCATGCCGAGCCGCCGCTCACGCTTCTCATCTGACACGAACCCCATCGGCCATCCTCCACGCGCTGCGTTGCAAGCCCCGGATCGGACCAGCACCGTGGCGGCGCGGCCTCGGCCGGCCGCCAGACGCGATAAATCGTCAGCCGCGGGTGTCCGCAATCCATCAACGGCGGTTGAACGCGAGGGTGGGTATGTGGTTCAGCGCTCCTCGACCGCAGCCATCGTGGCCGGGACGACTGCGTAGAAGGCGCAGAGCGCCCGGTGAGTGCCGACGTTGTCGACTTCGGGCACTCGGCACTCGTGCTGCTCGATATGGGTAAGCAGGCCGGGATCGGGTGCCAAAGCGTGCTCGCGGAGGTAGTAGGCGAGCGCGTCGTTCCAGATCCAATGACCGTCGGTGCGCATGGCCTGCTCGACCACCATGCCCCGCGAAGGCTCCACCAGGTCCTTCGACATGTCCGGCGCGCCTCGACCATGTCGCTCATCCGCGATCCCCCTCGCTGCCGCGCGGCCCATTCTGGCTGGCACGACAGACGACGACGTATCGGCCGCACGGGTTCACGGGGACCGTGTCAACAGCGTGACAACGCCTCCTGGCGGTGTTTGTCGATGATGTTCGCGTAGCCGGGCAGCGCCTCGTTCACCCTGCGCCGCGCCTCCAAGGTCGGCCGGACCATCACCTCACGGCGGTCTTCCACACCACCTGTCCGCTCGATCAGACCCTCCGCCTCAAGCCTGTCGACCGCTCGGGTCACGCCACCGGATGACATCGCCAGGCGGCATCCCAATTCCTTCATGCGTACGGCGTTGCCACCGGAGTCCATCAGGCAAGACAACAACGCCATCGACGTGGGGTTCAGGCGGTAGCGGTCGAGGTGGTTGGCGAGCCGTTGCATGAGCACGTTGCCGTCGTAGATGACCTCGTACGCCACCCGGAAGCGGGCCTCGGGAGTTGCATAATCGGGCACTGGTCACACACTTTCGTGAATTGCACCGCAGGGGTCGCCCAGGCTGGCCGCACGGCGCCTACACCGCATCAACACGCGGTGGACGCAGACCCGTGCGGCCGTCACTCGGGCCGTTCAGGTGTTCAATGCCCCGTCGATGTCCAGACTGGCGCCGTTGATATAGCCCGCTGCGGGCCCGGCCAGGAAGGCGACGAGATCGGCGACCTCTCCCGGTTGGGCGAAGCGGCCAGCCGGGATGAGCCGGCGCATCATGTCGGCGAACGCGGTGTCCTGCGGATTGCCCGGTGTGTTGATCGACCCAGGCTGGACGTTGTTCACCGTGATTCCCCGCGGTGCCAGTTCCCGGCCGAGCGCCCGCGTCATCCCGGCAACCGCGGCCTTGGTGGTGGTGTAGATCGAATAGCCGCCCGACGGCAACGCATCGGCGAAGATGCTGCCGACGTTGATGATCCGTCCACCGTCCTTGAGATGTCGCAGAGCAGCACGCGCGGCAACCCAGTACGCACGAACGTTGACTGCGGTGACGCGGTCGTAGTCGTCAAGAGTCAGCTCCTCGATCGGGCCGACCCGCGCGTACCCGGCGTTGTTGACCAGAATGTGCAAGCCGCCGAACGTCTGTGCGGCGCTTTCCACCGCCGCGGCCACGGCATCCGGGTCGGCGCTATCGGCCCGCCGCGCCATGGCGCGGCCACCACTGGACTCGATCGCCGCGACTACATCCTTCGCGGCTTGCTGCGATGATCGGTATGTCAGGCAGACCGCCGCGCCTTCTGCCGCCAAACGCTGGGCGATCGCGGCACCGATACCCAGCGACGCGCCCGTCACGAGCGCCACCCGGCCGGTCAGCACGGCGCTCATCGGAGGCCTTCGAAGGCGCTGCGGTTGAGATCGAGCCAGGTGGCGAAATCCTGGAGTCGAGGGTTCAGTGTCCGGACATGGTCGACGTCGCGGGCGCCGGTGAAGGCGGCGGAACACTCCACGTAGTACTGGAACATGTTTGCCGCATCGTCGACGCCGGGAAACCCGAGCGCCCGGTAGGCCTGCAACGGCATGGGCCGATACTCGACCTCCTCGGCGAACATTGCGCTGAACTGGGCAGCGTACTCGTGCCCGGTCAGAGACTCTCCGGCGATTTCGATCGTCCGGCCGACGAGTTCCTCTCCCCTTTTGAAGATGCCGTGTGCCGTGCGGCCGATGTCCTCGGCTGCGATGCCGGCCAGTTTGCTGTCGGCCATGGGCAGGCTGATGAAGAGCTTGCCGTTCTCGTCACGTGCCGGCGGAAGCTGGGTGATGAAGTTCTCGAAGTAGAACGTCGTGCTCAGGAACGTGGTCGGCACGGCCGCCTCGGCGAAATACCGGTCGGCTTCGCCCTTGGAGTCGAAGTGCGGCACATTGTATCGACCGGCCAGCACGGGCATCCGGCCGGTGCCTACAGGGATCTCCCGGCGGGTATCCGGCAGCGTGGACCAGATCGCGTGCCGCACCCCGGCCCCGCGTGCGGCCGCCGCCATCGCGCGGGCCTGAGCCTGCTCGCGTTCGGCGGAGAAGTACTCCCAGTACGACGTCATCAGATATGCGCCGTAGGCGCCTTCCAGGGCGCGACGGACGCTCGCCTTGTCGTCGACGTCGACGCTCACAACGTCGACACCGGAGTCCGCGAGGCTGCAGGCCTTCGCCGACGTCGTGTCCCGCGTCAGCGCACGAACGGCGAACGGCCCGTCCGGCTCGGCGAGGATGGCGCGCACCAGGCCGCCACCCTGCGCGCCGGTGGCACCCACCACGGCGATGATCTTCTTGTCGCTCACAGCTTGCTCCTTGTCGAGAAACAGTGGCCGCGCCGGCCACCACTTCACTCAAGCAACGTGTTGCCGATGCGCTGTGCATGAGACGTTGCCGCGGTATGCATGCCACCGCGCCAGAACGGCTTGGCAGTGAAGCTGACCGTCGTCGAGCATCGCTCGTCCGCGGGCGAAGACCAGAACCGGTTTCAGGTACCGGTAGTGCCCGGCGCGAACGGGCTCGAGCAGATGGGCATCGGCCAGCGCTTCCAGCAGGTTTTCGGCCTCGTGCTGAGACACGACGAGCACCGCGGCGGCCAGCGCCAACGAGATCTCGGCAGTTTCGGGCACCGCGAGCAGCCGGAACGCCTGGGCGACATCGGCGGGCAACCGGCACATCGCGTCGGCATAGGGTGACTCGATCACCGCGCACTCGCTCGGGCGCCGCGCCGAGTTCGGCGTCTGGGCGAGTATGCGATCGGCTGCCTCCACGAGGCTCCATTGTGGGCGGGCTGCGATCCGGAATGCCACGGCCCTGACGGCTTGTGGCAGGCCAGCGGTCGCTGTGATGATTCGTTGCGCGGCCACGGGCTCCGCACGGATACGGTGACCACCGACCACCCGCTCCATCAGCGTCATGGCCTCGTGATCGGTGAGCGGGCCGAGGGTCAGCCAGCGCACGCCACTAGCCTCGGCCAAACGCTGCCGCGCGGTCAGGAGCACAGCCGACGCGGCCGAGCCGGGCAGGACGTGCCGCACCAGGGCACCATCGCGAACATCATCGATGACAATGAGCATGCGTCGGCCGGTGGTCAGCGAACGCCACAGCGCCGAGCGTTCGGCAAGCGAGGCAGGCAAGCTGGCGTCGGTGATCGTCCGCAGTAGGCCGGCCAGCACCTCGGATGGCGCCGCGGGCTCGGCCTCGACGAAGACCTGGCCGTCCGGGAACGCCTCCGCGAGATCGTGAGCGGCACGGATGGCGAGTGCCGTCTTTCCCACCCCACCGATCCCTGCTACACCCACCACCGGTATACCCCGATCCGCCGTCCGTAGGTTCTCGACCACCTGGTGCAGCGCGTCGGCCCGGCCGACGAAGTCCAGCAGGTCGGCGGGAGTTTGCGCAGGTGGGGGCAGCCGCTTCGGGGAGCTCAGAGTGGCCAGGGCCGGGTCCACCACAAGAATCCGGGTGTGCATCTCCTGGAGCGCCGGTCCGGGTTCGATACCGAGCTGGTCCTGCAGCGTCGCTCTGGCGTCCCGGAACACGGCGAGCGCTTCGGCCTGGCGGCCTGACTGGTAAAGCGCGAGCATCAGCAGCTCACGCGGACGTTCGCGGAACGGATGCTCGGCGGCGACCGCGCTCAGAGCGTCCAGCACCTCGGCGGGCCGGCCCAACTCGATCTCCGCCGCGGCGAGGTCCTCGATCGCGGCGACGCGCAGTTGCTGCAGCCGGGTGCGCTCCAGAACAGCGAAGGACCCTGTCACTCCAGCCATCGGTGCGCCCTGCCACAGGCTAAGAGCCTCCCGCAGGGCCGCCGCAGCGGCGGTGGTGTCACCAGCCAACCGCGCCTCGCGAGCCGCGGCAAGGCCGCGCGTGAAGCACCGGAGGTCCAGCGTCGCATCCCGCGCCGGCAGGGCGTAGCCGCCCGCCTTTGACAGGATCGTTTCCTCGGCGAGCACCTGACGAAGGCGCGAGACGTACGAGCGGATCATGCCCGCCGCGGTACGCGGTAGGTCGTCCTGCCAGAGCGCCCCGATCAGTTCCTCAGCCGACGCCGGCGCCCCGTTTCGCAGCAGCAACAGTGCCAGGAGCGCGCGCTGCTGGGGTGGTCCCAGTTCCACCTCTCGGTCGCCACGCCAGGCGCGGACCGGACCCAGCAACTCAAATCGAAGACCCACTTCCATCGCATTCCCCACGTTGAAGTAACGACATCGAGCCTCGTCCAAGTATGCCCGTGCCGCGGCAGCGTCGTGGACGAGGCGATCGGGTCCGTTGACCGGCTGTCAATCGCGCGTCGACCGACGCACGCTCTGCTGTTTCGCGACCCGGAAGGAGTGATCGCCAATGGACGGACACGCGCTGGTGATCGGCGCCGGCCTGGGCGGGCTGTTCACCGCTCGTGCGCTCGCCGATACGTACGCTGCGGTGACCGTGCTCGATCGCGACGAGCTACCCGACACTCCGGCGGCCCGCAAGGGAGTCCCCCAGGGACGGCACGCACACGCACTGCTCGCCCGAGGGCTTGAAGCGATCGCCGAGTTGTTTCCGGGAATCGAGGGGGAACTGGCCGCCCTCGGGGTTTCGTCCGGCGACGCGCAGGCCGACCTTCACTTCTACAACAACGGACACCGGCTGAGTCCGGCGAGATCCGGACTCACGGCCGTCGCGGCGAGCCGTCCGCTGCTGGAGCACATCGTCCGCACCCGAGTCGCCGCCCACCCCCGCATCCAAATCAGCGGCGGACAGACCGCGCACGGGCTGCTCAGCACCATGGCAAAAGACCGGGTCACCGGCGTACGGGCACGCGCCACCAACGGCATGGAATCGGTCATCGAGGCGGATCTCGTGGTCGACGCGGGCGGACGCGGCGGGCAGAGCGCACGCTGGCTGGCGGAGCTGGACTGCCCGCCGGCGCCAGAGCAGACGGTCCAGGTCGGCATGACATACGTGACGCGCCGCTACCGCTACGACGAGAAGCTTCTGGACGGGCGCCTTGGGCTGATCGTCGCGTCGTATCCCGGCCAGGTCTATGGCGGCGCCGTCGGGCGCGAGGACGGCGACCGGATCGTCCTCGGCCTCCAGGCGATGCTCGGAACGGAGCTGCCCACCGACTCCGACGCAATGGCTGCCGTCGCCGACCGACTGGACGACGCTCTGCTGGCCCGGGTGATCCGCGAGGGCGAGCCAATCGGCGACGCGGTGCGGATGCGCTACCCGGCGAGCGTCCGCCGCCGGTACGAGCGGCTCCGCTGGTTTCCTCACGGCTACCTCGTGACGGGTGACGCGCTGTGCCACTTCAACCCCATCTACGCGCAGGGGATGACGGTCGCGGCGCTCGAGGCGCTGCTGCTGCGGGACCTGCTCCGCCACGGCGTCGACGATATGGCCCGCCGGTTCTTCCGCGGTACGGCGAAGCTCGTCGACTCCCCCTGGTCCATCGCCACCGGCAGCGATCTGCGCTTCGCGGACATCGAGGGCCACCGGCCGCCCACCGCCCGGCTCGTCAACGCCTACCTGGACCGCTATCACGCGGCCGCGGCAGCGGATCCTGTGCTGGGCACCGCGTTCCTGCGGGTGGCCAACCTGATCGACTCACCGGCAAGGCTGTTCAGTCCGCGACTGGTCGTGCGGGTCGCCCGCGCCGCCAGGCTTCGGCCGGCCGCACCCACGAAAAAGGCAACGACGTGAACGGGACGCTCTGGCCGCTCGGCGACCAGCGCCTGCGACACTCCACGGTGCCCGTCCCGCTCGGCCATTTCGTGATACCGGAAGCGCTGGCAGTCCCGCACGACGTGAGCAGCCCGCGTGGTCTGGGAGCGCGTACCCGGGATTTCCACCAGCGCTACATCGACCTTTACGAAGGTCGATGACCCTTTCACGGTCGGTCGTCGAGCTTCTTGCGTAGCTCTTCAGCGCGTCTGCGATCGTACCCATCGAGCAGTTCGGCGGCCCGCTCCCAACTCGCCCGGGCGCCTGCGGCGTCGCCACTGCTGTCCAGAACATCGCCCAGGTCGGCGTGGATGGTGCCGCCCAGGTACCGGTCGCCGACCCGTGCCGCGAGGTCGATGGCTCGGTGAAAGGCGTGCACCGCCTCGTCATGCTCGTCCAGTCGGGCATGAACGTAGCCGACGGTGTGCCACAGGCTGCCTGCGGCGTTGTGATGGCTGCCGTCTTTGACAAGTGCCAGCCCTTCATGCGCGGCTGCCAACGCGTCGCGGTGTTCGTCGAGCTGCGCGTGCACCCAGGCGACTCCCGCGAGGGCAACCAACTCCCCCAAACGGTTGCCTCTCCGCCGGGAAATGTCCAGCTCCTGGCGAATGTAGTACAACGTGCGGTGGTGGTCGCCCTGCCGGTCGGACAGCCCCGCGAGCCCGTGGTAGACGCTCGACTGGCCGGCGAGGTCACCTAGTTCCTGACATTGCCGCAGCACCCGTCGAAACAACTCATCGGCAAGGGCGTATTGGTCAGTTCGTACGTACAGGTCGGCGATGGCCATCTCCACCCGTGCCTGATTCGGCAGATCGCCGAGCCGGCGCAACGCCTCGACGGACGTGAACAGCACGGTGAGCGCCTGCTCGGCCGCCACCTGGCCGACCATGAACGGGTAGATCAACCACTGCAACTGCCACGCGTGCCGGTCGAACCCGTGCCGCGCCGCCAGCTGGACAGCCGTGATCGATACTTGTTGCTCCGCGGTGAACCAGGCGATAGCGCCCGGCTCATCGGCAATGTCCTCGGGGAAGGCGCCGGCGACAGCTGGGGTCAGCTCGATCGGTCCGCGGCCAGGACTGATCAGCGTATGCGCAGGCAACGCCGAGTGGAGGTAGTGGTCGAACATGCGATGCCGCGCCGCGCCGGCCTCATCGGGGTCGTCGGCTAGTTCCTCCGCGTAGGCTCGCAGCAGGTCGTGGCTACCAAACCTGCCGGGCCTGTTCTCGTTGAGCAGGTTCGCTTGTGCGAGCTCATTCAGCAAGGGCCGGACTCGGCGCGGCTCGACTCCGGCGATACTGGCTGCTGCGCCAATGCCGAGGTCGGGGCCTGGGTGCACACTGAGAAGCCGGAAGAGTCTCGCACCTTCAGCGGTCAACGCTCGATACGACCAGGAGAACACCGCCCGGACGTTGACCGCGGTGTCGCGTCCGGCGAAGGCGTCGAGACTGCCGTACGCGTGGCGCAACTCGGCAGCGATCGCTCGCAGCGAGAATGACGGCTGTGCGGCGGCGCGAGCCGCGACGATCGACAGGATTAGCGGCAGGTGGGCGCACAGCGCGACGATGTCATCGACCGCCTCCGGCTCGGCCGAGACCCGGCCCGGCCCCAGACGCCGGACCAGCAACTCCCGGCTCTCAGCTGGGTGGAGCACATCCAGATTCAACGCTACTGCCCCAACCGTCACCAGACCCGAAAGCCGGTCACGACTGGTGACAATGACCAAGCACCCCGCAGCCCCCGGCAGCAACGGACGGACTTGCTCCGTGTTACGCGCATTGTCCAGTAGCAGCAGCACCCGGCGCCCCGCCAACCGCGTTCGAAACAACGCAGCCAACGCGTCAACCCCGCGCGGCATGTCCTCGTACGACACGCCAAGAGCACCGAGCATCCCCCGCAACGCCTCCGTCGCGCTGACCACCTCCTCCGCGGCGTCGAAGCCGCGAAGGTTGACATACAACTGGCCATCCGGAAATCGATCAGCGACACGATGAGCCCAATGAACGGCCAACGTGGTCTTCCCAACACCCGCCATCCCGCCGAGCGCCGTGATCACTACCGTCCCAGCCGTCCGGCTTCCATCCAGCAAAGCCATCGCCCGGTCAAGCTCCGGCCGTCGCCCAGCGAATGTCGGCAGATCCGGCGGAAGCTGCGCCGGCCGGGCAGGCGCCTCAACCTCGGGAGTGACGGGACGCGTCGGAGACCCACGCAGCACCGCATCCCGCGCGGCAGTCAACTCATCGCTGGGGTCGAGGCCGAGCTCATCGGCGAGCCGATCGGCGATCAGCCGATAATGCGCGAGCGCGTCGGCCTGCTGGCCGGCGGCGCCCAGCAGCAGGACGAGCCGGGCATGCGTCGGCTCGTCAAGCTGATCCAGTTCCGCCGCGAACCGGACGTTGGGCAGCACCCGGTCTGCCACGCCGGTCGCCAGCGCGACATCGGCGGCGGCCCTGGCAGCGGCACGGTGCTCCCGCTCGAGCGCCGCGAACAGAGGATGGCCGCGCACATTGGCCACAACCCCGGCCGCTGCGCGTCCGTGCCACAGCTCCAGACCTTGGGCGTACCACTCGGGAGAGGACTCGGCGGCAGCGCGATCGATGAGCTTGCGGAAGAGCAGCAAGTCAAGGCACTCGGCACTGACGTCCAGCCGGTAGCCTCCGGCGGAGGACAGCAGCCAGTTCCCCTGCTCACGGCTTGGCAAGCCCGGTTCGATGAGCCGGCGCAGCGACCCGACATAGCGGTGGATGACATTGACCGCGCTGGCCGGCGAGTCCCCACCCCACAGGGCGTCAACCAGCTCGCCCAGACTGACCGGACGACCACCGGCGGCGAGCAGCAGAGCGAGCAACGCTCGTTGCTGCGGCGCGCCGATCTCAATCTCGACCTCGTCCCGCCACGCCCGCACCGGGCCGAGCACCGCGAACCTCACCTGCCGCGCCGTCACGGTCAGGCCATCATCCGGACCAGCCGGTCCGTT
>Ga0307516_10001512_pt1 | contig 32004 bp, 26 predicted proteins | sample 19_EM_MG_FD_203310 | JGI IMG/M metagenome (GOLD analysis project Ga0307516, IMG submission 203310) | Populus trichocarpa ectomycorrhiza microbial communities from riparian zone in the Pacific Northwest, United States - 19_EM | ecosystem: Host-associated > Plants > Roots > Unclassified | place...
CGGATGTGGCCTGCTTCCACGGCGTGAATGGCGGGGGCCGCCAGCGGTTTGATGTCCACAAACCATTGATCGGTCAACAGCGGCTCCAGGACCGCGTTGGTGCGGTCGCCGCGCGGCACGGTGAGCTTGTGCGGATCGATGCGCTCCACCAGTCCCAGCGCCGTAAGATCGGCCACCACCCGCGCGCGCGCAACTCCGCGATCGAGACCGCGGTAGGCCGGTGGAACGTTGTCGTTGAGCGCGGCTTCCGGCGTCATGATGTTGATGACGGGCAGACCATGGCGCTGGCCCACTTCATAGTCGTTGAAGTCGTGCGCCGGGGTGATCTTGACGCAGCCGCTGCCGAACGCAGGGTCGACGTAGGAGTCGGCGATGACGGGAATTTCGCGTGAGGTGAGCGGCAGGCGCAGCAGACGGCCGACAAGGTGCCGGTAGCGCTCGTCGTCGGGATGCACGGCCACCGCGGAATCGCCCAGCATGGTTTCCGGCCGCGTGGTCGCGACCACCAAATAGCCGGTGCCGTCGACCAAGGGATAGCGCAAATGCCAGAGGCTGCCCATTTCCTCCTCGGCAACCACTTCCAGATCCGACAAGGCCGTCTTCAACACCGGGTCCCAGTTCACCAGGCGTTTGCCGCGGTAGATCAGGTCCTCCTGATACAGGCGCACGAACACCTCCGTGACCGATCGCGACAACTCGGGGTCCATGGTGAACTTATCGCGCCGCCAGTCCACCGAGGCGCCAAGCCGGCGCAGCTGATTCGCGATCAAACCGCCGGATTTGTTCTTCCATTCCCAGACCCGTGCGACGAACGCCTCGCGCCCGAGTTCGATGCGGCTCTGACCGAGCGCATTCAACTGCCGCTCCACCACCATCTGCGTGGCGATCCCGGCGTGATCCATCCCCGGCTGCCACAGCGTGTCGAAGCCGCGCATCCGCCGATAGCGGATGAGCGCATCCATGATGGTGTCTTGAAACGCATGCCCCATGTGCAGCGTACCGGTGACATTGGGCGGCGGGATGACGATGGCGTAGGCGGGCCCGTGGCCGCTGGGACTGAAAAAACCGCCGGATTCCCACCGCGCGTAGATGCGCGATTCGATATCGCTCGGCGAAAACGCTTTATCCATGACTGCTGCTGCTCAACTGTCGGTCTTCGTTTCTGCCGCACTGCCCGCCGTTGCTTGTTCCGCGGGTTCCGCCCGTGCGGCGCGCTCGGCCTGTTCAGCGTGTTCGCGCAGGACGCGATCCACGAGCTCCGGAAGCTGCGCGCGGAGTTGATCGAAGACGCGCTCGAACAGGGCGGCTTCGATGTCCTTGGCGGCGCGATGCAACAGGGAATCCGCGAGGTTCAGCGTCTCCGTCACCAGCGCGGCATGTACGGCCTTGACATCGAGCGATGCAGGTTTCGCATCGTTGCTCACCACCTCTTCGGTCAGAATCGGGATGTCGCGCGGATCATGTGAATCATGGTTCATGAGATCACGCACCGGACACATCGTCCAACTGATGCGTCTCGACCGTGACTTTCAATTCGCGATACGCCTTGAATCGTTCGCGGCCCAGGCGCCGCCGCTCGTCGTCGGCGTCGATGATTTCGGCGATTCGCGCGAACCTGTCCAACCGGGCGGGCAGGCGCGAGCTCACGTTCACCAGCAGGTCGGCGGCTCCGACGCAGTCCAGATCCTGCGTAAGCTGGACGGCGGGTGCCGAGCCCGCCGCCGGGGTCGTGGCACCCGACGGCCGTCCGCGATGAATGTCGTGCGGCACGAAGGAGCGCTCGGAGAACGTCCACAGCAGGCCGTCGAGCGCCTCGACCTCGGCAGGCGTATCGCCGAGCAGTACGACCTTGAGTTCGCGCAGATAGGCCTTCTCGGTCAGCCGGCAGGCAAACGTCCACCGCTGTTTCGGCGTCGAGCTCTTCAGTACATAAAAATCGACTCGTTCGGTCATTTCGCAGCGGCGCGATGGACCAAGAAGTCGACCAGCAGCGGAACCGGGCGCCCGGTGCTGCCTTTTTGGGAACCGCCGAGCCATGCCGTGCCGGCCACGTCCAAATGCGCCCAATGCAGGTCCTTCGCGAACTTCCAAAGAAATGAAGCGGCGGTGCAAGCGCCTCCCTCGCGGCCGCCGACGTTCGCGATGTCGGCGAAGTTGCTCTTCAATTGCTCGACGTATTCCTCGCCGATCGGCATGGGCCACGCCCGGTCGTCGGCACGGTTGCCGGCCGCCGAGAGTTCATCGGTCAGGGCGGTGTCATTGCTCATCAAGCCGCTGAAATGATTGCCGAGTGCGATGATGCAGGCGCCGGTCAAGGTCGCCACATCGATGACCGCCGCCGGCTTGAAGCGACGGCTGTAGGTGAGCGCGTCGCACAACACCAGGCGGCCTTCGGCATCCGTGTTGAGAACCTCCACCGTCTGACCCGACATGGTCGTCACGATGTCGGCCGGTTTGACGGCGCCGCCGCTCGGCATGTTCTCGGCCGCTGCGACGATCACGACGAGGTTGATGGGCAATCGCAATTCGGCAATGGCGCGCATCGCGCCCAAGACCGTGGCCGCGCCGCTCATGTCGAACTTCATTTCGTCCATGGCCGGCGGGTCCTTGAGCGAAATCCCGCCCGAGTCGAAGGTGATTCCCTTGCCGACCAGGCAGATCGGCGCGACGCTCTTTTTCGTGCCCCTGTACTCGCACACGATGAGCCGCGGCGGTAAGTCGGAGCCCTGGGCCACCGCGAGCAGCGCGCCCATCTTGAGGTTCTTGATTGCGTCCTCGTCGTGGACTTTGGTCTTGATGCTGGGCCATTCCTTCGCCAGTTGCAGGGCGCGCTTTCCCAGATAGGCGGGCGTGCATACATTGGGAGGCAGATTCGCAAGATCGCGGGCCAGCGTGATGCCGCTCCCGACGGCTACCCCGATTCGTAAGCCATCGTCGGCCGCTTTCGCCGCACGCGTGCTCTCCACGGCGACGCCGATCGCGGCAAGCTTCGGCGGTTTCGGCTTGGGAGAGGTCTTCAAATCCGGGATCTTGTAGGCGTGGATCGAGAACACTTCCGCCACCATTCGGGCGCGGTATTGCACGTCGAGATCGGCGACCTCTTCGAGCGTCAGGTAGATGACGGCGTGAACCGCCCCGGTCTTGCTCAACGACGCCGCTGCGGCCTGCAGCGCCTTGCGGAATTGCTTGCGGGCGAAGGCGGCCTTCGCGCCGAGTCCGATCAACAGTACGCGGGCGGACGCCGCCCCAGCCGGCAGGGGCAGCAGCAGGGCGTCGCCCAGCTTGCCGGCAAAATCGCCGCTGTCGTGCAGATTGGCGATCATTCCGCCGGTCTGCGAGTCGATGAGACGCGCCCCGGCGCCCAAATCGCCCTGCTCATAGATGCCGACGACGGCGCAGTCCGCGGCCTCGCGCGCCTTGACATCGACAATTGCCTTGAATTCCATATCGAAAACTCCCTATCTGCCACTGCACCGAATGGTCATACTGTTGCTCCCGAAGAGGGCAAATAGTTTACTAGATTATTGCGAAGGCTCTAAGCTAGGAGCTTGGCGGAATTGCATTTCCCCTGCTACGCAGCTGGCAAAAACCACGCTTTTTGCCAGCGGAAACGAAGCTGATGTCCGAAAAAGCGCCGCAGGCGACTTTTTCCAATGAACTTAGGCGCCCATGAAATGGACCGTTCAACGATACGTGCTGCGCGAAGTCGTGCAGACATGGCTTGCAGTTACCGGTGTTTTGGTGGCAATCCTGGTGTCGAACCAATTGTCCAGGGTTCTGGGCCAGGCCGCCGACAATCAATATGGCCGGCAGGTGGTGTTCGATCTGATCGCCCTGGGCGCCGTCATGAATCTTTCCGTGATCGTTCCGGTGGGACTGCTGCTCTCGGTGGTGCTCACCCTCGGGCGCTTGTACCACGACAGCGAGATGGCGGCTCTGCAGGCTTGCGGCTATGCACCGGCTCGCCTGCTCGCGCCGTTATTCGTGTTTGCGGCAGTGATCGCCGTGGGACTTGCCTGGCTGTCATTCTTCCAGGTGCCGCGCGCCGACAGCCAGGTACAGTCGCTGCGGCGGTCGGCGATCAAGGAGGCGCAGTTCGGACAGCTCGACGCCGGCCGTTTCCGCTCGTTCAGCGGCGGCGCCGCCGTTTTCTACGCCGAACGCGTCGATGCGGACGGGGTTCTGCACAATGTCTTCGTGCGCCACGAGTCGGGTGCGCGCATCGAGCTGGCGCTGGCCGACACGGCCACCTATTCCAAGGGCGACCTGAACGGAATGCACTTCGTGACGCTGTTCAACGGCCGCCGCTACGAAGGAACGCCGGGGACCAGTGAATTTCGGGTCATCGAGTTCCGCGAGCACGGCATCCCGATTTCGACGCCCGCCGACGTGGCCGGGCCGCAGGATCCGGATACGAAACCGACGCGCGAGTTGTGGGGCACGGGCGCCGCATCCGACATCGCGCAACTGCAATCGCGGTCCTCGAGCCCGTTGATGGCGTTGGTGCTGACGCTGGTCGCCGTGCCGTTGAGCCGCCTGCGGCCGCGGCAGGGCCGGTACGCGCGTGTCGGGTTCGCCATCGTGGTGTATTTCGTGTATTCGAACCTGCTCTCGGCGGCCAAGGTCTGGGTGGAAAAAGGCGAATTGCCGCCGGCCATCGGCGTGTGGTGGGTGCACTTGGCGGTCCTGGGCCTGGGCCTGTATCTGGTGTATCGCGAGTCGAGCAAGCCATGAATACGCTCGACCGTTATCTGTACCGCACCGTGCTGGTATACGCGGCCATGGCGCTCGCCGTCCTCATGACCTTGGGCGCGCTCTTTGTGTTCATCAGTCAGCAAAGCGATATCGGAGTCGGCGACTACAATGCCGCGGACGCCTTCCTGTTCACCTTCCTGAATCTGCCCGAGCAGGCATTCGAGTTGCTGCCCATCGGTGCGCTGATCGGCGCCTTGATGGGCCTGGGAAATCTTGCCGCGGGAAGCGAACTCGTGGTGACGCGGGCCTCGGGCGTGTCGGTGTGGCGCATCGCGTGGCCGGTCGGCCTGGCGGGTCTCACAATGGCGCTCGCCATGTACGGGATCGGCGAGTACGTGGCCCCGCCCATGGCGCAACTGGCGAAGCGCGAGAAGACCACGAGCAAGCTAGCCGACATCAGCTTCGCGGGTTCGAGCAGCGCCTGGGTCAAGGACGGCAATCTCATCCTGCGCGTGCAGACCGGTGAGGTCGACCAGACGTTCGGGGGCGTGTCGCTGTACGAACTGGATGGGTCCAACCGATTGCGTTCAGTGAAGCGCGCCGAGCGCATCTCGGTGGCCGATCCCGGCCATTGGCGTCTGCACAACGTGGCGACCACGCGCTTCGAGGACGATCGCATCGAGAGCGCGGTCGTTCCGGAAGTCATCATGACGTCGTCCGTCAATCCGGATTTTCTCGGCCTTGCGGCCACCGATCCGGACCTCCTGACGCTGCGCGGGCTTGCGTCCTACATCGACCATCTCCGGCGCAACAACCTGGACACGGCATCCTACGAGATCGGCTTCTGGTCCCGCATTGCCCGGCTGTTCGCGGTCATCGTGGTGACGCTTCTCGCGCTGCCCTTCGTGTTCGGACCTTTGCGTACCACCGGCGCCGGTGCGCGGACCGTCATTGGAGTACTGCTCGGCGTCGTTTTCTTCTTGATCAACGGGATGGTGGAGAAGGGCGGCCAGTTGTTCGGCATCGATCCGGCTGTCGTCGGCTGGTTGCCGACCGGCGTCATCGGTTTCTGCACCCTGATCGCCATCGCAAGAACCCGCTAGCGCCCTCGGCAGGCTCCCGGCTCACATGCGCTCCAGCCGGACGATGCGCGTTCTGGACAATCGATCATGAATGGCCAGGTGATCGGGATCGAGGTACAGCCACAGCACGCCGAGGGCGGCAGGCGGCCATGCAAGGAATCCACACAGGAACCGCAGCAGCGCCGAGGTTGTGTCGAGCGGCGATCCGGCGTCGCTCACCGCCCGCAGACGCCACGCGCGCATTCCCAGGGTCTGGCCGCTGCGGATCCAATTGAACACGTAGTAGGCCGCGATCACGGCGACCAATCCGGCGCGGTATAGGTAGACCCAGGCGCCGTAAGTCTCGGGCAGGACGGCCCGGTGGGTGAAAATCAGAATTGCGCCGGTGTAAGTCATCAAAAGCGCCGCCAGCAGGAACCCGTCGTATATCAGCGCCGCGAATCTCCTGCCGAAACCCGCGCTAACTCCCTTGATGCCGGTGCCGACGCCCTTCATTTCCGCGCCAGCGCCGCTGATCACGGCGTGGCGGCGGGGGCCGGATTTTCCTGCGCTTGCGGCGCTGCGCCGGCTGCGGGGTGCGGCCGCGCTTTCGGTGCCGGTACCGGTGCCGGTGCCGCGCCCGGGCCGGGCTTGGTTGCACCCTTGGGCGCGGCCGGGGTCTTCTGCGGCAGCGCCTCGAGGAGCTGCTCCAACGGCTTGAAGATCTCGTCGTAGCGGTAACTCGCGATTTCGAAGGCCCGCCCCTGGGTCTTGGCAGTCAAGTCGGCATCCTTGTTCGAGGCAACTCGAATCCAGTGCTTGTCGGCGACTACGGTGCCGGCGAGCGTCAGGACTTTTCCGTCGGTGAGCGTCACGATCACCTGAGTCGGCGCCGCGAAATCGATGGTGTTCGTCGCCGCGACGTCCTCGGCGTTGAGGCCCGTAAGCATCGACGGCGGCGGCGCCAGGGCGTGCCCGTCCTTGGCCTTGCGGCCCGCCGGTACACCGTCGAGGCTGAAGGTGTTATCCGCCGGATTGAGACGATGCAGCGCGAACGCTGCACCCGCGGCCGGTTTGAATTCGATGCCTTGAATGAGCGCAGCCGGCACATCGACCAAGCGCGCATCGATCCAAAATCGCGGCTCGGTTTCCAGGGTGATCGACGGCTCAACGCTGTAGGCGCGATTCTCGCCCTGGCGCCGCACGAAGTTGCCGCTGCCCACCGACTTGCCCACGATCACCGCGCTCTTGCCGCCGGCCGTCAGCACCGCGACCTCGGCGCCGGCCGATCCGGCATCGACCGGGTCCTCGACGCCGATCTGGGCAAACCGCGCGGGATCGGCGGTCTTGGCCTCGACGATCCGGGCATCGCGCAGCGATACCAGCAGCTGGCGCAGCTTCGACACATCCGCCGGGTAATCGGCGCGCTCCGCCACGGCCCATTGCTGCCCGGCCTTGTGCAGGGTCAGAGTTGGCGTCGCGCTTCCCTTGCGCACCGTCACGGCCGTGACCGCGTTCAGGTCATTGGGCAGCCCGGGCAGCAGCGCGAGGCCCGGGGTCTCATGCGGCGCATCGCGGAGCGTGCTCACGTACATGGCAGCCGCAATGGCCGCGATTGCGACCACGACCAGGAGAACGAAGCGGTGCCGGCTCACAGGGAACTCGATTCGGCGGGCGACAGCCGGGTTTGCTCCGAGCCCCGCGATTTGCGGCGGCGGCGCGACGCCAGCACGAAGCCTCCGGTCACCGCCACGAGCAGCGGTGCGACCGCGATGTTGATCGCCTTCAGGCGGGTATCGAGGCGTTCGATGTCGACGTTCAGGCCGTGCTGGGTCTCGCGCAATTCCTTGCGGGCCCGGGTTTTCTCGGCGGTGAAGCGCTTCAATTCCTGTTCCTGTTCGGGCGACAGCATGAGCGAAGTCTGGTCGTTGCGCTTGGTCTGCAGTTCGGTCAGCTTGGTTTCGGTCTGCTGCAGTTCGGCCTGCAACTCCAAGGCCTTGGCGCGCAGCCTGTCGTCGGCGGTACGGCGCAGCGCTTCCACGCGCTCAAACGGCCGCGAAAAACTGGCCCGCCCGCGAATGCTGATGAGGGCGCTGCTGCCGCCCAGGTTGTCGAGAATGTTGGAAACGAAATCGCCGTTGTTGGCGAACGCCTGCGCAATCTTTTGACCGAATATCTCGCGGGTCTGTACCCACATGTAATCCATCAACAGATCGGTGTCGGCGACGATCACGATGTTGGCCGGCGCAGCCGACTTCGCCAGGTGCGCGACCGGCGGGCCGGCCGCCGGCGGAAGCGGCGCGGGCGCGCCCTGTGGGAATGCCGATTCCACCGGCCCGGTAACCCTCGCGGCAAGGGCGTAGTGTGTGCCGGTGGGCTTGAATCCATCGCGCAGCCCGGCGGGATCGGACAGCGCATTGAAGCGCTCGGCGGGCAGGGGCTCGGCGCTCGCGGAGCTCAGCAGCAACGGCTCGAACGTGGTCTTGGCTCCAGGCCGCGCGGCGAGGGAGCCGGCGGTGGCCACGTTGATCACTTCAAGCGACGTGGTGAGCACGTCCTTTGGGTCCATGTTGGCATGATGCAGACCGAGAATGCCGATGTGGCGCATCGGCGGCGCCTGCATGCTGGACCTCACTTCCAGCCCGAGTTCCAGATCGCCGATCACCTTGCCGGCGTCGTAGCTCACGCCCCAGGCGGAGAGCAACGGTTCAAGATTGGACGAATGGTTGGCCATCGCCCCTGCGAGGGGATTCGAAGGATCCTGCCCGCTCGTGTCCGCTCCGGCATTCGGATCGACGAACAGCAGCATTTTCCCGCCATGCATGACGAACTGATCGATGGCGTACAGCGTTTTGGTGGGAAGCTGCTTGGGATGGACCACCATCAATACGTCGATGTCCTTGTCGATGTGATCGACGTCCGACGTGATGGGCCGCACGGTGAAAATCTGCTGGATCTGGGCGAGGATGGGCCAGGGATCGCTCATGCGGCCGCTCATGGGATCGAACTGACCCTGCATGCTCAAGGAACTCATGAGGCCGATCACCGGCTTCTTCGGCGTGCCCAGCTCGTGAATGAGTTTTGCCACGTCGTACTCGAGGAATTCCTCGCGCTCGGCTTGAAAACTCGGGATCGCCGAGCGCCCGTCGGTGGAGTTGGTGCCGGCCAGACCGAAGTACAGGGCATCGCCGCCGCCCGCCTGCAGCGACTGCAGCCCGAGTTCCCCCGCGCGATCCTCATCCTCCGAGAACGGCTGCGGATCGACGACCCGCAGGTGGACCTTGCCGCCGGAGCGGGCCGCGATTTCCTCCAGGAATTCGCGCACTCGCGTCGCATACGGCATCAGCAGCGGGGACTGTTTGGCGGCGGCGTCGCGCGAAAAATAGTAGTACAGGTTCACGGGCTCCTTGAGCTCGGCCAGCACCTGCTGAGTGCCCGGCGTGAGGGTGTACAGCCTGTTCTGCGTGAGATCGAGGCGCACACCGCGCAGCAGCCCATTCGACAGCATGACGACGCCCAAAAAAAGCACCGCCAGGGCAAGCAGGGCACCCACACCATAACCAGTTCTTTGCCAACGGTTCGCGTTCACCTATTCCGCCTTCTTCATGTCTAGAACCACCGCTGTGGCCGTCAGCCAGAAGGCGATCAACGCTGCAAAATACACGAGATCCCGCAGATCGATGACGCCCTTGGAGATGGCTTCGAAGTGAGTGAAAAAACTCAATGAGGCAATGGCATCGACGACGGCTTGCGGCATCACCACGCGGACGAAGTCGAGTACCAGAGGGAAGCCCGCGAGCAGGAAGACGAACCCCACCGATGCCGCCGTGATGAAGGCGATCACCTGGTTGCGCGTCGCCGCCGACATGCACATTCCGATGGACAGAAAGCCGCCCGACATGAGGAAACTGCCCACGTAGGCGGCGACGATGGCGCCGTTGTCCGGCCGGCCCAGATAATTGATGGTTATCCACACCGGAAACGTCAGCAACAGCGCGATGCCCGCGAAGCACCAGGCCGCCAGAAATTTTCCGGCGACAGCCTGCCAGAGGGTGATGGGAAGGGTCATCAGAAGTTCGATGCTGCCGCTGTTGCGCTCCTCCGCCCAGAGGCGCATCGATACCGCAGGTATGAGGATGAGATACAGCCACGGATGCCAGCGGAAGAACGGCTGCAGATCCGCTTGCCCGCGTTCGAACAATCCGCCGACCTGGAAGGTGAACACCGCGGCCAGCACCAGGAATATCACGATGAAAACGTAGGCCAAGGGGGTCGCGAAATAGCTGCGCAATTCACGACGGAAGACCACCATCACCCTGTTCAAGCCGCTGCTCCTTCTGTGCTGTGGGCGGATGAGCCGGCGCGGTCCGTGCCGCCGCCTGCTTGAGTCAGCGCACGGAAAACTTCATCGAGCCGCCCGGATTCGAGGTGCAATTCGGGAACCTCCCAGTCGTATTTCGCAATCAGAGCGCTCACCGGGGGCAGCGCGCTGCTGCCCGGGCGGGGAACCGCGGTCAAGCGCAGATCGCGCTCGTTGGTTTCCACGGCCGTGACTTCCACCAGCGCCGCGATCTCGCGCGCGGCGGCGGTGAGGTCCGCGGCCTTCTCGAACCGCAAGCTCACGGCGTGATGGTAGCGCGAGCGCGCCTCAAGGGCGCTCGGCGTCTCGTCCGCCACGATGCGACCGTTCGCGATGATGATGGCGCGGGTGCACACTTCGTGCACCTCCTCCAAGATGTGGGTGGAGACGATGACCAGCTTGTCCTTGCTGAGTTCGTTGATGAGGCGCCGCACTTCGTGCTTCTGGTTCGGATCCAGGCCGTCGGTGGGTTCGTCCAGGATCAATACCTTGGGATCGTGGATGATGGCCTGGGCCAATCCCACGCGGCGGCGGAAGCCCTTCGAGAGCGTTTCGATGACTTGGTCGATGACCGGCGCCAGACCCAGGCGTTCGATCACGACGTCGCGGCGCTGCCGCCGTTGTGCGCCGGCGAGGCCGCGGATGTCCGCGACGAAGTCCAGAAATTCAGCAACCGTCATTTCACCGTAGCTGGGCGCGCCCTCGGGCAGATAGCCCATGCTGGATTTGGCGGCGACGGGCGCGCGTTCGATGTCGTAACCGCACACCGAGACTTGGCCGGCCGAGGGCGCGATGAATCCGGCGATCATGCGCATGGTGGTCGACTTCCCGGCACCGTTGGCGCCCAAGAATCCCAGCACTTCGCCCGGCGCCACGGAGAACGTCAGGTCGTCCACGGCCAGATTGTCGCCGTATCGTTTGGATAGATTTTTTATCGTAATCATGGCCGCCTTAGAGCGAGGTCAACACTGGAGGTTCCCCAAATTCGGGAGAGTTCGCTATTTTTTTCGTCGAGGTCCCCGATACCCGATCAGCCGCGTCCGGCCTTTTTATCGATGACCGCCTTGTTGTCTTTGAGTATACGTCGCACGTCGGTCAAGTGCGGGCGGTCCGCCATCTTGGCGATGACCTCCGCCAATTCGTACCATTTTCGGCCCCATTGCACCAAGCGGACCGCGTCGGCGATCACTTGCTCGCGCATGTCCTCCGACGGTCCTTGGCCGGCGGCCGCCGGTTCGGACGATGACGGCGCTGCCGGAGGGGCCGCTGCCGGCTTGTCCGGCGGCGCCGATTTCGCCGACGGCGCCTTGGCCTTTCGTTCCGTGCGCGCAACCTGCGCCGTCCCGGAAGGCGGCGGTTCGCGCCGCGTACCCGCGATGAATTTCGGCATCTCCCGGGTGCCCGTGGCGGCCGGTCCCGGGGCCTCGACCGTCGGAGCGTCCTGGGTCTCGTGTCCCAAGGCGCGTTCGGTCGCGGGGTCGGCCACCGGAATGAAGCGCTCGATGTGTTCCGAACCGACGAGATTTGCAAGAAAAGTCATCAATTCCAGCGAGTCCGAGAACTTCGCATCGCCCATCTTGATGCGTTCCTCGAGGGAATTTCGCAGGGTTATCGCCTTTTGCTTGGCAAGATCGATGATCCATCGGCTCGGACGCTGATGTTCCGGCCAGGGTTGAACTTGAGAATAGCTGTCATCGTCCAGTGAAGCATACTTGGCGTGCAGCTCAAGACTCGTGAGCCATTTTTCAAGTAGTTCCAGCAGGCGTTGATCGGCGGGTGTTGCCATGTGTACTGCTCCAGGCAGCACCCTAAACGAAGCGCCGCCCGATGGCTAGGAGCCTGTCTGAATATTTCCCGTGGCGGCTCCGGGTACGTTGCCCGCGGCGAGACCGGCGGCGAAAGGTGCGTTGACGGCGATGCGCGATACATTACGCAGGCCCGGGGTCGCGCTAGACTGCCGCCCATGTGCGGCATCGTCGGCATCATCGGATCACGCGCCAGCGTTGAAACAGTCACGCTCATGGCGCAGCGTCTGCGCCACCGGGGGCCCGACGGCGACGGTATTTGGAGCGCGCCGGGCGCGGTCTTGGGTCACCGCCGGCTGGCGATCCAGGATTTGACGGAGGGCGGCCACCAACCCATGGTTCGGGGGCCTCTGGTGCTCACCTATAACGGTGAAATCTACAATCACGAGCATTTACGCCGGCCCCTGCACGGGCCGTGGCATTCCACCGGCGATACCGAAACGTTGCTGCGGCTCCTTGCCGACCACGGCAGCGCGGCGCTCGAGGATCTCGCCGGGATGTTCGCGTTTGCGCTTTGGGATACGGCGTCGCAACGTCTGCTGCTGGTGCGCGACCGTCTCGGCATCAAGCCCTTGTATTACCAGATCTTGCCCGACGGCATTGCCTTCGCATCGGAACTCAAGGCGCTGCTCGTGCTCGGAAAGCCCGAAATCGAGCGCGGCGCCGTCGGCGATTTCCTGTTCCATGGCTACATACCCGCGCCCAAGACCATCTATCGAGGGATTGCCAAACTGCCTGCCGGGCACATGCTGACCTGGGAAGGCGGCCGCGTGTCGATCGAACGATATTGGCAGCCCTCGCCTGGCATCGTCTCCAGAAGCAAGGACGACACGTTGCAGAGGCTGGACGAAGTACTGCGCCTGGTCGTGCCGGCGCACACCCTGTCGGATGTGGCGGTGGGCGTGTTTCTCAGCGGCGGCATGGATTCGGCCCTGACCGCCTACTACCTCGACGCCCCCCGGACGTTCAGCTTGGGCTTCGATGCACGCGACCGCTCCGAGCTCGACACCGCGCGTGCCGCGGCCCTCCATTTGCATACCGTGCACACCGAAATGACCGCGCCCTCCGCGGATTTCGAGGCTGCGCTCGATGCCATGCCGCACTTGTTCGATGAGCCCTTCGGCGACAGCGCGGCCTGGTCCAATTATTTGATTGCCCAGTTCGCGCGCCGCGAGGTCACCGTTGCATTGAGCGGCGAAGGCGGCGATGAGATCTTCTGCGGATACCCGCGCTACTGGTCGAACGTCGGAGCGCGCTCGAATTTCCTGAATCGCGCGCTCGCCGATGCGCTGCCTCCGCTGTCGCGCTTCGCGTCGTCCATGCAGCGCCATTCCGCGGTGGGCCTGCCTGCATTCGCGATCGCGTTGGGCGGCCTCGCCGAGGTGCAGATCGATGCCTTGCTGACCGATGAGTGGCGGGAGCGCGGCTACGACTACCTGTGGTTCTACCGGCAGTTCTGGAGTCCCGAATTGGATCCGTTGACGCAATTGCGCTGGCTCGATTTGAACACCGATCTGGCCGAAGGTCTGTTGACCAAGGTGGACCGTACCAGCATGGCGCATTCGCTCGAGGTCAGGCCGCCATTGCTGGATCACCGCCTGGTCGAATTCATGCTGAGCGTAAATCCGGCAATGCTCGTCGACCGGCGCAGGCACCGCGGCAAGTTGCTGGTGCGCCGGCTCATGGAACCGCGGCTGCCGCAGGGGCACCTGGAGCGTCCGAAGTCGGGCTTCGGTCTGCCGGTGCATCGCTGGCTGAAGCACCACCCGCAGGTACTGCACGATGCCGTTGCGCGCCTCATGGCGAGGGGTGTGCTGCGGCGGCCGGTCGGAACGGAATTCCGCCGGGCCTGGTACCTCCTGGTGCTCGATCGTTGGTTCACCGCCTTTGGATGACTCGACACCGCGGCTGCTGTTCGTACCGGTTTCCGGCACATTCGGCATGGGTGAATACGCGCGCTCGCTGGCCATCGCACAGGGCGCGGCGCAACGGTGGCCGCGCGCGTCCATCCGGTTCATCTTGAGCCGCGAGGCGCCCTACGCGGCGCAATCGCCGTTTCCGACGGCGCTGCTCGCATCGTCGCCCACGTTTCATTCCACCGCCGTCATCGAGATCATGAATGACTGGCGGCCGGACATCGTGATCTTCGACAATGCGGGACGCACCGCGCAGCTGCGCGCGGCGCGGAGGATCGGCGCGCGCGTGATATACATCAGCGCGCGCCGCCGGCAGAGAAACAAGGCCTTCCGCATGAGCTGGATGCGCCTCATCGACGAACACTGGATTGCATACCCCGAGTTCATTGCGGGCGAACTGCGCTTCATGGAGCGGCTCAAACGGAATCTGTTGGGCCGTCCGACGGTCCGTTACCTGGATGTCATTCTCACGCGGACGCGCGGGTCGCCGGTCCCGCGTCCCTGCATCGCGGCCGATTATCTCTTGATGGTGCCTGGCGGGGGCACCGGGCACCCCGGGGCCGGCGATGCGGTGGAAATATTCCTGCAGGCGGCGCGCGGGCTCGCGGCGCTCGGCGTCGATACGGTGTTGGTGGGCCGGGTCGGCACGCCGTCGGCTGTCACGGAAGCGGCGTCCGGCGGGTCTGCCACAGGATCCGGCGCAGGGTCGAGGGCGCAATTGCTGGGTCCGCTGCCCCAGGCGGAATTGGCCGAGTTGATGCGCGGCGCGCGGCTCATCGTCGCGAACGGCGGCTCCACCCTGCTGCAATCCATCGCCTGCGGCAAGGCCTGCGTGGCGGTTCCCATAGCGGGCGATCAGGCCGAACGCATCCGCCGCTGCGTCGCCTTGGACGTAGCCGTCGCCGCGCCGCTCGCCGCGGATGCCATGATGACGCTCGCGGCGGACCTGTGGCGCAACCCTGCCCGCCTCGATGCGCTCGCCGGGCGCGCCGCGGCGCTCGGACTCGCCGACGGCGTCGAGGTGGCGCTGCGCGCGATGACCGGCTTGCTGGCAACTTGAGCAAGACGGGGCCCCCATGCCGAACGTTCTCTTGTTAGGTTACGGACTCGATCAGCCGTCATTTCGGCACCGAATGGCCAGCATCATCGCGCCCTTGGAAACGGCCGGCTTTCAAGTGCGTCCCGAGCGCTTTCCGAGCCGGCGCTATGGCTTGCGCACCTGGGAGCGGCGCGATCTGCTGCGGTGGGCCGATGTGGTCGTGCTGCATCAGATCAAGTTGAGCGCAATCGAGGCCCGCTTGGTCGCCACCTTGAGCAGGCGCCGGGTGTTCGACGTCGATGACGCCATCTACGTGCGCAAGCCGCGGCGCCTCGGCGATCCCGTCGACGAGTCGATTTGGCGCCGCAGGAAATTCGCGGCGACCTGCCGCTGGGTCGACGTGGTCGCCGCGGGCAACGAGGTGCTGGCGGCCGTCGCAAGGCCCGCCGCTCACGACATCGTCATCCTGCCCACGTCCATCGACACGTCGGTGTATCGGGCGACCACCGCCTCGGCGGCGGATCCGCCCACCATCGCTTGGATCGGCAGCCCGGAGAATCTCATCTATCTGGAGATGATCCGGCCTGCGTTGGCGCGGCTTGCCGCGCGGCATCCCGCCTTAAGGGTGCGCGTCATCTGTTCACAGTTCCCGGACTGGCCCGAGATTCGCGTCGAGCGCATCGCCTGGAGTTCGCAGACCGAAGCAGAATCGCTCGCCGCGTCCCACATCGGGGTCATGCCGCTGACCGACGACGCGTGGTCGCGCGGCAAATGCGCATTCAAGCTCCTGCAATACATGGCCGCTTCGCTGCCGTGCGTGGCGTCGCCGGTTGGCGCCAACACGGAGGCGGTGCTCGACGGGGTCACCGGATTTCATGCCCGCAGCATCGACGAATGGGAGCAGACATTGGAGCGATTGATCGCCTCGGCGGATTTGCGGGCGCAATGCGGTGCGAACGGGCATGCACACGTCGCGAGGCGCTATGCGCTTCGAACCTACCAGTCCGACTATGTGGCGCTGCTCAGGCGCCTCGCCGAACGGGAAAGGCCTCGCTAAGCGGGCCGGGATACAATACGGCATGCGTCAACTGCATATTTTTCAAATTCTGAATCACTACACGGCGCCGCAGGACCTGGATCCCGGATTCGGCGTACTGGACAACTCGGCCAACGAGCGGCCGGATTGGTACGAGTACTGGCCGATGAGAAAATTCTTATTGAACGAGAAGCTGGACGAGGAGGCGTTCTACGGATTTCTATCGCCGAAATTCAAGCACAAGACCAATCTGAGCGCGGGTACGGTGCGCGATTTCATTCTCGCCGCGGAGCCCAACACCGATGTGGTCCTGTTCAGCCCCAGCATCCACAACAGCGCCTATTTCTTGAGCGTGTTCGAGCACGGCGAAGCCGAACATCCAGGCCTCGCCGCGGTTGCCGCGCGCCTGTTCGAGCGCTTGGGATTTCGCCTCGATCTGGAAGGCTTCATGTCCGACTCCAGGAACACGGTTCACTCGAACTACTTCATCGCGAAGCCCCGATTCTGGCGGGCATGGCTCGAGGTTACGGAGAAAATGTTCGCGGTGGCCGAATCGCCCGACGATTCGCTGGGGAAGGAATTGCGCACGCCCACGGCGTACCGCGGCAGCCGCAACGTGCAGATGAAGATCTTCATCATGGAACGCATCGCGACCTGGATTCTGGTCACGGATACCACGTTCCGGTCGAGCGTCCGCGATCCCTTCGCGGCGCGCGCGCGATTCTATAAGCTGCCGGTCGCCATCGTGTGCGATGCCCTCAAGATCGCCTATGCCACGCAGGGACGCGGGCAATACAAAGAGGTGTTCCTGATGGTGCGAAATCTGCGAAAATTCCTGAATATGCAGATTCGAATCGGCGGACGAATCGGTTGGGGTCGGGTGCGACCGACGCTCCGCGCCCTCCGGTCGTATTGGCACGCATGAGCGAGACTCGAAAACCGATGCCGGCCGGAGCAACGACACCGCCAGATTACCGGCGCGACGCACGATTTTGGCGCGGCCGCCGGGTCCTGCTCACGGGCCATACGGGGTTCAAGGGGGCGTGGCTGTACCTGTGGTTGCGAAGCCTCGGAGCGGAGGTCATGGGTTATGCCTTGGAACCGGCATTCGAACCCAGCCTGTGGGCGATCGTTGGGGACGCCATGATCGGCGCGGGCGGCCGCTCCATCATCGGCGACATCCGCGATGCCGGCAAGGTGCGCGGCGTGGTCGCCGACGCGCAGCCGCAGATCGTCATACACATGGCCGCGCAGGCGTTGGTGCGCGAGTCCTACCGCGATCCGCTGGCCACCTACGCCACCAACGTGATGGGTACCGCCCACCTGCTCGAGGCCTGCCGCGGATCGCCCCATCTTGAGTGCGTGGTGATCGTCACCAGCGACAAGGTCTATGAGAATCTTGGGGCCGGGCGCCCCTTCGTCGAGGAAGACCGGCTCGGCGGACACGACCCCTACAGCAACAGCAAGGCCTGCGCTGAACTGGTCACCGGCAGCTTTCGCGACAGTTTCTTCGTCGACGGCCCGCCGATCGCCTCGGTCCGAGCCGGAAACGTCATCGGCGGCGGGGATTGGTCTCCCGACAGGCTCATCCCCGATTGCGTGCGAGCGCTGCGGATGGGCAGGCCGGTGACGCTTCGCTATCCCGACGCCGTCAGACCATGGCAGCATGTGCTGGAGCCTTTGTCCGGCTACTTGGCGATGGCGCAGGCGCTCGTCGAAACGCCGGGAACGTCGCCTCGTGCCGTGAATTTCGGGCCCGATCCGGCTTCATTCTGCCGGGTACATGAAGTGGTCGATGCCTTCAGCGCCCGATTCGACGGCAAGCCGGGTTGGGAGCGCGATCGGGCGGTACATCCCGCCGAGGCCGGTGCATTGACCCTGTCATCGAAGTTGGCCGAGCGCTCGCTCGAGTGGCGGCCTATCCTGTGCATCGAGGATGCACTGTCCTGGACCGCGGATTGGTACCGCGCCCACGCCATGGGGGAGAACATGTTGACCGCAAGCCAGGCGCAGATCGCCCACTATCAAGAACGCTCCCTTGCGACCCGGAGCAGCGACCGATGAAGTGCGTGATCCTCGCCGGCGGCAAGGGCACCCGCATCGCCGAGGAGTCGAGCAGCCGGCCCAAGCCCATGGTCGAAATCGGTTCGAGGCCCATCTTGTGGCACATCATGAAATTGTACGCATCGTTCGGCGTGCGCGAGTTCGTGGTCTGTCTGGGCTACAAGGGCTACATGGTGAAGGAGTACTTCGCCAACTACTTCCTTCATGAGGCCGACGTAACATTCGACATGGCGGGCAATCGCGTCGAATACCACGATTGCCGCAGCGAGCCATGGAAAGTCACCTTGGTGGACACCGGCGAGGAATCGATGACCGGCGGGCGTCTGCTGCAGGTGGGCAAGTACCTGAATGCCGGCGAGACCTTCTGCATGACCTACGGCGACGGTCTGGCAAATATCGATATCGGCGAGGAAATCGCTTTTCACAAGGAAAAGGGTTGCAAGGCCACCGTGGCCTGCGTGCGGCCCCCGGCGCGTTTCGGCCGGATCGTGATCGAGGGAACCCAGGCGAAGTCGTTCGAAGAGAAGCCGCAGACGGAGGGCGGTCTCATCAATGGGGGCTTTTTCGTATTGGAGCCGAGCGTGCTCGAATTGATCGACGGTCTCGGTACGGTGTGGGAAAACGAGCCGATGGAACAGCTCGCCTCGAGCGGTGAGCTCAGCGCCTGGATTCACCGCGGATTCTGGCAGCCGATGGATACCCTGCGCGATAAACAGCACCTCAACGCTCTGTGGGAAAGCGGCGCGGCGCCGTGGAAATTATGGGAAGGTTGACCCGACGATGGTAGGCGCGGTTACAGGATGCCGCGCCTGCGGCGGCCGGCTGGCAGTCACCATGGCCGACCTTGGGCTGCAGCCGCCGTCGAATGCGTTCCTCGCATCGCTGACGGATGCAGCTCACGAGAAGCGCTATCCGCTGCGCGCGAAAGTCTGCGAGTCCTGCAAATTGGTCCAGGTGGACTACGACGTCGCGCCGGAGGAACTGTTCGGCAACTACGTGTACTTCTCATCGTATTCGGACGAGTGGCTGGCGCACGCCCAGGCGTACTGCGACATGGCGCGGCGGCGATTTTCGCTGAATGAGACCAGTTTGGTGGTCGAGTTGGCGAGCAACGACGGATACCTGCTCAAGAATTTCTTGCAAATGGGCATTCCGGTGCTCGGCATCGATCCGTCGGATACCGTCGTGGCCGCGGCAATCGAGATCGGCGTCCCAAGCCTGGTCGAATTCTTCGGCGAGGCGCTGGCAGTCCAGCTGGCCGCGGAAGGGCGGCTGGCCGATCTCATCATCGGCAATAACGTCATCGCGCACGTCCCCTTGTTGAACGACTTCGTCGCCGGCATTGCCGTGCTGTTGAAGCCGCAAGGTACGGTCACCATCGAGTTTCCGCACTTGCTGACCCTGATCGAACACGTCGAATTCGACACCATCTACCACGAACATTATTCCTACATCTCACTGTTCGCTCTGGAACAGGTTTTCGGCCGGCATGGTCTGCGGATCTACGACGTCGAGAAGCTGCCGACGCACGGCGGATCGCTGCGCATCTTCGCGTCGCATTCGAGCCGCGCGGGCATTGCGGACAGTGCGGCGCTGCAGTCGGTACGGGGCGAGGAGGCCGCGGCCGGGCTGCCCGATCTGGATACATACCTGCGCTTCTCCGAACGAGTCGACGCGTGCCGGCGCGCACTGTTGGACTTTTTGGCCGCCGCCAAGCGGGAAGGCAAGACCGTCGCGGCGTACGGGGCCGCGGCGAAGGGGAATACCCTGCTGAACTTCTGCGGGCTTACCCAGGAGGATATCTCGATGGTTGCCGACAGGAATCCGCACAAGCAGGCCAAGTTCTTGCCGGGTTCCCACATACCGGTGGTTTCGCCGGAGGAGCTGCTGCACGGACGGCCCGATTACGTACTCATCCTGCCGTGGAATCTGCAGGAGGAGATTCGCCGGCAACTGCGAGGCATCGCCGCCTGGGGCGGAAAATTCGTCACGCCCGTGCCCTTGGTGCGCGTCGATTCATGATCTTCAGCGAGGCGCCGCTCGGCGGGGCGTACATCATCGATATGTCGCGTATGGAGGATGAACGCGGTTTCTTCGCGCGCTCGTTCTGCGCCGAGGAGTTCGCAAAGCGCGGATTGGCAGCGAACCTCCGCCAGTGCAGCGTCTCCTTCAACGCGCGCAAAGGCACGCTGCGGGGCCTGCACTTCCAGGCCGCGCCGCACGAGGAGGAAAAGCTGGTGCGATGCACCGGCGGCGCAGTTTTCGATGTCATCGCGGATATGCGCCCGGAATCTCCGACCCATCGGCAATGGTTCGGAACAGAATTGACGGCGGCCAATCGCCGATCGCTGTACGTTCCGAAGGGATTTGCTCATGGCTTCATCAGCCTCGCGGACGAGACCGAGGTGCTCTACATGATTTCCGTGCCGTACGCGCCGGGCTACGCTGCGGGGTTGCGGTGGAACGATCCCGCTCTCGGGATCCGCTGGCCCCTGATGCCGACGGTCATTTCCAAACGCGACGCGCAGCACCCTTTGCTCGACCCGCCATCCTCGGGCAATCCGCTGCCCGCGCGCTGATGACGCGCCGAGTCGTGGTGGTGAGCGGAGCCGGCGGCTTCATCGGCCGCTGGAGCGTCCCGCGCCTGATCGCCCGGGGCTACGAAGTGCATGCGGTTGCAGCGCGCGCGCCCGGGCCTGAACTTCCCGCGCAATTGACCGGCGCCCAGATTCACCATCTCGATCTCCTGCTGGAAGAGCCGGTCGACACCCTGATGCGCAAGGTGCGCCCCAGTCACTTGCTGCACTTCGCATGGATCGCCACGCCCGGCGCGTACTGGACCAGCCCCGAAAATCGCCGTTGGCTCACCGCAAGCGAACATCTGTTGCGGTCGTTTGAAGCGAACGGCGGAGTGCGGGCGGTCATGGCGGGGAGCTGCGCCGAATACGACTGGTCTCGGGTGGGTGTGTGCAATGAACTCTCGAGCCCGCTCGCCGATGACGGCGGCGCGGCGATGACGCCGTATGCAGAATGCAAGATTGCGATGCAGAGGGCGCTGGAGGCTTTCGGCAGCGCCCGGCATCTATCGACCGCATGGGGACGAATTTTTTTTCAATTCGGACCCGACGAGCATCCCGACCGGCTGGTCGCGTCCGTGATCACGAACCTCCTGTCGGGGCGGGAAGCCCTGTGCACCCACGGGAGGCAGATTCGCAGTTTTTTGCATGTCGCGGACGTGGGGTCCGCATTCGCCGGCTTGCTGGATAGCGCGACCGAGGGTCCGGTGAACATGGGTTCGCCCGACAGGATATCGGTCGCGGGATTGCTCGAGGAAATTGGGCGGCAAATCGGCCGCCCGGAACTCGTGCGGTTGGGGGCTCGCAGCGCGCCGCCGTCCGAACCGCCCTTGCTGGTGCCCGACGTGGGGCGCCTGTACAACGAGGTCGGCTGGCGGCCGCAATTCGGGTTGCAGGCTGCCATCGCCGATACCATTTCCTGGTGGCGGCAAAGGGCGCCGCAGGGTCCATTGCAGGACCCCACGGCGCGGTAGTCTCGAGCAATCGTGCCGGCGCGGTTCAATTGCTCTGCGTCGGTGTCTGTCCCGTGTAGTACGCCAGCACGTAAGCGCGCAAAGTCGCATCCGCTCGAGGGACACCGTACACCTTGACCGGGGCGCCGACGGCAAGCCCGGCGGTGAACGTCGCGAGCCCCGCGGCCGTCGTGATATCGACGGGGCTGATGATGAGGATACCGTTGGTGCGGTCCACTTGGTACACCAGGGTCGCGGAACCGACCGTCGAGTTGACGTCAACCGTGGCCGCCGTTGCGCCGCCGGCGACGGTCATCGTGAACGCATTGTTCGCGAGACCCGTGGCAACGAGGCCGAGGGGGAGCACTGATGGCATCAGCACGGTGGCCGAGGCGGCCCAGCCGTTGGCATTGGCCGGATCATTCCATACCGCGTAGCTCACGCCGCGCGCAGGCACTGTCCCCACGGTGCCGCCGAAGTTCACGCTGCCATTGGTGGCCGCGATGAAGTCGTTGACCGCATTCGAGCCGCTGGCGAGCACGGTCGGGTAGGCGAAGTTCCACCACTTGTAGCCGGTGATTGCATTGCCGTCCGAATCGGTGCCGTTGGGCGTCGTCGGGCCTATGTAATCGAGCGTGTGGACGTAGTCGTCCGCGGCGGTTCGAAAGTCGCGCGTATAGGTGAATCCGGTCATGCCGGGAGCCGAAATCCGTCCGTCATAGACAGCGGTTTCGATGTCGATGCTCTGGGCGACCAGCGGCGAGGCGAGCGGATCGGCCACAGTGGCGTGGATCTTGAAACCGCGCACGAGATCGTGGTTGGCGAGGAAGCCCGTACCCGTTGCGATCGGCGTGGCGTCGCCCGTTGCATTTTGCGGGGTCCGGAAGAAGAACTCCGTATTCGCATCGACGGTCATTGCGACGGGGTGCCCCGATTCGTCTGCCACCGTGACGATGTTGCCGGCCGTGTCGACGTGCAATACGTGTCCTTCGGGGCTGACCCAGACTTTGTTGAACTGAGAGCTCGCCCAGATGCGCGTCGCGACCAGCGTTCCGTTTTCCTGGTAGCGCGCCGCGATGCGGACCGATTTTCCGACCAACGAGGCTTCAGCGGAGAAGTCCTTGATGACGGATTTTGTACCGGCGTCGAGGTCGTAGAACAGGGTGCCGTTGCCGGCATCCGCCAGAATTTGCAGCTTCTGCGCCGTCGACACCGCCGTCTCCGGACTTGCGGCAGGAATCGCGGGAAATTCGCGGGTGATGGTGATTGCACTATTGTCCGTTGCGATGGAGTCGACACTGCCGTAGGCATGACGCAGGACCAAGCGGGCGAGATCGCGAAGAGGGTGATGATGGACCGGCCCGTCGAAGTTGACCGCCCACAGGGTAGTGCCGGAACCCGGCGGCACGTGTCCGACGATGAACGCCGGGTGCCCGAGGTCGAATTCGAGATCCAGTGCATTGGTCTGCGTGGTGCTTACGGTCAGCGGCGATACGAACGTGATGTCGACGGGCACCGTCAGACTCGAGCCACTGCCTTGCGTGCGCTGAATCTGAATCTCGCCCGCCGCGATGGTGGCGCCGGCCGGCGCGGCAAATCCCGCTTCGGGATCCGCCGATACCGTGAGCACGATGTCGCCTGAATTGCCGCCTACGGTGAGCACCGCTCCCGTGTACGTTCCCACGGGCACGCTGACGTTGCCGAGAATCTCTCCGATCCGGTCGAGCTGCGCGAGGTTCAGCATGGGGGCGGGCGATGGCGCCGTGTAGACGACGACGTTGTTGCCGCCGCCCTGAGGCACCAGCGCGATGGATAGGACCTTGACGCCGATCGTTGCCCAGTCCTCGGTGGACGCGTCGCTCAATAAGAGCGGCATGCTTGCGCTTTGCGGGGTCGATATCGTGGGCGCCGAGCCACTGCCCGAACCGCCGCCGCATGCAGCGAGCACTGCGGCAGCGACGCTCGCGGGTAGTAGTCGAGATGTGTTCGAGATCATGACGTTCAACTCCTGTATTTGACGATAATCAAGCGTGTGTCGACTTTCGAGCGCGCACCATTGCGCATTCAGTTCACGCACCAACGGCTCATCCAAGACCGCGTTGACGCAAATTTTCGTCGCGAATCGCAGACATCCACCGCGGAGCACGAGCACGTGCAGCTGACGGCGGACGTCTATCCGTACACTTACTGGTACTCGACGATTCGGGTGATCGTGTCGGATCGCGACTTCTACAATGAGGACAAGGTCGCGCAGGCGCTGGCCGATAACGGCGGCGCGGCGGCGATCAGGCTCGTCATCTATGCGCCCGAGCCTGCCCTCGCCGGAAAGACTCTGGAACAAATCGCGGCGATTTGGAACGTGACGCCGGTCGCGGCCTACATGCGCATCGTCAAGGCCACGAGCGCGGAGGTCGGCCTATCTCAGTCGATGGAAGCCATCATCGGCACGTCGATGAGCGAGGACGATGTCCGCTGGTTCATCGCTCAGCCGCAGATCATGTTCTGCAGCGACGGCAGTCTGCACGGAGCGCATCCGCGAGGGGCCGGATCGTTTCCCCGCATCCTCGGCCGCTACGTTCGCGAGCAAGGAGTGCTGCCGCTCGATTTGGCCATCCACAAGATGACCGGGCTCCCGGCCCGCAGACTCGGACTCGAGGACCGCGGCCGTATTGCAAAGGGATTCGTGGCCGACCTCGTCCTCTTCGACCCCGCCAAGGTGATCGATCAGTCGACCATCGAGCAGCCGGAGGCCCCGCCGCTCGGCATTCCCGGGGTGATGGTCTCAGGGGAGTGGGTGATCGAGGACGGCAAGGTAACGGGCCATCATCCTGGTCGGGTGTTGAGGAGCGCCGCGTTGCGCAGGTGAGAGGCTCCGGACTCACCGGCCGCGAAGCATCCGCCCAAGCGCAGCGAGCGCCGGCAAGGTAATGGGATCATTTGCTGCGCTGGCCGCGATCGGATGCGACGCGAAGCGGGCGACGACCATCTCGGCAACGGGGGCGACGTAGAGGCGCTGGCCGTGGATGCCGCGTGCTTCGAAGGCGTGGTGCTCGTTATGAGTCACCCACCACATGTCGCGGTAGGAATAGCCGCCGAGAAGCGTGTAACCCGCTTTCGCAAATTTCTCGCGGTCGCTGCCGCTTCGGATGTCGGCGACGACGGCCGCGGGGACGACCTGTTTGCCCTGCAGCGATCCCTCACATCGCAGCATCTCGCCGAAGCGGGCCATGTCGCGCAGGGTTGCCGCGAGGCCGCCGCCGCCCATGGCCGTGCCCGTCGAATCGACGGAGAGATAGCCGTCCTCCTCGCATCCGAGTTGCGACCAAATCCGGCGCGAAAGCACCTCGGCCAACGGCGAGCCGCCGACCCGCTGCATCACCCAGCAGAGGACCTCCGTGTTCACGGTCTTGTACGCAAACGCCTGACCGTGCTCTCCTTCCTTGCGAAGCGTGACCAGGAATTCGTGAAAACTGCCGGGCCCCCGATGGTCCGGCGACAGCGGCCGCAGACCGCCTGCGCGGGCATAGCTCCAGATGTCTGCCGCCGGATCGGAATAGAGTTCCGAATAGGCGACGCCGACTTGCATGTCCAGGACGTCGCCCAACGTGGCATCCGCATAGGCGGTGCCGGCCATTTCCGGCAGATAGTGCAACACCGCGCGAGTCCGGTCGAGTACGCGCTCGTGGACCAACGTGGCCGCCAGCGTCGCCGCGTACGACTTCGTGATGGAAAAGCACGCATGAGGCAATTCAGGACGCAGAGCGCCTTGATAGCGCTCGTAGACCAGGCGTCCACGATGCAAGACCGCGATACCGTCGGTATACGTGTCGGACAGGGAATCGTCCCATCGCATCTTGCGTCCTGTGAGATCTTCGAAGACCAGATCGTCGATCGCCGACTGTTCCGCGGACGCGGGCGCACCCAGGTCCAGGCGGCGGCCGGCGCCACGCCACACGTTGGCTGTCGGCACCAACTCTCTCATGTGCGACAGCGACCAGCGGTTACGTGGAAACTGCAGAAACTGGTCGTCCTGGAAGCGAACGATCTTGTCGCTGGGGGCGGGACTGCCCCGCATCCACCCCATCCGATTCGGATCGGAGGCGATACCGTCGAGATAGTCGACGCCGTCAAATTGCAATGTGCTCATGGACCAAACCCTGGGGTTGCGGCGGGAAAGACGATCAGATCACAAATCTCCGGCCTAGGGCAGGGCCCGCCGGTGTGTCCACCAAGCTTTGCTGTGGTAGCCGCGGCGGACTGGGTACGCACCGGCGACATCGGGCACATCGACGCGGACGGGCACCTCTTCATCACCGATCGGCTCAAGGAGTTGATCAAGGTGAAGGGCTTCCAGGTGCCGCCTGCGGAACTGGAGTCGCTGCTGATGACCCACGCTTCGGTGGTTGATGCCGCCGTCATCGGAAGACCGGACGTCCGCACGGGCGAAACGCCGGTGGCCTACGTAAAGTCGCGTTGCGAGCTCGATCGGAAGAACTCAGATCATGGATCGCAGCGCGCGTCGTCGAATACAAGAGATTGGGCGACATCGTGTTTTGTGATGCAATTCCCAAAACCGCCTCCGGCAAGATTCTGCGGCGGACACTGCGCGCTCAGGATGCACAGCGCAGGACGCACGACGCACACTGAGGTCGGCGCGCTTGCCGCGCCAATTCCCCGGCGAGTTCCGGGCCGCGGATCCAGCGCAACTGTTTCCTTTTGCCGACACGCCGATCCCGACAAAAGGACCTTCATCACGAGTTCGAAAAATCCAGGGTGAGGCCCCTTTCCGGCGGCATGGCGCGTGAGCAAAGATGCACGCCTTTCCACCCGAGGTCAACACTTGTGAATCACCGTCTCGTTGCAATCTGCAAAAAATCTCTATCGATATTTCCACTGCGGCTCGGCCGGCGCTATTTGGCGATGGCTTCCGGAATTTCTCTCGCGGCCGCGCTGACCGTTGCCAGTTATCCTGCCGCCGCCTACCAGTTCGCGACGGCGAATACCTCCGCCGCCGTAACGACCGCAACCGTCACCACGACGGCGGGTTGCGGCAAACTCGCGCCTCTCACGGGCCTGTTCAATCTCAACACCACGGATGGGCTGGGAACGACCCGCACTTTCGAGGTGCAAGTACCCGCCGACTACAGCCCGACCAAGGCCTATGCGCTGGTCTTCGTGTTTCACGGCGCGGGAGGCAGCTCCGCGCAGAGTTACTCATGGGGTTTGCAGAACGTCTCTGGAGCATCCGAAGCCGCGATCTTCGTCTACCCCAACGGTGTCGCGTTCAAGAGCTACGGAGTCGGTTGGGACGACCGGAAGAATGGCTACGACATGCCGTTCTTCGACAACATGGTCAAGAAGCTAGAAACGAGCTACTGCATCAACAGCTCGCGCGTATTTGCCGCCGGCTTTTCATGGGGCGGAGATTTCGCGACGGCGCTCGCCTGCAATCGAGGCACCGTCCTGCGTGCCGCCGCCATCAATTCGGCATCGGATGAATTCAACGACCACGCGAACTATCTGACCTATCAGAATCTACCGTGCCCGACCACCATCTATCCGGCGTTACGTTTTGAACATGCCATCGGGGGCGACGCTGCCTATCCGTCCCCGGACTTCGCGACCACCTCAAAACTTCTGCAAAGCTTCCATGCGTGCAGCGCCACCTGCGGCAGCCCGACGACCAGCTATCCCTCGAGCACCACCGCGATGACGTGCGTGTCTTACAATGGTTGCGGGAAGCCGGTCATCGAGTGCTCGTTTCTCACCAGCATCGGGCATGCGCTTCCGCCGAATTGGGCAGCGGATACCTGGGCGTTTTTCCAGGCGTTCCCGTAGCGGCAGGCTGAGCCGGTTCAAATACGGGCGTGCCCATCGTTCGCGCGATGGGCACGCGCTTGGTTTTGGACGGCGCGCAACGGCTCCGGCGCCGGTGTTCGACTTTCGTGCCGGGGAGCCACGCAAAAGGCGGTTCCACGACGGTCGACGATGCGGCGATCGGGAAACGCGATGTTTGTCTGCGCCTGCCGGCGGTCATTCGAGCGGCGTTCGCGAATGATCGAAGTCGCCGAGGCGGCGTCGGCGGAATGCGCGGCACCGGCGGAATACGCGGTACTGGCGGAATACGCGTGGCTCGACGTCAGCAACGCCAGATTGAGCAATTGCAAGCTGCGCCGCGCGGCCGTCATGACCTTCATGCGCGCTCGCTCGCTCTGGGCATAGCGCGCCACGATTTCCAATGCGATGCGCGGATGATGATCGTCGTACTTGGCGTGATTGCGGAACCACTTGGTGGTTCGCGGATTCATGGTCACGCCTTCGCGTGAACCGTAGGCCTCGAAACCCTTGAGCAGGCCTCTGGCGAGGTCGCCGGTCGCACCCTCGATCGCGAAGCTGGTGGCAGCCACCGCCTCGGCGAGTGAGCCCTTGGCGTTGATGCACCAGATCCAGTCGGTGAGGGACTGCACGTCGCGCAACAGGGGACGATCGCCTTCGGCGAGCGCAATCATCTCGCCGCGCGGGATTCCGAAGCCCTCGCCCATCCAGATCCAGTGCTCCGCATGCGCCTTCTCCACCCTGATATTGTCGATCAGGAAGGACCGCGAGTACTCGTCTTCCACCTTGATCAGCGCTTCGGCGAGGAATTTGGGAAAGGAATGGATGAATGGATAGAGTTGCAGGAACGCACCACGCATGGCGCTGACGGACCAAGCCCCGCTGGCGACCTTGGTCGCCCACTCTCCGGCGACGACAGCATCCCAATCGGGTTGAATAAAGCACTTGAAGGTTTTGATCCACTGGGCGTCGGCGTGCATTTCGTGCTGAACTTCCATTAGAACTCCGTGTGCGCTACAAAGGCAGGGCCTCCAAGGCCTCCGATAAAGCAAACTCTTCCATCCCCGGCACACCGCATTCGGCGTGCCGAGTCAAGCATTGCCAATAAGTTAACTGCGTTATGTCGAGTCTACATGACGCATCAAAGCTAGGGCAACGGGAAAAACCCTGGAAATGATTGTCTAATCAATGGCTTCGTAGAGAAACTTCATTGGGGTGGACGTTGTGTTTACGCAACAGACGGGCTCCCGGAGCGATTCGCCGCATGCGGAACCGCGTCAGCCGACGGGAAATTGCCGCTAATTCCGTGGGCCGATGCCGTTGGAGGCGCGAATTCGCTCTCGGTTTGGCGCCCGCACGAACGCTAAGCTGCACTTTCTGCGGGAAGCCCCTAACTGAAGATCCCCCGGGATCATGGGAACAATGAGACACACGCGCAGTGATCGCGTCGGGTTGAGCGGCATGTCACGGTCCACGCTTCGCTTCGTGGCTCCGGTGCTCATTTCGCTCAGCGTGATGCTGGTCGCGGCGGTGCTCAGCATTGAATTGCTCTCCACCATCCGCGCCTGGGTCGGCGGCGAAGGACTGTATTCCAAGGGGCAAAAGAACGCCACGTACTACCTGGCGCAGTACGCCGTGTCGCATTCGGAAGAAGACTTCCGCCAATACTCGACGGCCATTGCCTATCCGCTCGGCGATCGCAAGGCGCGGCTCGCTCTACAACGGGATCCCTTTGACTGGCACGCGGCACGCGAGGGGTTGCTCGCCGGCGGGAGTGATTCGGCCGACATCAACAGCATCATCGTGCTGTTCCGATTGTTCGGACACTTCGGTCCGGTACGCAGAGCGATCATCATATGGACCGCGGGCGACACCTACACGGAACGCATCTGCGCCTTGGCCGCCCGGATGAAACGGGCAGCGACGAACGGAACGGCTCCGGGAGAGCAAGCCGAGATCCGATTGGAATTGAACCGCATCAATACCGAGCTCACGCCGTTGGCGGCCAGCTTCTCGTCGACGCTGGGCGAGGTCGCGCGGCTGACCCGTACCCTGTTGATCATCGCTCTGACGCTCGGCACGGTCGTGACTGCGCTCTTGTGCATCCGGGTGACTCACGCCCGCGTGCGCGAGCGCGACATGAAGGAACGCGGACTCGCGCGTGTGAGCGAGTTATACGCGGCGCTGAGCCGCACCAGTCAGCTCATCCTGCGTGTAAGCGACCGGGGGCAGCTTTTCGATGAGCTGTGCCGCATTTGTGCCGATACCAGCGGGTTGAGTCTTGCCGTGGTTGGTCTCTCGGACCCCGAATCTACCAGCATCAAAGTTGTGGCTTCGCATGGTGACCGCCAATGGGACCTGCAGATGCTCGCATCGCCGGGCCCATCGGGTACCGCAAGTCAATTCGAGGCGGCGCATCTGGCGCTGCGCGAAGGGCGGGCGCAGGTATTCAACGGCGTCCGGGTCTCGGGGGGCGGGTTTCGCGCCTCGGCATCGTTCCCGCTGCGCTGTCAGGGCGAGGTTGTCGGCGTGCTGTGCGTCTTTTCACAGGAGGCGCAGTTTTTCCAGAGGGACATCGTCGATCTCATGGACCAACTGGCGATGGAGGCATCCTTCGCGTTGGAGAGCCTACAGCGAGAGGCAGATCGTCGTTATCAAGCGGCGATACTCGCCGACCAGAATCGAATTCTCAATTTGGTCGCCTCCGGTGCCGATCTCAAGGTGATCTTCACGACGCTTGCACAGTTCGTCGAGACGCAATCCGATGGGGACTTCTGCTCGATCGTGGCGCTGGACCCGAGCGGAGCGCACTACTCCTTCGGCGTTGCTCCCTCGCTGCCGCAAGAGTTCGAGCGCGCGGTGGTCGGCGCCTCGCACAAGGTGGGCTTGGGCCCCTTCGCCGAGGCCATTGCCACTTGTTCTCCCGTCGTCGTTGAAGATATTGCCGATTATCCACTCGATGCATCGCTGCGCGAATTTGTGCAACTGGCCGGCCTGCGCTCCGTCAGCGCGTGGCCCATCCTCGGGAGCAAGAGTCAGGTGCTGGGCGCCCTCTCGATCTACAGCCGTCGGCGAGAAACCCCGCAGGGGCTGCGTGCCCACCTGGTCGGCATATCCACGGACCTCGCCGGCATCGCCATCGAGACCCGCTGGGCCGCCGATCGAATCCGGCACCTTGCTCATCATGATGATCTGACCGGGCTGCCCAACCGATTGCTCTTCAATTATCACCTGCCCCGGGCGCTCGGGCGCGCGCAGCGAACCGGAGGCGGGGTGGGCGTGTTGTTTCTCGACCTTGATCGCTTCAAGGTCATCAACGACACACTGGGGCACGGCGCGGGCGACGATGTACTTTGTCAAGTGTCGAAACACCTGCTCGAATGCGTGCGTGCGACGGATACGCTGGCGCGCGTCGGGGGAGACGAGTTCACCCTGCTGGTCGAACAATTCGACGGTCCCCAGGATCTCGCAGAAATAGCTCAAAAGCTCCTGGCGGCCACCGCGAGAACCCTGACGGTCGGCGGGCAGGAATATCATCTGTCGGGAAGTATTGGCATCGCCATACATCCCAAGGACGGCGCGGATAGTGCGACACTGCTCAAGAATGCCGACATCGCAATGTATCGTGCGAAAACCTCGGGCAAGAACAACTATCAGTTCTACTCCAGCGACATCAACGTGCACAGCGTCGAGCGGCTCTCCCTGGAAAATCAGCTGCGCCGTGCGGTGGCGCGGCGCGAATTCGAGGTTCACTATCAACCGAAGATCAACATCCAGTCGGGTCGACTCGCCGGGGCCGAAGCGCTCGTCAGGTGGCGGCATCCGCAGCGGGGTCTGTTGCTCCCGGCAGAATTCATCTGCGTGGCGGAGGAGGTCGGTCTCATCAGCGCCATCGGCCGCCTGGTCCTGGAGACCGTTTGCGGCGACGTCAAGCTTTGGCGCGAGCAAGGACTCGCTTCGACGCGCATCGCCATCAACCTTTCCGCTCAACAGTTCGCGGACTCCCGCCTCCTCAAGGATGTGGACAGCGTTCTGCGCGAGACGGGATGCGATCCACACTCATTGGAGTTCGAGATCACCGAGAGCGTGGTGATGATGAGCCCGGAGAAGGCGCTGCAGTTGCTCGAGCAGATCAAAGAGCACGGCATCACGGTAGCCATCGATGATTTTGGTACGGGGCATTCCTCGCTCGCCTATCTCAAACGATTTCCCGTCGACAGCGTGAAGATCGATCATACGTTCATTCGCGACATTGCAGCAGATCCGAACGATCTTGCCATCACCAAGGCGATCATCGCCCTCGGTCATTCGATGGGATTGAAAGTGGTCGCGGAGGGTGTCGAAACCGCGACTCAATTGGAAATTTTGCGGCGATTCGGTTGCGATGAATTCCAGGGTTTTCTGTACAGTGCGGGCGTTCCGTCACTGGAATTCGAGCACCAGCTGCGGGCAGCTGTCCAATCGCCGCCCTGGGTGCGTGAAGGTGGGGCAAAAGTGGCGGCGATCTGACGCTCCGCCTGGTCGACAAAGCCTTCGTTTCATTCACGACCGGCAGGAGCAGGGGGCCGATCGACTACATATATCACCGTCCGCGCCGATGCGCGTCAAGGGATATAAGTGGTCTATTCGGCGCGAAAGCCGCACCCAGCCCTGGTTTCTTTGAG
>Ga0307516_10001513_pt1 | contig 32002 bp, 41 predicted proteins | sample 19_EM_MG_FD_203310 | JGI IMG/M metagenome (GOLD analysis project Ga0307516, IMG submission 203310) | Populus trichocarpa ectomycorrhiza microbial communities from riparian zone in the Pacific Northwest, United States - 19_EM | ecosystem: Host-associated > Plants > Roots > Unclassified | place...
CGAGAACGACCGGAGGGGGGAATGGGTACTACGACCCAACCAACCCCAATTCCTATACCTGAGAATGATGGAAACAACATGACACCAGACACAGCTACTCCAATGGAAAGTGAAACAAGGCGCATAGTGCCAGTGATGTACCCACATGATGAGCACCTTTTACAGGAGGCGAAGGGCCGATACAAGGAAGACTCGTTCTTCCAAAAGATATTAGACACCCCAAAAGCATTTAAAAACTTCTCACTCACAGAAGACAGCTTTATACGCCTGAAACTACCCGACAGGATCGTTGTATGCATCCCAGACATTAAAATAGGTGAACGGACACTGCGGGAAATGGTCATAGACCAGGCGCACTCGTTGTTAGCTCATCTGGGCGCCAAGAAAACACTATCTTACCTGCGCGAGTACGTATGGTGGGATTCAATGGTACATGACGTCACCACGTTCTGTGCCTCGTGTACGACCTGCCAACGAAGTAAGCCGCCTAATCAGAAGCCGTATGGGTTGTTAAACCCATTGACCGTGCCATCCATGCCATGGGATACAATTGGTGTCGACTTTGTGGGACCTTTACCTGAATCAAAGGATAGGGATGGCTCATATGATTCAATAACAGTAATAATAGACTTACTGACCACTATGATCCATCTGGTTCCAAGCCGGACGACCTACACGGCGAAGGATATCGCCGAGCTGATGTTCGCTGAGGTATACAAACTGCACGGACTACCTAGAACAATTGTTAGCGATCGGGACGTTCTGTTTACGAGTCTATTTTGGACTCACCTTAACAAGCTAATGGGAATCAAGCAGTGCATGTCAAGCGCTTATCACCCGGAGACCGATGGCTCGACTGAGCACGCCAACCGAACAATTGGCCAGATGCTCCGATCATGCATCGGGCCCACCCAGAAGGATTGGGTCTCCAAATTGCCCGCCATCGAGTTCGCCATTAATCTAGCCAGATCTGAGTCAACTGGGTACTCACCGTTCTTCCTGAATACCGGAAGGATGCCCAGAGCAATGATTTGGGACGCTCCAGGAAACGACGAGTATCCTAGCGTGAAGGCATACGCCCAACGGATGAAGCTAGCGCTGACAGCGGCGCACGACGCTCTACTGACAGCAAGGGTGAAGCAGACAGTTCAGGCGAACAAACGGAGACGTACCTGTCCGTTTGTTGTGGGTGATTTGGTTTACATATCAACCAAAAATATTAGCTTCCCTAAGGGGACAGCCAGGAAATTGGTACCAAAGTTCGTGGGACCGTATATGATAAGCCAGGACTTTGGCAACTATTCTTATCGTATCGAACTACCTAGTTCCCTCCGCCAACGTGGCATTCACGACGTCTTCCACTCGTCGCTACTACGCATCCACATCCCCAACGACGACCAATTATTCCCTGGACGTCTAGACGAGCAAATCCCAGAACTTGGTGGGACCGCTCGCGAATGGACCGTCGACAAGATCCTCTCGCATCAAGGTAGCCACTCAGATGCCAAGTTTGAAGTTCTCTGGACCTCAGGCGATAAAACATGGTTGCCCTACGGTGAGATAGCACATCTATGTGCGCTCACTGACTACTTCGAGATATTAGGTGTAAACGACATCACTCAATTGACCGATAACAATATCGGAGATGTGTCGGACGACGATGAACTTGACGTGGCAGCCGGGTGCGTATCGCTGTGCATATGTCGCCCTAATAAATATTGTCCTGTCCATCTGGACAAGAGGAAGCAGCGCTCCGCTCCGACGGCGGGTAGATCAGTGCATAACCATGGTGCGACCCCAGCAAGGAGATGGCCTCATTGTTGCCCATTGGGACAACCACCTGTGATCCCTCTTACGAACCAGCACCGACAAACCCAACTACGGCATTCGAGCGCTGGACCGAAGAGCCAGAAGGGACGTCAATGTCATACCAAGGACATGGCGTCTAATTACGCTCGCAATAATTGATGCTCCTGCAAGCGACAACGATGCTCTGTTCCCGACCATGGCTGGCGTTATCATGGCCCGTCATCCAGATGGCATCAAAGCTCGCCATCCAAGCGTTATCGCTCAACACCATCCGCCCATGACCAAAGGAGATGGAATCGTACAACGACCGAGCGTCCCACAGGTATAAAGCAGGACTGTTTGTCCTGCCATGAAAGAAACCACTTCGCCCGCGTCTCTCGCACTTCGCAACGAGCACCCGCGTTCCATTATCGAAAAACCAAGCACCGCTCCCACTCCTTTGACTGCTTCGTCATGAGCGTCGATGGACTCTCTGGTACCCCTGCCGAGTTTGTCAAGCTCCATAGCAACGCTTACAACGTACGCTCCATTACCAAGGAGGGCTCAAGCTATTACGAAAGCTACCACTATGAACAGATCAGGGATTTCTTCGCCCTAGAGTACCATTTGCGCCAGGGCGACCTCCCTGACAGGATCCCTGGAGGGTATGACGCTTTCTGTCAAGCCTTCGAGAGGGATGCCAAACGAAAAGGACTCACCAATGTATCCTTCGCTACTATCAACTACGATGGACCAGACCCTGTCTCTATCCTAGTAAGTGGAGACTCCCGGTCACCCACTATCCAGGACGTGTTAGGTCTTGATGCGGATCTGAGGTCACAATGGGAAAAGAAGGGTGTTAGGAGGATGACGGATGAGGAGGACGAGGTATTGTGCCAGATAGCGCTGAAGCATATGAGCGACGGGTTGCGGATCGACCGTCTGAAGAAAAAGGCTTTCGATGAGCGCGAGGACAAGCGTAGTCGCAAGGGTCTCCGCACTCCCAGACCCCGAGGCACCCGCATTACTACCAAACGGGAAAAATTACCTTGCTACCGCCGTCGCACTTCCTCCAGCCCTCGTCGCTCTCCGCCATCTTCCCCCAAACCTACGCGCGAATCTTCCGTCGTGGACGAAGGCGGGGACGCCCACATGAGAGATGAAGGGAGATCCATCCCAGGCGAAGGTAGCAGCGGGCTTTCTATCAAAGGGGCTGCGAAAACAGGAGAATCCGAGAAGGGAAAGGGGCGAGCAGACTAGCAGAGATGAAGGGTACTGCGTACCCTTGAAGGGGGGTATGTGACGGACGGGACAATCGGACATTCGAGCTCGGCTGAGCTGTCACTAGACGCACTCATATATCAGACACACAAGTATGTCGCCATCCAGTGTCTCCGTTCCGTCCTCTTCCGTCGTACCATATAAAATAGTCGCTCTTCCCATGTAAAAATCCCTGGTCTTTCTCAATCCTATCAGAGACATCTGTCTGGAATTTCGAGTGAAGATCTTAGTGTGTCGGTATTCATAGTACCAACTACTGTCTAACGCCACATCTTGACATGGGACTGCAGGGGGGAGCTTTGACTGACACGCTGGAGCCTACCCAGGAGGTGACGTGTCCAGGTGGTCAGGCAGTTGCTACTTCCCATATATGCTGTGCCAGGCTTGACTACCTCGCCAAATCCTTGTAAGGGAGCTTTGGAGGCAGGGGAATCTCTACTTGGGGGTGGGGCTGCCAGGCTGGGAAACCTTGGCACCCACTCACTGCCGCCACCACCTGGACAAGAATGGCAACAACGACAACCGCCTGGATGACCCATTCCCTGAGCGTCGATGATGCGACCCCCACCTGGGCGATGACCACTCACCAGTATCGAACACCAACACCAACACCACCACCACCTGGACATCAACAACAGCGACCACGACCACCCCAGTCTACCTACCACCAGCGCCGAGGACGTGATCACCACCACCACCTAGACAGCCCACCAGTGTTGACGCATGACGTGACAACGATGACGCAGATGATCGGACAACTGAGGCCGCTGCCGGTCCTCCACCAGTGTCGATGACAGCAACCACCGTCAGGACGATCCACCATTATCCACCACCATTCACGTAGATATATTGTATATATACTGTATACATGTACATGTCTATTATCCTACATAATAGATGCAGCACCAAAGTCCTGCTCAGACCCATGGGTATGCCTATGGGTAGTATGTACCGTGGGTTGAGCTGCTCCCACCCGTGGGTATAGTACCTGTAATGAACCCTACACGGCGGCGGCATAAGTCAATCAATTGCTGTCCATAGTATAAATGAATGCATAATGAGGCTCTGACATGGACATCATTGCTTTCATTGGTAGGGAATTGCATGTGTAAACCCACTGCTGGGCCCCATTGAACCCAACTGTGGTTGGCTCATACTCACACCCATGGGTAACTATATCACAACAGTGGTGCATTAAATCAGTACTGAAAATGTACAGCTAGGCCCACATGGCAAAAATGTGTTCAGCAGTGTTCATTGATGTATGTGCATAAAGATATTTATAGAGGAATGCATGCAAAAGTCAACATTTCAAGTGGTCCTGGTCCTTTTTGCCAGGACAACTGCTGGGGGATCTCCAACATGGCCCTCCAGCTTGGAAAGTCTATCCATGATGTGTTGTATATCCTCATCATTGATCATAAACTTCTTTTCCATGTCTGTGATACGCAGACCAATATCATCCAGCCTGTCCACATTGCTATTTTGTTGTCGTGCAGCCTCCTTTCCTCGTGGTCGGCGAATGAACACACCTAGGTTATTTTTCAGCCAAGAAAAGATAATAAAAAAGATGGGTAGACTTTCCTGCAATGCTGCACTGAGTCTTCTGCATGGCACATGTATTGCAGGCACGTCTCTCATTCCAAGAGGATCCTGGTTCAGTGCTCTCAGGCCACACACATACAGAGCCACGGGTCTTGCAGTGGTCACAAACCTGTAAATGGGAATGTCAGTGAGCCAATCTGCAGATCCACAGTAATAAAACTGAACCCACCCTGGAAATGGGGCCATCAACATTATTTTTGCCTTTTGACTTTTTGGATGGCCCAGCCTGGACATTGTTGTCATCTTCACCAATGACCTCTCTTGACTCGAATACCTTTCTCTTTGCAGGCTGCTTTGGGCCTTCAGATATTGCAACGTGCTTTCTTTTTCTCAGATTTAGCATGGAACTAGAACTAGCATCCAGTCTTGTGATGGTATCTGGCACTGTTGCTGATGACACATTGGATGAAGATGACGGAGGCTGTTCACTTGAGTCCCGACTTGGTTGACTTAGGGGGAGTGATGTTGGAGGTGGCAGAGCTTCCCTCAGAGAGACTACTACAACATTAAAAACCCATAAGTCAAAGGCAAGTGGAATGGCTCGCCTGATGATGGAGGCACTTCCCACCAGAAATTACTTCCCGTTGGACCAGGGAGTTCATCCAATGGAATGTCAATGTACTCCTCTCCACTGACTAACTGATCGTTGGACAATATCCCGTCGAAGTCCAAGGTATCCAAAGTCATGCCATGAGTATAGTGCCAGTAAAGTACGTGTGCCAGGCGGCCTAACAGCTTTGGATGAGGAGAATCAACCGTGGCATTTGGAATTTCCGCCTGAATGAGATTTATAAAGGAGTTTGGATCTTTGAACTGAATGGACATACAAGCTCAGTGGTGAGTCCATCACGCATCCATGTGGCCCAGACTTCCTTGGGACCGATGACACGAGGAATTACTTTGAGAGCCGCCAGAATGCGTGAAGTGGCAGGAAGAACATCAGGATTCACCTGTGGACTCATCTTGCTAGCGACTGGTGTCGAGGTGGTAAAAGTCTTCAACGGGACATGAAGGTGGCTTAGTCATCACTAGAGTCTGTGAATCCACCCGAACTAAACAACTGTCTGGAAGTCACGATGTAGGTTGAATCGCCCTGATTTACATCGATGTAGCTACTTAGTTGCCCACAAAGTCAGAACTGCGGTACCCCTGACGACATGACCATGTCACCAACCACAACCGCGAACTGAACAGTTCAGCCAGACTCCAGTGCCCACTGACAGGCACGAATGGTATGTAGGTACTAGCTTGGATACAAACGTCTGGATAGCCTCACACTGACTTCCACTTGGCAATGCACTAGTAGCCAAATGCATTCCCCTCTATCGTCGACTTATCTTTGCGGCGACTCTAAGCTGTGTGACTGCTCACTGGTCAGGTACGCATATACTATCTGCCCCGCAGGTGTTCTTAGCGCTAAGTACCACTCCACCCCCATTCAACAGAACACTCGGTCACCATCAGTGATCATGGCAGAGAATACTCCGCTGCCGCTCTACACACCACACGATGGGGATACGTTATACACGATCCCAGACCAACCCTCCTTTGCTGAGCCCCCTCCCCCTCCTCCGCCACCTGCACCATTCCGCCTCAGAGCGCGCACGCAGAGCCAGCTTGGAAGCCAGACCCAGAGTGCGTTGCAGCTGGTAACGCCGACCCAGCTCAAAGGACACCTCGCACTTCTCCATGCATTCCATGCCCTCAAGGTATCCGTCCAGGATGGGAAAGACATTAGATTTCCAGCTGCTGCACGGAAATTGGACGAGCGGAGACGGTGGGCATGGTTTGTCGTATTGGCTGTTGAGCGGTACGTGTATACAAGTGTTTCTCTCCGTATCGACTAGACTGTTGCCGTTGATAATCTTTCAGGTTTGAGCGGTGGTGTGTGACAATTGAGGAGACGGATGTGGAGTGGAGAGGACTTCCGCCGATCGATGTTGCGATGGTCTGGCATGCATATCTGCTAAATCCTAGGTAAGTCCTGCATTCCATACTGACCATGTATTTCTTCATCTGCCCCCCATGTTATTCACATGAAAGATTGCATGAACTTATCTCACTCACACTGTTTACAGTTGGTATGCCGAAGACACAATGCGCATACCCGTCCTCGGAACACTCGCAAAGTACAATCAAGCGATGTCAACTTGTCTCGTACGTGCCTTGTTCCTATCTGCTTCTCCTAGTGCCACACTGATTGGCCTCCTTCGAATTGTACATGTACATGATGCTACACAGGAATTCCCTACCCTGTTGACTACCGAAACTCCCCACCATCAGCGAACTGAGATGTGGTGCCTTCGTACGGGAACCCCATATCATCCGTTTGATGCAGCTGCCAAACTTACACATAAATCTATCGAGTGCCCGCAGTGTACATGTAGTCTATCAGTCGGTAAGTCCTTTCCCTCGGATCTTCGCCTATGGTGTAGACTTTGACCAAATTGACGACAGCCTTCCTCGATACAGATGGGATGGGATATTCCCAGGAAAACTTCAAGACGACGTGTCTGTGCGGGTTCCTCATCACAATGGAGAATTTGGGGATGTATAAGTTTGCAAAGAACATCCTTGAGCAGAATCCACCCGCGTCGTATCTTGCGTATGTATTTTATCCCGTCCCGTCCCAAACCCCGCCATTTAGTGAGCTTATATCTTGACTTCATCTATATTACTATCACCTTGGCGCTCTGATACAACAGAGGTTCACTACACACGCCCCACAATGCGAACGATACCCTGCGTGCTGAGAAGATGAAACAAACCATCGTGCGCGCCAGACCCCTCGCACGCCTCACGTCTCGTGCAAGGATTGGACGAACGGCGACAACTTTGGTTCAGACGAGACCTGTGTCAACCGCAAACGACTTTATGCGTGCGAGCGGGCACAGTCCTGCCATGGTTAGGAGTGATTTACTGTATAGTACCAGGTTGAACTCGTGCGTGCTCCCGTATCCTTGATTACCGTTCTGGTTTGTGATGTTGATTATTTTGACACGAAGTATTAAGCGCGTGCTTGGGGCATATATGGATGACAGATTATTCTCGGTCGACCTCGTTGGTGCAGTTAGTATTGGATCTTCCTGCTAATTTTGCATGAAAGTGACTGGTTGATATTGCGGCTTGCATAGGTATTGCGCCAAGCATCCTTCGTGCAGAAGATGCACGATTTGGGATGGACAAACCCAGGATCCTTTGATTCGGAAGAAGACGCTATCGTGCTGAGGCACTGTATAACGAGGTATCACGCGTGCGTATCTTTACCTATTTTGAGCCGACCACCATACTGAAGGGATCCACAGATTTCTCGGGCTGATGGCAGAGTCGCAGGGCTCTTTCTTTGTACCCACGATAGACATTGATCTTGCATGGCACACGCACCAGTTGCTAGCGCGCCGGTACCAGGAAGACTGCATCGAGCTAGTGGGGCGGCATGTCAATCAGTACGTTGTATCCAATCTACCGGCGATCGATGCCAATTCTTGATGCTGGTGTCATTGTATAGCGACGACAAGGTCGAAGAAAATAAACTTGCGACATCGTTTGATGTGACATGCCGTGCGTGGCAGGTGAGTGATATTGATCGCCATCTGTGTTCTAAGAGGGTTTGATGAATGGTACCTTGTTCCATTACTAGGACCGATACGGCGTGCCTTACATGTACTGCGGGTGTCCCCCGCCTGGAGAGAAGGTCGGTCAACGCCTGCGGCGCCTTCTCAGTAATGGGAACCTTAGTAAAGGTGACCATGCTGATCCATCGCTTGTCCCCACCGATGACGCGACTGCGAGAGCTGCCACGCATCCCAGTGATCACAATGCGGTGTTCTTGATGCACAAGCAGACGCAGGCCATGTGCGCACGTGAGAGACGGAAGAAGAAGACGGAAGAAAGGCGCATCAGGGTGGAGAAGGCTGCAAGTCGCGATGTACTCAGTGTGGCAGGAGCGCCTAAACAGACGCAAAACAGAAGGTCACTCCGGGACTTCGACCACACGCCAGCATTTATGGTGCCTGTGCCGTTTCCTATTTATTATGCCGGGGCAGGTTGTGTTGGTGCGTGTGGGGGCGTTGTGAATGGTGCTGCGATATGTGGCTCTGGAGGATGTACAGCGGGAGTTGGGGGGTGCTCGAGTGCGGGTGGAGGGTGTCATGCGTGCGGAGGAGGGTGCGTGGGAGGAAGATGCGGTGGCGGTAGTGGATGTGAGGGGGGATGATGATGCGATCTGCTAGGACGTACGTATGCACACTGATATCAACGCACTTACACAACAAAACCTTTACTGCGACATTGAGGTTTGAACATCCACGTGGCACCAGTGAGTTCGTTTCATAAAACACGACAGCTGCTCCACAGACACACCCCATGTTGCGCATATTTGGGGGGTCGCTTTTGCTAATCTTCCCAACAGCATTCGTACATATGAGGGTTGTGATGACCTGATCCCGAATGGCCAAGAAAGGATGCCTCCATTGAGGAGGGGGACGACGGCCTTCTGGTCTTCCATCGCTTCATAGTTTCATGAGAGCCAGTTTTTTTTCCAGCTGCGGTATTTTTGCCTGTCCGAGGAGACTGCGAGCGAGGGACGTCACTGATCCTGCAAACATCGATGACGGTAACGGCTTTCCTTATCTGATATGTTGCGCCGAGATGCCGGTTCCTTTAATTGGGGTGATCACTCTTTAGGCTCTCGATATAATAGACTTCCTTTGTCGCCGGCCGGGTTAACTGTCAGTCTCTCTCTCTTTCGCATCCCGTCTCTTTCGTCCCTCAGCATGACTTGGTCAGACGCACTCGTCTCCGTCAGCGCCGTCATAGACAACTCGCTCTACATCGGAAAGTATGTCCTTGTACTCTTTCACGAGTCATCTCATTTATCTCTGCACCTAGTCTTGCCGCTGCCCTCTCACAGGACGTCCGAAAGAAGTTCGGCATCACCCACGTTCTCTCTGTCTGCGCAGAGCACACCTTCGAGCCTAAACCAGACTGGCTCTCCGTCGTAGTGCAAGATTCCGAGTATGAAGACCTCCTCATTCATTTCCCACACACCTGCGCGTTCATTCAAGCTGCTCTTGAAAACGGCGGCCGAGTCCTTGTACACTGTATGATGGGCATCTCACGTAGTGCGGCAGTGGTGTCTGCCTACCGTGAGTACTACTGACATTTTCAAGGCGCTTGGCTCGGGATTAAACTCACATCCGTTTTCTCCCTTGGTCTCCATGTGTGGCTCTGGGTGTTTTCAGTTATGATGTCCCAGCGTATCCCTCCCTCGATCGCAATCCAATACCTGCAGAAACGTAAGCAATCCCCTCGGCCCTGCGAACAGCATGCTCACGCGTGTTTGTTTCACCCTCTCATGTGGTGGCGGTGCAGGACGGCCACAAGTGCATCCAAACTACGGTTTCAGGAAGCAGCTGCAGGTGTTCGCTGACTGCCGTTATAAGCCCTCGTGCACAAACGCCGAGTACATCGCCTGGAAACGCCGACAGAAACGCGAAGCAACAAAATATCTTAATCTTATCTCTGATACCATCCCTGTCATACCGGACCAGCTCTATATCAGCAGGTAAGCAACAGCCCAACCACATCTCAGTCTAAATACAAACAGAATGTGCCTTTGATATTGCAGCGAATTTCCGAGAGACCCAGAAGCAGCAGAATCACTCTTACTAGATTTGGGCGCGACTCATCTCCTCTCGATATCATCAGCACAACTTCCCAAACCAATTATACCACCAACCTTTGAACACTGTTTCATAGACGTACCGAATAACGCACGGGAGACGCTTCTTCTAGAGCTATCAACAGCATGTCGGTTCATTGGAGAGGCGATTCAGGCTGGGAAGCAGGTCCTCGTCCAATGTCGTGTCGAGTTAAGGGCATGCATTGTGGCTTGTGCATACCGTGAGTAGAACATGTTCCCTACTCAACTACGCTGCTAAGCATGCCTGCTCAACGCGTAGTTATGGTCACGCGAAGATTATCTCCACGGCAAGCCCAGGGGGTGCTAGAGTCTGGTAAGTTTACATGTGCACTAAGATTGTGTGCACCTTTTTCACCGACTTTGACGCCCGTCCGCTGCAAAGCATTCCCGTTATTCAATCCTACGGCCACGTTTCATCGGCATCTTGAGTTGTTCGCGGCGTGCGAATACAGACCTACGACCTACCATCCACTTGTGCAAGCGTGGCTCACCGAGCAAGGTTCAATCAGCGCCAGTTCTGCGATCTTGACATCGTCATCACCGTCAGCATCATCTTCGGCTGATGCAAAACTACCAATCCCTGTCGATATCTGTTTCCCTAGGTTTTCTTCGCCGATCACCCAAGTGCCATCAACATCAATGCCATCGATTGCTCCCCAAAATATGAATTTGAAATCCGGTTTCCACGCTCACTCGGAAGGGATGCCCTGTGAATGTGGAGGGTTGCTTACCAGCCAACTATCGATATCTGCGCCCCCGGCTGCAGTTCGCTCCACACCATCTTCGATCGTTGCTCCACCGATGACGGTAGGTGGCTTGTCACCACCGCGATCATCGTCATCGTCACCGCCAGGGTACTCGCGTGGTCGCTCTCCGAACCGTGTTCCTTTAGACTGTCACAATCGACGGGGACCTATTTCTGTGTGATCACTATCAGAGGACCCCCTCATCGTGATGAAGTTGGCTGGCCCAACAGGCCACATTGGGAATGCTGACGTGGTGTGTAGCATGATACTGGAAGACTTTGCCCAGGTCGTAAGGATGCCAAGGCATGGAGTAGATCGCAAAGAGACCTTACGTAACTTTGTCTTCCTTTTGACAGTTGCTTATCGTAGGTCCGATCACCCCAGTTTCACCGGAGTGCATTAAATTATTGTGGACGTACGTTCGGGGTTTTCTTGTGCTGTACTACCCTTATTTGCGTTGGCATTTCATGATATATACCTACAATATCCGCTTTCCTATGATACCCTACACCTTGCGCGCTGCGAGGTTCGCGGCTGTGCTCAATGCATGGATTGTGTCGGTCATATCGACGTCGCCGGGTCTTATCTTAACTCCTGGATCGTTGTCAGCAGAAACCGAAGCCTATCACCTCACCTCTACACAGCAAATGACCCCACGATCTGGCCGGGTCCATTTTCCTCGCGAAGCTAGGTCAAGTAACCAGGGCATTTAAAGGGGTTGAATGGCTTAACAAGGTTAAGTTTAGCGTTCATGTGACTTACCAAAAACCAACACGGTCCGATGTATCCTAACTTAGTTTCGTGTTTCATAGACATGAAGTGCGAACGTATAACTCGGAATGCTATCAGATGACAAGAACGACACTGTGGTATGCGCCATATTGTACCGTCCTGTTTCGTAGTCCGTGGACGTGGTAAGCTGTGGGTTCTCTTTCATACCATATAATCCACGAAGTCGGGACCATATTAGTCGATTGGCAGGAGGGAGCCACATGTATGCCAGTGCCAGTGCCAATGTCAATGTCAGAGTCCTGGGACTGCGTCGCGCCATCATAGATACTGCGGTGAATGAGAGTGGAGTGTTTTTTGAAGGCAAAGTCTCATCAGAACGCCGACGAATGGGCAGTGAGTCCTCCTATATCTAGGTTAGGTTGGCAGGTCATGTGAGGAACAAAGAAATGTGATGGGCCCCAGGGATAAGTGTTAGTTTGATAACTTTGCACCTTTTGGCTGCCCTCTTTATGACGGGCGATATCGGGCTACTTCCTGGGTGTGAAGTCTGACTCAGTGCTTGTATGCTGTTAGTATCATGAGCGACCATTGCACACTCATCTGCAGCACAATTGACGAGTAAAGGGAAAGAGTCGGGGAGGGTGTTCACAGGTTATCGGAATAATCCGTGTGATCCCATATCCAGTATAAGTATGTCTCCATTCCCACAGAAGAGTCACCGATTGAGTTCGGATTGCATGGCGGACGAGAAGACAGGCTCCCAGCGTAAATCGCGGGATGTCCTATTGTACAAGGAATTTTTTTAGCGGAAATCATTGGCAGAAAGACATCTCGACGAGGTCTCTACGCACATAGAAATGAGTTGACTACTGAGTATAGACGGATGCACCCAGGGGGTCGGTGTCGCAAAACCGGTGTTTGGTCATTGCAATATATCAGTTTTCTGGTCGACATCTTGATCGTTGGTGGATTTTTACTTGTGAGTACATCGACCATTGTCCACCTTGTCCCTAAGTTATGGGAATAACTTGAAGTCATTGCGTCCGACCTGCGGACTAGCCCCGAGGTGCCTGTTCTATCCTTCTCTGGTATGGCTGAGCCTGTTAATGGCTACATAGCTGTTTGGGGGGCGTCAAATTAGCTTTCTAATAATCAAATCAGTCGCTATAGATCGTGGTTTGACACCTTTGCCGCTCTGCAAATCTTGTGCAGTTAATCTGGAACGTCAAAAAGGAAAGGTCCTCTAAAGACCTGAAGTTGATGGTCCTCGTCGTGTTCACGTCCAGGAACGAGGTGGTCCGCTGGTAAGTCCGTGACTCCGTGGTGTAATTGAAATGTTCACGTTCATTGGCAAAAGTCACAGCTTGCTTTTGTAGTTTCGCATGTCACGTGCGTACTTGCTCAAGAAAACATCGTTCCTTCTTGACTTCATTGGTACCGTTATCATACCGTGGACTGAGCTGCTACAGTTCACCGCAGACACAGAACGCTCTGCTGACCTGTCTAAACGCTTTTTCTTTCTTTATCAGATCAATTTGTGAAAATCTTTGCCAATTAGCCTCGTGGTTTCAAGCCTGTTCAGTGCGGTTGTTTGACTGTAAGATCCTTTTCCCATGATTCCACGTGTTCCCCAGACCTTTGCTCTTACATTTGTCAGCTACCGGCGTGTCCAGGTTCCCGCCATTTGATTGTCAACAAGGAGAACAGTGTTGGACAACGACCTTTCGCTACGGACGATTGCCGCTCACGGCCTTTGGCAATCCACATCGACGCCAGTCAGTCTTACCTTCAAACCGCGCATCAGTACATATCCTCTTTGTTCATTCTTATCCTTCCGTCTCGTTGAGGTATGTCCTCGAATAAAGGCCCGAATCCCTTTAATGGCGCTCCTCCAAAGTAAGATCATTTCTTACGCCTCCCGTTTCCTATAGCATAAAGAGTACAGATACTAACCGGCCTTCTGTCTCACTGCTCTTCGGTGATTTAGGTACTTGAATGATTTCAGTAAAGCGCTCGCTAGTGAAGTCAGGATCCTCCTCGCCGAGGTGGGGAAGCTGAGGGATGAACGGAGGCAGCTACAATTGTGAGTACCCTACTTTTTTCTTCTTATTCTCGTTCTCCGAAGAGATCGGATATGACATGCCACTGGCTTCGTCCGCGTCCTGATCCTTGTTTCTTTGGTCATCTGGGTTCATGGGACGCTGATTCATAGTCCATCCATTCATGTTTACATCTGCATTTGCACGTCCCAATGTATCACATCACCTGCACACTTGCACATGCTCCCCATATACGTAATCCCACATGAATACGGCGAACACGTACAGTGAAATCGCCGAGCTCATGGCTGTCAAATCAAAACATGGAGCTGGAGGGGAGTATTCACCTGACTGGAAGCCAGCGGTACGCCAGTGATCTCTTCTCTCCGCTAGTCTGATCCAAACTTCGTGCCTGCACAAAAGCCCCAGGAAGCTCCGCCACCCCCTCCCCCAGCTCTGACACCACCTCCAATGGACGATGGTCCACCCGTACAGGCTCGCCCTGCCTGGCGTGTCGTGCACAAGCCAACCCGACGAGAAAGAGTACCCAAAGCTCTTCCTGCGCCTGCGCCTGCACCAGTACCTCAAATCGAGGCCCCTAAGCCGATTGGTAACGCACCGGCTAACCTACCAGCTTGGGCACAATGGAGGCGTAAGTCGCCCTTTCCCTTGTAGCCCATTTGTATGCCAATGTGATATGTTTCTCGCTACCCGTGTACGATTTTATCATATAGCCAATCCGGCATTGGCACCCACGACGGTGTCAAACTTGCCCGTATCACCTAGAACTGCTACGCCCACGACCCGTCCTGGTCTATTTGGTAAGCCATGCATGTGTGTTCTGTTGCAGTGATCTAATGGTTTGTGTCCGTACCCATTTTGATAGGACCACCCACTCCACCGCCCAAATAGCGGATTGAGTTGGTATACATAGTGAACAGCCGACGTGCGAGAGCAGCAAGTCGGAGGGGTAATATACTTTCCCCGCTGCCAGTGATCCTTTGATCATCTTACATCTCATCTCATCCTTACATATTATCGTTAGTTCATGCTCTCCGTCCCGTTCCTTGTCTTTCTGTTTCTTTTTGTATTTCCAGACTGCAGCATCAAATTGTTAGCTTTTTCAATCATACTGATAACATGTAGTACTCCCCTGCTACATCATCCCCAGATACGATTCCCTGTGATGGAGGCTGCCTGTAAATTCTTTTCAATAAAAGTATAATGGAAATGATGCTCCTATTATGTAACAATGTTATCAGGTACTGCATCTATGATGTGGCACAATTGTTACTTAGCCGCATTTTTGCGCTGCTCGCTGCTTCCAGTGGTCAGCCTTATCTGAAACCTGGTACAGTTTACGACCCACTCCAGTACTTTTTGATCGAGGCATCAGCCTGCTCGCGAGATGAAAGGGTAAAGGTGCAAGCCAAAAACGAACCACATTGATCAGATGGTTCGTGATCCACTGTCGGACGGTTTTCTCGATTTCTGCCTCATGTTCAACAACAATAAACAAATAAAAATCCCCCACCTCTTCCTGGTTAATCTGTAGACCAGGATGGGTCATGGGCGTAGTAAGACTGGCTTAGGGGACCTCGATCAGGGGTGCAGCCGCAGATACATGCAGCGTTTCGAGCACTTTATTTTCAAATTCCTCCTCTCCCTCCCTGCGTCGCATCAGTTCAACGAATCTTCGTTCTTCCTAGTCAGGAAAAATGAGGGTTAAGGAAAGGTACTAAATAAACAAATAACCCCTACTTGTTTGTTCCAGCGCCGGCTTTGCACGAGCTTCGGTAGAACTGCTCACATGTGGCATGGATACTGTCTTCGACATCCTGTTGAATTTCCCATCCGAAACAGTACCACGACTGATGTTGCAAATAGATGAGAGAGGGAAGTGAAGGCGGTTTCGGGAAACCAATGGTACTGGTCGTAGGTCCTGGTTTGTGCACTGGTGACGTTAAGGAGACTACACAGATCGTCTGCAACGGGTGCCGTGCTGCCTGGAGAAAATTCCAGCGTACGAGGCACATGATATAAACCTCGATTTCTTTCCGTGTCGATGACAGTCACGCAATCCAAAGCCTGGCCCGGGGTGGTGAGAGGGTCGGATGAGTCGGTCACAGCCAACCATTGGATAAGACTCAACTGGACGATGGATTCGGGTTCGGCGTCAGTTTCACGAATCTATTGGCGACCACAAGTGCCTTGTTCAAGTGAAAAGGGTTCGGAGCACAAGAGTTCATGTCGATCTCGATAGATGACATGTGTCTAGAGAAATTTTTCTGAAATCATGGGGGGGAACAGACCAAATATAAAGGGGTGGAGCCTTGGCGCTAGTGAGGCTTGATCACCTGTTCCTAGCGGCGTCTTACAATGTTTTATCTTCCCTTCCATTCCACACGCCTCGATCATGTTTGCGGCACCAATGCACTGTTGTGCATTTGTCGTGTGACTTGGTGGTTGGATCAAGCACGAGGGCTTTGCATGTACAAATGTACAAGTGATGGCAGACTCCCTACGTAGTGCTTGATCAGGAATTTCGGTGGAGATGCAACGCTTTCTGAGTCATGACTCACCCATGTGACAAAGAAGGGTTGCAGACTTGCAGTCAATGTTAATGAATATTAATGGAGTTTTGTCCACAATTCAATTGAGGTTGCCAAACCTGTGACCGGGTCCCATTTGTTGCCGAAGCCTCGCAGTGGGCAAGTGGCTGGCCAATCAGCGAGACATTGCAGGACCCTAATGTGGCCTTGGGTTTTGAGGCTGTCTGAGACGCAGCCCACATCGTGTTTGCTGTCTGTTCGGTCGAGTTGACGTGTCAGGGTCTTGCAACAGCACGATTACCAAAGTACTGCCTCTTGATCCTGGATATATACCTCTTCGAATGCTACGGCGGCTTGGTGACTAGACTCTGCCTTGCTTGTCTGCCGTTATCTGTGTAATGGAACGACACGACCAGCAGAGATCTATTCCGTCCCCAAAGCAGATGCTGCAGCGTGCAGCTGGCCTCCTGACGACTCAAGGCAAACCCGTCCAAGCATTCCAGGACGCTCTCCATCCACGAGACGCCACTTCTCAAGATCGGGAGCCTTCTTCTGGAAGCACTAGTGACAATTCCCTTCGTCGATCTCTTTCTAAGAGGCTTTCTAAAGTGAAGACTGCGCCCGTCGTTCGGGGCATCTCGCTGCGTGGAGAAAGTAGCCAGATTAGGAATCGGCATGGAAGAGCCTTGTCGGAATCGCAGATTTCGCGTCTGGACGGTGTCCACATTACCAGCATCCACAGCTTGCTTGAAGTCGCACCAGCATCCTCGCCAATGTCCCCTACTCCCCCTACTGATTCCAGAGCTCACGTTCAAGCGTCAAATCAGGAACAGCCACCTCCACTGGTCGCACGCAAGGCATCCATGGATGATGTCCCTGTCCCACTTGCGTTGCAGCAGGGCGTTCCTATGACCAAAGTCTCTCCACGATCACAAAAGAGCTATACATTTCGATTGGATGCCGATCAGGGACAGATCATCTGGGAATCCAAGAAGCTCAGGATTAGTGTGTACAGCCCCTCTCCTCCGCAATACCCATCTGACGCAATAACACGCGTAGTACCTATTGAAAGTATCAAGGAACTTCGATCAGGTCTCGATGCGAGATACTACCGACAGCAATTTCAGCTGGCTTCCGAGTATGAAGACCGTTGGATCACCATCATATATATCCTCGATGGACAGTACAAGACTCTTCACTTAATTGCTTCGTCCAAGGACGCCTTTCAATTATGGGATATCACGCTACGAAAGTTACATGCCATACGCCAACAGCTGATGACCGGTCTTGGAAACGAGGAAATGCGGCATGCTGTGTGGTTGAGGCAATGTTGGAAGTCATCTGACCAGCAGTACGATCAGAAGCTGGTTTTCGAGGAAGTTGAGAGGCTTTGTAGGAGGCTCAACATCAACTCATCAAAGGAGGATTTGTTGCGCTTGTTCAAGGTATGTTGCTTTAACGTCTGCTCGCAGGAATTGTCTCTTATCTTGTCAAAGCAAGCAGATTCCCAACATCGCGGCTTTCTCGACTTTACCGACTTTCAGAAGTTTGTCAAGCTTCTCAAGGCACGCCCAGAGCTTGACCTACTTTACAAGAAATTGTGTTCTGGAGCCAAGTTCACGTTTAGGGTATTTGAACAATTCATGCGGGACTGCCAAAAGGCATGTTTACTGGCCGCATCTTGCCTCCGCCTGCTCACTGCCACGCTCAGTCTTCCCTTAGCCAGGAAGAGCTGAGAAACCTGTTTTTGCGCTATGCTATCAAGTTTGAGTCCGCTAAAACCGCCCTCTTACCTGGTCAGCCCCTACCTGCGTCCCCTCCGCCTCTCTCCCCATCCGCATCGTCGTCCACGTTGATCATTGATGACATCATGCTATCCCTTGATGCATTCTCTGCTTTCCTTTTGTCCTCTGATAACTCTGCCTTCATGGACCAACACGGAAAAATATACCACGACATGACGCGACCGCTTTGCGATTACTTCATTTCCTCGTCTCACAACACGTATCTCGTCGGCAATCAAGTTATGGGTGACAGTACGATTGAAGGTTACATTCGAGCCCTCCTTCAAGGCTGCCGAAGCGTTGAGTGTAAACTTATTAGTCAGTTTTGTTTTCCAACGCTCACGCGTAGTCTGTTAGTGGACATCTACGACGGCGACAGCGAACCGATGGTTTTCCATGGTAAGACGTTGACGTCAAAGGTTCCGGTGCGGGAGGTCTGTGAAGCCATCGCAAAATACGCCTTCGTGACTTCGCCTTACCCGATCATCATCTCCGCCGAGATACGCTGTTCAGTCCCTCAACAAGACATCTTCGCGATGATCGTGCATAAGGTGTTTGGGGAAGCCTTGGTCAGTACATCTAGTGAGGGGCATCCAACAATCGACAAGTTGCCAAGCCCTGAGGACCTCAAAGGGAGAGTGCTAGTGAAGGTATGTGTTATCATTCTGGATATATGACAATTCTTGACGTATCTGCCTTGTTTGAACAGGCGAAGAACCTCTATGTTTCAGAAAGAGAGCGCATGCGCCCCAAAGAAGTCATCGTAGATACCGAATCGTCTTCCACAGAGACCTCGACCACAGAGTCCGATACTCCGCAGGAGTCCAGAGAGGAACTACGGAAGACCAAGACACAGAATATCGAAGCTATCAAAGGCACGTTTCACTTTATTTAGTCTACTAGGGCTCATAGTAACAACGCACGCGGTCAATCAGAACTTAAAGAGGAGTTTCGTAAAGCTCGCAACGTCTTCAATCGCGTTCGAGGGTATCCCCAGACACCGGAGAAATCCGTTGCCGATGCGCTCGTGACTGCGGCGAATGCAGCAGCCATTGCGGAACCCTCTCTCCAATCAGAGAAGTATGGCGCCAAAGTCAAGATGTCGACTGCACTCGTCGACCTCCTTGTCTACACGGTCGGCGTGAAATGTAGAGGAATCAACAAGAAGGAACACTATGCCCCTGAGCATGTATTCTCCCTTTCCGAAACCACCACAAATAAAATCATCAAACAAGGCATGCTGGACCTCATCAAACACAACAGGAACCATCTCGTCAGAATATACCCGAAAGGTCTGCGGTTCAAGTCGACGAATTATCTCCCTCATCGGTACTGGGCGGCTGGTGCACAGCTCGTGGCCCTGAACTGGCAAACGTTTGGTATGTACACACTTGTTGCTGTTTGGTGTTATGCTGATGCTCCTTCCAACTACTTTGTAAGATCTGGGATATATGATCAATCACGCCATGTTCCAACGTAACGGAAGAGCAGGGTACCTGCTCAAACCGGAGCCTCTTCGCAACCCCGACAAAGGGTTGTTTGCCCATAGGACCTCGCATCAATTAAACGTCACTGTCGGTATTATCCATTCATTTTCCATTGCTAATTCTTATCGCCTATTGTAGATCATCTCGGCTCAACTATTACCCCGTCCAAAAGATGCTATGGGTCATGAAATTGTGGACCGGAATATCGTAGACCCCTACGTCGAAGTCTCGATCTATACCCCTGACTGGGCTTATACCACTTCATCCCCTTCACCTGGCACACCAACCTCGGCCTCGAATGGCACCAGTACCTCACGCGTGGTCACGGCACGGACCAGCTCTGTGAAAAACAACGGGTTCAATCCGGTGTGGCAGGAGAACCTGCGTCTGACGTTCAGCAGTGTCGCAAATTTATTTGACCTAGTATTTGTGCGATTTACGGTGCTGAGAGACGGTGAGAACGAGGACGAGCCTATTGCAGTGTATTGTGTCAGTCTCGGCAGCTTGGCCATGGGTACGTCATGTTCTCTGCTGTTTTGACTGTCTGGTTTCGTGGGACATGACGCTGATGATGGCATCATATCTTATAATTTGACAGGGTATAGGCATCTGCCGCTGCACGACTCACAGCTTTCCCAGTATCTCTTCTCGACTTTGTTTGTGAAATGTTCGCTGCAAGATACTTGACACGTTGCCTTGTCTCGACGGGTTTATTTCCAGTCCTTGCCCTCATTCGTTTGCATCACCTCCACTGCTTGCTATTCAACCTGCCAAGAGCGTATCGTGCATCTTCGTAGTAACTACTAACCCTTGACCTCACGTGTCAGTTATCCCAGTCTGTGTTATCTTATGTCCACAAGTGTACCAGTGCTAACCATCACATACAAAACATGTATACTACGACAAGGCTGGCGCGGCCATTTTTTGCCACATAAATAAGCCAATGTGAACTGAGATCGGTATATGTGACAATTGCCGCCACATATACCCCCACGATGCAGTACCCATCTCTGGTTTCCCAAGGTCAGATATTAAGAGAGGAAGTACGTTCAGATGTGTTTGCAGGACGACAAGATGCGATATGATTAGGTAAGCAGTGTCGCCTTCTGTATGGGCAACTCTGCAGCTGGCCACTGCGACATCCCTCCTTGAACCTTCGTATCCATAATCGAGACCATAAACCTTTCTGCTTTCTGATAGTTCGGTTCATGCAACAGTGAGTATCACAGATTGGCATCAGGGTTTGACGGCGACCAAGGGTTTCAATTGGCTGGCTACTTATGGACACCCTACTAAGCTGTAGCCTTCAGTCTGTAGTGTACCATCGACCTTGTCGCTGCGCACAACTCGCGGGAAGTGCTGACACTCACCGGTTTTCAACGAGCCAGGCGGCCTGGACAGCTCAGATTCCAGGCTGAAATGTACCGTCCTGTTGGCTCCCTTTCAACCTCAACAGACACGTGTCCCATATCCGTCTCGACCGTCCCGCATTTATTGCGATGAAAGGATCATGTCCCTCCGCGAAGCCCGAAATTCTTTGTCCTCGGTTCTGTGGCGTGGCTCCCTGTGCAATATCCACTGATCGACATGCTCGTGGCGTGACGCCATGATGTATGCAGCGTTCTTTCAGTTCTTTCATGCACAAAGGTATAAAGTAGGGGTATGTTCTTTTCCTCTTTCATTTCATTCTCTATCTGTCGCGTACTTTTCTTTCTCACAATGTCCCACGTCCATTACTTCAATCCTCTCCATCCCCCTATCCCTGAATCCATTCAGTCACAACAAAGCGCGCTCTCCGATGCTTGTCCGACGCTTTCACCACCCTTTCCAACGCACCTCCCACCCACGTTCACACGGCTTCCCCAGATGCCTCCACCGAAGCTGCTCTCTACCCCGCGCCGTACCTTCCCCGTTGCTCCAGTCACCTTTGACCTGATCGGTGCACCAATGCGTGGCCTCGGTGTACCCATGCGAGAGCTCGTCGTAAGATCTGGCAGTGCACTCGAGAGAATGCTCATCGGTGCAACTGAGCATGTCGGTGCGATGATGGGAAAGGCATTGGGCGTGATGAACGTCAGACTAGTCATCTCTGTATGTCATTGTGGGGCGTTACGATAACATTTCACTAACGCGGGGGGGATGCTTCATGCGTCCTAACTCGACAGTGGCCGGGCTATGAGCATGTTGATTGGAGTGCCTCTATTGAGCTGTTTAGGTCCTCTGGTCCACTTACGCGTGGTCAGCTTGCAGTACAGGTTGCGAATGCCTTCCATAGTTTTATAATGGTAAGATTTAGTCAACCTTTTTTTCTTCGTCGCGCTGACCTTCCTTCACAGACCTCGTTAACGTGCACACCTGCACCACACGCAGGAAACTGGTGTATAGCCAGCAGCGCGAGCGTTGGCGGAGTTAGCTTTGACAAGCTCGTGCTGTACGCATTATGGAACGTATGTGATGACGTGTGGATGGCGGAGGTGTTCATCGATTGTCGATGAACCCCTACTTTTTATCTTCTCTTCATGGTGCCTTCGTGGATTTTCTTGATCTGGTTTGTATCGACTTCGAGTTTTCTTTGGCCATTCTCAAAGTTTCATCGCACCCGTCCCACACTCCTAGAGGCATGCATTCATGTGCAATGTTGTAGCCTTAGCTTCAGGTTGATCTTCCTTTCTCCATTTCCTTGCGATTTACGTTTTTAGGCTTGGTTCTGTGCATTTAGATCGTGGCAGGTCACCAAGCTAGTTGTATTCACTATATAATAACATAATTGACGTCGTTGCAGCGCTAATGAGAGTGCATTGAAGATTTCGAGAGAGCATACCGTTGTAGGCTTGCCCCGGCCAGCCCCCGATAAGGCCTCCATTCATCCCGGCCTCTTAGCAATGGCAACGACACAATATTATATACGAACCCAGAGGTTAGCACCTATCAAAGCAAAGATGATCGAAAAAAATTTCGGCATCCTCGGAGTGTGCTATCTGATTTTTGACGTTTAAATTTTGCGAAACACAATGTGTCGTGTCCCCTCTACTTGTTTACGAATTGCAACATCTCCGTTGCACAGGAGCAATGTCCGGCAAGTGTACTATACAAGAAAACTGCTGTTCTTTCCCCATGCCCTACCTCCCGTACCTTGTTACATTACTCCCCCTTCTTCTTTTTTTCCTCTACAAGTTCGACATTGGCAACAGGCACTCCCTTAAAGACACCCACACTGCTCTGCATAAGTTCAAGGACTTCATCTGATACGTCCCCCTGGACGACAATTTCATCTAGGCCCTGGGCATTTTTTGTCACAGATGCACCCGTTGCGAATTTTTGGGCAAGGAATTTGGCTGCTTTTTTTAGGTCAACGTCTAAATCGGACATTGCGAGTGAGTGGCAACCGCGAGAAGCAATGAGCAACGAAATGCACCGAATGCTTCAAGGCCGTGGATGGCCGTGACGTATTTACGCTTGTTTCTCTCCATCCGCTTGATCAAGACTTGCGACGCCTGGGTACATGTGCACACATAAGATGTAGTTCAACATGAATAAGACAGCGCAGATTGGTACGAAAGTAGAGGAATGATCGGCTCGGCGATACGCGTGGGTGTAGGAATGTAGAAAAGATGACGATCGTTTGATCAAAGATGACCGTTGGTGAAACCTCTGGAAAGGAAGATAGGAAGGAAAGTATGGACAAACCATCTTCTTTTTGAGGGCAGCATCAGCCTTTTTCTCGGCTTTCGCCTCCTTCTCTGCGGTGCTCTTCTCCAGCTTAGCCTGGTTCTCAAGACTGAGCGTGCCAATCTTCGACTGGAGAGCCTCTAATCCGACACGCCATTGTGATCAGATTTCCACGAGCGATCGGAAAAGTGTTCCAGTCGGCACGATCAGATTGTGACATGTACATAGGGTCGATCGGAACGTATGGGTGTGCAGCTCGTCAGCGAATGACGTCAATGTGAACCTAGTGGAGAGTGATCACCATCGGAATAATACCTATCGTACAAGGAAGGGTGCTCCTCTTTCAGCCATTCCTTACAGCGTGTTAGACTTGAGCCGAATTCGCAATATTCGGGGGGGAATCCGCACACTGGATGACATTGTCCACATCCGATGAGCGATGGAAAGCGGAACAAGCTGTTGAACAGTACGTTGAAATATTGCGAGTGTCGAGCTTACCTTGGCAGTAGAAGACCTGGACCGGTGGGATGGCCTGCTGTTGATCTTGTTGCTGGTCGGAAGAAGACATGATCTGATTAGCTAATATGACCTTACCACGTGATCTGTACTGAACATCCGAGACAGGGGCCAAATCACAGAGTTTACATTCATTGTACATTGCGATCATGAGAGAGTTCGTTCAAAAGATCACTGCATAGCTAGCGCTCCTCAGTTAGTACAGTTATATACATTCAATAAAGTGGGTTCTACTGAACACTGTGTACCTCTACAGTAAGTCCTTCATTGAAACCATTCAACTGCTTCAGGCGCAAAAAGTTAGCTCCGAATTACATGTCGACTCCAGGGATTATCTAGCAGCCAGAACGCGGAAGTTTGGCGGCATGAAAAGCGACAATGACCCGAGTCACGTGTCAGATAGGAGGCTGTGCTGCCTTCTTGGCTCTAAATTTGGTGTTTGTGTCATCTTCTTGCCAGTGCCACTGCCAGTCTACCAGCCGCCATGTCTTTCCTTCGCCGTGTCTTCAGAAGGGTTTGTTAACGAAATGTCTGTGAATAAACACATACTCACTGACCATATACACAGAGTGACTCCGAGGATTACGAACAGATCCTCTCTGCGCTCGCTGCGGATGTGCAGAAAAGACAGACGCGTCTCGCGGAGATCCGACTACGGGAACGACGCACAACTCTGCACTTCACACTCGGGACATTTCTTCTTTGGTTCGCGTATGTCAGCCTGTGGTATACACGGACGCTTCCACAGATGTGGCGTGATTCGAGGCTCGGACAGGCAGCAATGTTAGTTGGGCCGATATTGTGAGTATTACAATGTGGTCTGTTGCATTTGTGGCACATTAATTATGTTTCTTGATAGGATCTTGTTTGCGAGGCGGATGATGCAGATATGGTACTCGTGGAAGGGTGGTCGGGAAGGTGAGGGCCTCCCTGACCTATCATGCTCAACTTGGCCTCACAGTTTATTCAGAAAAAACGCTCATGACGGTGCTCAAGAAGCAACGAGCCAAGGTTGAGGAAATAAAGAAAAAGACGAACTATTACTCTACTCGTAATCTCCTCGAAAAGTACGACGAGCAGTCATCTGTGACACCAACTACCACGCCGATTCGTCGGCGGAGCGTTGCTCCCAGTGTATCCCCGACACCTTTGCAGCTGAAACACCAGCAGCAGCAACACCCACAAACGCCAAACGGGCAGACACAAGCATCCCCCTTGCAGCTTTCTCGTGCGTCTTGTTATCGTAGACTGTTACCTCTACACGCGAACTAACATTCCCATCCATTCCAGCGACACCGCAGCCCATACAAGCAACGCGTAAACAGTGGTACGACAAGCTAGCAGATGCCATCCTCGGAGATGAGGAATCATCCGTCAGCGTTGCAGCCTCACGCTACGCACTCATTTGTCAAAAGTGCTTCGCACACAATGGCCTCGTGAAGGAAACCCAATGGGAAGACACACGTGAGTTACGTTCATACCTACCGAATTCAGCGTAACCACTTCTTTACACTTCCTCAGAGTATATCTGCTTCAAGTGCGGTTTCTTTAACCCTTCGGCAAGGTCGAAGAAGAAGTTGGCAGTCTCTCGCACGCCTTCACCACCGTCGACTTCTGGCCCTTCGCCCGTTCGATCAGCCGAGTACAAGCCTCAGAGCACCGCAGCTCCAGAACAGTCTCCTGACCGTCATTCGGCATCTCGTGAACTGAAGAGCGCTGATGACTCAGTAGCTATGGACACAGAATGACTTTTCCTTGTATCCCTTATCTGTTCCGGTCAGTTTTCATGATATGGATAGCCTGTTGGCTTTTGTATACTGTACCGTTCAGTCGCCACATTCCTTACGGGTTTTGGTTTCTCACTTGCCTTGGTAGCTGTATAGCTGAAGACCTTTGGGTTTTTCTGCACGTGTTTCCTTGCTTTAACTGGCTTTTGATAGTATTGCTTTCGCCCCCCTTCGTTCTTAGCCACAAGGTTACCTGTAGGCCAACGGAGGGTATGATAATCTGTGCTGATCTGAGAGGGACTAAGCACAACTAAGGTTAACATTTGAAAAATTCAATCGCACTTTGGAGTGATGGATCCTTGAACCACTTGGCACTTGATCAGTGGGCCGCAGGGCTTCATATATGGCGTGCTACTGATAAGAGGTGAAGCTGCTCGCGCTTGAAGGCCGCCTTGACTAATGACCTTATTGTGCACGAGGATGGTACCCCTTGTATTAAACAAGCTACAGCCTTGCCAGCGGAGGAAGCTTGCGAGTAGATTTAATCCTTACCTGGGGTTGGCCTGCTAGGATAGCCCGACCACTAGCGGCTTAGCTGCAGCAGGCCATGCCAACGTGATATTTCATGACACAGTGCGTATCCTCTCAGTACTTGGTACATATTCACGACAGCGCGAAACTACCCGTCAGGTGCGTTTCTCAGGTGCTACGTTCAGCCTCACGCAAGCTTCTGGTCTCGGATACCACAAAAATCCTCTCGTGACGAGGCAATAGTCCTCTTTAGTGCTCACAGCGTTCGGTGCCTTGCTGTCATCCGCCCCCAGGTTTTACGTGAGGTGCCTGAAGCTCAGTGATTGATTGACAATGACACAGTGATCACCAGAACTTTACGGCATGGGATGGCGGGCTGTGTCCCAGTGTGGGCGGTCTGCGGTTCTCTTCACATGGAAAGTCCATGTGCATCCACAAGACACGTGCCTCACAAAGCTCTGTCTATGATGCACCAGTCAGTAACTTGGCCGTCCCCACTACCATCTGTGCTTCTTGTCTCCCGTCGATTTAGCGTAGCAAATCCAAGAGAATCGCAGCTTCTGACGACTGCCAGGACCACCTCGTCTTTGTAACCTCCGTAGATATCCCGCAACGAAAGGTATGATGAGTTGAGTTTGAGGGGCGATATGTTTCGATTGGGATCACCTTTCAAACCCCTTCAGTTGTACCGGGTACAAAGCGGGTTGCTATTCCCAATAGGGCTTCCCTCGAACGATCCGGCATTATGACTCTCCGCCAGAAGTCCAGCGCCCGGGACAACGTCTCATTGTATGCGGCCGGCCCACCTTACATATGTACCTGATCATGCAGTTGTGGCTGCTGCGGCTGTGCGTGTCACTAAAGGTTCGATAAGATTAAACTGCTTGAGCCCTTGCACAGGTCACATCGTGCACTTATTAACGTTGTTGGCCGTTCCTGACAAAGGAATCCCAAATCTTGGCTGGACTGGTATGAGTTCTGAAGAACCCTCTCCAATCATAAATTCTGTTGTTTACCTCAATTACCTCAGTCCCGGAACCACAAGTGAGTTTGAACTCAACAGAAATGTCACCTTGGTGACCCTAGGGGTATGTTGTGACGCAGCCAGTCTCCAGCACACCTAACGTGGATTCCCTTCAGGCCTTGATCTGGGATATTCTCTCTAGCATCCCCGAGGATCATCGGCTGATCCAGACAGGGAGCTTCTCAATCGTTCTGTGTGCTTATTTCCTAGCCAGGTGAGACGTCTGCATCAATTATTTCTGACTTGCCTGACATTCCAAGAGACCAACTATCCTGGTTACGGTTATACTGAATGCTCTGCAGAAAAGTGGGCACCTATCGAGCTTTGATTCAAATAGCCTAAAGCTCTGAAAAAACTTACATGAATTTTCTGCAGCTGGTCCCATCTCTAACTGTGGAGTTGTCGCCATGGTTCTGATAGCATTTCAAGTGTTATCGTCCGCAGCAGCATCCTACCTTTTCCTCAAACGCGCTCACGCTGTTTACTTCAAGCACAGAATTGTCAAACACACCTTTAGTTTCCTTTGGCTTATCGGCGTCGGCACCTCTTGCGCAGCATTTTCCGGGCCCCTCCATGACTCCGTTGAAATCGCAGATACAAAACACTGCATCCGAATCCAAGGTGTGGGGGCGATCACCATCGCTTTTATGGACCCCGTTCTTTTCGATACTCTCGTCTATATTGCAGTCATGTATAAGATCCTTACCACTCACCAAACGGGGGTAGTGGGATGGAAGGCCCTGTGTTGCTGGACAGCACTCCCACATATTTCTCGTGCTGTGCTGCAGGGCGGTCAGCAGTACTATCTGTAAGGATCCTTCGTATTATTCCCGAGGATGCCACTCAGTAACGGACACCTAAATAGGATCACCACCGGCGTCAACATGGCACGGTTCATAATGACATTAGCACCTACTTTGTCTCCTTCACTCCAGGTCATTCTTGCAAGTCCTGCGGTAGCCCTGACGAGCGCGATGGCTTGTCGCGTGCATCGCAACCTGATAAAAGGTTTAAATGAATCGACGGATGGGGTGCTGACAACAATGGTATTCGCAGATAGGTGAAGCGTGACAGTCACTCTCCTGAAGAATGTAGAACCATTGGGAATCGAGCCTAGTATGGTCAGATCGGATGTAGAACATTTAGAGAAGTAGCTTGAGAGTTTTGGACTATTTGATCGGAGCCACGTTAGATCAGAAGAACCAATTTCGCGTCGTGTACAACATCCCTTGTAGATCAATGGCCCAGCGTCCATGTAAAAGTATTTTTCTTTACTCTGGCGGTAGTGCGGCTCCATTGTCTTTATAGCTTCGAACCTGAATACGGAGTTCAATAGCAGTGTAAACATGAGCTTTATCTCACGGTGATAGCCAGTTTCCTGGGCAGTAAGTACAGAACTGAGTAAAAAATTACTCAGTGCATGCGTGGGTGCAGATCATGATGCTCCGATGCACGAAAGTATGTTGAAGGTGACGAACCTGAGCGAAATTTACATGAACGGTCGACTCGAGCTTTATTGCGTTCGCGAAGATGAACTGCTGTTAGTGACTATCGCGGTTAACCTCCTTTCCTGGTAGAATTTGATTAGCATGGTATCGAACGAGGACTCTGGTTGGAAAGGAGGAGGTGATAGTAGAGGTGATTCGAGGTGATCCTCGTTAATGCTGGACAGACAAGGATAAAATCACACGCAAGTACTTACTGGTATGTACTAAAGTACATACAGTAGTACACGGGTGCCCTACTTAGAACCTTTTTTCAGTTCGAAACCTGTCCGTTACTGATATACTCTCCCTTAACTGCTTTGTCCTGGGTGACACGTCTGATAATATTTTCTCAGTGAAGATCGCAAGCTCCGAGAACGTCCACTCTAAAAGGTTTCGATAGCGGGGTCAGACAGGATGTAATTTGATGCTATTCGGCTCTCTTTCTTCCCTTGTATTGGATCTTTACGGCTGCCGAGTCGCCAGCAAGGTCAGTTCAAGTCTTCAAGACCCTCGCTCACTGGCCGGTCGCGCGAACAGTTCACGACAGCTACTCGCGCTTGGACTTGTATCTAATGTCAGACCATAGTCACCACACACGCAACTATCGCCAGCTCTCTGGCTCCGCCCAAGGAAAAGTCAATTGTGATCAAGAGCGCAGTCTTCCACAGGCCGATGGCTCATCTAGTGGGCACAATGCTGGGATATGGAAGAGCCTCGCTGCGAGCCCCGAACATGACACGAAGCGGGCAATGCAGAGCAGACATTTGATGATGCTTGGTACGCAGCCCTTTCAGAATCTCGCTATAGACAGACTTTCTCACTGTCCTGTAATTGTAAACAGCCATCGGAGGGACTATAGGCACGGGTATATTTCTGAGCGCTGGATCGGTATGTGTAACTCGAGATGATTGTCCTCAATTTTAATTCACAACTGCCATACCAAGGCGGTTGCGGTTGCCGGACCTGGAAGTGCCTTGCTTTCGTACTTGGTAGTCGGGGTGTTCGTCTATACTGTCGTCATTTCTCTGTAAGTCATTCAAACCTAAGTTTGAGGCATATTTGATATGGCCCTTACAGTGGAGAGATGGCAGCTATGTTCCCGGTTTCTGGTGCATTCTCAGCCTTTGGTAGCAGATTCGTATCTCCTGCTCTAGGGTTCACGTTAGGTGTGTAGGGCTCTGATGGCATTGTCATTGAGGATGTTGAACTTACGCCTCTCAATACGGGAAATAGGTTGGAATTATTGGTTTCAATGGTCTGTCTTCCTTCCCACTGGTGACAATGCTGCGAGAAACTCACCTCAGTTTTGGCTTGCTTGTGCTACACGTATATCTACAGGTCGTTATCGATACGTGAGTTTACTTTCTTGGAAAATGACTGCCACTTCTATCACGATATTGCGTCATGACTCATTTGAAATATTAGCCAGCGAGTTGACTGCTGCTGCCATCATTCTGCAGGTGAGTCACAAGGTTTTTTACTCTTGCCCATTCGAGTCCCGTGAAAGAAGTTGAAGTCGCTTTGCTAACAATATATCCGTTACAGTTCTGGGCCCCTCAAATACAGCCTTGGCAATGGGCGCTCATGATTATTGTCCCAATATTTGCATTACAATTGATTCATGTCCGTGTCTATGGTGAGGTTGAATGACAGTCGCAATCTGAGGACTGGACTAATCCTGCAACCAGGGGAATCCGAGTACTGGTTCGCGTTGATTAAAGTTCTGATGATCATTGTCTTCATTCTCGTGGGTCTTATCTATGATTGGGGTGGGATCAAAGGTCATCCGGGCCCTGTGAGTCCGATTATTTTTGGCGCATGAGGTAGAAGGTGATCGAATCGGGCCTTCCAGGGACTTTCAAACTTCCAGAACTCTCAGGCGTTCATAGGAGGGTTTAAAAACTTTGCACAGACATTTGTATACGCGTTTTATTCTTTCGGTGGGGTGGAGCTAGTTGCAATCGCTGCTGGCGAGGCGAGTCAGCCCTATAAGACTGTCCCACGTGCCATCAAGGCCACGTTCTTCCGAATTGTACTCTTCTATGTCCTTACCATCCTGACTATTGGGCTTTGCATTAACTGGAAGGACCCCACGCTTCTCACTTCTGCAAATGGTATAATACTCAAGATTTTCTGCACCCTTGGTTCTAACCCTGAGATGCGCCAGATTCCGACGTGACTGCTTCCCCTATCACCGTCGTGTTCCAACGCGCAGGCTTCGGAGCTGCGGTGCACGTTGTCAATGCCGTTCTCCTCACCGCAGTTCTCTCTGCAACAAATTCCGCTTTCTATGGCAGCTCCAGGATGCTACTTTCCCTGGCCAGGATGGGCCAAGCACCGCATGTCTTCGGTTGGGTGAATAGACGAGGAGTCCCCATACCTGCGCTTTTGTAAGACATATCCTTTTGTATTACTATTACTACAACACCTCTCACATCGTAAACAAGGGTTTCACTGGCTGCAGCCTGTCTCACATTCCTGACTACCATATGGGGAGAAGGTCTCGTATTCACCTGGTTGCTCAACTTGACCGGCATATCTGCGATCCTGGTGTGGGGCACCATTGGAGCCATCTCGTACAGATTCCGCGTCGCATATCGGGCACAAGGTCGTTCTCTGGATGATTTGCCTTATGTCCAACCACTGTTCCCGCTTCTTCCTATTGGAGTTGTTGTCCTTGCAACACTCATGTTTATCGCAGAAGGTTATTCTGCAGTGAGGCAAGAGCCCTTCAATGTGAAGGTGGGTTTTTCATGCACATCAATCCATCCATATAAATTCATTCGATTAATACGCGTGACATTCCTCCTTGTAGAGCGTTGTCGCAACCTATATTGGAGTCGTGCTATATATCATTTTATATGGCGGATATACAATATATGAGCGTTGCGCTCTTGGGAAGAACCAGCACCTCGTTCCTCTGTTGCAGGTGGACCTAGACACGGACGCAGTGTGGAAGCGTGGTGAGGGAGTACAATTCCGTGAACGTGATGCGTTGGAGCAGAGGACCCGGAGGGAGGCGGAGAGCAAGAAGCCACGATGGAGATCATGGCTGGCGAACCTTGCTAGCTACGTTTACTAGCGGATCTCTTCTTGACTCTCCTCGATCACATGGAGTTTTATGAGGATTTCTACATAGACACAGCTCGACTACAATGAATTTTAACCCGGCTTGTTCACCTCGTACCCAGCAAGAAGGCTATGTACTATCATGTGACCACTTGTGCATAATGGACATCCCATGCATAATGATAGGTAGCGCTCCACCTCCCCAATTTCTTGACACCGGAATAAGTAAACTAGACTACATACATCATAGTTTCATTGACT
>Ga0307516_10001514_pt1 | contig 31998 bp, 44 predicted proteins | sample 19_EM_MG_FD_203310 | JGI IMG/M metagenome (GOLD analysis project Ga0307516, IMG submission 203310) | Populus trichocarpa ectomycorrhiza microbial communities from riparian zone in the Pacific Northwest, United States - 19_EM | ecosystem: Host-associated > Plants > Roots > Unclassified | place...
ACTCGGGCCCTCACGCCAATCGTATTCCAATCGCCAATGCTGGGCGATTCGACCCCTATAAGATTTGGACAGCCTCGTCGTTAACAATGACAAGCTGGGGACGCCGACACTCACGGCATCCGATCTCGAACAGGTTATTGTCCCCAATGCGCATTACCTCCTTGCGTCTGCATCAGCGTTCGACAATCAGAGGAGCTGCTGGTTGGTGTGCAGGAGTCGGATCGCTCACCGGTTAATTATGACCGTTCCCTCTTCGATGATACAGTTGCTCCCTATCACAACTGGGCCTGTGTGTCCGAAGATGACGACCTTTGGATGTACGACCGTGCCTGCGCCGGGAGAATATAAATCTCAATCAACAACGGAAGTAAATGCAGTTCTTGTCTCGCCTTGACCGATCGTAACCTCGCCCCGCAGCTCGACATCCGCACAGGTAATCGACTTTGAGTGGACGGTTATCTTCTCCCTTCTGTGAACAATCCGTAGTTAGAGTCCACGAGGACGCGAGATTTAATGAGCCATTACGCCGGAGCCATTGCGTCCACCGCACCGTGTGAGGTCAACCGTGTTCAAACTCCGCCTCTTGTTACCTCTCTGCGAAAACATACGTTGCCGCCACCCCCGCCCACCGTCTATCCGCGCAGGGTTCGACACCAGCCCCAATGAGCACGCTGTCGACCCCGCCGGCCCTCCTCGAGGCAGTGCAACTTTCCGAGGAGACGTGGCAGAACGATCTTCACGACCTGTTCGAACAGGCCAAGGATCGTTTTCCCGATATCCTCTGGGAGCGGGATGAGGACGATGACGACACAAAAGCCCCGGCGGAGGTTTGGGGGCACAAAGGTACGTCTGGGATATTCTTCATATCCGCACGAGACCTAGATTTTTACTGTGTCTTGCAAGCCGTCGTATATGCTCGTGCTCCTCCGTCATGGCAAGCAAAATATTTTCAATTTCGTCCCGCGCCCATCGGTTCTCCAACTCCGTACTCAGCAACACCAAGCATTATGGGTGTTCAGGGCACGTTATCCCTCAATCTGAACCTCGGCGTCGACTATCCAAACCAATCACGATCACCCTCCCCGTTCCGCGGCCAATCACCCTCCCCATCCACTAACCACCCCGGTCTCCTGCGTCTACCCATGATAAACCCCGTCATATTCCCCAACGAACTCGAATATCTCTATACCGCCCGAGGGCTTACCCAAGCATTTGAGTTCCTCTTCGACCAGTCACCAGACTCCAGGGAAGGAGATGAAGACGAAACCAGACTGGACAAGCTTAGGAAGGATCTCGTCTTCATGTGGAGGTCTCGTCTCTACTCGGATGTCAGGATTGCTCTCACCGGCAGCTTCTCCTCCGTGAATCATGAATCCTCGACAGCCATCTTCTCTTCCCACCGATTCATGCTCGTCACACGATCTCCATACTTCCACACCTCCCTGAAGAGCTGGGGCAAGACCGCAAACGCTATCGCCAAATCGCCCTCTGGGTCGGGGGAGGAAGAACCGCTGACAATCACCTTACCCTCCCCACCCTTCACCCCGGCCTCGTTGCACTTCGCTTTGGGGTACATGTATACCGGCACGTTGGTTTTCTCCCACAGAACATACGACCTCGACACGGCATTTCACATCATGAAGTCCGCCACGTTCTTGTCAATTCAATCGTTGTATGACGAGATCCAAGCAAGGGTCGTTCAAGAAATGATGCACGGGTTATACCACGCCTTCCTCGAGTTTTCCGAATACGAACGAATCACTGGGGGGAAATGGGGTTCGGGCGGGTGTAGGTGTCGGCAGTGCGCCCGTCGAGCTCCGCGGGTGTTGGAATTCGCCATCGCAGACGATGTAAAAAATCAGCACCTTGAGAGGGGAGCGAGGCGCGCGTTGGTCGGGATTTATGGTGAAGGGTGGTGTACCTCCGAGTTCTCCAAACTCCCGGACAAGATTAAGCTCCAACTTGTCAAAGGTTTGGCGAAACGCACGACTCCCATCAATATCTTTCCCCTCCTCTTCGCGACACACCAAGCTCTGAGGAAACTCAGTAACCTCTCGGACTTGTGGTCGGACGGCGTTAAGGAGCTGGTGTTGTCTGCAAGGAAGACGATCGACGAGGTATTGTGTAACCAGGCGGACGAATGCTTTGAACAACCGGAGTGGGTGGAGTTCATGGCTGGGGATGGGGCTCGGTTTGACGATGCGGACAAGGTCGAATGGGTTATGGACTCCGTTAAGAGGGGTTTGAACGAACAGAATGCACCGCTCGCGTACCAGGTGAGTGATTCAACCGATCTCGGTCAACTGAATCTCATGACCTACTGCAGACCTTGGTCTCATCTGTCCTCCTGAGACCACATCCAACGGAGAGGGAACAGACGATGCTCTCCACCACCTCTCATTTGAGGGTTCAGACGGAGCAGACAAGAGTGGAAGTCGTGAAGTGGTTGAGGCGGCGATGGATCGCCGTCAAGCAGGCGGGCGGGTTCGACAAACTCGAGGGATGGTCATTGAAGGAGTTGAGCCACGGTGAGCCGATGGGTGTTCACACTTATTTGGGTTACTCTGACGGAGATGTCCTTCCTCAGAAATCGATGTTTCCATCGATGAACTACTCAATCCCGAGATGCCAGAACACTCACCACACAAGTCTATGGTAATCAACAGGAGAACTGTCTTCGAGGAGCCTGACAGTGGCTCTATGCATTCCGTGCGCACCGGCACTGGGAAAGGGAGGCTTGCTCAGCTTCAAGAGACCCCCACCAAACGCGAACGGGTGGCTTCCTCTGCGGGTTCTGTTCGCTCTGTGGCGAGGAGTACTCTTTCCACTGCTTCAAGGACGACCACGAACGGCACACCCAGGAATAAGGTGTTAAGCCCAGGCTTGCGCCCGGACTCAAAGCTCACCCCTGGATCATCCTCCGTCCTTTCCTCAACTCGGCCCTCCATACTCTCGACAGATCAGGACAACCGTAGGACGCCGACGGATGGTAGGGCGTCACGTAACAATGTATCGAGGAGTCCTGCAGACCGAACCAAGACTTCAGCTACCTCCGTTAGGTCTCGGGCCTCCACACTCCGGTCGGTTCCAACCCCGTCGAACGCCGACACCAAGACCAAGACCAAGACTCCAGGGCTCAGTGTTACGAACACTTCGAGACCGAGTTCTCGTGTTTCGACGAGGAGCGACGCCTCTTCGACGTTCAAGACTGCATCCGATGGCCCCTCGTCGGCAGGCAACAGCAACTCGACCGTCCACTCCGTCACCAGGACCAGGACCGTCTCTGCTATCTCCAATGCCTCGACGACGAGTGTGGTGACGGCCAAGACTTCGCTTGGGGTCACCTCTCCTACCTCTCCGTCAAAGCCCATTCGCGCGCGCAGGGCGTCGGCTGCGTCAAATCTTTCTGTAAAGGGAAGACGAACAACTGCCACATCGTCGATACTGGATGCTCCCCCATCACCCAAGCCACGCAAAGCCTCTCCAACTCCCTCGACCCGATCGACTGCCTCCACGACCTCCATTCCACCTGCGCCACCGCCCAAGAGGACGGTTATCAGGAAGATTACACCCACAACTGGTGCGAGCCCCAAGTCGACGGCTTCCGTGATCTCCACCAGGACGAGGGTAGACAGCGAACCTTCACCTTCTGCCACTGTAAGAGGAAAGAGAAAAGTTACACCCAAGACGTCCGCCGCGGATGTGGTGCGGCCATTGACACCCCAACGGAAAGGATCAACGGATACGATCCGCCAGTCCGTACACCTACCGGAAGATGTTGAAATGGGCGACTCGACTGGGACCACATCGACAGCGACAGACCGGACCATACCTGTCCAGATCACCGAGGCCGAACCCGAACAACCAAGTACGCCCCTGCCGAAAGGAGCGACTCTCGAAATTGGTATACCCTGTATTATCTCCTCGAAGAGGGCGAGGTTTAGAGCGTTCGCGAGGTACATCGGGGAGGTCGAGGGCGAGTCAGGACCTTGGGTTGGTGTGGAAGTTCCTATGAACGATTCTTGGGCGAGTGGAGGGACGGACGATAGGCAGTGGCACGATGGGACGTGGGGTGGGATCAAATATTTCGATCTTGGGAACAACTCCCAAGGCTCAGCTGGCGATTGGGATTACGGCGATGAGCGATCGAGGAGGAGGAGAACGGACATGTCATCCTCTTGGACGAGCATGCATAGTGGGAAGGGTGTCAAGCGGGACGCGGACCACTTCGGTTTCGACTCGAGGACAAAGAGAATGAGAATGAGGAGCGTCAGTCCATCTCCATCTGAATCGTCAAGCCAGGAGACCAGGGGGTTGTTTGTCCGGCCTCAGCAGGTGTTGTATGTTGTTGACGCCGTGGGGTCAGATTTCTGAAGGTCTGTTTCCCGGGCGCCGTGATGTGGTTCGGACCGTCTCTCGTTGGTGTTTCCATCTTTCGCCTTGCTCCTCTTCCGCTCGCTATTCCCTTCCCTATCGCGTACTTCGTTCATATGTTTTCTCCCTTATAATCCAAATTCCGCACATAGGCCATTTTGTAACGATTTTCTTCCCGCTTTCCTCGTTTCACCTCTCTTCACGTTGTACCATTTGTTTTGGATGAAGATTCCCCCACGCCCGTTTGCAAGCATATGATCTCATTAGATTTTCTTTTCACAACCACACATTCATTTTTGGGACATACCACGGTCCGTATTCGCTTCTGCTGTCGTTTTATGCGTTTTATAATAAAAATGCAGACCCTGGACCTGATGGACATCACCGCCAAGTGCCCGCCCAGGGTTCGTGGGAAACGGGCCCTTCGGACCTGCGAAAGATAAAAGGTGGCTTAGTAGGAAGTGGCCACTAATTTTCGGCCATCGCCCCCGACCGACCCTCTCCGTCCCCGCACACGACAAAACCGCGATGGCGAACACGCAGCTGCCAAACGAACTGTGGCTGCGCATTTTCGAGGACAACACGGACGTCCTCGATCGTCACGACCTCAGCGTAATCGTCAGGACTTGCAAGACCTTCTACGACCTCGCAATCAAGAACCTGTACCGACGCGTCGTTTGGAGGAACCCCCTATCGCTCATTCACTGCCTTGGCTTCCTCCAGCAGGTCCGGGGGTTGAATGAGGAGAGTTTGGTCTTGCCGAGGTCGCTTACGATTGGGGTGTCCCGGATGTCCATGAATGGGCAAAGCGCCGTCGCGGAGGAAGACGGAGAGGTCATCCCTGCTCGAAGAGGACGGTGCACGCCTGAAACCCAGATGGAACGACGAGACCTCACTTCGTTCGCAGTCCTCGAGAGCGGGGACACCGCGTACGACTTTAGGATCCCGCTGTTCGCCAGCATCCCGTTGTACCAGTCCATGTTGGATTTTACCCAGTTACTCGTCGGCTTGCGAGAGCTGACGTTCACCAACACCGTCCTCCCGGACACGATCCACTCTCTCCTCCATCAGTTCCCGAACCTACGAAAACTCCACCTGGAGACGTGCGTGATACCCCCGACGGTCACGGACACGGACACGGGGATGCCGATGGACCATACCGTTTTGCCGATCACCGAACTCACGTTGAGGAGTTTGTACTATGTGATTGACATGGTTCACCAGCCTGATCAAGAGCTCGTTAATTTGAACCCCATCGAAGTGTTTAATCTCGCCACAGCTCAATCACTCGAAACGCTCCATATCGACACTACCGCACGTATTTTCGCGTTGTTCACCCGCCCAACGGCACCCCCAGTCCCACCAAATCTCAAGCGCCTCTTCCTCCACCGTCCAAAGTTAACCAAGAACGATTGCAGGTTCGCCGGCCTGGGTCCGGCCGCTCGTAGGGTCCACGAAAACGCGTCGCTCATGCTTAGCATATCTCTCTTCCTCACTGGAGCTCCCAACATCGAGAGCATCTCGACCTGCTTCGCATTCTCCGATGCGAACTTCCAGATGCAGCTCGTCCAGACACAATACTTCGATACCAAACACCTCAAAGAGTTCAGTGGGCCGATCGCCTCATTCAATTTCCCGCCGTTGACCGTCGCACGGAACCTGAGGGCGGTCCATTTTATCGACGACAAGTCGGTGTTCTTGTTGAACGCCCAAAGGTTTGCGGACGATTTCGAGCGGTTGGAGGTATTGTCGTTCCAGATCACCACGCCGTGGGATGACGAGATCGTGCTTGCCGCATGCTCGGTGTTTCCAAACATCTTCAGGATCAGGATTGAGTACACTGGCTCGGGACCCGATGACGTGGGTGCCGAAGTGTTGGTCTAGCGCCGGGTTGCCGCTGACTCCACTTTTCTAGAACTTCATCGTGAGCTTGGGCCCTCACGTCTTGACCAATATGGAGAGGCTCCACACGTTCCAACTTTTCGAGACAAACGGGAAGTTACCGGTTATCACGGACGATGGGTGGGAGGACGATTGGACGAACGAAGCGATGCTCAAGACGTTGATATTACCTTGGAACAAGTATTGTCCGCAGTTGAGGGAGGTGCAACTCGTGGATGGTTACTTGTGGAGGAGGGCACACGAGAAAGACTCGTGGGCCCAAAGGTTTTTCCCTCCGGAGACTGATGAGGACATTTGGAAAACGTCGGTCTTCTGATCATGATAGGGAGATACCAATCTTCGCCTGACCACTAGTGTAAGGACCTCGATTGTATGGCTATATCCACCCGTCCTACAGGTCACCTCGAGGATCAGAAGCCACCTTTCACGTGTTCCCAGAAGTGTGGTTCGGTCGTTGCGGGGGCGCCGCACGATAGACGACCCCCTCTTTTGAACGATTAGGTTCGGCGATTGAGTCAGTGTCGAGATGGTATCGGACCCAGTGAAACATATGGCTACCTGGGCGATGGTCGAACCCTCGCTGCCATGTGCAATGAAGCAAAGTCATGGGGGAAGTCCGGTCCCTCCGCCCGCTCCGCCGGCCCCTCGCTTGTGATTGAAAATTGCAGGATCGACAATGCTTAACCGGCTGTTTTAAGGTCGTGGTCCTCGGTTGCGGTAGGGTGATATTGATGAATTCGGTTCTTCCGTCGCGGATTCAAGGGGTTCGCTGATAAGACGTACACTTTGGTGGTTGGTAGAAGAGAACAATGCAGAATTGTAGAGCTAACGAAAAATTTTGGACACGAAGTGAAGGAAACATTCAGTACTTCATGCAGTGGCTGCGAGTGGGAAATGCGATCCACAAATCAGCACCCAATAGGGCTCACACGCGTATTAGTTCTTCACTTCCGGCCCATCACTACACCGGGGTCCGGGGACCGAGGTTTGGAGTGTGGCACGGCTGTAGGTTCTTCCCCCCGGCCATAAGTTTGCACGGGCCCAACTGAAGAAGAGGCGTCCCACAACGAGCTGGGTGGTCGCGGGCAGGTGATGGCAACCCGCAAGGGTGCTCTCTCCAATATCGGGATCATGGGTACATCAAGGTCTGCCCCCCAGCCCGATAACCGCTGTGTCCCCCCTCCTTCGTACACACCCTGAGGATGGTCATGAAGGACAATCTCAACGTCTTTGAGAATATGGCTTCTTGGGACGACCTCTACTCTGTATCGTCCCTCAAGTCCCCTAATCCTGATTATACCATCACACATATGTACGTTTGACCTCCTCCCCCTTCGTGACATCAGTGGGGAAGACACTGACAGGTCGCACCTAGTGACCCACGAGGGACTCCCCCTGAAATCGTTGAAATCGACAAGGCGGTAGCTGCCCTGGAGGCAGAGATAGCGTGTCTCAAACTCAGACGCTCTAAAATACTCGCGAACAGGGCCCTCATCTGGCGGCTACCCCCGGAGATTCTCGGCAGAATCTTCGAACTTGGGACTCACGAATGCAATCACCTACCCCGAATCCTCTCCCTCGTTTCACGGTCGTGGAGAACGCTCGCGTTAGACACTCCTGTGTTGTGGAGCTATATAACCCTCGACCAAACGTTCGGGTATGGAGCGGCTGACAGGTTTCTCCGAAAGGCGGAGGCGTATCTCCAACGCTCCCAGGCGTGCAAGTTCCTCGTGGACATCGATTGTCAATACGTGGATAGCATTGCCGACCTACTTGACATAATGCTCCTACTGGAACCCCATCTGCACCGATGTTTCTCCTTCCAGGGGTTCTTCATGGATTGGGAGGAGGGCATAACTCTCGTACGGGATCACATCCAGGGCTTGGGGCCTTCCCTCGAGTCGTTTTCCATCCGTATCGATCCCAACGACGACGAGGACACTGTCCCGTTTTCCCTATTGTCCACCCCCTGTCCGCGACTCCGTACCGTGGTTCTGGAGCAAGCCCCTCTCAAAACGATCGGAGAGAAATTCGCGGATTTCGGTCAGCTAACGACGCTACACCTCGTACGAGATCAACGTTACGCCTCTCATACATCCACCCGGATCGGTATATCACTAACAGACCTCCTCGACCGATTGGCCGCCCTTCCGATGTTGACGGAGTTATGCATCCAGTCCGCGAACATCCAGTTTGACGATGAGCGTATACTCCTGGCGAGTCCAGCCCTGACCACGGTTCCTTCACTCAAGTACCTAATCTGCAATCTCATCGATTCCACCACCCTCTCCCTCTTCCTCGAATCTACATTTTTCCCGAACCTCGAACGTTTGCGCGTGCAGATGTGCAACACGCCAGACGATACCGGTGTACAATGGCTCCAACACGTCGCTTCCATTTCCCCTCCGCGCTTACCCTCCCTCCGGTATCTCGATCTCCGGGCGTGTAACGTCGAAGGGGCAGCGCTCTTCCCGTTTATCCGGGTCCTTCGCCAACTACCCGAACTCAGCGCGCTCGCCTTGTCGTCACCTCCGTCCGGATGCATCGGCACCAAACTGTTTGATGTCCTGACGCTCGGACAGGCCGGCGCCGAGAAGATCACACCGAACCTCAAAGCTCTCTGCCTTCAGAATTGCAGGGACGTCACGGGGCACGAGCTCATCCGACTCGTTCGCTCCAGACTTGGTTCGAACCAGGCGGGGATGATCGGGTACCTCAAGTTAGCCCAGTGCTATTCTCTCGATCTGGTCGCGCTGAAACAGTTGGCAACTGTGGTGTCTGTTGTAAGGGTGGTGTGACAGAGGGGCTGGAAGCATTTTCTTCTTCTGTTTCCCTTGTTGTAGTAGGGCGGACCAGCGGCCGGTGTGTCACCGTGTGCTTTCTGTCACGCGGGCGTCACGGCAAATACTTTTACACCCCGGAATATAGACCATACTTACCTGTGTGACTTGACGGACTTCTAAACGCCATAGAAGGGTGCCATCTGCCACAATTCGCGCTGTCTGCGACCCGATGGAGCGGTCAGGGTCCCTGCGCCTCCCTTCAAGAGTCCTCAGATATTCGTTTGTTTGTGTGAAGATGGTTACAAGCTTACGAACACCGACCCACTCCCACGGCGCACTTTTCTTGTAGGAGACAAACTTTCCGCTGAATGGGGACATCTGGATCTCGCCACACGTCACACCATCGCCTCTTCCGCCGGCATTTAGGGTTCGTGTGAGCACTTCCGGATCCGGAAGCTCCTTTATGAGGCGTATAAGGAACAAGGCTCGAAGTTGTCCCCAGTGACCTGCAAAAGCATCCGAACAGAAAGATTTCCTTCAATCGGCCTTTACTCGGCACCGTGGATAAGATAACGTCTCCCAATGAGTGACTTACCATCACCAGCTAGGGTCTTTAAACTTTGAGCGTCCTCGTTAGAAAAGGAAGCCGTTCTGGACCTAGACCGTCGTCTGGGACTCGAATCGTTACGAATTTTAAAATAAATATTCTACGTAATCCAACGCGGAGAGACGGTTTGAGAAAAGAACAGACATTTAGATGGAGAGAGAAAGAAACGGAAGCCGGAGGCGAAGAAATGGAGACAAGGGATCGGAAATAAACGAGAAGCGAAATGACAAGGTATCTCACAGCAAAGAGTCCAACTTGCTCAGAACTTCCAAGACTCCAGCAATAAGCTCGAACCCGAGGTCTTCTTCGGAATCGGACGTGGATTCTTTCTTCACTTCCTGTACCAGCCCGATCACGATTTCCCGCCCGGTGACCCCACTACTTCCCCCGCCAACCGCGATCCTGCTCGCCCGCCGGGAATTCGTCGATCCTGAATTGGTACCAGATCCCAATGGCCAAACAGAGAATTCCGTCATGATTTCGTCACACCTCGAGAAGGCCGCCTCCCGATCTTCGTATGTCAGCCTGCCGAACGCGTTGTCCAACACGCTCGCCGCATATGACGCGCAGACGAGACAAACGGCCCTCATCACCCTACACTGCGTGCCCTCCTTGTCGAGCGCTCGTTCGGGGACCGTCGTCGTCGTCGTCGTTAACAAGCTTACGACCCTCTCGACAATTCCGTCTTTTGTCCGCACGTCAGCTACCGGATGGGTAGCCATGTCGAAAAGGAGAAAGTTTCGTTTTTCCGTTCGTAGCACGCCTTTGTCCACTAGTCCTTTGAGCAACCGCTCCCGTACCTGTTTCAGCTGGAATGATATCTTCATGAGATTCCATGTCTCCCCTGACGGAACACAGACGGTGACGAGAAGCGATACGGAGACCGATTAGGAAAATTGACGACTCGGCAATGCAAGCAATTTGAGACTGACTTACCGCTCATGAGATCTATCCAACTGCTGACAGACATTCTCTCGCCGCCGGGCCCGTCCTGGGCTTTCATCATCTTGAGCGCCTCGTCAAGGATGGTTTCGCCTGTGATCCTATCATCCACGACCTCGACCAGGCGTTCGGAGATTGCGACCCGCCGACGATTGGGGTCCTTGACGAGCGCGATGCGACGACGTAGCGCCAGCTCCACGAGAATGCACCCTCGCAAGGCGTACGAAATGTTATCATTCCAGAATGAAAGGTAACCCTAGGAAGAACAAGCGATACGTTAGCGTGGCCGTGACAGGCGGGTGAGAAGCGCGGTGGATGGAAATTGCTGCGGGCACGGAACGCCGTCACCACACGTCGAAACTCGGTTCCAGCAAGTGAAGGGAAGGGAAAAAAACGGGGGTAGGACGCACTTGCTTATCCTTCAAACCCAACAACAAGACCTCTTCCATGATTGTCAGTCTCGGCATTTTGCCACCCTTGCCTTCTTCCTCGGTCATGTCCAGATCTCTCGGATCGTACGCAATGCCCCCTCCTCCCCGAAAAGCAGACCCGGCGTGAGAGTGGGATTGGGATTGAGATTGGGTGTTGTTGGATGAAGCGTTCGTGGAGCCATTTCGCGAGTCCTGGTTTGAGCTCGAATCGGTGAGGGTTGCAGACGAAGTCGACTGGTTGGCTACCCTCCGGCGCGACAGTCCTCCTTGGGAGCTCATGGTATCCAATGTGTTGCGTCACTGTCGGCCCTCTTTTTTTCTTCTGGGGTTTGGGAGTCGGACTTGGCCAACTAGAAGAGTCTGCGGCCGTCGCGCGTTGTCCCTCCCCTAGGTGATTCCGAATGAAGCGGGCGTGTGATCCAGTGATCGGCATTGCGCGAACGGAGTCTGTCGCCAACTCGCATCCAACTCTCTCGAGGTTCACCATGACCCTCAGCCGACAACAGATACTTGGCAGTGTAACATCTCTTTGGTGGCTGTTTGTTTGCTGCGGTCGGGTCCAGGGCCGATTCTGCCGCGTCGTGACTTCTGAATTGGATTGGGTAGTCCCGTGTGGTCCAACTGCCGCAAATACCCCGCTGTACAACCTGTACAGCCTTCTGCCTCCGTTGACTCGTGACCAACATCTCGTGTCGTCGTTGAGCCCAGGTTTCTCCGACGCACACAACTCGCTACTGCTGATCAGCGGTGAAGGCCACGATCACGGGAGATTGGCTATGACCCGGAGTGCGTTAACCCGGTTTAGATAAAACGGAGGACTCGTGATGCACCACAAGTTCGAGCCCTACAACCGGTTCGTGAAGCACTAAAGGAAGGAAAACGAGCCTTCTGAACGACATCTGTTTGCGCATTCGCCGTGATCAGCCGCACGTTTTCCCGTATGTTTTACGAGGCGAAGCCTATTGATTGCTGCCTGGATACACAGTTCTTGCCGTTTGAATGGACTATTTGCGGGTGCATCAATAGGTGAGCACTTCCGCATTCATACCTGAACGACGCATGGCACCTGATGTTGATCCACGCTCAAGGAGATTGAAGATTGTCGGGGCACGATGTTACCTGTTTTTGGCTGCGTAATTCAGCGGAGCCGACGTCCCCGCATAAATGAATCTGTGGTTGACCGTGCCGCATCTTGAAATATTCCGTATTCTGTGCGTGTTCGTCATGGATTCAACTCAAGTCGCTTCGTGTTCCTATCTCGGGGGTCTGAATGGCCTTCAGGAACCTGAACCGCGCGCAGTTCTTCAGCTGTAAGACTTGATACTATCTTTATTCCCCCGGATTGGTTCCACCAACATTTTCGACGGGTTTTCTTCATCATTAAATGGGGACTATAGACGGCGGTGGGGTGGTAGAATCAAGGCGACCTGCGGATTACACGTGAAGGACAACCCCAGATTTATTCCTTAGGCGCGGCGATGCGCAACAGTTGCCTCAGGGGGCAGACGTTGGGTTGTTGTCAAGGAAGGACATGTGAAAGATCCTTATGTCTACGCTTCGCAACAAGGTTATCTCGGTGCGGAGTGACGTATGGTGGAAAGGTTAGACCGCGCTATTCAGGGTGAGAAAACTGTACGGCGCGCAGGCATTTTCGGCAAGCTTCGCCTGCGATTCGGGGGATACTTTGGACGCGGCCGGAGTTGGTGCCCCTTAGATATGTTGTTTCCTCACACGGTTGGCAATAGCGTGGTTGGTCGCGGGATTACATAACTTGGCTTTGATCCCGACCGCTTGGTGAATGGTCAGTCGCCCCCTCCCCGATTGCGGTGGTGCTGGTCGCTAATTGAGACGTCGGCAACAGGCTACAACGTCCACATCATTCATGTCCGTCCCAACGGGGGCGTCAAACGCCAACACGACTACGCCACCGGAGATCGAACAGACCCTCACGATGTTGAGCGGACACCGGTCGGTGCTGGGATACATCGTCCTGTCTCGCGGAGGGACGGTCAGCATAGTGAAGCATTCTGGGGTCGTGTTCGAGGGGGATCAAGGCAGGAAGTATGCAGGGGTGATCGAAAGAATCGTGGACAGCGTTCAAACTGGCCTGGAAGAGATTAGCGGGGAACAAAACGAAGGGGTGAGTCGTCAGTTCTCGGCGGAGAAGACGAGTCCAAAGCACTAAACGCGCTGCCTCCTCCCCCTCCTCCCCGTGCAGGACGAAATCCGGTTTTTGAGGATAAGGACCAAGAGACACGAGCTGATGATCTCTCCCAGTACGCGTTCTTTTCTCCCCGCTCTCATGGGTTAACTGACCGGTGCCGCCACAGCGGAGAGATACCTATTGGCCGTCCTCCACGACCCGTCCTCTTAGGCACGGAACGGTCTCATGGGAAAATAAAATAAAATATCGAAATCGAAATTGAAATCGAAATTCGCATCGAAGCAGCGTGACACGGGTGACGTGTGACCGACCCCAGGGATTTGAAAACTCAAAGTCCCTCGACGGTCATCGCTTAGCGGATGCGCCTTGCCGCATTAATGGACTTGAAACAAGTAAGTAAGATTCGCCACCCGACTAACTCCCCCCACAGATTTGCGAGTCTATCTCGCACTCGATCATATGCCATATATTAGAAGGGACTTCCGCCCACACCTCTCCGTCCGCTCCTCCCTCTCTCTGAACCAATGTCCCTCCCCATCTCTCTCCCTATTCTCCCCCTCAAGGTCGAGGACTACTGTTCAGAGTTCACCTCGGGCCTCTCCCCCACTCCTCTCGATTTCTCTCCGGACACCGAGTACGCACCAGAGATCGGCCGACCTCGCCGTCTATCCAACTCCTCCGTCAGCACCATCCCCTCCCCGATCACCCCAACCTTTCCCCAGTCCTCCCGGGACGAGCTGGATGACTGCTGGAACCTAATCCCCTACAACGTGCCTTGGGGGAACAATTATCACAATTACGAGTACGGCACTCTCCCCGGTCCCGAGGGTGCTTGCATCTTCTTGCGATCTCCTACCCCTGTGAAAAACCAGCGCACCTCCCAAGCGTGCAAAAAATGCCGTGAGCGCAAGGCCAAGGTCCGTCTAGTCACCGCCCAACGAGTATCTCACCGTTCTGATGTCCGTATCTCGTGTTCAGTGCAGCGGTACCCGTCCGTCCTGTGAACGTTGCATCGCTCGTGGACACACTTGCGTGTACGTCGACGATCCAAAACGCGTCAGGCGTACCATCTCGGGCACGAGCCTCGAGACCCAGTCCCGTTCTGTCTCTATTTCCGGACACACCCCGTCTCAGTTTATCACAGCAGAGTCCCCTTCGGATGACCTCCGCTACTCATCGCCGTGTTCACCTCTCATGGCTATCTTACCATTGGAGCCGGATTCTGAAGCGGAGTTCCACGCAGCTGTTGAATTGGCCCACGAGGATCCCTACGGTGGCGGATATTCTTCGGTTGTTCAACTCCCTGAGACCCCATACATGCTTTCCATCCAATCGGCAGCTCTTGACCAACCGATCGACACCCCACCTTCATCTGTTCTCTCTCCGCAACCCATGCGCTATCCCCAGCTGGTCCCCCTCTTGTCCATCTCCATCCCGGGTGGCGAAGAGGTTCCTGCGCTCGAATCCACCTCCTCGTCACCGGCGTCGCCCTCATCCCAGTCCACGCCTCTCTTAAGCTATCAGCCGGGGGCCTACCACCACAACTTTGTCGCCGACGAGTTTGGATACGACCGGTGCGTTTCCCCTCTTCTAATTATGATGTCCGATTCATCCCCTGATCATCGTGACCCGTAGATCCACTCACTTCCAAGGATACTGCATTCCCCGTTCGATTCAGTATCCCCAATTCGATCAGACCCCGCTGGTACTGCCGATGAGTTGCTCCTTCGATGAAAGCTCCCATCAGGTATATACCGTAGGGAGTAACGGAGAACATCCCCATCTATCGACTGAGGGGCTCTTGCATCCATACAACGAAGAGTTCTTAGTTCGACCCCAATTCGTTCCTTATTGACAGAAGAAGTTTTCCTTTCTCTTTCTTATACACTACTCGCCCCTTTTGGTTCATCTCGGCTTACCTGCCCAGATCTTATTCGGTTTCGTTTACATAGGCCATTCGCGTCCTTTGCATATCACAACACATCCAATCTTTGTTTTCACGGTTCACACCGGGGCAGCTCGTCGTTTTGTATTCCTACCCGCCTATTTGTGTTCTCATACCCGTTGTGACGAACCCCGAAGTGTGTGTATTACTGGTCTCGTTTTTTATCCTAAGTACGGTACGGTAATCCTAAATTCCACCACGGTTCGACACCAGATGGGAAAATCAGGCGCTGTCTTCGACTCCTAACCGCGTTCTGGCGCAGAAGCGACCGTCACATCTGATAGCATACATTGAGGGCGACCGACACGCATGACAGTCAAAGAGTGTTGACGGGAAACGTCAATCACATCTTGATAGATGCGCCAGGCCGGCGGCCCGGGACTCGGTTTTTCAAAGACTTTGTACATTCCACACAGCCATCTTGGTCACATGGGCGCGTCGTCCTCAGGTGCGATGGTGGCGGGGATTGAGGGAAACGAGTGATGGATGCTGATAATGAGTTTATAGAACTGGACGTGGGTCTGATTGGGACCGTTAGCGATTGAAATTCGAGGGAGAGGAGAAACCGTGCAGCATTACACGGTCACGGGTCTTACCGGATGGGGCGTGGATCGTGGACTGTCAACGACCGAGGTTTCGGGGACGGTCATTGCGAATTGGAGGAGGGACCCCCGTGTGAGGGTATGTCGAGCGGTGGTGGAGGTTCCCGCAGCGGGTTCTCTTCCCGAGCCTGGTCCAGTAGCTCGTTCAGTCCCTTATTCTTGATCGCCTTCTAGAAACGCGGGAGACCCGTGGTAAGTGGAAGGGTGTCCACAGAATCTCGAATGAAGGTAACCGGGGAGACCAAGGGCCAAAACGCGGGGAGAAGGGGTCCCAAATCCACTCACGCGACACTCACCTGGACGCATTCCTTGTAACTCTCCCAGACCTTGCCGCATTTCTGCTGGTATTCCTCTGCCTTTTGCTTCTGGTACTCCTGAGGATTCCTATCCTTCTCGCGCTGTTGATGTGGTGTGAGAGTTGGCTCTAAGTATCCCGCGAACCAGGCGTTGAAACACGAATCGTAGGCGTGCTTCAGGGGAGTACACTCTGATGACAGAGAATGGGCCATATGATAGCACGTGGCGGATCGGCAAGAACTTGTGATCATCCTTCCCCGTCATTTCTTTCCTTATGTGGCATTTCCAATTCCCACGGGTGACCGCTGTCCATTGCTTGATGGCTGACCCCCCCCTCCCAGAGCCCAGGTGGATATTGTTGGCCCCCCCCTCGTTCACTGGATCGCGAGCCAGCGATTAAACGCCGTCACTGGGGATTGACGAGCCGGAAAGTGGGGATCAAACATATCCCCTCCCGATTTCATAACTCCCGCACGTGTTTATTCCGCGGCTGCAGTTCGCGATCCATCCACACTCCGCCCGCTGTTGTTTTCGCCCTTGGAACGGCCTATATCGAGCCATCGGGTCACGAAAGTTAGAGCCCCCTGCAAACCCCTGCACCTTTGAACTTCTGGGGAACGGGGATCGGGTAGATGATCGCCACCAGATGTGGTACCAGTCGAATGGACAGCCCTCCCCGATTTAGCGCGATGGGAATCGCGGTTCACCTGTCACCTATCTACCCTTCGTTCCCCCTCCTGACCCGGGGGAAGGAGAGATAAGACCATGGAACGAGCCCATTGGTTCTATTTTCGGTTCGCGGCCGCGAAGATCATGTCAGGACCGGCTAGGTGGCGAACGCCAGGGTAGATCCAGGCACTGACAACCGTTTATCACATCGGTGAACGCGACTGATCGGGTGGTTGTAGGGGGTGAGGATCCCAGCGAGGTACTCACCCGACCACCTACACTGTGGAAGTGGACCAGCCCCAAAGGTGGATATCCTGTATAACGGGAATAGATATGCGAGAAAGGGTCAGTACCGACGGCACTTTGAAGGACCAGATCCCGTCTCGGGTCTTGTACTCATCCATCAGTGCTAGCCGTTTCCAGAGTGATGATCATCCAAGCTCGAGATCGCAACCTCGAATCGAAGTTGACGCTGGGAAGGGTCGCCCGTGTGTGAGAACAGATCTGTGCGGCGGACAACAATCCAACCACTGTGTGGCTAACCCTCCTAGTGGATCTGGCGGGGGGATCGGCCGTCGACCGAGCAAACCTAATCCAATGGGAGGGCTTCGGCCTACTTACCTGCTTCTCCCTCCAAATCCCACACCATACTCACGACGAGGAGCTTCCCCATGAACAACATAACACTGGCCTCAGTGCGGGTCGTGTTTCTCCTGCACGCTGCATGTGTACGCTATATTCCGTACCCGCTTCGAATTTCCCAATATCTTTCAGCCTCCGAGGGCGCCAGATTGAAATTTCCCGTCGGGAACGCCGTGTGCCGAAGTTTCAGGCCACGTGACCCGAGCGAACGCCGCGCCCCGGTTCTCTCGGTTATCAAATACCTGGCAGACTGCTACCTATAGCAGACTCAGGTCAACCAGCCAGGAACCAACGAACGGGCATTTCGGATTCCATCTGGGCAAACCATACAAGTTCTCCCTGGAGTCGTGCGACGGTTCACAACGGCTTGTTGGTAGGCGTTCCATGCGAAACTGGGAATCGTGGGTGTGTCCTTGAACGAGCCAGTCCGCCTCAGATGGGAGATACGACGGACTCGGTTACCGTCCTATTTATTAAGAGGTTTGAACCACAGGAACCGTGAACCATTCAGCGCATACCTCGCGAGTTAGGGTAGATCCTCCTAAGCACCTTGCGGCCCCCATGGTCCTCCACGAGCAATATGATGGTCTAGGTCATCGGCTAGCACGTCGCCAAACTCATTGGACGTCCAAATTTCACACCACCGCCTCGAGGCCCTTCGAGCCCTCCGTTCAGTAGCTGGCGCTGTTCTCAGACGCAAGGCACGGTGCGAAAAGGAACACCTGGGGGTTACTCCCAACGAGTTGACGTCTTTGAAATGGTGTCATTTCTCTAGGGTTCCACCATCCGCAAACGGATCGCGTCTTTTTTTGGGATTCGCTAAGACCGGAGTGAAGGTCTCGAGATATTTAGAGTTCCAGGCGACTCGGTCGAGTGCTTAGGGAACCAATCCTTGGCTCTGGGTCGGTCAAATGGAATGACGCTCAACTGTCAACACACTTTGGACCGGGTTCGGCGCGTCAATCAAGTGCTGATCTGCGTTGGGGGGCGAATGGCGCAATCGGTTATTCGACCTCATTTTGTAATTGAGCCCTGTTCTCACACCCTGAACCCTTGCCCCCCATACTGTCCCTGGGGGATTTTGAACTGCCCACTGTGGACTCCACTTACCCTCTAGTCTCGGTTTATTTCTCGTTCTGTGTTCTCCACCCTGTTCTGTGGGTCGCGCCTTATCCATGCCTGGAGCAGGGGCCAAACAATGCCACCCCTGCATCCCCCGCCTAATTATCTCACATGACAGGGACTTCCCAGGATCATCACCACCACTCGCTTCGACTGACACCCCGCCCGCCTGTGGATCATGGATCGAGAATCAGATGTCGAGGGATCATGAATTCCCAGGATGATCGTCTGGCTTTCCATTGGAACCCTCCTTCTTCACGACTAGCGTCCGTCTCTTCCCAGTGACCTGTCGACGAGGCGGGGCGCCTCTCCGTCATCCTCATGTTAGAAATCGTTGCGAGGGCGGACAATTTTGACTCGAAATCTGAAATACGACCCGAGGTTTGCTCGAATTTCGAAACTTCCGATTTCACGTCAAGTACTTACTCGTCTCTAGGGCCTGAGGTCGACCAGAATAGGATGGGCCCCGTTGCCCTTGCCCAGGAGTATAGGCCTGGCCGGGTCACGTCCGCGTCTCTCATATTTTACTCCTACAGTACCCGCGGGTTCCTCTCAATTGATCAACAACCTCTTAATCAACAGTTGCACGACAGAGTTCCAACTAGTGGTGAGTGGTGGGTGAAACGCGTGAGCTCAACTCCTCTCGCCGGTTACCTCTCCAGCGCCCGTGTCTCCGCCCCGTTGACACCCGAACCGGATCCATCTGACGGATTAGCACGCTCGGATCGCATCGTGCCTTTCAAAAAGGGTACGAGTGTCCCCTTAACGCGGTGCTATTGATAACGACCGCCACATTTTGTGTGGGGCTGGGTTCAACAGAGATACCGACCTGATTATCTTTGTCCGACCCCCGTAACCCCGGTTTCGGATCTGTGCCAACGTCCTGCGCGTGTGTGTTTTTTCGTCCTTCCCGCTTGACATCGGGACTCGACTTCTGATACATTTCATGATCCGCAGTCCGAAACCTTCCAATCCCCCGATTCTGGATTTACGCAGAGTCGGGTTTCCCACCAGCTTTGCTGTGGTAAGTAAGTCCGGTGATCGATTTCGTGACCGGTATTCATTGCAAGTGATGTGGAGAGATAAGTTGGAGATCAATTGTTGGTTGTTGGTTCGCGGAATTTTGCATTCCTTCGGCGTCAAGACCTATTATGTTGTCGCGCAGCTCGGGGGTGGGGATACAAGGGTAATGCCCTGTTCACCGCCGAGCGAGGATTCCCCGACCCATGGGGGTTAAGCATAGTTCCGTGGAGAGCTAACAAAAGGACCACTGTGGGCGCCCGGCCCGATGTCTGTCCTCACAGTGTCGCCGTGGCCCAATCCCTGAAAGGCAAAGGTCGTGGTTCGTTCCCTTGACTTGGAGTCTTCGACTGCCATACGCAAATCGCTTGCGAAAGCTTCGAGCACACTCGAGGTGCTTCGAGACCCTCCGGGTTTATTTATTATCCCTATGGTTATCATTGAATCTTGTCGCGAAGGGTCAATAGTTCGTCGTCCATCCTCCTGGAGAACTGCATAGGCTGTTTGGACCCATATAGTGAGGTGTGTGCATTTTTTTTGGAGGCCTTCTGGTGCGGGGAACTTGACGCCTTGACTCACAGGCACAATGGACGGGGTGCGCATTGAAAGGATGCGCGTCCGGTCAGAATGAGGCAAGTTGTATGTACATATGGAGGCTTTTGTGATCACAGAGGGTCTGAATGTCGTTGGGCGAACCAAGAGCAAGTTACGTGTAGTATCAGGTAGTATCACCGGGGTTTAAATTTGGTTTTTTCTTCTGTTCGAGCCATACGAATGGGAAACAGAGGGAGAAAAAAAGGCCACCCCTGGATCTGCTTCCTACAGATCTGATGGCCAGGGAAATCATCCGAAGAACGAATGTAAGGAGACGGAGGGACGGTTGTAAGTAGAAGGTACGACCACCCCCCTCGGCCCCGGATGATTGTAAGGAGACCATGTCTCCGATGTTGACCCGTCGATTGAATGGTCCTGAATACATCGACGGGCGCAACAACTCACGTTCGGTATCAGAAAGGGTCCTGACCTGGGGGCAATAACCCCCGAGCATTGGGACCGTCGTATGCTTTATCACCTGTCCGGTCAGCGGAATCGCACTGCGGAGGCCGGAGAATGGAGGGGTAAACTAGCGATCTCAGCCCTCTCTGGAGAAAAACTTTGCCCGTCGGACGGAGGGGGTGCGCCATGAGGCCAATGTCAACGACCGAATGTTCCCCTTCGATGGCTTCCTCCATTCGCACTTCGTTTCGTTTAGCCAGGGGTTTACCAAAACTTCGTGATCGCAAGCTGACATAAGGTGACGGGAGGAGAGGAGACCGTTTTGAGTAGACATGTGGGTCCACGCTCGATCCGATGATTGCACCGGTCAGGAAGATAAGCATGCAGATCTAGGCTACGAATCCACATGATCCGAAAAGAGGACGACAGCAAGCCCGCCTGTTTTGTCGATTTTCAGCCTCGCATATGGTCCGTCGAGTGGTTTCGGGCGCCCCGAGATGTTGGCAGACACAACTACGAGGTGCGTCGTGTGATGTCGGATTCAGTGACCTAACGAGCGAAGTGCGAAGGTAGGGGGATCGGGGATGGAGCACCGAAAGGGAAATACAGTTATATATCTAACAATAAACAACAAGTCAGAGGGGGCTGGGGAATACTAGTACAGTCTATTGGCAACCCGCCGTTGTAGTGGAACCAGAAAGAGCGAAAGCGGAGTCAGAACGGTTAGTCTCGGGAAGTTACGGTTGGCACAGGGAGCGTCGACGAGCCTGGCCCGGACAACCGCCAACGAGATCAAGCGAAATGCGCATGAGAGGTCATAAGGGCTTCCACCCATCGGACACACCAACCGGAAGCTTCAGCTCGTCCCGGTCAACCTCCAGCCTATCTCTCCGCCCACCGTTGACACCAACGGTACCGCCTCTGAGTTGTCTACTCCCCGGTTTCCGCCTCTCATCCGCAGAGTCGCCCTCGTAGCTCAGGCCACTCCCACTATCGTTATCTACGCTGACAGCGTCCGTTCCTCCGATGAGATTCCTCTCACCCTCGTCTCCCCATGAGCCAATAAGGTGTGGACGCGAGTTCGTGGTATGATCTACAAACCCGCGTTTGCTCAACCCCGCCTCGACCTTGTACCTCGCCGCGTCAAGTTTTGGTTGTAACGCAGAAAACGTGCGTTGGAGGTTCTTTTTAACCGATGGGGAAGAATCGATTGAGGAGGCTCGACTGTGAGTCGAACCGAGGGAAACACGACGAGTGACTGTCGGGAGGGGAAACTCGTCGTTGGCAGTTGATTTGGCAGGCGTCGACGCATGTGCAGCATATGCCGGGCTTGGAGGGAGCTGCATGCTTCCTGGTCTGCCACGTGGCTTGCGAGCGGGTGGTGGCGGAGGTTTAGGATGTCCCATGGATTTTGACCTGAACACCCTCAACGACGCAGGCGATAGCGGTCGCGTGGGGGAGACACCATCCGACGAAATTTCTAGAACCGATGTATTTACAGGGGGCGGTTTCCGGTCGGGATGCGTAGGAGGTGGCGTGATATCCGCGGGTCGCGTTGGTGACATTGAATTGGGACGTGGTTCGTCTGTCATGGTGATGCCAAGAACTCGACCCCGTTCTGGGGAGCGAGAGAAGGGTGAGGTTCCCCGATTTTTCGACGGGGACAGGGACAACCGGGCATTCGCGACAGATTCGTAAGACATGACCGAGCCAGCAACAGAAGGCGCTGAACGATGAGGACTCTGGGCACTCCGCCTCGGGGGTAGACTTGGTGCGCTGTGTTCCGACCTCGTGTCTGATCTGGGGTTGCCAGAAGTAGACGACCCGGAGGAACTGGGGCCCGGTTTGGGCGGGCTGGAACTCCGATTACGAGTACTGGTACTCTTGAGAACTTGCAGAACCCGTTCTTGGTTGAGGTTCTCCTCGACCTTCCGTTGTACAACGCCAGCTCTGCTAGCTTCGAGGGATTGTTTCATGAGTGGACTCACGAGATGGATGGGTTTCGGAGGTTTGAAAGGGTTTGTAGAGAGAGGAATGGACTTGACAGACATTGCCGATGAAGGAGCGGGGTATAGAGTAGCAGGTTTCCGGGGTGGCAAAGGAGGTCCTTTCGGAGGAAGTTCGTCTTCACCCGGCGGTCGCCATTGAGACTTGGACCGAGACCAGAATGGGTTGTAAGGGGAGTAGGGAATGACAGGGGGAGTAGAATCTGAAGCCAGGGTGTTCACGTCGGGGTGCGTCGGTGGCTTAGGATAAACCGATGAAGGAGGCGGAAGTAGCGGATGATCTGCATCATGATCTCCGCGATGGAACGGATTTTGATCCGAGACAGACGTCATGTATGAAGCACGCCTACCATTGTGGCGGCTTGGAGGGGGAGGTGGAAGTTGTTTAGAGGGCGATTGTGGCCGTGAGGGCTGTCGTGGGCTGTCATTCCTTGGACGAGCTAGGTGGGGTGCGAAGTCAATTTAGGCCGAGGTGCTGTGCGACAACGGTCGGGATCGTCGCACCTTGGGTAAACGCGAGTGTCTTGGAGATTCCCTTCCCGTCTCTTGCGTGGGTAACGAGGCGCATGACTGCGAAGAACTGCCCGGCGTCGAAGGAATCCTGGGCGCTCAGAGTGGGGTAAAAGAGTTTGAGGATCTTGGGGCACAGAAAGTGAAGGAAATTTTCGGAATGCAAAGGTAGAACGTACAGCATCTACATCCGCGAGGGGCATGGAAGCGTATCTGCCTCTGAGCCATGCGCGGACTTCCCTCACACCCACGGACACGTCTTGGTAGTCATCGGAAGGGGGATTGTCGTCCGCAATCAAATCGTGGAGGGCCTCGGTGTAAGCAGAGTACTCGAGGTCGTTCAGAGCAGAGACATGGAGTGATAGCTGTCGCATTGGAATCGGGGCGACGAGGAACAGGATGACTGCGTTGGAGAAAGGTGGAATACGCGGGACACGCTATGCCGGCAGTGGGGAACGGGACGTCACGCCCGTGACCCGCCGGGGCCGCAGCGGCGCAGCGAGCCGTTGAGTGCCAACGCCCAGGACTGCTCAGAGCAATTGTCATTCCGCCGACTCGAGGGTGGGTTCAAAGTGCAAAGGACATCTCCATAAGACTAGATACGTGTATAAACGACGCAGAAGAGTGTCATGGCATACAGTTTGACCGTCTTCCATTGCTCTGCGCCTTCCGGATCCCGCTTCGACACCGTCAACGATAACTTCCCGCTCTCAAACCCGCACCCCGACTCCTTCCATCTGCTGAGCTAGAGCCTTCCCAGCCGCACCGCGATGGTGTTCGTGCGCGGATCGGAATGAATCAATGGACGGATATTGAATTGGCGCCGGCTCCAACGGTGTCGTTCAGCTGCCTACCTTGCAGCTTTCGCTGTAACGTGAAGCACAAGCAACAAGGATTTCTTGCGTACCTGAACCAGCGTCTTTTCGTGGTAATGTAACTGGCGGCAAGTTGCAGGCTCTCGTAGCTGCCCTTCGACAGGGACGGGATCACATCAAGGTTGATCAGGTTCGCAGGTCTCAACCTGCTTCCATAACATTCGGCCCTCGCACAAGCGACGCAGAGGAGCAAATAAAACTCCCGAGGCATGCACCCCGTTCACATCCCCATAACTTCCCCACGATGACCAGCGGCGGGTGGACGAGGAACGGCACGAAGCAGGTTGAGATTTGACACAGATTGAGCAACCACATCCGACGGTTGGATGTTGAAATCCGGTGTTGAGAGGAACGGAGTCCGTACCACAGCGTTCTCCCCAGGCCCCACCACCGACGACTACTTGAGGGAGTAGCGGTGACGGTAGTGTTACGGGAGGTCAGCGAACCGCCTAGCGCGAGCCCGAATACTTCATGCCAGACCCACCGTCGAAACCCGTATAAGTTGACATCGATCGCTGTCCCTTTCGATTTTCCCTCTCCACCCACGTTCAAATAGTCCAAGACAATACACCTGGTATTGAAGATGGTGAGTGGGTGGAGGATCCCTAACGGTCGATTGTTCAGTGTTTCGATAATGGCTTCCCAGGCAGAGCAACGGTGAAGGTGGTTCAAGAACAAAATGCAGTTTGGGAACCCCAAAGCACCGGCCAGTGGGTTGGGCGTTTCTTCAGGCTAACTTGACGAGGTGGGGTGGAAGCACGGAGAGCCGTTGGCGGCACAGCAATTCGATCACATACGCTTACTTCAAACGCCCGACCGGTTCGCACGAGGGGGTGGCATGACAGGACCGCCGCTCACCTGGATTAGGGCACAGCCTGCACGCTGCACCCTTTTCTCCCGGCCACCATGGATGCGAGTTCCCAACGACCAAGACGTCAGGATGGTGCTCTCCCCTCGTTGGATGCGGCCATCGAGGCCATGAGCATCGCCAAGGAGGTCTCGAGGATGACATTAGCCAGCGTCGTTTTTGGCTCTGTCGGTACTCTTCTAACGACGATTAGGGTACACCTCCTACCAATTCTGCGACAGCGAACTTCTGGCTCACGTTTGTCTAGGACTCTGCGGCCAACAAGAGCTACGTCGAGCTCGGGCTATCATGCGCGGATGTGTGTAGAGCCCTTGACCGCGGGACGGATGGGAAGAACCCGGGTGACCTCAGTCAGTCCGTGTGCAATGCGATTGGGCAGTTGGCGACGTGGGTCAAACCAGTGATGCGCCGTATGCCTACTCATGATGCTCTTGATCACAGAATCGTAACGGAGATCCAGGAGGAGGTTACTGAGAAAGCTAGAGGGAGTTTGTTCTCCCGAGTTTTCCTTGTGAAGAGCGACAAGGTGACCATCACTGCTTGGAAGTTAGACCTCTACAGGATTCTCCACATCTTCAACGTGCGTTCCGTCGCCCCTGCGTGGTCAAGGCTGACTCTCCGCTTTCAGACGGAACTTGCGATGGACACAAACGTAGTCGTTTCCAAGATTTGTCACGACACCGTGAACACTGACGCCGATGCCATGAGACCCGACACCAATCCCATGAGACCCGACACCAATCCCATGAGACCCGACACCAATCCCATGAGACCCGACACAAATCCAATGAGACCCGACACAAATCCCACGAAGCCCGATACCAATGCCGTGAAAACCGGTAGTAGTGCAAAGAGAATCGATACTGCGAAAACCAACACTGCAGCCCTCAGAACCCGTCGCACCACGGTTAGAAGACAGAAATTGACAGACAGCAAAAAGCGGCCGGTGAGGGTCACTCGTACTCTATTCATCGCTGAACCGACGCTCACTCCCTCCTAGACTCAAGTCAGGTTAGCCCCCCCAAGCATCATGGAGTTCATGGTCTCACCTTTGTATAGCACCCATCCTGGTGAACCCCTACCCCCGCCACCGAGGGCCTGTCTTGGACGCGACGACCTGATCGAGAAGATCGTTGATCTCGCTGAATCCCTTACCTCAATCGCTCTCATTGGTGCAGGGGGGATCGGTAAAACATGTGTCGCTCTATCCGTCCTACACCACGATCGCATCAAACGATGGTTTGGAGAGAACCGCTGGTTCATCCGCTGCGATCAATTCCCCGCGTCGCTCCCCAATTTCCTCAACCGACTCTCCAAAGTCATCGGCGCAGGGGTTGAAAACCCCAGGGACCTAACCCCCCTACGACCCTTCCTATCCTCAAAAGAGATGATCATATTCTTCGATAACGCCGAATCCGTCCTTAGCCCGGGGGGAACGGACGTTCGGGAGATCCACGCCGTGTTGGAGGAGCTGAGTCGATTCGAAACCATATGTCTTTTCATCAGTTCTCGCATCCCGTCCGTCCCACTGCGGTGCAAGCGCCCGACCATCCCCGCGTTGTCAATGGGGTCAGCATGCAAGATCTTCTTTAGCATCTACGATAATGGTTGGTCCGAGACCGTCAGCAACCTCCTCAGGCAGATAGATCTCCACCCCCTCTCGATCACATTACTCGCAACCGCCGCATCTCGCAACTTGTGGGATTACGATCGACTGGCCCAAGAGTGGCACACACACCGTCCGCAGATCCTTTGGACCAACTGCAACAAAGACCTGGCAGGAACAATCGAACTCGTTCTTGCTTCGCCGATGTTCCGCGAACTTGGCCCTGACGCCCGCGACCTCCTCAGTGTCATTGCCTTCTTTCCTCAAGGCATCAATGAGAGCAACCTCAACTGGTTGTTTCCCACCATCTCCGGCAGAAGAAACATCTTCGACAAATTCTGCATCCTTTCTTTGACGTACCGAAGCAATGGGTTTGTCACAATGCTTGCACCACTCCGGGAGTACCTTTCCCCCGAAGATCCCATGTTGTCCCCACTCCTCCGCGCAACCCAGGAGTGTTACTTCACTCGGCTATTGGTTCGTGTTGGTCCCAGCTCCCCCGGCTTCGAAGAGGCGCAATGGATCACGTCGGAGGATGTGAATATCGAGCACCTGCTTGACGTACTTACAACCATCGACGCAGAGTGTCTCCGTGTCTGGGATGTTTGCTGTCATTTTATGGAGCACCTCCTTTGGCACAAAACTCGGCTAGTCATTCTCGGGCCAAAGGTCGAAGGACTCCCAGACAACCATCGCCTCAAGCCGAAATGTTTGCTCCATCTCTCGCAGTTGTTCACCTCCACCGAAAACTACGTCAAGTCCAAACGGATCCTTACCCACGCTTTGAGGCTCTGGAAACAACGAGGATCGGACGTTTGTGTTGCTCAAACGTTGGAGTTCCTCTGCGATGTGAACCGCCACCTAAACCTCCGTGAGGAAATGGTACGACAGGCGAAAGAGGCGTTGGGGATCTACGAACGGTTGAACGACAAACCGGGACAAGCGAGGGCCTTGCTACAACTCGTTGAATCGTCGTTTGACGACAACCAGGTCGACGCCGCAGAAGAAGCTGCGTCCCGAGCGATCAGCCTCCTCGAAGACAACGACGGTCAACATACGGCCTGTAGAATTCACCGTTTCCTCGGTGAGATCTCTCTTTCCAAAGGCGACGCGAGGAAGGCCAAGGACCACTTCGACATAGCTCTTGGGATTGCGACCCTTTTCAACTGGCACTCGGAACTCGTTTTAATTCATTGCTTCCTGGCCGTCCTGGACCTTGCCGAACAGAGGTTCGAGGATGCCCACGCTCAAATCGAAAGTGCCAAGGCGCACGCCATCAATGACGTACGGGATATGGCTGGTCTAATTGAGCTGGAGGCTGAGATATGGTACGGGGAAGGCCGATTCGAAGAGGCGAGGGCTGAGGCCTTGCGGGCTGTTGAATTATTCGAGAGGCTTGGAGATACGGTTGAACTGGAGGTCACCAGGGAGCTCCTCTTCGACATCGACCAGGCAACAGGCGGCTCAGAGCCCGTCCGCAAATCGGATTCCAATTTCAACGGTTGGGCGTATTCTTCCACGAAGAATTGACCCGCCTTTGGGCACCCATATTCTCCATTGTCGTCGTTACCCACGACCTCCATTCTTTTTCCCGAGGACAGTCTCTATCGTTCTGGTTGACCGGGCATTCTGTTCGCGTTGGTTTGCATCATGTGTCGTCTAACTCCCCGCCCCATGTGTTGTCTATATCTCGCTCGTTATTTAATTTATGCGCCGTGCACCTCGCATGGCGACCCACCCTTCCCCCCCTCTACCTCAGACCGGGATCGGGACGGGATCCGAGTAAGCATCCTGACCAACGATGAACGATCGGCGCCGAGTCGCGTGCGTCATTTTCCATCCTCGTCCCGAAATGTGATCCCAACTTGAACGCGGCCAATTCCAACCAGAACTTCCATCCCCTCCTCTCTTTGGCGGGCAGGCCGGTGTCGAGACCGGTTCTCTAAATGTTATCCGGCGCTGCTGCATCCGTGGTAGCCTCGAAGATACCCCGAATCTCACCCACAGCTTGGACCCGGGCAGCTAACCGGCTTTCTACACAACCCCCATGGCGTTCTCATATTCCCGACGGTCGTGGTCTCTCTCGCTTGACCACCCGGGTGGCTCCTCACAAGCATACTCCTTCCTCCGTGCCACCCACACCAGGATCGAGACGGCTGGCCAGGGTTTCTCGCGGACTGGCGTACTTCGGGTTGGGAGTCGGGACTGCTTGGTATTTGGATAGAGAGTTTTACGCTTCTGCGGTTGGCAGGAACGTAAGGACCTTGTGGACTGTGCGTGTTCTACATACGATTCTCTCCGTGTCGCCCGCTTACGTACGTTTACACGTAGTGTGCGGTCATCGCCCTCGACTATAAGATCAATTTCACGGCAGAAAATAGTGAAGGTATCCCAGCAATCCACGAACGCGTTGCAGAACGTGTGTTCGATCTGCTCACATCCAACGGTGGTCTCTACGTCAAAATTGGTACGCCACCACGCCACTGCTCGAGCAAGGGGACTGATCAGATGAATGTTTCTTTGACAGGTCAGGCTATTGCCAGCAATGCCGCCGTGTTACCTCCGGTGATGCAAGCAAAGTTTGCCAAGCTTTTCGATGACGCCGCACAGGTTCCTCTCTCAGAGGTTTTAAAGGTCTTCGAGTCCCAGTTCCATAGACCGCCATCCGGACCAGGTGGTGTGTTTGAGTACTTCGACCCTGTGGCCGTGGCAAGTGCGAGCATCGCGCAGGTGCACAAGGCCAAACTAAAGGAAGAAGACGGTGGGAATTGGGTCGCTGTGAAGGTCCAAAAACCCGAGGTCGGAAAACAAGTCAACCTGGATCTCGCCATGTTTCGCTTTGTGATGTGGGCCTACGAGAACCTGATATTCGACGTCAAGGCGTACTTCGTTGTTGGTGAGTGATCACGCTACCAGCTCGAACTTGAACTGACTGGCCACGTCAGATTTCATCTCTGACCACCTGAGACAAGAACTCGACTTCGAGCAGGAGGCGATCAATGCTATGGCTACCGCGAAGTTTATTGCGGGGGAACCGAGGCTAAAGGACAAGGTGTACGTACCGGAGGTTTACGACAAGTACACGACGAAGAAGGTCATGACCGCAGAGTGGATCGACGGGGTCAGGATGACTGACCGGAATGGGGTCAAGCGATTGATGGGGGAGCACTTCGACGTTCTATCCGAAACCTCTGCTGCCAGTCGTTTCCCAACCTTGAAGGGTGGCGTCTCTACAGTCCTCAAAGCCATGGTCGAACTATTCAGCGCGCAGATTTTCGAATGGGGTTGGGTACACTGTGATCCACATCCGGGCAACATGATAGTCCGACCGCATCCCACTATCAAGGGAGCTCCCCAACTCGTCCTTTTGGATCATGGCCTCTACGTCCGTTCCACCCCCAAGTTTCAGCAGCAGTACGCCACACTTTGGAAGAGTCTCATGACATTCGACCTCGAAGTTGTCGGGGAGGTTGCCACGGAATGGGGAATCGGGGAACCCAAGATGTTCGCCAGTGCGACGCTCATGCGACCCCTCTCTTCGTTCAACGACAAGAACGATGTGGAGGCTGCAAAATTCCAAAAGGAGTTTGCGGAGATGAATGACTACGAGAGGAGCGTGATGATGAAGAAGAGGCTTCAGAACTTCCTCGTGGACCAGGATAGGATGCCGAAGGAGCTGTTGTTCATCGGCCGGAACCTCAGGTGGGTGATCCACTGTCGGAGATGGTTAGCCGATTACTCATGGATTGCCGGTAGGATTGTGCAAGGAAACAACCAGATGTTTGGGTCCCCCGTGAACAGGATCAAGATCACCGCGACCTGGGCCTCGCGATCCCTGGCCGAGGCACCGAACATGACGTTGACGCAACGGCTATGGGCGTACTACAACCACTTCATCTTCAAGTCGGTCCTCTTCACAACCGACCTGGCCTTTTGGTATGCGAGGGTGAAACAGTGGTTGACCGGCAGGGAGGATGAAGGGTTTGAGGATGCGCTAGAAAGGTCGATGAGGGCGTTCGCGAAGTCTAACCTCGGTGTCGAGATCGCCAAGGATGCGATGTACTCTGGGTGAGATACGGGCTTTTTTTTTTTTTGGCACGGTTTACTCGTATACGCACCCCACTCGGACTAGAGCATACAAGCGTCACTTATACCTGTCCGCTATTAGACCATATTCTCCTAGAGTAATAACCTTTTAACTCGGCTCAGCTGAGGCTTAGATCCGCTGACGGAAGGGTACACGATGACGATATCATCTCGGATCCTACCACAGTAGCGCCCGCATCCCCGCTCCCGATATAAGCGGCCAAACCCTTTTCTTACCAAGTTCCGCAAAGTACCCCAGGTTACACCGGATGAATTCATGAGTCCAAATGGCCCTCCTCCTCGAGACAAACAGAGTCTTGACTACATCTTGCGTTCTGGCGTTGCGGGAGGTGTAGCTGGCTGTGTCGTGCGTCTTCCGGGTTCCGGCTTCAACGTCGAGTTTCTCCGATGGTCTGCTTACCGGGACTCTCTCTCCCTTTAGGCCAAGACGGTCGTCGCACCGTTAGACAGAGTCAAGATCCTCTTCCAAGCCTCTAACCCGGACTTCCAGAAGTATGCCGGGAGCTGGAGTGGAGCGTTCCGTGCTGGTTCGGAGATTTACAAGGATGGTGGAGGGTGGGCTCTTTTCCAAGGCCATTCCGCGACATTGATCAGGGTCTTTCCATATGCTGCGATAAAGTTTATGGCCTACGACCAGGCCCACCATGTGAGTTCGTTTTTGAATGATTCCCCTCCCACCGGCGGGCTGACAGCTCGTGTGACGTCGTTGTAGCTGCTGATGCCAACCCGTGCGGATGAGACGAACTTTAGGAGGTTCGCTGCTGGGGCTCTCTCTGGTCAGTAAGGTGGCAGCTCTTGCGTCGCGAGTTCTGGGGTTGCTGAGACTACGATTGCAGGCACAATATCCGTGTTTTTCACTTACCCGCTCGAATTGATCCGAGTTCGCATGGCTTTCCAAACGCGCAACTCGAACCCGTCATCTCCGTTCAAGGGAACACGACCGACGTTCGCCCAGGCTATGAGCTATCTCTATCGTGAAGGAACCTCGGCACCCGCATCTACACACGCTCCTATCCCCCCTTCTTCAACCCCACCATCTTCAGGTGTGGTGGCCACAAAGAAACTGTTCCATTATTTCCCAATCCTTAAATTCTACCGAGGGTTCAGCGTCACCGTCGCAGGCATGATACCATACGCTGGGACTTCGTTCTTGGTGTGGGGATTCTTGCGCTCTCACTTCCTCCCCCCTCGAGAAGAATCTCCAAAGGCGAGAACGCCAGTGGCCGATCTGGCGATCGGAGCCGCGGCTGGTGCGATATCCCAGACGGTTTCTTACCCATTCGAGATCGTACGGCGGCGGATGCAGGTCGGAGGACTCACACGACCTGACCGGTGGTTAGGCTGGTCGGAGACGGCCCGAGACATTTGGCGCGCGAACGGGTGGAGAGGCTTCTACGTTGGGTTGGGTATCGGGTATTTAAAGGTGGTGCCGATGACCGCCGTTAGCTTCGCTGTTTGGCAAGCAGGGAAGCATGTCCTCGGAGTTTGAGTTGCTTGCTGTTTCAACCTTGGGCAGTGTTTATAGTTCAT